>Ga0193753_10003282_pt1 | contig 12075 bp, 4 predicted proteins | sample H1c2metaG_FD_144925 | JGI IMG/M metagenome (GOLD analysis project Ga0193753, IMG submission 144925) | Soil microbial communities from a riparian zone of the East river system, Colorado, United States - H1c2 | ecosystem: Environmental > Terrestrial > Soil > Riparian zone | place: USA: East River... | reverse complement strand
ACCGGACTGAAATATCATGGTGGATTTTTGCCGCAGCAGGCACAGGCGCATTGGTGATTACAATATTAACCGTGAGTTTCCAGGCCATTAAAGCAGCGGTAGCTAACCCCGTGAAGAGTTTAAGAACAGAGTAGGATCTATTTTGAATTTTAATTTTGAATTGTTTGACATGATCAAAAATTTTTTCAAAATCGCCTTCAGAAACCTTTTACGTAACAAAGGTTTTTCCGCCATCAACATTATTGGACTTGCTGTAGGCATGGCAAGCGCAATCCTGATTTTTTTATGGATACAAAATGAGATCAGTTACGACCAGTTTCATGCAAAGAAAGACCGGATTTATGAAGCATGGAACCGTGCCAGGTTTGATGGAAAACTGATGTGCTGGAGCACAACTCCTAAAATACTGGCCAGAACACTTGAACGTGATCTGCCTGAAGTAGAACGTGCAGTTCGGGTTCACTGGGGCAGTAATTTCCTGTTTAGTATCGGTGATAAGCGAATCACCAAGGCAGGAAATATGGTGGACACAGGTTTCCTGCAAATGTTCAGCTTCCCGATGCTGAAAGGCAATGCCGCTACTGCTTTAAATGATATGCATTCAATAGTGCTGACAGAAACATGCGCTAAAAGTTTTTTTGGTAATGAAGATGCAATGGGCAAAATAGTGAAGGTAGAAAACAAGGATAATTTTACTGTTACAGGAATTATAAAAGACCTGCCCAATAACACCAGGTTCAGGTTCGAATATCTGCTGCCCTGGTCATATCTTACTTACCGGCATGAAGATGACTCAAGCTGGGGCAATAACAGCACCCGCACATATGTGTTATTGAAACAAAATGCCAGTTTTGCTTCAGTGGCGCCAAAAGTAAAAGTGCTGAAACAAAAATATGAGGAAGAGGCAAAAAAAGACAAATGGGAAATGTTTCTCTACCCTGCCAGCCGCTGGAGATTATATTCAAGCTTTACCAACGGTGCAGAAGATAGCGGTGGCCGTATGACCTTTGTAAAACTTTTTGCTACCATTGCGATATTCATATTGCTGATTGCCTGTATCAACTTCATGAACCTGAGTACGGCCAGGAGTGAAAAGCGCGCGAAGGAAGTCGGCATACGAAAAGTAGTAGGCGCACAAAAAGCATCCCTGATCAGTCAGTTTATTGGCGAATCTGTTTTGATTGCCTTTCTTGCAGCTATCATTGCTGTTATTATAGTGGCGCTCAGTTTGCCGGGGTACAATCAGCTTACCGATAAAAAATTGTTCATTGATTTTGGCAATATTTACACCTGGCTATTGGGTACAGGATTTATTTTATTCACAGGTGTGCTTGCCGGCAGTTATCCTGCATTTTTTCTTTCTTCTTTTCAACCGGTGAAGGTGCTGAAGGGGACATTTAAAAAAGCCAATGCATTGGTTACCCCGCGTAAAGTGCTTGTAGTACTTCAATTTACTTTTGCTATTATACTTATTATTTGCACAATCATAGTAAAGCAGCAGATTGACTATGCACAAAGCCGCGATACAGGTTATAATAAAGACAACCTGGTATACCATTTTATGACCGGTGATATACCCAAAAATTATCCGTTGATAAAAAATGAACTGGTAGCCAATGGTATTGCCTTGTCTGTAACAAAAACCAGTGCCCCGCTTACAGAAAGCTGGAGTGATGGTTGGGGACAGGAATGGGAAGGCAAGGACCCCAATGATAAAACTGATTTTAACCGCTATGTATCAGATGAAGGATTGGGCGTTACCGTTGGACTGCAATTTGTAAAGGGCCGCGACTTTGATTTGAAACAATTTCCAACAGACTCAACCGGGCTTATCATTAATGAATCTTCATTAAAAGTGATGAAATTTAAAGATCCAATCGGTAAGATAGTAAAGGACAATGGCATCGAATGGCATATTGTTGGTGTTATAAAAGATTTCATTCTTACTTCCCCGTACGAACCAACAAGGCCGATGCTTATTTCCGGGGCAAAAAATAATTGGTTCAGCGTGGTGCAAATAAAGCTGAATGGCAAGAACCCCACGGCGCAAAACCTGAAGAAAGCTGAAACTATTTTTAAAAAATATAACCCGGAATACCCTTTCAATGCGCAGTTTGTGGATGCGGAATATGCCAGGAAATTTGAAAACGAACAACGCCAGGGCACACTTGCAGCATTGTTTGCGGGGCTTACTATATTTATTTCATGCCTCGGTTTATTTGCTCTTGCCACCTATATGGCTGAAAACAGGATAAAGGAAATTGGTGTACGCAAAGTGTTGGGCGCATCGGTAACAGGCATCGCTGCCTTATTATCAAAAGATTTTATCAGGCTGGTGATTGTTTCATTTGTTATAGCGGCCCCATTATCGTACTGGGCCATGTATAAATGGTTGCAGGATTATACTTACCGCGTAAGTATCCATTGGTGGGTGTTTGCTGCTGCCTGTATCCTGTCTGTAGCAATTGCAATATTAACGGTAAGTTACCAGGCTATAAGGGCAGCGCTGGCCAACCCGGTAAAGAGTTTGAGAACGGAATAGGATCTATTTTGAATTTTGAATTTTAAATTTTGAATTGTTTGACATGATAAAAAACTATTTTAAAATAGCCTGGCGCAATGTGATGAAGAATAAACTTTTTTCATTCATCAATATTACAGGATTAACCATTGGCTTAACGAGCTTCCTGTTGATCGCCTTGTATATTTTTGATGAATTGACTTTTGACCGTTTCCATAAAAATACAGCTAATATTTACCGGCTAATAGACAATAAAACATCAGCGGAAGGGAAAGAGACGAAAGTCTCAGGGGCGGGCTACCAGGTTTCTGAAAAAGCAAAAACAGATTTTCCTGAAATAAAAAATGCGGCCCGTCTTGTAGCTTTCGGAAGGGCCAATGTTGCTGCGGTTGAGAACACAAATGTTTTTTATGAAGATTTCCAGACAGGCAATCCGGGCATTCTGACAGTTTTTGATTTTCAGTTATTACAAGGGGATCGCAACACCGCATTATCAGCCGCTCATTCAGTAATTGTCACGGAAGAAACAGCGCAAAAGTTATTCAATACAACCAATGTAATGGGTAAAGCAATAAAAACCGACAGGGATAGCATGCCTTTTATGATCACTGCTGTTTTAAAAAATTTCCCGGTTAATTCTCACCTGTCCTTTAATCTTCTTTTCTCCGAATCAAGTATGAATAGTGATGGTTTTAAAAAGTTTATTAATACAGACTGGAGCTCTGATGCTTTTACTACCTATTTATTGCTGGATACTAAAACAGATAAACATACAATTGAATCAAAAATTAACCAACTGGTTGCCGCTCATTTGATTAATGACACCAAAACAAAAAGCAGGTTCATGCTGCAGCCTTTAAAAGACATTCATTTTTACTCAGACGGCATTGAAGGCAATTCAGGTAAAAACGGCAACATTACTTATATCTATGTTTTTTCTATTATCGCATTATTCATATTGCTGATTGCATGCATCAACTATATGAATTTAACTACAGCCCGGTTCACCAACAGGGCAAAGGAAATTGCCGTACGAAAAGTTGCCGGAGCTTCAAGAAAAGCCCTTACCGGGCAATTTCTTGCAGAAGCTTTTCTGACTACGATAATAGCGGTGCTGTTTGCATTGTTACTGGTTAAAATACTATTACCCTGGTTTAATTCATTTACGGGAAAGCAATTAACACTTGGAATGCAGACAGATTACCGGATTTGGGCGGGCATTGCAATGATCATTATAGTTGTTGGATTATTGTCCGGCATCTATCCTGCCCTGTTTCAATCACGCCTGAAACCCCTGCTATTACTTAAAAGCAAGATCAATACCGGCAAAGGAAATCTTTCTGTACGGCGTTCATTGGTTGTGTTTCAATTTGCGCTTTCAATTACAATGATAATAGCTACCATGGTTGTCTATATGCAAATGAAGTACATCAGCTCAAAGGATATGGGATTTAACAAAGACCAGCTGCTGGTAATAGATATTAATAGTGGCCGGGTCCGGCGCAGTGCTGAACAGATTAAAACAGCATTTGCAAAATTAGCCAGGGTAAATGATGTAACAGTTAGTTCAAGGGTGCCGGGCGAATGGAAAGATCTGCCAAAAGTAAAAGTGAAAAATGAAAAAATACAAACGGCTGAGGGTAATGATATGTATTTTCTTGGCATAGACGATCAGTTTTTAAAAACATACCAGATCACCCTGGTAAAAGGAAGAAATTTCACAACTGGCAGCCTTGCTGATTCTTCTGCTGTTATACTAAATGAAACCGCGGCGAAAGAATTGGGTATTACAGAACCCGCAGAACAAATGATCCAGATTCCTCTTGATAAACCGTTTACTGCAAGGGTTGTTGGCATAGTAAAGGACTTCAATTTTCAATCCTTGCGTCAGCCACTTGCATCCATGGTGCTTGGCTTTCAAAAAAACCCGGTTCAGAACATTGATTATTTCACAGTAAAAATCAATCCAAATAGTATGAGTGAGTCGCTTGCACAAATGGATGCGATTCTGCATAGCATTGATCAGAATCATTTATTTGAATATCATTTCCTTGACAAGCAATGGGATTTGTTTTACCGCGAAGATCGCATAAGAGAAACCATATTTCTTATTGTTGCCATTCTCACTATTTTGATTGCCTGCCTGGGCTTATTCGGTTTAGCCACTTATGCGGCAGAACAGCGTATTAAAGAAATTGGCATACGCAAAGTACTGGGCGCAAGTGTTGGCAGCATTGTTACCATGCTTTCAAAGGATTTTCTCAGGCTGGTATTGATAGCGGCGCTTATTGCATTTCCTGTTGCCTGGTGGGCAATGGATCAATGGTTGCATGATTTTGCATACCAGGTTGCAATTAGCTGGTGGGTGTTCATCGTTGCAGGGTTTACTGCTTTATTAATTGCATTGTTAACCATCAGTTTCCAGGCCATCAAAGCAGCTGTTGCTAACCCCGTGAAATCATTAAGAACAGAATAAATGCAGGGATAGGGCTCGCCCTGCCTGCATGTGATGCGTATAGAAACAACAATCGTAAAATCATACATCATAAATTTTCTTTTATGTTCCGGAACTATCTAAAAATCGCCTGGCGCAATATCCGCAAGGATCGACAGTTTACTTTTCTTAACCTGGTAGGTCTTTCTACTGGTTTAGCCTGTGCGCTGTTAATATGGCTTTGGATAGCAGATGAACGCAACGTAGATAAATACAATGAAAAAGATAAGCAGCTTTACCAGGTCATGCAAAATTTAAAGCACGACGGTATCATTGAAACAACTACCAATACAGCAGGTCTGCTTGCAAATGCACTGGCAACCGAAATGCCGGAAGTGGAATACGCAACAACTGTTGTACCGGCCACCTGGTTCAATAACGATGGCATGATTACCAGTGCTGAAAAACGCATAAAGGCACGTGGTCAATTTGTAGCCCGGCATTATTTTGATGTATTTACCTGTAATTATATAGCAGGCGATAAAAGGAAAATTCTTTCCGACAAACATTCCATTGCTATTTCAGAGCTGCTTGCCAATAAATTTTTTCATTCGGCAGCAGATGCAGTTGGCAAAAATATAGACTGGAGTGATGGTGAGTTTACCGGTTCTTACGAAATTACCGGCGTCTTCAAAAAAAATCCAATCAATGCTACCGATCAGTTCGATCTGATGTTCAATTTTGACCTGTTTGTTGAAAAACGTCAGGGCATGAAAGATTGGGGTAATAGCGACCCCAGCACATTTGTAATACTGAGGAAAGGAACAAATGTTGATCAGTTCAATGCTAAAATAAAAGATTTCGTTACCAGTAAAGGAAAGGAAGACACCAAGAATTTATTCGCCATCAAATTTTCAGAGAAATACCTGCACGATACTTATAAAGATGGTAAGCAGGCCGGTGGAAGGATTGCGTATGTAAAACTGTTTGGCGTCATTGCAATTTTTATATTGGTCCTTGCCTGCATTAATTTCATGAACCTTTCTACGGCAAAAGCATCGCGCAGAATAAAAGAAGTAGGCATTAAAAAAGTGGTTGGTGCAGGACGCGGCTCGCTGGTTCTGCAATATTTGGGTGAGTCTGTTTTTATGAGTTTTTTATCACTGCTGCTGGCAATTGTTTTTATTGTGCTGTTGCTTCCCGCATTCAATCAAATAACAGGCAAAGCCCTCATCTTTCAATTTGATGCCAATCTTATTCTTTCTGTTATTGTCATAACGCTTTTAACCGGTCTTATTGCCGGCAGTTATCCTGCATTGTATATTTCTGGCTTCTCTCCTGCTTTGGTGCTGAAAGGAAAACTAAAAACTTCAATGGGAGAAGTATTGATAAGGAAAGGTTTGGTAGTATTTCAGTTTACACTTTCTGTTATTGCCATTGTTGCCATATCAATTGTCTATCGCCAGATAGATTTCATACAATCCAAAAATCTCGGTTACAACAGGGACAATGTTATCAATTTTGAAATCCCCCTATCGTTTGATTCTGCAAAACTGGTTGCCGCTGAAAGTTTTGTCAATGAGCTCAGGAATATACCCGGCGTTGTAAGTGCGGGCAGCCATTCTCACAATCTTAATGGTGATCATGGTGGTATCAGCGGGTTTAGCTGGCCGGGTAAAAATCCAAACCAGGATATCAATTTTGCGAACCTTGAAGTAGGCTACGGCTTTATACAAACAGTAGGGATAAGGATAAAAGAAGGGAAAAATTTTTCTGACGATAACAGATCATTCAAAGAAATTATTTTCAACGAAACGGGTATAAAGGCAATGGGTCTGAAAGATCCGATTGGCAAAACAGTCAGTTTTTGGGGACAGCCGCATGTAATTGTTGGCATTGCAGCAGATTTTAATTTTGAATCTTTATACAACAATGTGAAACCCTGTTTTTTCCAGGATTTTCCCATCGGACCCAGTGTTGTCGTTAAAATAAAAGCAGGTACTGAAAAACAAACCCTCGATAGAATAAGAACTGCATTTAGTTCTTACGGCAAAGGACTTGCGTTCGACTATCATTTTATGGATGAACAATACCAGGCTTTGTATACAGCAGAGAAGCGCGTTTCGGTTTTGTCGGGGTATTTTGCGGGACTTGCTATACTTATTTCTTGTCTTGGGTTATTTGGGTTGGCAGCATTTACCGCGCAAAGAAGACAGAAAGAAATAGGCATTCGTAAAGTAGTAGGCGCTTCGGTAAGTAATGTAGCCATTATGCTGTCGGCAGATTTTATTAAGATGGTATTCATTGCTATATTGATTGGCTTTCCGCTGGTATGGTGGATAATGCATAACTGGCTGCAGGAGTTTGCCTATCGTACCCCTATTGGCATAGGCGTATTTATTGCAACGGGTATATCAGTTTTAGTTATAACCATATGCACAATAAGCTTCCAGGCTATTAAAGCAGCTGTTGCCAACCCGGTAAAGAGCTTAAGAACGGAATAGACCTCACCCCGGCCCCTCTACAACGTAGTTGGAGAGGGGTGCCCAAATGATAAACTTTGATTATAAAAGGCATGGACGGGTTCCTGTTAAAAAATTAAGTATTGAATACGGAAATAGAGACTAATGTAAAGGGAATGATAGAGGAAAATAACGCATTACCGCATAAAAAACATCAGACATCATCACATCAGACATCAAAAATTATTCTGACTGGGTCCGGCTTTATCCAAATATGATGAATGAAAATGCAGGCTTATAATCTAACGGTGTTTGATGGGTAATGTGCATACCACGGTATTGCCATTAACCAATAATAGTGTATTATTGAAATAAGAAACTTAACCCTTTTTTATGATCAAACATTATCTAAAAACGGCGTGGAGAAACCTGTTCAGGCAACGTTTTAACAGCCTGATCAACGTGGCTGGTCTTTCTATTGGAATGGCTGCAGCAGTATTTATTTTTTTATGGGTAAAAAATGAATTAACGTTCGACAGCTATCATCCTGATGCAAAACAGGTATACCTGGTTAAAAATTACCCTGGCTCCGCGACAAAAGAATCAAGGGCCTGGGAAAGCAGTCCTTTTTTACTGGGCGAAGCTGCCAGAACGCAGCTACCCGAAGTGCTGGAGACAGCGCGCCTGCGGACGATGAAATATGAGAATCCATATTTCAATATAAAAGGACAATTTACAAGGGAAAAGAATTGCGCATATGTTGATCCTGCATGGTTCAGGGTATTTAAATATGAATTTATCTATGGGGATACCGCCAGTTTCAATAATCATCCATTCAGTCTTTTACTTACTGCGTCAAAAGCAAAACAATATTTTGGCAATGAAAACCCCATTGGAAGAATAATAAAAATTGATACGCTTAATTATGAAGTAAGGGCGGTAGTGAAAGACAATCCCGTCAATTCAAGTTTCCAGTTTGATGTACTGGTGCCACTCGCTGCCAGGCTTGCCAATCCTAAAACAAAAAAAGGCGACGAGTACTGGGGCAATTTTTATTACCTGACCTTTTTGAAATTAACCCCGTCTGCAAACCGGCAAATAGTTGAGGGGAAATTAGATGATATCATTCGCAAAAACAGGGGCGATACCAAGGGGAAAACCGGGCTGGCCGCATTGCCGGATCTGCGCTTTGACACAGAACTGGAGTATTCCATTTTAGAGCACAGTGATAAAAAAGTAGTGTACATATTTGCCGTACTGGGTATATTACTTTTGCTGATTGCCTGTATCAATTATGTAAATCTTACAACTGCCCGCGCAACACTCCGGGCAAAGGAAGTAAGCATCAAAAAAATTGTAGGTGCCGGCAGAAGGCAACTTTTCATCCAATTTGTAATAGAGTCTGCTACAATAAGTACGCTGGCCCTTGCAATAACGCTTTGCATTATACACTTAATACTCCCGGTGTTTAACCAGTTTACAGAAAAGAATTTTTCCCTGGAACCTGGTAACCCGGGGCTATGGATGATCTTTGGAGGCACATTGCTCACTACTGTTTTACTAACGGGCATCTACCCTGCTATTTTATTAACATCGTTTAAACCACTGGCGGTTTTCCGCGGTTTAAACGTATTGCAGATAAAGGATACCGTTTTGCGAAAAGGATTGGTTATACTGCAATTCAGCATTTCTATTGTATTAATTACCGGAACCATTGTTATTTACCGGCAACTGCAATTTATCAATAAGCAAAACGCAGCGTACAACCGTTCCCAGCTGCTTTCCTTTTCAATTCCTTTCAAACTGCTGCGCAATTATAAAGTTGAACAACGGGCATCCATTACCGCTTCTGTTAAAAAGGAGCTGCTGGCTGAGACCAGTATCAGCGATGCTTCATTGATGGATATGGAATCTGTGGTGAACATAGAAGGCGGTTCTTCCGGAGGGAGTAACGATTGGGATGGGCGCGCGAAAGACTTCAGGCCAATGATTGTGTTTATGCATGTTGACACCAGCTTTAAAAAGATTATCAATTTGCAAATGCAAGATGGCCGTTGGTACCAGCCTGGTAATATGGCCGACGGACATAACTGTATATTGAACGAAACAGCCGTGAAGGAATTCAATATTCACGTACCGGTTATCGGCCAGCGGTTTGTGGCGCAGGGAGATACCGGTGTAATCATTGGTGTAGTAAAAGACTTTTACTACAAAAGCATGCACGAAAAAATTGGCCCGGTAGTAATTAAAACCGATGATGGCTGGAACGGCACTTACCTGCTCAAGACGGCAGCGGGAAAAACCATGGAAGCGCAAAAAGCATCCGAAAAAATATGGAAACATTTTTTTCCTTATGAACCATTCTCTTACAGTTTTGTAAGCGATGAATTTGACAAACTCTACCGCGCAGATAAAAAACTGGCTACGCTGATTTGGGTCTTTTCTATGATAGCCATTTTTATTTCCTGTCTTGGTTTGTTTGGACTGGCCGCGTTTACAGCCGAAAAACGAAATAAAGAAATCGGCATCCGGAAAATATTGGGTGCAAGTGTGGCAAATATTGTTTCGCTGTTGTCGGCAGAATTTGTTTACATGCTGCTGTTTTCGATGGTCATTGCATTTCCATTGGCATGGCTGGCCATGAATAAATGGCTGGAAAATTTTGCTTACCGCATTACCATTGCCTGGTGGATATTTTTAACAGCCGCCATCATTGCGCTACTGGTTGCATTATTAACGGTAAGTTTCCAGGCGGTTAAAGCGGCAATGGCGAACCCGGTTAAATCATTAAGAAGCGAGTAGTAAATGATAAGTGAGAACTGAGCGCCGGACCGCATTTTGCACAGCGCAAATAATTACCAGCGGTAAATGAATTTGCAAATAATACTGTATAATTGAATCAGGAAAATCAGGCATCAAAATACCAGAAAGTAGAAATTGTAAATTATGATTAAAAACTATTTCAAAATAGCGTGGAGAAACCTGCTGAAACACAAAGCATACAGTATTATTAATATTGCAGGGCTGACCACAGGTATTGCTGCCTGCCTGCTGATCTTTTTAGTAGTTGCCTATGAATTGGGTTATGATAAATTTCAAAAAAATTATGGCCGTATTTACAGGATAGTAACAGCATCTGTCAATAAAGATGGAAGCGAGGAACACAACCCGGGTATTCCCTGCCCAGCCGTAGATGCGCTGAAAACCGATTTCCCGCAATTTGAGAAAATAGTGCCGGTTAATTCATCCTATGGCAGCCAGGTAATTGTATTGGGCAATAACCCTAATGCAGATCCTGCAGCCAGTAAAAAATTTATTGAAGGCAATGGCGTAGCATTTACGCAGGCTGATTACTTCACCATGTTCAGTGCACAATGGCTGGAAGGCAACCCGCAGTCACTGAATGAACCGGGTAATATTGTTTTAGATAAACAAACGGCTGTAAAATATTTTGGTAACTGGAAAAATGCCAGCGGAAACTACCTCAAACTTGACAATACCGTATTGCTGAAAGTTAGTGGCATTGTTGAAGATGCGCCCGTCAATTCTGATTTTCCTGTAAAACTATTTATCTCTTATGAAACACTTAAACAACATGCTGACAAGTATGGATATAGCAAGGAATGGGGAAGCCTCAGCAGTAATCACCAGGTATATGTCTTGCTGCCAGCAAATGTAAATGCTGCCGGCATACAAGCGCAAATGAAAGGATTTGTAAAAAAACATTACGGCCAAAGCAGCCGGAGACTGCAAATACTGCAACCGCTGAAAGATATGCATTTTGATTACCGCTATGGCACAATGGGCGATCACAGCACCAGTAAAACTATTTTGTGGACCCTTTTGCTGATTGGTGTACTGATTATTATAATGGCGTCCATCAATTTTATTAATTTATCAACTGCGCAGGCAATTGGACGCAGCAGGGAAGTAGGCATAAGAAAAGTGCTGGGCAGTACACGCCCTCAATTGATAGGCCAGGTGATGGGAGAAACATTTTTACTGGTACTGTTTTCAATTGTACTGGCAGTGATAGTTGCAAAACTGGCAGTCCCCTATTTGTCGAATGTTGCCAATGTGCCTGCTAATATAAGCCTGTTAACTGCAGGCAGCCTGGTTTTTTTGCTGGTAACATTACTAACAGTAACATTATTATCAGGTATCTACCCTGCGCTGGTGGTATCCGGCTTTACGCCTGTACTTGCATTAAAAAGTAAAATCAATGCTGCCAGCATTGGTGGTATTTCATTACGCAGGATACTGGTGGTTACACAATTCAGTATTTCACAGGTGCTGATCATAGGAACCATTGTAGCCGTAAGCCAGATGAATTATGTACGCAATGCAGATTTAGGATTTAATAAAGAAGCCGTCTTTGTTGTTCCCTCCTACAGTGACAGCGCACTGCTGGCACGCATGAAGCCTATGAAAGAGGAACTGCTTAAGAACCCCGGCGTGATAAGTGTTTCGCTGGCAAGCGATGTGCCTTCATCTGATAATAACTGGGCCAGTAATTTTTATTTTGACAACAGTGGTGTCGATGTTGACTTTCCTTCTTTCCTTAAATATGCGGATGAGGATTACTTCAAAACATTTGGATTGCAATTCCTGGCAGGCAGATCTTTTACTGTAAGGGATACCATGCACGAACTGGTAGT
>Ga0193753_10003281_pt1 | contig 12080 bp, 9 predicted proteins | sample H1c2metaG_FD_144925 | JGI IMG/M metagenome (GOLD analysis project Ga0193753, IMG submission 144925) | Soil microbial communities from a riparian zone of the East river system, Colorado, United States - H1c2 | ecosystem: Environmental > Terrestrial > Soil > Riparian zone | place: USA: East River... | reverse complement strand
TGCCGAGCAGCGCGACCATGAGGATGGCCACCAGTACGCCCGCCGGATTGCGAAGCGAAGTCTCGGTGAGATTCATTTCGTGCTGCCCTGCCGCGTCGAAGGTGACGCCACGATAAGGTCTTGGATGCAGCAGAAGCCGCCGGGTTTACACGGCTCGTCGCGGGCGCGGTTCGTCTTGGCTTAGGCGGCGGTGCCGGGCCGGGAAACCGGGAAAACGCGGCCCGGCACCGTCCGTCCGAAGGACTACCAGGTGTAGCGCACCCGGTACCTGACTACCGTCTCTCCATCCTTGGCCACCTTCACCGGGAAGCTGATGGTGCGGGCGTCTTCCTTGTCGAATTTGTGCGTCTGCGTAAGGATCTTCCAATTGCTCCAGCGGTAGAGATTTTCCTTCACCACCACCTCGACCGGCTGCGCCTTGTGGTTGCGCAGCTTCACTTCGATCTCTTCTTCCATCACCTTGCCGGTGGTATCCACGGTGAAGCTCACCTGGCGGCGCTCGCCCACGACGTCGAACGCGGACCCGAGCTTCACGCGCACCTGCTCATCCTTCGGCGTGTGGTCGATCTTGTCTTCGCCAATGAACTCGAGACTGCCGTCGGCCTTGTCGAGTTGCGACACGCGCAGGCGTCCGGCCGGCAGCGGCACGCCGAGTCCGAACTGCTTGTCGTTCTTGAACTCGAGGTACACGTCCACCTTCTTGTTCATCTCCACGCCCATGTTCCGGTCGGTGTATGGGCTCGGATAGAAGTACGGCAGCACCGCGCCGTAATAGAGAAGCACTTTCTTCGCCGGAATCTGCTTTGCCTGGTCGAAGAGCTCTATCTGCTTGGTGGAATTGTTCGGCAGCGTGGTCTTGCGGCCGAGCGTGTACAGGTGGAACTCGAAGAAGTCTTTCTGCGCGAAGCCGCCGGCCTCGTCCGCCACTTTCGCCGACATCGCCAGCACTTCGCGCCGCATGCGCGGGTCCACCTCCGGCTGCACACGGTTCACGTCGCCGGCGATCAGCTTGAGCTTCGCGTCCGAATAGGTCGCGCCCGACTGGTTGATGATGCTGACCCACGCCGACAGATCGAGAAGTCCGCTGTTGGCATCGGCGCCTTCGTTGAAAATGAGGTTGTAGTCCGCCCACCAGGTGATGCCGCCCGTCTGGTAGGTGACGCGCGCCTTGTGCGTACCGCCAGTCGGCGACTGGATGTCCCACACCAGTGTCGGGCGCGTGTTGAGTCCGCCCGGCAGGTCCGGAAACTTCACCGACGTGTAGGACGGCAGCGAGTAGATAGCACCGTCGTTGCCGCGCAGCACGATGCCGTCGGTTGCCGAGAGCAACGTGCCCGTGATCGGCGTCACCGTGTTGCCGTTCGGCTTGTCGACGGTGATCTGCTTGTCGATGAACTTGAGCAACAACTTCTGTGTGCTCACGAGGTCGAACTGGAAGTTCTGTTCCAGCACGCGCGTGGCCGGATCCGTCAGCGATGCGAAAGTGACCGTGGTCGGATCGATGAGCGCCGCAACGTCCGTGAACGACAATTGCGCCCTTCCCTGCTTGAGCTTCACTTCGCGATCGTCGCGCACCAGTGCATAGCCGGGTACGGCCATTGCGTTCGGTACGCCCTGGCCTGGAATCGGACGGTAGAACTCGGGCGAGATCGCGCCGGGCTGAGCGGAACTGTAGATGGTGATGGCGGTGTCGGAGTCGGCGCTGAACGCCGTGTTTGCGCCGAGCGCCAGACAAGCGGATGACACGGCAATGGCGAGCGGACTACGGATCTTGCGCATGAATGGCGAGCCTCGTTGAGATGGACAAGAAAGTTGACGTTTGCAGTGCGATCAGCCGTTCAGGCGCGTCGCCTGCGGAAAACTGCGAACCACGTCGCAGTAGCCCAGGGAACCCATTTGCGGAATGTGAAGCGGCGCAGCGGCTTCTGGACATAAGAATCGCAGCATAGGGTGGTGAGATCCTGTAGGACCAACGGCAGATACCAGCCCGAGTGGCGCATGGCGTTCTTGCGCCGCATGCGCATCGGTTTCGGAAGCCGCGAAGCCCGCCCGTCAATGAATCTGCGGAATTTTGAACCACGATGGAAGCTGCGAATCGTATCGAATCCTCTGGTGTAAACCAGGCACCTGCCGCCAGCGCGGCTGCGCCCGGCACACCTGCGCCTGCAATGGATCGTGAATTCATCATCAAGAACCAGATCGTCGAGCGATACCTCGCCGGCCGACTGCCGCCCAAGGGCGTGACCGATTTTGAAAAACTCATTCGCACGCGTCCCCAGCTCATCGAGGAACTCGGGCTCGCCGACAAGGTGAACGCGGGCTTGCGTCTGTTAGACGCGGCCGGCATTGCCGAACCTTGGGCCGAGAAGCCAAAAAAGACCTGGGAGAAGCCGGCCTTCACGATGGCCGCCGCGGCGCTGGCCATCGTCGCGCTGCTTGGCTGCGCAGTCCTGGGCATGCAGGTGTCGTCGCGCAACGCGACCATCGCCAAGCAGCGGCAGGAAAATATCGAGCGTCCGATCTCGCCATCCACGCGCAAGCGAACGATTCTCGTCGGCGTGGCCCGCAACGGGCCGCCGACGCAGTCGACACTGACCATCAACCACGGAGAGTTCGCCGAAATGAAGGTGGATCTGTCGTGGGCGCGTTTCGGCGGATTCAAGGTGTCGATAGACCGCGTGAACCAGGGGCGAGTCGCCGTGCTCGACGGCCTGGAAAAAGACTCCAATGGGCACCTGCGAATCTCGTTGAATGCGGGCGCGTTCGGCCCCGGCGACTACATGGTGACCATCGAAGGTTTCAACCTGCGTCGCGAGAGCATGCCGGTTGGCTGGTTCCGCGTCTCGGTCGCGCGCTGACATCCCGCGTTTCTCAGAAACGCACTTCAACCTTTTCGATGAGCCGCGGTGCGGTTGCACGCGCGTCGTGCGCCTCGATCGTCGGCTTGCCATTGCGCTGCGCCGCACGCCAGCGCCGCGGGACCCGATCGATGGCGATCGCGTAGATCGAAAGGACTCCGGCCGCGTCGATGCGCAAGCGCAGCCACTGCTTGAAGTCCTGGATGCGCAGCGACGAGAACGCTTCGTTGCCGTGACGGCCGAAAATGCGTATCGACGCGAATAGATAGGCGCCGAGAATGAAGGAGCCCACCGGCCCGCCCACGAGGAAGGTGATGAACCCGGACAGCAGCAGTTGCGCAATGCTGCCGTAGGCAAGATCGAAGATCTGTACCGTGAGCAGCAGCGCGAGCCAGCCCACCGCGAAAGCCGCAACCAGGTGCAGCAGCGCGTGGCACGCGCCGCCCAGGATGCGCCACGACCGGACGTGCGTATCGGTGAAGAAAATAAATCCGCCGACGACGCTGACCAGCCACATGCCATTGAGCGGGTCGCGGATCGCGGCATTCAACGTGGCGGCGAGCGCGGTTTGCGCATCGATGACGTCCGCGGCCTCGAGACTTGCCGAAGCGAGCCACGCCGACATGGCGTAGAGAAAGGCGTACAGCCAGCCCGACTTCGGATTGATGGCCGGGAAGAGAAAATTCCGCCAGGAGAGGCGCCTCGAGGTCTTCTCGTCGGGATACACGGCGCGCTGCTCGAATCCACTGCTGAGTCGATGCGTCGACGGTGCATGCGTAGGGTGCAGGAACGCGCCGCCGCCTCCCGAGGTGATCTTCTGGATACCTTCGGCGTTTTCATGCCGCTTGTAGAAGTGCAGATCGCCGGTCAGGAACACGCGAGCCTTGCGCTTGAAAACCTTTTCCTCGAGGAAGCGCGTGCTCGAGAGCTCTTCATAGCTCGAGTGGCTGGGATAGGCGTCCTCGAGGATCCAGCGCGGCTCCGGCACGCAGAAGATGAGGCGCGCGGCATCGTCCATGCGCGAGGCGACTTTCTGGAAGTACTGCACCTGCGGTTCATCGAGATCGGCGCCGAGCTGCAGGTCGATCGCCAGCAGCCACCAGTTGGCGGGTAGTTTGAGCGCGAAGTAGCTGCGCGTCTGGCGCGTGGCGCAGCCGGCGAACCCGCGCTCCGGACGGCAGAAGATGCGCGAGAACGCCACCAGGCTGTCGTACCAGTCGTGATTGCCCGGAATTGCGAACACGTCGGGGTGTGCGCGACCGGCAAACGCCATGTTGTAAGGAGTTTCGGTGCGCACGTCGTATTCGGCGCGCGTCGGGTAGGGATAGACCTCGTCCCCGCCGAAGACCAGTAACCGCCCGGCTTCAGTCTTTACCGGCTGGCCTTGATGGCTGAACGTCAGCTCGGGACGCGCGATGGCATCCGCGACGGCGTACGTGGAATTCCAGCCATCACCGATGTCCGCGGTGTAGTCGAACCAGAAATCGCCCTGCGCGGCTGAATAGTCGAATTCGTTCTGCGGCTGGCTCGCGAGCGCTTCGATGAGGCGCGTATCCGAGTGGCGGCCGAAAATGTTGGCGATGACGAGCTTGTAGGCCGAGTGCATGAGCACGCGAGGGTCGTACCAGCCCACCATCGATCGGCGCTTCACCGGTTTGCCTTCGCTCATCACCCACCCCGCAGCGTCAGCACGGGCGGCTGGTTGACCACGGACCGTGTCGCCAGCCAGCCGGCAAAGCAGACTAACAAGCCGCCGCCCGCGAGGCCGTAGATCCACACCCAGGGATCGGCCGAGTAGGGAATCTGCAGCACCCGCGTCGCGATATACACGCCGGCGATCGACGCTCCGGCGGCGGCGAGCGCACCCGACAGCACACCCAGCGCGGCGAATTCCGCCAGCAGCCCCTTGAGCACGGTGGATCGTTGCGCACCGAGCGTTCGCAGAATCGCGCTTTCATAGCGGCGTTCTTCGCGGCTGGCCTGGACCGCCGCGACCAGCACCACCAACCCGGCCAGGAGCGTGAAGAGAAACACGCTCTGAACGGCGGCTACGGCCTTGTCGATGACCGCGCGCACCTGGCGCAGCAGGTCGTCGACGTTGAACACCGAAACGCTCGGGAAGCGGCGCACCAGGTCCGAGATGGTTTTCGGATTGCTGGTCGCCAGGTGCACCGCCGTCATCCACGTGCCCTGCGAGCCCTCAAGCAGGCCCGGCGCGAACATCAGGAAGAAGTTGGGTTGAAAGCTGTCCCATTTCACGTCGCGCACGCTGGAAATCCTTGCGGCGCGCGTTTCGCCGGCAATGTCGAACTGCAGCTCGTCGCCGAGCTTGAGACTCATTTCTTCCATGTATTCGGTGGAAACCGAAACCAGCGGCTTGCTGAATTCTTCCGGCGTGAACCAGTGGCCCGCGGTGATCGTGTTGTCGTTGCCGAGTGTTTCGGCCCAGGTGATGTTCTGATCGCGATTGGCGAATTCGCGACCGCGGCGCGTCGCGAACTTGATGCCGTCGATCGGCTTGCCGTTGATGTGCGTCATACGCGCGCGAACCATCGGCCGGGCCCGCGCGTGCTGCGCGCCGCGCTCTTCGAGGAACGTGGTGAACGCCTGGTGTTCGTCGGGCGGAATGTTGATGAAGAAGAAGTTTGGCGTGTCCGCCGGCAGGCTGCGACGCCAGTCGTTGAGCAGGTCGTTGCGGACCACGGCGAGCAACAGAAGCATCATGATGCCGAGCGCGAATGCCGTGAGCTGCACGACGCTTTCGGTTCTCCGCCGGCCAAGGTTTGCGATGCCGTAACGCCAGGAGACGCCCACACCGCCCCGAAAGCGCGTCGTGAGTTTGACGAGCAGCCAGCCAAACAGCGCCGTCACCACCACGAACGCCGAAAGGCCCAGCACGAAGGCGACAGCCGTGCGCTGGTCGCGCAGCACCCAGTAGATGAGGAATGCGATCGCCAGCACCGCCGGGCCGAATGCCAGCACCACCAGGGGCTGCGGAGGCCCGACGTCGCGGCGCAGGACCCGCAAGGCGGGCGTGCGCGACAGCTGCAGGAGCGGCGGCAGCGCGAATCCGCCGAGTACGACGATGGCGGTGAGGAAGCCGATGCCGAGCGGCGCAAGCCCGGGCGCAGGCAGATCGCCGCGCAGCAGCCCCGAGAGCGCCTTTACGAGCCAGGCCTGGGCGCCAAAGCCGACCAGCGAGCCGAGAATCGCGGCTAACAAGCCCACCATCATGAGCTGCACCATGCTCACGGTGAGCGTGAAAGCCCGCGTCGCACCGAGCGTCTTGAGCAGGGCGACCGAATCCAGGTGCCGGTGCACGTAGCGCCGCGCCGCCATCGCGACTGCGATTGCACACAGCAATGCCGCCATGAGACTCGCGATGCTCAGGAACCGTGCTGACCGGTCGATCGCCGACTTGATCTGCGGGGCCGAGTCTTCGACATCTTCGATTTCTTCGTTCTGCTTCTTGTTGGCCTCGAGCCAGGTCTTGAATGAAGCAATCGCATCGCGCGAACCGGCGAACAGCTGGGCGTGCCGCAGACGGCTGCCGGGCTGGATGAGCTGCGTGGACGCAAGATCCGCCTCGTTCATGATCAGGCTCGGCGCCAGCTCGAGGAACGTGGCCCCCTGGTCGGGGCGCGTGATGAGGATGCGCGAGACCCGGAACACGCTGTTGCCGATGTTGAGCTCGGCTCCAACGCCCGCACCGAGCGCCGCCGCGAGGCGCGAATCCGGCCATATTTCGCCGCTTGCGGGAATCCCGTTGGATGGCTGAGGCGCGCCAAATGGCTCGTCGGAGAGCATCACGCGCCCGCGAAGCGGGTATTTCTCCGAGACCGCGCGCAACGAAGTCAGCTGGTTCGTGTCGCCGTTGAAGACCACGCTGAAGAGGCCCGTGCTGCGCGCCACGTCGAGGCCGCGCCGGCGAGCTTCATCGAGGGCCTTGTCGTCCATCGACTGCCCCGACTCGAGGCGCAGATCGGCCGCCAGCACTTCGCCCGCCTGGTTGTCGACGGCGATGCTGATGCGGTTGACGAGAAAGCCCACGCCCGTGAGTGCGGCGACGGCAACCGTGATCGCCAGCACCAGCACGCCGAGCTCGCCCGAACGCCACTCTCGCATCAACGTGCGAAGTGCGAGCGCCAGTGCGATCACGAATCGCTCCTCACTTCAGCAACCCCGAGTCCATCTGCAGGATGCGGCCGCATCGCGCCGCCACCGTGCGATCGTGGGTCACGAGCACCAGCGTCGTATGCGACTGCGCGTTGAGATCGAAGAGCAGGGAAACGATACGTTCGCCCGTGTGCGTGTCCAGGTTGCCCGTGGGTTCGTCGGCAAATAGCACGGCCGGCCGCGTCACGAATGCCCGCGCGATCGCCACGCGTTGCTGCTCGCCGCCGGAGAGCTGGCGGGGGTAGTGGCCCGTGCGATGTTCGAGCCCGACGCGCCCCAGCGTTTCCGCCGCGCCGGCACGCGCGTCGCGGCGGCCGGCGAGCTCGAGCGGCAACATCACGTTTTCGAGGGCGGTCAGCGACGGCACCAGGTGAAAGGACTGGAATACGAAGCCGACGCGTTCGGCACGCAGGCGCGCGCGGCCATCTTCATCGAGCGCCGTCAAGTCGGCGCCCGCGAGAGTGATGCGCCCGGAAGTGGGCGAGTCGAGACCCGCCAGGAGCGCCAGCAGCGTGGATTTACCCGCGCCGGACGCCCCGACAATGGCAACTGATTCACCCGCCGCGATGTCCAACGAAACATCGTCCACGATGGTCAGCATCCCTTCCGGGCTGGTAACCTTTTTTGTGAGGCTTTCGGCTTTGAGTACGCTCATCAGATTCATTCGGTTGATGTTGGTCTTCGTGTGGCTATGGCCCGCCGGAGCCGAAGGCGCCGTGCCCCGCACCGTCGTCGTGCTTGGCGACAGTCTCAGCGCCGGATATGGCCTCGAGATTCAGCAAGGCTGGGTAACGCTGCTTTCGCAGCGGCTCGTCGCTGAAGGGTACGGATACAAGGTGGTCAACGCCAGCGTCAGCGGCGAAACCACGCAAGGTGGACTCGCCCGGCTGCCGCGCGTGCTCGAATTGCACAAGCCCGACATCGTGATCATCGAACTCGGCGGCAACGACGGACTGCGTGGGCTGCCACTCGCCACCAGCCGCGAGAATCTGCGACGCGCAGTCGCGCTGGCGCAGGGCGCGCGAGCGGGCGTGTTGCTGGTGGGCATGCTGATACCGCCTAACTACGGCAAGCGCTACGCGGACGAGTTTCGCGACATGTACACCACGCTCGCCTCGAGTCATTCGCTGGCGCTGGTGCCATTCCTGCTCGACCGGGTTGCGCTTACGCCCGGGCTCATGCAGGCCGATGGCATTCATGCGAACGCCAAGGGACAGCCGCAGATGCTCGAAAACGTCTGGCCCAAGCTCAAGCCGCTGCTAGTTGCCCCGCGCAAACCCGCGAGCTAGCCTGCGACACCGAAGTCGAGGGGTGGTCGTGGAAAAACATTGGCTCAAGTCGTATCCGCCCGGCGTCCGCCCCGAGATCGACATCAACGAGTACACCTCGCTCAAGGAGCTCATCGAGCGCGGGCTCGCCATCCATTCCGTACGCGATGCGTACGTGCAGATGGGCAAGGCCATGACCTTCGGCGAGCTCGATATCCTGTCCATGCAGTTCGGCGCGTTTCTGCAGAGCAGCTGCGGCCTCAAGAAGGGCGACCGTGTCGCCGTCATGATGCCTAACACCCTGCAGTATCCGATCGCCATCCACGGCGCGTTGCGTGCCGGGTTTACCGTCGTCAACACCAATCCGCTCTATACCGCACCCGAGCTCGAGCATCAGCTCGCCGATTCCGGCGCCACCGTCATTGTCATCGTCGAGAACTTTGCGCACGTGCTGGAGAAAGTGATTGCGCACACGCCCATCAAGCATGTGGTGGTCACCAGCGTCGGCGAGATGCTCGGATTTCCCAAGGGCAACATCGTCGACTTCGTCGTGCGCCACAAGCGCAAGCAGGTGAAGCCGTTCAATCTGCCCGGTGCCAAGAGCTTCAAACAGGCGCTGAAAGAAGGCAGCAAGGTCCGCCTTCAATCCGTCAAGCTCACGCATGCGGATATCGCGTTTCTGCAATACACCGGCGGCACCACCGGCGTTGCCAAGGGCGCCATGCTCACGCATGGCAACATGGTCGCGAACGTGTTGCAGGCGCTCGAGTGGATAGGCCCATCGTTCACGCGCGAGCCGGCCACGCTCATCACCGCGTTGCCGCTGTATCACATCTTTGCGCTCACCGCGAACTGCCTGCTGTTCGTGTTGCTTGGTTGGCGCAACGTGCTCATTACCAATCCACGCGATTTCCCCGCGTTCGTCGCCGAGATGCGCAAGTACAAGTTCACCTATCTAAGCGGCGTGAATACCTTGTTCAACGCGCTGCTGCACACGCCCGGCTTCGAAACCCTCGACTTCAACAGTCTCCGTCTTACGCTCGGCGGCGGCATGGCCGTGCAGGAAGCCGTCGCCAAGCGCTGGAAGGAAGTGACCGGAAAGGTGCTTACGCAAGCGTGGGGGCTCACCGAAACCTCGCCCGCCGCGTGCATAAATCTGCCAGGAGAGGACTTCAACGGGTCGATCGGCTTCCCGATTCCATCGACCGAAATCAGCATTCGTGATGACGACGGCAATGAACTCGGAATCAACGCCGTTGGTGAAATCTGTGTGCGCGGCCCGCAAGTCATGGCCGGCTATTGGAATCGTCCCGACGAGACCGCGAAGGTGATGATCGACAACGATCTGCTGCGCACAGGGGATATCGGACGCATCGATGAGCGTGGGCTCGTGTTCATCGAGGATAGGAAGAAGGACATGATTCTCGTGTCCGGCTTCAACGTTTATCCGAATGAAGTCGAAAGCGTAGCGGTGACGCATCCCGGCGTGCTCGAGGCTGCGGCAATCGCCCAGGCGGATGAGAAGTCAGGCGAGGTCGTCGCCTTGTTCGTCGTGAAGAAGGATCCGAGCCTCACTGAGCAGGATTTGATTGAGCATTGCAGGAAGGCGCTCACCGGTTACAAGGTGCCGAAGCACGTGTATTTCAGGACGGATCTTCCGAAGTCGAATGTTGGGAAGATTTTGAGAAGGGCGTTGAGGGATGAGTTACCGAAGTAATCGCTTCGCAGAATTTGTCTCAGAAAATGCAAAGACATGTATTCCTGCCGAGACCGTCTTCTTCGAAGACTTAGCATTCTGGCTATTGCTTTGGCGCCTGTGCTCTAGCCAGTCGTTCATCGTTGAGACGAACGCCGCGCCTTGCTCGCGAGCAAACACCTTGAATTCTTCCAATAATCGCGTTGGCAGATCTGGAACAAGAGCATTCCGTTCAATTAGCCGCGATGCTGAGCGGCTTCTCGTCGCAGTGTTTTGAAGAAGTGTCGAAACAAGACGATTCATCGAGAGCGCGAGATTGGCGACCATTTCCGGCGTTAGCGTGTGAAGCAATATTGAGTCGTTCCGTGGTAGATAGAGGCCGGCTCTTGTGCGCCGTATTAGTTGCGCATCTTGCATGTGTCGAATCCCCTCAGCGAATGTACTCGCCCTTTTTTCAGCTCGGAAGAGCGCCTGAACGCTAGGTGCAGGTCCAACCGCTCTTAACGGAAACGGGCGGGCGTTCTCGTCTAGGTATTTCGGATGTCGATTCCACCTGTGGAGAATGCTTCCAAGCAAGACTAGGTCAATCGCCTTTGTTCGATGTGGTCTAAGCGCGCGGACTTTTCTGTTCGCCTCTGCGCGAGACCGGAGAATGAGTTCATCGAGTTGTGATGATGCGATTCCATCTCTGAGCAGGCACAACGTGAAGATTGCCGAGAGCATTCTTTCTATGTCGGTATAATTGATTGAGCTTGTAGTTGAGCTCATATGCAGTGCCTATCTGTTGGAAACTTGGGTTTCGCGTCGCCAATCCTTAGCGCTGCCTGATTCAGTCGAAAGAATTGTGGCAATTCGAAGTCGATGAACGCGTTTGCTGCGCATGCCGTCTGATGTGGAAAGAGAGCGCTGAAGGGACTCAAGCGAACTCATTACAGCCTCGATTTTCGTGATTGCTTTTCGTTGAGCGAGCTTTAGTAGCCTCAGATCGCTGGTCGAAAGACTTAGATTGCGTGCCAGAAAGGTGCGCCGACCCTCTCTAAAGTCGAAGGGCGCAAGTTGCGAACTTAAGAAATTCAGATCTGCCACCGCGGCAATGGAAGCAGCGTCGCGTGTCTTACCTCGTCTTGCAAGAACCACGCGCGTCCCTTTCCTAGCAACAATCTTTTTCTTGATCAAGTCGTCGCAGATCGTGCGCGCAGTTACATCGCGTCCGTATCTTCGAACCAACCTCTCAAATTGATTATTCGCACCAACGAATGTGAGCGGCTTCGGACGACCTTGATCGTTCGCGAATTCGGGGTCTTGATGCCAGGCAAGGAGAATTCTGTCAACGCGTGATCGTCGACTTGAACTCGGCGGAGTAAGTGACCGATGTTTTTGTTCGAGTATCTTTCGAACGTCGAGTCGATTAACTCCTGCAATGAGGGCAATTTGCGATTGGGTATTTCGAGTCCCGATATGCCGTGCAAAACTTGCTGCCTCCATTACGAACGCATGTCGAATGAGGGATTCTGCTTGCGGCGAATCGAACCCTAGTCGGAGCAATATCGCTACGAATTTTTCAAGGAAGCGCGAGACGACTTTTTCGTTGTCGTTCGGGGTCGTTTTTCCAGCTTTCCGATGACTCGGCATCTTCGCGGGTATTCGGGTGGCAGGCGCGTTGATGTCCAGATCCTAATGACTGCAGCACCGCGGCGCATAAGGGGAAGGCAGCCTTACACGAATAAGTGCCCTCTTGATGCAGAAACTCAGCTAATCCACGTGCCAGGTCGCCGAAATTGTGACCGTCCCAGAGGCGACGCAAAAGGTGACGTCGCAAGGAAGGCGTGCCTTCCTCTAAAGAGCGCTGGCGCCCGTGCCGCCGATACTCTGAAGCTGCGCGCTCTTGCCGGTCCCGCCAATGCTCTGGAGTGAGGCGTTGACGCCGGTGCCACCGATGCTCTGAAGCGACACGCTCTTGCCAGTCCCCCCGATGCTTTGGAGAGAGGTGCTGACGCCGGTGCCACCGATGCTCTGGAGAGACGCGCTCTTGCCGGTTCCCCCGATGCTCTGGAGTGAGGCGTTGACGCCAGTGCCACCGAT
>Ga0193753_10003280_pt1 | contig 12081 bp, 9 predicted proteins | sample H1c2metaG_FD_144925 | JGI IMG/M metagenome (GOLD analysis project Ga0193753, IMG submission 144925) | Soil microbial communities from a riparian zone of the East river system, Colorado, United States - H1c2 | ecosystem: Environmental > Terrestrial > Soil > Riparian zone | place: USA: East River... | reverse complement strand
ATGACGTCGCGCAGCGCGGTGGAATTCTTGAAAGTGGCGATGCCCGATACCGAAATGTAAAGCCCCAGCGCGAGCGCAGCGTCGGCCAGCTTCTGGGTGCCGGTAAAACAATGGATCAGGCCGGTGAAAGCGCCCTTGCCCATTTCATCGCGCAATATGTCGATGGTGTCGTCATCGGCGTCCCTGGTATGGACGATCACCGGCAAGCCGGTTTGGCGCGCCGCCGCAATGTGGGAGCGAAAATTGGCCTGCTGCGGCTGGCGGGGCGAATGTTCGTAATAGTAATCCAGCCCTGTCTCGCCGATCCCAACCACCTTGGGATGCGCGGCCTCGCGGATCAGGGCCGCTTCATCGTCCAGCAATTCCTTTTCGGCTTCATGGGGATGGACACCGACGCTGCACCAGACATTGGGAAATTTCTCGGCCACCGCCCGCACACCGGGAAAGCGTTTCAGTTCGGTACCAATCGTGAGGCAGACCCCGACCCCGGCCGCACCGGCACGCGCCACCACGTTATCCACCTGGCCGGCATAATCCGGAAAATCGAGATGGCAATGGCTGTCGACCAGGAAATTATCGGGCATCACAACCCGCCGCCCCGCGCCACCTGGGACAAATCACGCGCCGTGGTCAGCACCACCTGGCGCGGCTCCAGATGCAGGCCGCTGGCACGGGCAAAGCCCTGCTCGATACGGCCCAACAGCGCCAGCCAACGATCCAGCCCCCCTGCCCCGCTATGCGCCTTGGCGCGAATCCGGTCCGACAGAGACTCCGCCAGGAAAGCGCCGAACAGTTCCAGGCCGTCGCGCATGCGAAACAGTTTCTCGCCCAAAGTCAGCAGCGCCAGCAGATCGGGTTCGCGGGCATGGTCGATCAGCCGGTCGGCCTCCTGCGCCAGCGCCGCCCCCTCGCCCGTCGCCAGGGTCAATGCCGCGCCAATGCTGCCGCCGGAAAGCCGCGCCAGTGCGGTGCGCTCGGTCGCGCTCATGTCCGGCAATGCCCGCGCCAGCGCCTTTTCCACTATGCCATCCTCCAACGGCCGCAAATCCAGCCGCTGACAGCGCGACCGGATGGTGGGCAGCAACCGGCCCGGCATATTGGACAGCAGCAACAGCACGGCGTTGCCCGGCGGCTCCTCCAGCATCTTGAGCAGCGCATTGGCCGCATTGTCGTTCATGTCGTCGGCGGTATCGACGATCGCGACCCTCCAGCCCCCCGCGCCGCTGGTCATGCCGAAGAAATCCCCCAGCCTGCGGATCTCGTCCACCGACAGCACGGTCATCAGCTTGCCGGTCCTGGGGTTGATGGCGCGCTTCAGCACCAGCAGGCCCGGATGGGATTGCGCCATCACCTGCCGCGCCGCGGGGTGATCCTCCGGCACGGACAGATCGTCCGCGCCGGCATCTGTCGCGCCATAGGCCAGCAGATAGCGGGCCATGCGATACGCCAAGGTCGCCTTGCCGATGCCCGGCGGACCGGTGATCAGCCAGGCGCCCGGCGGTCGTCCCGCCCGAAGCGCACGCGCGGCACGTCCCAAGGCGGCCTCCTGCCCCAGCAACGCGAAGGTTTCGCGGGGATGGGCGAAGCCTTCGATACGATCGCTGTCATTGGGTTCCGCGGAACGTTTGGCCATGCGCTGTTATAAATCGAAACGGCGGCTGACGGTGGCCAAAATCGCCTCCGCCACCTGGTCTTCGGTACCGCTGGCGTCGATCACCCGGCAGCGCTCAGGATTGCGCCGGGCGATATCCAGAAATGCCTGGCGCAGTTTTTCATGGAAATCCACGCCGAATTTCTCGAAGCGGTTTTCCGCGCCGCTACGCGCCAGCGCCCGTTCCAGTCCGATCTTCACGTCCAGGTCCAGGATGAGGGTCAGGTCCGGCTGGAAATCGTCCAACACCGCAGCATCGATGCGCCGGATGGTTTCGCGCTCAACCCCACGCCCCGCGCCCTGATAGGCAAAAGTGGAATCATTGAAGCGGTCGGAGATCACCCAAGTCCCCGCCAACAGCGCCGGGCCGATGGTGCGCGCCACATGATCGGCGCGCGCCGCATAGGCCAGCAGGGTTTCGGTGATGGGGTCCCAGCGGCCGGGCTCGCCTTCGACCATCAGCTTGCGGATCTGTTCCGCGCCGGGCGCGCCACCGGGTTCGCGGGTGGCCAGCACCGGGACGCCACGCTGTTCCAGCGCCGTAACCAATCGGCGGATCTGGGTGGACTTGCCGGTGCCCTCGCCGCCCTCCAGCGTGATGAAACGGCCGGTCATTTCGGTTGGTCTGCCGCTTCGCACCTTGAGGGCATCATTTTTTCCAGAGACGTTGTACGGAATTCCAGGCCTTGCCGAACATGCCGACTTCATTGACGGCCTGGGTGGCGTAGACCGGCACTGTAAGGTTGGGGAATTCCGGTGCCGTCACCACCAGCACGCCCACTTTCTGGCCGACCCGGATCGGCGCCATCAGTCCCGGATCGGCTTTCACCATCGTCTTCATCTTGGCATGGGAATCCACCTGCATGGTCACATTCAGCGGCTTGGCCGCCGTGACCGGGACCGTCGGCTGGACGCCGCCCGTCACAGCGACATTGCCCACCGCCTGGTTGGTGGAAAGCACCGAATAGGAGCGGAATTCGCGGAACGCCAATTCCATCACCCGGGAGGCTTCCTCGGCGCGGCGGATATTGGGGAAATAGTCATTGTGATACTGGGGATAGCGCAATCCATTGAGAACCAGGATGAGGCGCTGATCGCCACGCTTGACCGAGATGGTGATGCCATAACCGGCCGCATCGGTATGGCCGGTCTTCAGGCCATCGGCGCCCGGCAGGGTCGCCAGCACCAGGTCGCGGTTGGGCTGATGGATATTGTGCCAGATGAATTCGCGCTCGCTGAAATAATGATAGAGCTGCGGATAGGTGTTGATGATGTGGCGCGACAGCTTGGCCAGGTCCAGCGCGCTCATCAACTGGCCGGGCGGATCCGGCAGGCCGTCGGGATTGACGAAGGTGGACTGGTTCAGCCCCAATTCCTTCGCCCGCTTGTTCATCAGGTTGACGAAACCTTCGAACGTGCCGCCCAGCGCTTCCGCCACCACCACGCAGGCGTCATTGCCCGACTGAATGATGATTCCGCGCAGCAGGGATTCCACCGCAATGCGCGAACCCAGTTCCACGAACATCTTTGAGCCCTGGGTGCGCCAGGCCCGCTCCGATACTGGAAAATTATCGGTCAGCTTGACGCGGCCGTCTTTCAGCCGGCTGAACAACAGCTCGATGGTCATCAGCTTGGACATGGATGCCGGCGGCATCGGCGTCAAGCCGTCCTTCTGCCACAGTATCTGCCCGGTCTGGGCATCCATCAGCAGGCCATGCTCGGCGCTGGTTTCGATGGCGGCCTGCGCAGGCGCGGCCAAGGCCATAAAGGCGGACAACAGAAGCAGGAACAGGCGGCGAAGCATGAGGACTCCGAAACGGTTATTGATCTACGACGATATGGGCATCATTGCCGCCGGCGCCGGTGATACGGGCAAGAGCGGCATCGGCGTCCTGGACAGAGGCTAGCGGTCCGCTGCGCACTCTATAGAGGGTCTGTCCGCCCCGTTGAAGGGTGGAAATCCGCAAATCGCCGCCCACCTTGCCAAGCAATGCCTTGGCGTTGTCCAGCCTCGAGAAAGCGCCAAGCTGGACATAAAGGCGAGTCTCGGGCGGGACCGGAACCCGCGTCACCTGTCCGGTTGGCCGGTCCTCGGCAAACATCTGCGCCGGGATCGGCGCAGGCGTCGGAAGTGCGGCGGTCCGGGCCTGCGGGGCGACGGTGACGCCAGGCACGACGCCCAGGGCTGCCGTATCGACTTTACCGCTGGGCGCGGCGGGCAAGGCGCTGGCGATGGCGGGCGGGGTTTCCGGCGGCGGCGCGCCGCCATTCACGTCGGCGCGCGCCAGATAGGTCACGCGCACCCGCGCGGTGCCGGTCTGCACCACGTCCAGCAGCTCGGCGGCACGCTTGGAGAGGTCGATAATGCGTCCCCTGGCATAGGGTCCGCGGTCGTTCACCCGCACGATCAGTGATTTGCCATTGTCCAGATTGGTGACCCGGACATTGACCGGCATGGGCAGGGTTTTATGCGCGGCGGTGAGCTGGTTGCCGTCATACATTTCGCCGTTGGCGGTGGGGCGGCCGTAAAAAGTGGGCCCATACCAGGAGGCTATGCCCGTCTCGTCATAATCCGGCTGCTCGCGCGGGTAATACCAGACATTCTCTATCTGATAGGGCTGGCCGACCTTGTAGACCCCGGCATTGGGTGGAACCCTGACGGTATGATCCTCCGGCGGCCGGGGCGGTGGCGGCGGTGTGGTGCTGCAGGACGCCGCCAGCAAAGCCGTGGCAGCGGCAAAAGCGAGTTTGACGGCAAGCCGCATCGAATCAGTCCGGGGTGACCGTCCGACGCTAGCGGGAGCGGGCGCGGCGCTCAACGCGGTTGCCGTAAAGCTGTGCAAAAGCTAAGGGATCGGTCATGGATGGGTGGCCGAGTGGTTTAAGGCTCCAGTCTTGAAAACTGGCGTGGCGGCAACGCCACCGTGAGTTCGAATCTCACCCCATCCGCCATGGCGCTGTCCACCACGATCCAACGCCGTCTACGAGCGGCGCAGAAGCCCAATATAACTGGCGCTTATACAACGAACTGTCTCGACGAGGATTCTGCAATCCCGCATAGTCTATGGCGAAGCTGTACCCCAACTTGTACCCCAAGGCCGGAATGTAAGATGGCTAAGATCGGACTCCTCAGCCCCCTGCGCGTCGAACGCGAGGCGAAACCGGGACGTTACTGCGACGGCGGCGGTCTATATCTCGAAGTGAAGCCGAGCGGCACAAAAAACTGGCTTTTCCGATACCAAAACGACAAAACGGCCAAGAAGATTGGCTTGGGCCCATTTTCTGGAACCAACTCACTCGCTACAGCCCGCAAGAAGGCCGCTGCGTTGCGTGGCTTGCTAGAGAACGGAACCGACCCCCAGAGGGATCGGGAAAGAGAACGAGAGCGCCAGCGCGTCGAAGCGGCCCGTGCTATTAGCTTTCAAAAGTGCGCCGAGACCTACATTTCGACCCATGAGGGCACATGGAAGAATGACAAGCATCGGCAGCAATGGAGAAACACACTCGTCACTTATGTATACCCGATCATTGGCTCCCTGCCCGTGGGCGCTGTAGATGCACCGCTAGTCTTGCGCGTCATGCACCAGACCGTACCGCCAATTCTTAAGCGGAATGGCTCGGTAGCGAAGGTCGGGGGCTTGTTGTGGAATGCCCGCCCCGACACCGCCCGGCGCGTGCGCGGGCGCATTGAGCTAGTCCTAGATTGGGCGAAAGCGCATGGGTACCGCGACGGCGAAAACCCAGCACGGTGGCGCGGCAATCTCAGCCACGCGTTACCCAGGCGCGGCAAACGCGCCGTCCAGCACCATCCAGCCCTGCCCTTCGAGCAAATTCCTGCATTCATGGCCAAGTTGCGCGCCCAGGAAGGCATATCTGCACTGGCGCTAGAATTTTTGATTTACAACGCTCCACGCACCATGGAGACGCTCGCTGCCAAATGGCCTGAGATCAACCAGACCGATGCACTATGGACGATACCGGAGGAGCGCATGAAAGCTGGACTTGAACATCGCATCCCCCTGCCCGCACAGGCCCTATCTGTCCTTGAACGTGCTAAGAAGCTCAAGCGACCCGGTGATTATATCTTTCCAGGGCGCAAGCCTCAGCGCCCCCTTTCAATCAGCGCCATGTTGGAGTTGGTCAAGCCGATGGGCTTTAATGACAACAAGGGCCGCCGAATTACAGTTCATGGCTTCCGCTCCACTTTCCGAGATTGGGTAGCAGAATGCACGACGTTCCCGTCCGAAGTCGCCGACATGGCGTTGGCCCATGTTATCGGTGACGATGTTGAGGCGGCATACCGGCGGGGCGAGCTATTGCAAAAGCGGCGCGTGTTGATGGCCGCATGGGAAAATTATTGTGATGGCGCGGCAAGTGACAACGTCGTTCGGCTCGACGGGCGAGCCGCGTAGACGGCCAGCTGGCTTTCGAGCGCGGCAAAGCACTGCTGGACTAGCGCCGCGCGGTGATGGACGCGGTGGGTCACGCTCGGCACGTCCCCAGCATCAAAAATTTCCAACATCAGAGATGCGCGGCGAAAGTAATAACCGCCCCCCGGTCGATGTCGGAGGCCGGGCCCTCGATATGCGAACAGAACACATCCATGAATTTTTGCGCGTTTTGAATTGTTGCGGTCGGCGCAAGAATGCGCGCGCGCTTGGCGGGATAGCGACAGGGGGAACGTCCTCCTTGCGCCAAAAGCGGACAGTAGGGTCGAGCGGTCACGGCGCAATATCGGCACTCCCAGGCCCTGCACGAAACCGCTGGCCTTTCACCAGCGCATAGATGGCCGGGATCACGATGAGCGTCAGGACAGTGGACGACAACATACCGCCCACCAGAGGGACGGCGATCCGCTTCATCACTTCCGAGCCGGTCCCCGTGCTCCACAATATCGGCAGCAGGCTGAGCATAATCGCTGCCACGGTCATCATCTTGGGCCGCACGCGTTCCACCGCTCCCTCCATGATGGCATGATAGAGATCCTCCACCGCGAAGGTTTGACTCTGACTACGGCGGTGTGCCTTTAAATCGGCCATCGCGTGGTCCAGATACATCAGCATGACCACACCGGTCTCCGCGGCGACCCCGGCAAGCGCGATAAAGCCGACCGCAACTGCCACACTCATGTTGAACCCCATGAAATACATCAGCCAGAAGCCGCCGGTCAGTGCGAAAGGGACCGACAGCATGACGATCAGGGTCTCGGTGAGGCGCCGGAAGTTCATATAAAGCAGCAGGAAGATCACCAGCAGCGTCACAGGGACTACGGTCTGAAGCCGCGTGGCTGCGCGCTGGAGATATTCAAACTGGCCGCTCCATTCGACATGATAGCCCGCCGGTAACTTGACCTGGTCCTGCACGGCCTTTCGGGCTTCGTTGACATAGCCGCCAAGATCGCGGCCTTGCATATCTACATAGACATAATCCACCAACTGAGCATTTTCGGTGCGGATCGAGGGTGGGCCCTGGGCAATGCGGATGGCGGCCACTTGCCCCAGTGGCACCGGCGTTCCGTCCGGGGCATTGACCAAGACTTCGCGCGCAATCGCTTCCGGATTGTCACGGAAGTCGCGTGGATAGCGGACAATGACGCCATAGCGTTCGCGGCCCTCGACCGTCTCCGTCACCGTCTCCCCGCCTAGCGCGGTGCGCACCACGCCCTGCATGTCGTCGATGGAAAGGCCGTAGCGAGCCAGGGCGGCCCGGTCTGGCTCGATATTGAGGTAATAGCCGCCCAATACGCGTTCGGCGAAAGCGCTGGTAGTCCCCGGCACTTTCCGGATGACTTTTTCGATCTGTTGGGAGAGGCGGTCGATCTCGGCCAAGTCGCTGCCGTAGACCTTGACCCCGACAGGGGTGCGGATGCCGGTGGAGAGCATGTCGATGCGAGCCTTGATCGGCATAGTCCAGGCATTGCTGACGCCAGGGAACAACAGCGCCTGATTCATGTCCGCGATCAACTTGTCCATAGTCATGCCCTTGGGCCAGGTCGCTTCCGGCTTGAGATTGATGACCGTCTCGAACATTTCCACCGGCGCCGGATCGGTGGCGGTTCCGGCCCGGCCTGCCTTGCCGAACACCGACTCCACTTCCGGGAAGCTCTTGATGATCCTATCCTGCAATTGGATCAGCTCGCCCGCCTTGGTGATGGACATGCTGGGCAGACTGACCGGCATGTAGAGAAGCGTACCTTCATTGAGGGTCGGCATGAACTCGCTGCCGATGCGCGTGACCGGATAGATTGAGACGGCCAGCGCCAGCATCGCGAGGGCAATTGTCAGTTTGCGATGGCGCAGCACCGCCTTGATGATGGGCCGGTAGAGCCAGATGAGCGCCCGGTTCACCGGATTCTGCTGTTCCGGGATGATCCGGCCGCGCACGAACAGAACCATCAGCGCCGGCACCAAGGTAACGGACAGGAAGGCAGCAGCCGCTAGCGCAAAGGTATGAGTATAGACCAGTGGCTTGAACAGCCGCCCCTCCTGTTCCTCCAGGGTGAATACCGGCAGGAAGGAGACGGTGATCACCAGCAGGCTGAAGAACAGCGCTGGCCCGACTTCGGTGGCCGCCTTGATCAGAACGTCGATCCGGGACTCATTGGGTCCCGCCCGTTCCAGTCGTTTATGGGCATTCTCGATCATCACAATCGCCGCATCCACCATCGCACCGACGGAAATGGCGATTCCGCCTAGGCTCATGATGTTTGATGTGATGCCGATGGCATGCATGACGATGAAGGCCATCAGCACACCGATAGGCAGCATGATGATGGCAACCAGGGCGCTGCGGGCATGGAGCAGAAATACCATGCACACCAGGGCGATGATGAGGCTTTCCTCGGCCAGCGTATGCTTGAGGGTGTCGATGGCGCGATAGATCAGGTCGGAGCGGTCATAGACGGGCAGGATCGAGACGCCTTTGGGCAGGCCCGAGGCAATATCTGCGATCTTCTGCTTGATGTTCTTGATGACGGAAAGGGCATTCTCGCCGTCGCGCTGGAGGGCAATCCCGGCGACAACCTCGCCTTGGCCATTCAGTTCCGCCAGCCCCCGCCGTTCGTCGGGCCCCAACTCCACCCGCCCTATGTCCTTGAGGAGGACGGGCGTGCCCTTTTCGCTTTTCAACACCACATTCTCGATGTCGCCAATTCCCTTGAGGTAGCCCCGCCCGCGCACCATGTATTCGCGCTCGGTCATCTCGATGGTGCCGCCGCCGACATCCATGTTGCTGGCGCGGATCGCATTGGTGACCTGCGGCAGGGAAATCGCGAAGGCGCGCAGCTTGGCGGGATCGACCACCACCTGATACTGCTTGACGAAGCCGCCCACGCTGGCGACTTCCGCCACGCCGCCCGCTTTGGTGAGCTGGTAGCGGATGAACCAGTCCTGGATTGAGCGCAGTTCCGCAAGGGATCGCTGCGCGCCGATCACGGCATATTCAAACACCCAGCCCACGCCGGTTGCGTCCGGCCCCAGCGAGGGCGTCACGCCGCCGGGAAGGCGTTTCTGGGCGAAGTTGAGATATTCCAGCACACGGCTGCGCGCCCAGTAGATGTCGGTGCCGTCCTCGAACACGACATAGACGAAGGAGACGCCAAAGAAGGAGAAACCACGAACCACCTTCGATTTCGGCACCGCCAGGAGGGCGGTGGTGAGCGGATAGGTCACCTGATCCTCCACAACCTGCGGCGCCTGGCCGGCATATTCGGTATAGACGATCACCTGCGGATCGGAGAGATCGGGAATGGCATCAAGTGGTGTGTTGAACACGGCCCAGGTGCCGGCGGCCACGATCACAGCCGTCATCAGCAGAACGACCATCCGGTTGCGCGCGGACAGTTCGATGATCCGCGCGATCATTGCGCGACTCCGGTTTTGCTCTTGTCGGCGGCAAAGGTTCGCAGCGCGGCGCGCAGATTGCTTTCCGCGTCGATTAGAAAGTTGGCGCCCGCCACCACCTGTTCGCCGGGTTTGAGGCCGCTAAGGATTTGAACCACGCCGTTACCGCGCGCGCCGATGCGCACCGGCCGGGGCTCAAACTGGCCCTGCCCCTTGGTCACCAGCACGATCTGGGCGCCGCCGCTGTCGATGACTGCGGAATCGGGCACAAACAGTACCGACGTGCTGCTGGCTGTGGCTGAGTCAATGGTGACGGTCGCGTACATGGACTCGCGCAACACACCTTCTTTGTTCGCAAGCACGATCCGCACCCGGCCGGTCCGGGTGTTGGCCATCAGCGCAGGGTAGATGAAATCCACCGTGCCGTCGAAGCTCCGCCCCGGATAGGCGACAAAAGTCATGCGTGCCGGCTGGCCCGGACGGATCATGCCCAAATCCTGCTCGGCCACATCGGCCATCACCCACACTTTGGAGAGATCGGCGATCTTGAACAGCGGATCGCCGGTGTTGAACCGCATGCCCTCAATTGCGGGTTTTTCGACGATGGTGCCGCTGAACGGCGCGGTGATGGTGATCGACCGGGTGGCGCTGCCAGTGCGGCGGATTTCGGCGATTGCCGAATCGGGAATGCCATAATTACGCAGATTCTGCAGCGCCCGTGCCATGGCGGCCTCGTCGTGCTGCTGCAAGGCCACGATATAGTCCACCTCGCGGGTGACGATGTCCGGCCCCATCCGGGTGGTCACGTCGGGCGTCTGTATCCATACCTGTGCCAACGGCTGGCCGGCGCGCACTTGGGCTCCGGTAGTTGAGACGAACAGCTTCTCGACAAAGCCGTCGAATTTGGTGTTGACGATAGCGAGACTGTTCTCGGCGGGCTGGACACTGCCAGTGGCGCGAATGTTGCGGGCAAGCGCGGTGCGCGTTTCGACGGGAATGGTCCTGACGCCCAGCATCTGCAACCGTGCGGGGCTTACGGTCACTACTCCGGATTCATCTTCGCCCTCATGGACCGGGATGTAATCCATCCCCATCGAGTCATTTTTCGGCACCGGCGAGGTGTCGGGCAGGCCCATGGGATTGCGGTAGTAGAGGATCTTGCCCTTTACGAGAGGCGCGGTACTCGCCGGTGGCGCCGTGGGCTCGGCATTGGCATAGACCGGCTTGAAGTCCCGACCATCCGCGGTCTTCTCGGGCGTTAGCGAATAATCCGGCTTGCCGTCGGGGTCCTGATAGTAAATCGACGTGCGCGCCGCCGGCGGGGTCTGTGGAGCAACGGGCAGAGACATTGCCGTGGGCTGCATTCCGGGCGAACTGGGCCGAAACCAATATCCGGCGCCTGCGCCGATGATCACCAACGCGATCCCGCCAAAGGCGAGCGCAAATGTCCGAACTGTCTGCACGGTCTGTCTCCGTCGAGGCTGGACACCGATGCGCCACCGCCCAAGATTTCGGGCGGTGGCGGCACCGATGTCAGGGGTTGAGCTTGACCGTCACGCTGCCGCTTACGGTTTGCGCGACGCCCTGGACCTTGGCGCCGAAGCTGAGCGCCCATTTGTCCGGCTTCGTCCACACCGGACCATTGGTCACCTCAAAGCGATAGGTGCCCGGCGGGTTTTCGCCTAGCGGCTTGATAGGCGCGGTCATGTTGGTCATTCCGATCGGCCCCATGTCCGCGCGAGATTGGATGACGATCGCGCTGGTAATGGGCTTGCCATCGTGCATCAGGCGCACTGACACGACGCTTTTGCCGCCGCCAGCCGCCTGGACCGGACCGGCCAGCTCAAAAGTGTAGCCGGAGGTCATGGCGGCGGGTTTGGACCCCTTCATAGCCATGCCCATGCTGTCCTGGGCAATCACCGGCACGGTGGTGTTTTACACAAGAAAGGCTATTGCCGAAACAAAAATACGATTCACGTTTTTCACTCCTTTGGTTAAACGGCCCGAACTACTCGAACCGCCTTGAAAAAAGACCGGCGGCCATCCGAGACGGCCGCCGGTTTGCACTTATCCATTCACACGAATGCTGCCTTGGACATCCGGGCCGCTGTCGACCTCAGCGCCAAGCCGGATCGTCATGCCGGCCTGCACATCGCTGCTTTGGTAGGTGAAGGCCCCGTTACCGTTGGGCGTGAGCGCAATCCGCCGGTCTATGAACTGCGGCTGGCCTTTCATCGGCAGCCATTGCCGATGAATTACATAGACATGAGCGTTGGGGACAGGTTGTCCGGTTGCCGCATCGATAAAACGGACGGTGATCGTGCTGCCCGAGGGCGGGCTGACCGTTTCGAACTTGTAGTTGACGGACGCCCAGGCGGGGTTGGCCGCCAGTGACAATGCGGCCGCGAGCGCAAGGCCTATAAGCCCTGCATGCTGTTTCATGCTGATAGTCATTTTGTTTCTCCTACTCGCGCGAAGGCGCGAGGTTAATTGCTTGAGATCATGGGGGAATGAGATGCTTCGATGGACGCGTGCGGGTTGCGCAGGCGCGGCGAAGCGTTCAGGCGCACGTACTCGCGGTCAGCGAGC
>Ga0193753_10003279_pt1 | contig 12084 bp, 7 predicted proteins | sample H1c2metaG_FD_144925 | JGI IMG/M metagenome (GOLD analysis project Ga0193753, IMG submission 144925) | Soil microbial communities from a riparian zone of the East river system, Colorado, United States - H1c2 | ecosystem: Environmental > Terrestrial > Soil > Riparian zone | place: USA: East River... | reverse complement strand
CGGGGGAAGGTCGCTGACTTAGGACAGCCGAAAGTCGCAGTAGTTATAACGCCGATACAGGGAAAAGTCACGACCATTCCAAAAGAGAAAACCACTCCCTGAGAATTCGAAAACGGGCATCATCGCCGCTAAGACCGGCCGGTGGGCCACATCTAAGTGGAAAGCGTATGCTGTCTGTCGGGCGGAAGCCAACGCAAACAACGCCCCGTCGGACCCGTCATGTTCCGTCGCCGAACGCGGCTTGGACTTTGAGGTCAGTTTTCTTCCATGATGGCCAAGTCCCAGGGTTTTAGCATGATCTGCTGCTGTGGTGCAATTGCGGCACCGGTCAGCAGATCAGATCCTGCGCCGTATGCGTAAGGGAAAGCCTGGGGCGCACTCGAATAATTCAGGAAATAATGCACCGTTTTGCCGCTGCGATTGACCCCGTGCTTCACGCGAACTGGCAGGGGCAGCTTCTGGTCCGGTCCGCTCAGTCCAGCCGCTTGCAGCACGCCGGACACGATCTGCTCTTGTAATTTGTCGCTCAGGACAGTTCCCTCATAGGTGAGCGTGCCTTTGCCAAAGTGGTTTCGGGTGATGGCCGGATAGCGGCCAAAAAACGGATGGTCATAATAAGCCAACGGCTGCGCCGTGTCAGGAATCAGGAATTCGGCCCATTCCGAGACCGCATTGTCAGTGCCCGCGCGAAAAGGATCATCTTTGAGGGCCAGCGGCTGCGCCAGGCTGGAGAACTCCTGATAGTGAAATCCGGCGGCTTCACGCAACGGGCCTGGCGCCATGGTCCAGCGGACCGTATCGTATTCATTGGTAAATCCGCTTTTGAACGTCAGGAGCAGATTGCCGCCGCCCCGGACGTACTCCACCAGCCGCAAGAGCAGTTCATCGCTGGCGACATATAAGGGGGGAACCACGATCACCGAATATTTCGCCAGACCCGGGCTGTCAGGGAAAACAAAGTCTGTGCTGACGTTGGCGCGATACAGAGTGTTGTACAACTGCTGCATGACCGAGCGGTAGTTGGCGCGGTCGCTGAACTTCATGAACTCGATGCCGTAGTAGGAATCGTTGCTGTACAGGATGGCGACTTTGCTGCTGCGCTTGAGATCAACAATCTCGGGACCAATTTTCTGCAATTCATGCGCGGTACGGCTCACCTCGGCATAGGCACGTCCCGGTTCGAGATCATGGGACAGCACACCCTTCCAGTAGGTCTCCTGCCCATAGTGGATGGAATGCCAATGCCAGTACTCGACCATGTTTGCCCCGGACGAAAGATGGGTATAGACATCGAGGCGCAGTTGGCCGTCGTAGGGCGGAAACTGCCCCTTGGAATCCCATCCGATGGTCTGCGTGTTGGTCTCGGTCACCAGGTAGCTGGTCTGCTTGAGCGAACGCGTGTAGTCGCCCTGCAGGCTGGAGCCGTTACCATCGAACTGGTCTTGCGTGCCGTGATAAGGATTTACGGCGACGATATCCACCGAACTGCTGATGTCATGTTCGTTCACTTCCGAGCGCGGAGGGCCGGCAAGGTCGTGGGTAATGAACTGATCTGGCCGCTTGTAATCGCTGACAATTTTCGCCTGCCAGGAGAGAAAATCAGTGGTCAGCCACTGCTGGTAGCGCTCCCACTCGACCTTCCAGCCGGGATTGAGGATGCCCTGCTGCGGAGGAATTTCGCTCCACTCGTTGAGCCTTTGCCCCCAGTAGTTCAATCCCCAAACCCGGTTGAGCTCGTCGATGGTCTTGAATTTGTTTTGCAAATAGGTGACGAAGCCGGCCTGAACATCGGGGTTCGCGGCCCGTCCCGAGGAAGTCTCGTTGTCAATCTGGTATCCGATGATGGCAGGATTGTCCTTGTAGTGTTCGAGGATCTTGCGGATGACGCGCTCGCAGTAGCGACGGTATGTCGGATTGGCGAGATCCGTGTTCTGGCGATATCCAAAAGTGACCGTTTGCCCGCCAAAGCGAGTGATAAAGATTTCCGGGTGTTCTTTCCACATCCACGCGGGAACCGAGTAGGTTGGGGTCCCCAGGATCACCTTGATCCCGGCCTGGTGCATGCGCGCAATGACGCGATCCATCCAAGCGTATTCAAAGTGACCGTCCTGCGGTTCCCACAGCCCCCAACTCGACTCACCCAGGCGGCACCACGTTGATGCCGGCGTTCTGCATGAGTTCGACATCTTTGTTGAGGCGCTCATAGGGCATATATTCTGCGTAGTAGGCCACGCCGTAGAGCACGGTATTCATCTTTTCGGCAACAAACGGGGTTGCGGATTGCGCCGAAGCTGTCAGGGCAGCCACGCAGATCAGAAGATGGATTGGCATGATTTTGAACAGTAGGTTCATAAGGCTCAACTCTCAGTCCTGCCGACGTCCATGAACACCAGCGGGACGTTTCAGCCTGAACGTGGCCGAAGTGGCGGAGCGATGCGGATTCTGCAATCCTGCCTACTTTGCTTATGTGTTCAAGAAGTACGAACAATGCACCCCACGCGAATTTGCTCGTCGGCCGCATTTTCCGCAGTAACGCCCGCACAAATGCACCGACGCACGGCGCTCAGCGAGATCGACCTGGAGTGCGATCAGAGCCAGGTTTTCCGAAGAGCTCTTTCGCAGGGATTCAAAAAGCACATCACCGCACATCACCGCTGAGTGCGGCTATCGTGGCAATTTCAGGATTCGCAGTGGTAAAAACATCGGCGCGTGGCCAAAGTAATCCCCGCTTCTGTCCCGTGCCTGATGTGCCACGCCTGACGCTCAAATTCTCCCGGCAAAAGGTGGGGGGCAGGCAGGCAACTCATGCTGCCTTCTCATCGCTGTTGAAGCCCGGGCCGCCAACCAAATCCTGGCGGAGTTGCTCCATTTGTGCCGACGCTTCCTTGATCTGCTCGGCATATTCGTGGCCTTGCCGTGGCAGAAATCCCCCGTAGTTGTCGAGCAGCAGGCGGGCGTTCGCCTCGATGGCGGAGGTTTTGAAGCGAGCTTGATTGCACAGGGCAAAGGTTAGTTTTCCCAGCTGCAAATCGCGCCCGGCCAGCTCTTGTCTGCTCTGCGCAGATTCCTGTTCGAGCGCCCGCCCGTAGTAGCGGATGAGTCCGAACAGACATGCTGTGAACGCAAGCAGACAGGCATTGACAATCATGGTCTCCGTCGAAGCCTTGCTGAGGCTGGCATTCCTCTCTCTGTCGATCCTCTCAAAGTGGCTGGCCTCCGCCCCGGATAGCGAAGACAGAAGCAGGCGAGCTCGATTCATGTCCTCGAGACCCTGGTTCGAGGCCACCAGCATGAATGCGCGGTGGCGATATCCCTGCTGGCGCAAACTAATCGAGTGGTCCATTTCAGCTTGCTTTGAGTTAGCCAAAGACTCGAGCTCGGACTCCATCGACCGCTCGGGTTCCGCCCGTTTCGCTAACCCGGCACGAAGCCCGGCAAAATCGCTTTCGATCCGGCCTTTGGCGTCGGTGTAGGGCTGCAGGTAGGAAGGGTCCTCGGTGAGCAGATATCCGCGCTGACCGGTCTCCATATCGGTCAAGTCGCGCAGAACACCGGAGATGTCCGCCTGGATCCTGGAGCTGTCCAGGGTGAGCGCCGTGATTCTCTGCATCTGTCTTAAGTGGTTGACGGCAAGATAGGCATTCCATGCCATGAAAGCCAGTAGTGCGGGTGCCAGGACTTGCAGCGCAGCTTTTCGAATCATCTTAATTGTGCCATCCCTCACGTGATGTTCAGAACACCCTCAGCCGTGATTCGACTGGCTTTGCAAATTTCCTCCGCAACCTTGACCACTGCGTCGCTGCCGCGCACGGGCGCTTCCGCTGACATAACCGAACTGGCAGCCAGGGTGAATAGCAGGGCGTCCTCCTGCCTGTCGAAGTAAAGCACTACTTGATTCGCCGCCATGCGCGTGCCTCCTACTGAAGGTTCTTAACGAATGATAGGCCGATTCCCCGGCAGAATGAGTATCTCTCTTGGTCCGTCGAAGCAGTGATCCATGAAGCTTCCGCACAAAGATTGCGGACTCGCTGTGAACACGCTCGCGGGCCGACTGACGTGGTTGCGATCGGGACGCGGTGTTGCGGCTTCTACTTATGCTGGTTAAAAGATGCAGGGCGGCGGCTGCGAATCATCGTGTGCAATCCGTTACCGGCCCTCCAGTATCCGTTTAGCAGGCCCCAGTCATAGCGGTCGTGCTTCCAGTCCCTGGTTTCATCGCTGGCCCACCAATTGAACTCAGGTCCATACCCCCCCGGGCTGTCATGTTGAAGTTCATTCGGCTTGAGCAAATTCCTGCGGCTGTTCAGCGAATTGATTCCTCCCGCAGAATGGCAGACAGGGCATTCCTGCAAAGCCGACACCAGACTCGCCGGCCGACTGCGATTCATCAGCCACCACTCGAAAAAGTCGAATCCCTGCTGCTGAAAGGTGGAGAATTCCATTTCATCGGGCGCGGTTGCTCTCAGCCCGCCCGACTTGTTGGCAAACAGCTGCGGGCGGCTCAATCTGATTTCATAGAAATCCTGTCCGCTGCGCTCGGCGAGCGCGGGCATCGAGGTGATGTCGGGGGTGGGACCCGCCATGGTGATGGCGCGATATACCCGTATCTGCACGCTTTCTGTGATCGGGGCCTCCACCAGGTTGCCATGATCGTCGAACAGCGTCATCTGCCGCACCAGCGCGACCTCCGTCCCGGCCGGGAAAGAAGGCAGGGCGGGATTGAGGTCCACCTGGTAAGGCGGATCGGAGGGAGCCCAGGGCTGAGCGAAATTCCACAGGGTTCCGAGATAATCCAGTGTGGACTTCCTCCCCCCGGGCAGGCGCACAAAGACCAGGAAACGGGAGCGCCCGGAAGAGGCCATCACATGCCCGATGGCAACGGGCTGGGGTCCAAAGTACGACCCTCCTTCGATGAGGACCCAGGGCCCGTTCGGCTCGAACAAGTCGGGTGGCAGGAAAGCCCGATCGCGGTGGCCGGGGTCGTACTCCTTGGCAAATGCGCCTGATGCTATCCCTTGGCCATAATTGGCTGGCAGCGACTTGATCTCCTCCGCAGTCAACGCCAGCCGGCGCAGAACCTCCGCCAATCGGATCTGCAATTCCCGCTTCTGCCCGTCGTAAGCCGGTCTTCGATAGGAGTGTGGTTGCGCGGACCAATCAAACACCGCCCACAGGTCGCGCTGCAGGATGGCCCGCTTCACGGGATCGTGAATTTGGTTTTCCGCATGCGCTTGCAGGAATTCATCGAGAACCCGCAAGGCCAGCCGGTGGGAAGGTTGTGCCAGCAAGTGCTCGGTTTCCAGCCAAAGCAGCGGGTCGAGCGAATCCACGCCGTATTTGCCACCCATTACATCCTCGCGGACCAAAACAGCGTCATAGAGCCGGTTCCAGATGTGTGCGGGATTGGGATCGTAAAGCGCGACGTCTTTCTCTGCGCCCTCCGAAGCAGCGGCAGGAGCCGCCATTTCCCCAAGCGCCTTGGGTACGACTACGACAATGAGAAGGATCACCGCGATGAACAGACGCATAGTTGTAATGTTCGACCGGTAGGGGAAGCAAATGCCACCCACCGTTTAGCGGGAGTGGTGTTCCCGGTCGAACCCATTCGCCTCCTCAGCGACTTGGGTCCGGCAAGTTTCTGTCCCGCAGAATACTCATTGCCCGGCAGAGTCATGCCTGGAAAGCCGTGGAACCGCCTACGACCGTGCGCACGATCTCGATATCCTTAATTTTTTCCCTGTCCACCGTGTGAGGATCGTCCGCCAGCACGACGAAGTCGGCCAGCTTGCCCGCCGCGATGGATCCTTTGATGGCCTCTTCATGGGAGTTGTAGGCGCCGTTCATGGTATTGACCTGCAGGGCTTCGTCCACGCTGATGCGTTGGTTGGCGCCCCAGGTTTCTCCATTCCACCCGGTGCGCGTCACCATGGCCTGAATGCCCATCAGGGGGGCGAACGGCCCCGGACTGAAGTCCGAACCGGCCGCCGCCCGGATCCCGGCGTCGAGGAAGCTGCGGTAGGCCATGCTCCACTGCATGCGCTCTTCCCCATAAAAATGAAACTTGTCAGCGTTGTAATACGGGTAGGTGGTGAAGGGGGCGGGCACGGCTCCGGCAGCCTTGATGCGCCGCAGCAGATTGTCGTTGATCAGGGTGCAATGCGTGATCTTGGGACGCGCGTCGGCTCGCGGGAACAACCGCTGCGCGCGCTCGAACGCCGTAAGCACCATGGCAATGGCAACGTCCCCGTTGGCGTGGCAGTTGACCTGGATTCCGGCCCGATGCACCCGCTCGATCCAGGCGTTGAGGTCCTCCTGGGTCTCGGTAACGTTGCCGCTGTAGGGGGGATGGGAGCCCTCATAGGGCGTGCTGAGCGCCATGGTGCGCTCGGAGAAGGAGCCGTCGACGGTGTGCTCCGAGGTGGCTCCGAACCGGATCCACTCGTCACCGAAGCCGGACGCGATGCCGTTGGCGATCATCGCCTCGAGCACGCTGCCGCTGGTTTCGTAGCTGACCCGGTGCAGGAGTTCTGCGCGCGCCCGCACCTGCTGCAGAGCGAACAGATTGCCGCCCTCGTGATGCACGCTGGTCAGGCCGTAGCGGACGAACTGCTTGGAAATGTAGGCCAGCCCGGCGCGATCGCGTTCGAGCTCCTGCTCTTCGGTAAAGCTCTGGCGATTGCCGATTTTGCTGAACACGCTGCGCGCCCGATCGGTAATCCGGCCGTTGAGTTCGCCGCTGGCATCGCGGTCGAAGGTTCCGCCTGGGGGATTGGGCGTGTTCTTGTTGAGGCCCGCCAGTTCGAGGGCCTTGCTGTTGTAGTAGGAGGTGTGGCCGCCGCGGTGGTGCACCGCCACCGGATGGTCCCGGGACACCCGGTCGAGGTCGTGAACGTCGAGCTGGCGATTGTCCTTCACCTTGGTGTCGTCGAAGAAATAGCCGTCGACCCAAGTGCCCGCCGGGGTCTGGCCGGCCTGGGCGCGAAGTTTGTCGACGATGCTGGCGATGGTCACAAACTCGACCACGTAGGGATTGCCGACGATGACTTCGTACAGCAGGGTGTTGCCCCCCGCATGATTGTGGCAGTCGATGAACCCGGGCACGACCGTCATCTGCTTGGCATCGAAGGTCTCGGTCCCTTTGCCGATGAGCCCCTTAACCTCCTGATTGGCTCCGACGGCGACGAATCGGCCGGCCTTGACCGCGAACGCTTCCGCCTTCGGCGCGCGGGAATCGACCGTGTAGACTTTGGCGTTGAAGACGACCAGTTCGGCGTCCTGGGGTTTGAGATCGAGGCTCTGCGCCTCGATGGAGACTGCAGCGCCCAGACATGTCCCGCCGGCGATACCGGCCATGCCCGCTCCGGTCAGGGTGAGAAATTCTCTGCGGTTGTGTCGGTTCTTCTGCATCGCTGCTCCCTCCCATTCCATCCTCTTTTATCTTTTATCCTCCACGATTTTTCATCGCGGAGCCCTGAACCCGGTCAGGCGGGGCCGGGAAATCGCAAACCCCGGTTACGCGCTTCCTGGCGAAAAGCTTCGACGACTTCTTTCACGAGTCGCATGCGGGCTTCGCGGGAGGGGGCGGGATATGCGACCGCCACACGCCCCGGCCGGTTGCAAGAACCGGCAACATCCCGTTCGCATTCTCGGATGGTTCGAGTTACCATTGCAAGTTTGAAACGACGACTCTCATCTCCGTCGCGTCCTTCCAAACGCCGATCCAAGTCGCAGAACGTGCGTTTCCTCACCGTCGGGCAGACCGCCCGCATTCTTGAAATCAGTCCTTCAACATTGCGGCTGTGGGAGAGTGTGGGTCTGGTGACCCCGGCGCGCAGCGCGGGGCGTTACCGCCTTTACACTCCCGATCTGATGGACATCCTGAAACGCATCAAGTATTTGCGCGACGTAAAACGATTGAACGTTCCAGGCATCAAGCAAGCCATGGCCGGTTCCTTGCCCGCCAAAGCTAGATACGATGGCAAGCCGACGCTTGACCTCGGCGAAAAACTGAGGCGGCTGCGCAGGAAGTGCGGGCTCAACGTGACCGAGGCCAGCAAGCGCGCGCACATTTCTACCGGCTTTCTCAGCGCCATCGAACTCTCCCGTGCCAATCCCTCGGTGGCTACCATTTACCGGCTGGCGGCGGCCTACGGCACCACCGTACTCGAACTCTATGATCTGCCAGTACAGTCGAGCCGCGTGGTCCGGCCGGGCAATCGGAAAAGCCTGGAGACCAAGTCCGGCGTGCGCATGGAGTTGCTTTCGACCGGCACCAAGATGCTCGAATCCATGTTGATCCGGGTCCCCCCGGGCACGGGCAGCGACGGCGCCTACATGCACCAGGGCGAAGACTTCCTTTATATGTTGGAGGGAAGCCTGGAAATCTGGCTCGACGAAGTCGAGTGTCACATCCTGCAGCAGCACGACAGCCTCTGGTTCGAGAGCAACCGCGGCCATCGCTGGTTCAATTCCAGCAAAAAGCCGGCCGTCGTTCTCTGGGTCAACACGCCTCCGACGTTCTAGTTTTCCCCATCTCTAGAAGGAGAATCGCAGCGCAAACTGCTGCACCCGCGGCGTCGTGAGCGTTCTGCGGAATACTCCCATGGAAGAGCCATCGGCCGAGCCGTTGTCGAGCGAGGTGAGGGTGTTGACATCGAAGCGCACGGCATTGGTCACGTTGAACACTTCCCAGGAGAATTTGACATCCATTCCTTCGCCCAACTCCCAGCTCTTGGCCAATCCCGCATCGATCCCGAAATATCCCGGGCCGCGGAAATTATTGCGGCTGCCCGCTTCCCCGACGTAGGGGAAGCGCAACGGAGCCTGCGTGGTAAAGATCTGGTTTTGCATCGCATCCCTGTCGGCGTCAGAAAACACCTGGGGCGCACCCGCGGGGCTCGATTCGGCGCTGCGGAAAACTCCCGTCTTGATGGGGCCGGTCTGAACCATGTTCGTGGTGAACAGGAAGTTGTTGGTGAACCCTTCGCTGTCGGTCAGGCTGAAGGGGAGGCCGCTGGTCCAGCGGCCCAGTCCGGACAGTTGCCAGCCGCCGATCACGGCATTGACCCAGGAGGACGCTCCCGCGCCGAACGATTTTCCTCTCCCCAAGGGCAACTGGTAGACCCAGCTGGTCGTGATCACGTGGCGGGTGTCAAAGTCCGAAGGAGCGCGATTCAATCGCGGATTCCAGGAGTTCTGAATGAAGCTGAGGGCGGTGCTGCTGCCGAGACCAATCGAAGAAGTCGTGGAGGTGGTGCCCTGCGGATTGGTGCGTTCGGTATCCGAGCCGAGATCGAGCGATTTGGAGAGGGTGTAACTGAAATCCACCTGCAGTCCGTGGCTCATGGGATGCCGCAGAATGAACTGTCCGGCGTTATAGCTGCTGGTTCCGATCGAAGACCAGGCGAATAACGAAGAAAACTGGGGATCCCAGAAGGGTACAGGCGCCCCCCCATTGCACGCGGGGGTGAAGCCCCCGTGAGCCACGCCCGTGCACAGCAGACCCAAACGGTAGGGTGCGCCAACTTCCCTTCCCGGACGTCCCGCCCAGCTGAAGCATGAATCCTGCGGGCAATTCAGGTCTCCGGTGTAGATGTTCTGGGTGGCGCTGAAGCCGCCCGCGGCCGCGGTGGGAAATAGATTCTCAAAGAAAGGAATCGCCGGAATGACCGCGCTCGGGTCTTCGCCGTGCTGGATGGCGAACTTCGACATCAGCGTCCCGGCCGTGAAATAGTCCATGCCCGAGGCCGGATCCACCAGGTCCGTCGGCTCCGCCAGATCCAGTTGCTGCAGCAGGTGCCGCCCGAAACGCCCGACGTAGGCCGATTCGAGGGTCCAGCCCCCCGGGAGCTGGCGCTGGATGGAGAAGTCGGCGGCGATCGAGTAGGGAGTTTTCAGATGGTCATCGATTCCGTCGGAGTTGAAAGTAAAGCCTCCGCCCAGCGGGTCGACCGGCGGGGCGGCGGGATAAGTAACCGTACTCGCGACCGCGGGTAAAACGCCGGTGGGAACGTCGGTGCGGGCGGTGTAGCGTGGGGCGTTGTCCGGGGTAAAGATATTCGAAGGGGCCGCCTGCGTGCTGGTCAGACCGAAGGACCCGAACTGGGAAAAGCTGTCCACGATACCCTGGCCGAAATGGTCGTGGTACATGCCCGCCCCGGCACGAATGGAGGACTTGCCCGGTCCTCCAAACAACGCGTGCAGGAAACCGTCCTTGGCCTCGGGAGAGTAAGCGATCGCCAGTCGCGGAGCGAAATCCATCTTGTTCATGTTCCAGAACGGCTTCCCTCCGCGGCTCTGGCCGGAAGGCGCGAACGCGAACGGCGGCTGATCTCCGAGGCCCTGGGCGGCGGCAATGGCACGGTTAGAAAACCACTGGTGCAAGTCGATATCCGGCTGCACTTGTTGGCCGTGCACTTCGTAGGGTACCTGCAACAGGGTGTGCCGGAGGCCGGCGGTAATGGTGAGGTTCGGCCGGATGCGCCAGGAGTCCTGCACATAGTATTCGAATTCGTTGGCCTTAAAGTCGCGGGGAATCAAAGTCCCGGTGGGCAGGAGTGTGGCCGCGCTGGCACTGCTCACCTGGTAAGTATTGTGCGCGTTGATGGTCGAAAGCAGGCCAGCCACCGCGGTCACGGCGTTGTCGTAGTTGGAAGAGAATGAATCGGCGACCGCGGGAAACCCGAAGGCAGCCGGATCGAAGCTCTGGCCGCTATTGGCGATCTGGGCGTTGCTGATATTGGCCGAACCCGTGCTGGCGGCGTTGAAGGACACGGCGTTCGACAGGGTATCGTTGTGAATCAGCCGATAGTTCACACCCGCCTGCAGGGTGTGTTTGCCTTTGGTCCAGGTGACGTCGTCCACGAAGTTGTGCACCGGGACGTTCAGCAGCGTGGTCGTATTCTCGGAGGTGAGCGGACTAATCCCGACAAAATCGGAAAACGAATTGTTGCCCGCTCCCACGTTGTTGAGCGCCTGCCGGATATATCCGTAGCGAAAGTTGTTGATCAGATTGGGACTGATCGTCCAGGTATCTCCGGCGGCAATGCCTTTCGAAGTATTGACCTGGCTGAAATTCGAGGGATCTCCGGGAAATTGCGGCGAGCCCGAGATGCGATCGCTCAGCAGATTGCCTCGCACGAAGGCAAGATGCCTGGTGCTCGCCTGCCAATCGATCTTGGCGATGTAGGTATTGAGGCTGATGGGATTGGGGGCCGACCAGGTAAAGCCGGCGGTATTGACACCATCGCCGCCCGCCGAATTCGAACGCGGGTAGGCTTGCAACGCGGCCAGGGCCGCGGGATTTACGCCGTGTCCGGGACAGGCCTCGTTCAAGGGCGCGCACACCGGGTCCATGGTCGCCAGATCGGCCGGGGTCAGGGTCTCGGTTCCACCCGCGGGACAGGCGGGATCGCCGCTGCAGTCATAGGTGAGATTTCCCGCGCGGAATGCGTCGGTCGGAACGGTCAGGTTCTCCTGCTGGTTTTCCGCGGTCCGCTGCCCCTCATAATTCAGAAAGAAGAAGAGCTTGTCCTTTTTGATGGGACCGCCGAAGCGGGCCCCAAAGGTGTTGCGGATCAGGGAGCCGGGCTTGTTGGGAAGACCGGCGCTCAACTGCGACGCCTTGTTGAACCAGTCGTTGGCGGCAAACAGCGTGTCGCGGTTGTACTCGTAAACGCTGCCGTGGTAATTGTTGGTACCGCCGCGAGTCACCAGCGTCACCTGCGCGCCCGAGGAGCGGCCGCTGTCGGCGTTGGTATTGGTGGTGGTGACGCGGAACTCTTCGACCGAATCGAGGGTCGAGCGCAGCACCCCGGTGAACGCGTATCCCTGCCGCTGATCGTTATTGTCCAGACCGTCGAGGGTAACGTTGGACTGGTCCGAACGCGCACCTGCAACCGCTCCACTGCGGCTGTCCTGGTCCTGGTTCACGGAGCGACCCAGATAGAGCACGCCCGGTTGCAAGCTGAGCAGATCGGGTACGTTTCGCCCCTCCAAGGGCAGCGCCTGAATGGTCGAACTGCCCACGGCATTGCCGATGGTGGCGTCGGTGGTGTTTAGCGTCTGGGCGATATCGCTAAACAC
>Ga0193753_10003278_pt1 | contig 12088 bp, 11 predicted proteins | sample H1c2metaG_FD_144925 | JGI IMG/M metagenome (GOLD analysis project Ga0193753, IMG submission 144925) | Soil microbial communities from a riparian zone of the East river system, Colorado, United States - H1c2 | ecosystem: Environmental > Terrestrial > Soil > Riparian zone | place: USA: East... | reverse complement strand
CGTTACATCATCATATTTGTTGATAAATCGCCATATACTCAATGAGTGCATAGGCTGATACCGCCAATCCAGCAAAATTGGGCGGAGGATGGCAATATCACCCTCGTTGCTCGCTGTTTCCTGCCCGTAATGCTTGCCAAATCGAAAATCTGCGTGAAACTCCTTATCTCTGCTCTGGCTCTGGTGTGAGGCGTACGCCATCTTTATTGCCAGGTTAGAAGAACGGCCGTATGCGGAGGCACCACCACTATGCCCTTTGCTCCAGACGGCACTTCTTCAAATCGGATACCGGTCTGCGTCGCAAGGGACAGAGCTCTAAGGCGGCGCTCCGCGGACGCGCGATGCCTCGCCAGTTCCGCAGGCAGTTTGACTGTGATCGAACCCGCTCCCTTGTTGATCAGGCCCAGCATGGTCTGGTGACCCCGTTGGGCGTAGTAGCTACGAACGTTCTCTGAAGTATCCAAAGTGCTCTCTAGAAGCTCCGCACCGGCAAACTGATCCGCAAATTGCATACCGAAGTACAGAGGCCGCAGTTCCGTTGAGAGATTGGGACCTACCGCGATCGGCGTGTAGTAGCCATCGTCTCCGCCATGAAGATTAACACCGGAATACCCCGCACAGGCACAATGCAGCATGTAATCCGCACCCCACAACGCGGATGCAAATGCGTCACTCACGTCTGGCCTGCCACCACCAAAGCAGGAGTTGCCCTCAGTCATCCGGTAAGGAAGATTCGAGACAGCCATCGCCTTTTGAACCTGTTCGATCTGGTGTTCCAACCGTTCATTCGGCCCAAGGAGAACGGCTGCATCCATGCGAGGATCCTTCGCAGGTCCCATCGCATAAAAATGGCTGGAAAGAAAGAGCGCGTCGCTGTCCTTGCGCTGAGCGAAGCGGTGCACCCAGTCCATATTCGTGGCAACGTCCGGACCCGCAAACTTTGCGTCGGGAACGGACCTGCGCACCGTCTCAACAAACTCCCGATATTCCTTGAAGTACGTATCGAAGTCGTAAGAAGCATCGCGAAACTGCGGCATCATGCGGAACTGGTCGTCCTCATTGCCGATCTGAAAACAGAGCAGTCGATCGCCCATGATCTTCGCGACCATGGCAGCCTCGTCCTGCGCGCGCTCCGGCGTGCCCGACCCAAAACAGAGACCATAGATCAACCGCCAGTTTGTTGCGTTGAGGAAATCTTTCAGATTGCCGATGGCTTCGGGGGTAATTGCGCCGTCCTTGTTCTCGCGGACTGTGGGATCAGTCAACTTCCATTCCCAGTATGTCTTTCCCTTTTCGATACCAGCCCTTTGTCGGGGGGAGTCGAAGTCGCCGTTCGGGCCCTTCCATCGTGTTACGTCGCTCAGGTGGCCTCCCGCACGCAGGATTCCATGACTGCTCAGATCCTTGTATGCATCAACTAGTGAGACATTCGTAGCGGAGAAGTATGCCGGATTGTAGAGCTGTGGCTCCTCGAAACTTATCCCGGTGAAATCTCTGGGCATAGAAGCCAACTTTTTGCCCGAGATGTTTAGTTGTGTCGTGGAAGATACGTTCATGGCTCCGAAAGACCTGGGTGAGGTCGTCGCTATGCCAAGCATCATTGCGGTTTGCTTCAGGAATGACCGTCGTTGCATCGTAGAGCTTAGTTTATAGGATGATCCGACGCAGTCGGAGACAACCTATCTCTGCATCAGTGCGAGAATTATCTTGGTCCAAGCATCTCCTTCTTCTCTCGCATTGCAAGTCTCAGGAGGGACGGGGTGATTTAGCGCCCTACGTAGCCTTACGCAGGTAAGGCATCCTGAACGGACTCCGCGATGTAGCTTTTCATCGCCTGGCTCAACTGCGAATCCACTTAATCGGCAATCGTCATGACGCCCAAAAGCAGAACGCTGAAATCGATTGCGCCCAGATTTTTCTGCAGTGTATGGAAGATGGTCACCTGAAGAATATGGCTCTCTTCCACCATCATTGCGGCTGTATATCCCTGTCTACGTCGCTCCAGCCCATGATTCGAGGCCGATTCAGACTTCAGTTCTTTGCTTACCGAGCGGCTTAAAGACTTGCAAGCGTCTCCCAAGGTCGCGGAAGAGTTGTGGCAGATGCTTACAACGTGCCTCGCGGCTCAGAGGAACCTATGGCGACTCTGGTTGAGCACCGCAGCGAGCTAGAACACTTAGGCATCTTTTAGTAGTTCAGTGTGGTACTCGGGCGCAAGTGCCTTCGCCTTTTCAAGAAACGCGGCCATCTGTTTGTCATCGAGTTTGGGCGGAGCTGTGGTGCGAGTCGCCACGGGGACGCCGACTTCCAGGAAGAATCTCTCCTGTCCAGCCGGGGAGCAGATGCAGATCAGACGGGCAGGATTTGCGGACGTGTTGAGAAACTGATGCGGAGCGTTGGCAGGAATGTTGACTGTTTCGCCTGCGTGGACGACGGATTTCTTTCCGCGAAATGTTGCTTCGATCTCTCCATCCAGTACGATGAATGTTTCTTCAAAGTCATGGCGGTGCGGCCCAGGGCCACCGCCGGGAGGGATATGCATATCGACCACGCAGAACCGGCCTTTTGTGTCGTCTCCATCAACGGTGATGGTGTAGGTATCTCCGACGAGACCGATGTGGGGCAGTTTTCCTTCATGATCGGGATTCGCGGAGGTCAGGTTGCGATTGAGATCGTCGGGCGGAACTGGAGGAAACTGTGTTCTTGTTTCTGGCATTTTGCTGCTCCTTGAGGTTTTGTCGGTTTCTTTCTGTGGACCGAAGATTGAAGGGCAAATCCCGGGCTGATTGTGACGCCGATAAGATACCGGCGGCTACTGCAAATTCTGTGATCTGACGGCGATTGATCTTCGAATTCATTTCACGGCTTCCTTTGAACGCTGAGCCGATCAAGCTGCTCCAGGACAGCTTCGGGACACTCTTCTGGAACAAAGTGGCCGCAGTCTGGCAGAACAACGCTCTCGAGATTGGCCGCAACCATCGCCATAAACTGGCCAACGCGCGCTCCCAACCCCTTTTCACCGCCGATTGCGATGACGGGTAGTTGGACCTTGTTCTGTATGAGCGACAACGTCTGCGTCATGGTCGCAAAGACCGTGCGATAGACGCCGAGAGATCCCAGCACGCCTTCAACACCAGCGAAGGTGCGCAGGTATTCGTTCACTGTTTCAGGCAGGATCGCTTCATGTTTTACGACGGCATCCCCGAGATAGAACCAGTTAAGAAACTCCCTTTCTTTGCCGACGAGGAGAGCCTCAGGAACACCTGGTGCGAGAGGGAGAATCCACCACCACATGCTGCCTTTTGCCATTGCCTGAGGGGTGAAGGTGATGATCTTTTCAAGGACCGACTGCAGCATCACCGGCGCTTCAATGTAGAGAAGTGCAGAGATTTCGGAGGGATGTTTGGCGGCCCAGAGAAGCGCCGGTGGTGCTCCCATATCGTGCGCAATGAGTGTTAGCGGACGTCCCGCCCCACCCTGTTTGCCTCACGAGGGACCTGAACTCTTCCGCTAATGCTGCGCCGTCGTAACCGGCATCGCCTGCGGGCTTATCCGAGTCTCCATAGCCGCGCATGTCAGGAACGAGTACCCGATAGCCCGCGCCTGCGATAAGTGGCATCAACCTATGCCACGAGTATCCGGTTCCCAAGAACCCATGCCAGAGGAGCACAGGTTGACCATTTGGATCGCCGCCGACCCAGTAGTGAATATTTATGCCATTCACGCTGGCCGACTCACTGCGAAAGCCCGCAATCTCTTTTCTCGCATTCTCCATGTAGATCCCAGATTCCCGTAGAAGTTGGTTATGCGTTCCAGAGTTTTGCTGTTTCTGCGGCAAAATCCTCATAGCTGCGAGGTGCACGGCCGAAAAGCTTTGTAATCCGCGCGACCTCTGTCTCCGTGGAAGCGAACCCACGATCGAAGTATCCCTGGAACATCATGCGAAGATCGAATGCCATCCAGGCGGGCACTTTGTCCCGCATCGTCTGTTCCCATTGGTCGAAGTTATGACCTGTATATTTGATCTCCTTGCCCAACAGCTTGCCCCAAACCCCGGCGTTGCCTGGACCGTTAATCAACGCAGGTCCGACAAGGTCGTATGTTTGACCATCGTGTCCGTCTTCGGTGAGTGAGATCGCAGCCGCCTCCGCGATGTCTCGAATGTCCACCGCAGCGATCCCCGCTGTCCCAAGGGGGATCGGGTAGATGCCTGGTCCGGTCAGGGCATCCTTAAGTGTCACGTCGTTTTGAATGTAATAGCCAGGGCGCAGAATGGTGTGAGGTACCCCAAATTCGCGCAGCGCGCTTTCGACGGCCAGCTTGGACGCAAAGTGCGGCACGTCCCGGAACTGCTCTACCTTGAAAACCGAGAGGTACGTCATATGTTTGAGTTTCAAACGCTTGGCGAGACCGAAGGTAATCAACGCTTGCGTTAGTTCATCCGCAGTTACGGCATTCAGCAAGAACACCTTGTCCACACCTTTCATCGCTTCTTCTATCGACACGGGATCAAGCAAATCGCCGATGGCTACCTCAACGCTCGGTGACAGCTTATGATCGGCGTCGGGTTTGCGAATCAATGCACGGACTTCTGCGCCGCGCTTCAAGAGTTCCGCTACTACTGCGGAACCCACATTTCCCGTTGCTCCAGTAACCAAGATTTTCATATCTTCTTCGCTCTTCCCGGATGCCTACATCCGATTGGTGCTCCTAAGTGTTCCGTGTAAGTCGCCGGCGTGGTTGAGAACATTCGCGTCGTCTGTCGTCTGTAGAACAGATGCGATACAAGGAGTACCCGGAGCCCTTGATTCACGCAAAGCTGCATTGCGTCAGCGCAAGGAAAGAACGATAATGACTGCCTGTTCTCTTTGACACGGAAACTGTTGCGCCAAGTCTGTAGGCTCTGAACGCTTAATACCGTTCAGGAAAGAAGCGATGTCTATATCAGTAACTTGTTGGAACACATCATGCCGCGCCATTTTGATCTGAACGACGTCCGGACCTTCGTAATCGCCGCGCAAGCGGGAACACTGAGCGCTGCCGCGAAGACTCTAAATCAACCAGCGTCGACGGTAAGCAGATCCCTCACTCGTCTTGAAAGACACTTGGCCGTTCTACTTGCCCATAGGGGTCCGAAAGGATTGATTTTGACAGACGCGGGCAGGGAGTATCTTCTCGCCTGTAGACGTGCGTTGCGTACGCTTACAGATGGGGAGGAGTTCTTAGAGGCCCGCCGTTCTGACCCAAGTGGCACTATCAAGATCGCGTGCCCGCTGACTATGGCACGCGAGATACTCGCGCCCCTGCTTAAGGATTTCATCGCACGCTTTCCGTCTCTGAAAATCGAAATTGAGCCGTACTCTTTCGGCTGGGATCAGGAACCCCGTGAAGATGTGGACGTGTTCTTCAAACTCAAGGCGCCAAAGGACTCCGTACGGCGGGTCCGGTCCTATCCTGGGACTGCACGGGGGCTCTTCGCGAATCCGGCTTACGTGAGCGCATTCGGCAGTCCGGCTAATCCAAACGAACTCGCCGCCCACCGGTGTGCGGGCTCCGGAGTTTGGAAGCTGGTCCGCGGATCTAAAGAGGTCAGTCCAAACATTCCATTTCACGTCATTACGAGTGATCCCGGCATCAATCTGTCGTTTGCTTTGGACGGGCTTGGCATCACCGTCCTGCCGCTGTGGATGGCAAAGCACCCGAACAACAGGACTGGGCTTGTTCCCATTCTTCCGCTGTGGAAGCCGGAACCGATCACCTTGTGTGCGCTTTTTTCCGGCTCATCTCGACTTACGCCAAAAGTAGAAGGACTTCTTGACTTTCTTGCTGAATACATTGGAACGGACCGCGACCCCCGAGTAAAACATGGTAGCGCAAAGGAATACTTTACAGACCTGACGCTTTCTCCCACGTCTGGACCTTGAGCAAAGATGTCCGTGAGCGTTGCCTATGCGAACATGGAGTGCATCGATTGCGCTGCGAGGAATGGGCCAATGCAGACCATGCTTCAGGATCTCCGGTACGCAACACGCCAACTGCTCCGGAACCTCGGGCTCACCATAACGGCTGTAGTCTCGCTGGCGCTGGGCATAGGCGCGACGACTGCAGTCTTTAGCGTGATCTACGCCACGTTGATGAATCCCTATCCGTACCCGGCAGCGGACCGCATCGTCCGTCTGACCGTCTCGAGCAAAGCGAACTCCAGCGATGGGATCAACCTGAACGGCCCGCAGGTTAAGCAACTGCAGCAGCTGCACAGCGTAGAAGGCGTGCTCGCCATGGACTACGCCCCCATGAATCTCACCGGCCATGATCTTCCCGAGAATGTCGACACAATCAGCCTCATCTCGAACGGCTTCCATGACCTCGGCGTGTTGTCCATCGTGGGGCGGGGATTGTCACCGTCAGACGCTCCGGATGGCCAGGAGCCGCAACCGGTAGTTGTGCTTTCGTACAAGTTTTGGCAGAAGCACTTCTTCGGAGATCGTGCCGTACTGGGACAGACATTGCAGTTGGACCATAAGAACTACGTCATTGTGGGCGTGGCGGCGCCACGATTCACCTGGTACAGCGCCGACGTCTTTCTTCCTCTCAAGCTGATGCAGGCCACAAGCCGCCGGTACATCATCGACATTCTGCTGAAGCAGGGCGTGACCCGGGACACTGCAAACGGCGAGTTGCAGCCGCTGCTTGAGCGGTTCGCCCAAACCACCCCCAAACAGTTTCCCGAGCATTTCAAGGTGCAGGTGGAGGGGCTGAACGACTGGGTGGTCAAGAGCATAGGCGGAACGTTGTATTTGCTCTTTGGCGCCGTCGGGCTGCTGCTGGCAATCGGCTGCGGCAACGTCTCTATCTTGTTGCTGGCACGTGGCACCGCGCGGCAGCATGAACTCGCGGTGCGGGCAGCAATCGGAGCGAATCGGAGGCGCATCGTGCGGCAGTTGCTTACCGAATCGCTGCTGCTGGCTTCCATCGGGGCTCTGCTCGGCGTGGCGCTGGCCTACGGCATTCTCGCGGGCATGCAGATGGTGTTGCCGAAGTATGCCTTTGCGCCGGAGGTAGTGATCCGCATCAATCTCCCGGTGCTCCTGTTCAGCATCGGCGTCGCGCTGGGGACAGGTGTTCTCTTTGGTTTGTGGCCCGCGCTGCAGCTCTCGCGGCCGCAGCTGAGCCGGATGGTGCTGTCAGGCACTCGGCGCGTCGCCGGAAGCGTGCATGGGCGCAGAATGCATGATGCGCTGATCGCAGGACAGATCGCACTCACGCTACTGTTGCTGGCCGGAGCAGGCTCCGCCATGGAGGGCTTTGCGCGGCTTATGCACACGCCGCTGGGTTACGACCCGAACAATATCGTGTCGGTAGGAATTCCCCTCCACAAGAACGCATTTCCGGCGTGGGCCGCGCGTGCAGCCTACTTTGACCAGTTGCGGGCGAGCGTAGCGCAGACTCCCGGCGTGACCATGGCAGCGATCTCAAGCAACGCGACTCCGCCGCACAACGGATCTAACCTGCGATTTGAGCTATTGGGCAAGCCTTCGACGGACCAGCAGATGGGTTCGATCAATCTTGTCGATTCAGGCTACTTTCCGGCCCTTCGCATTCCACTATTGCAGGGTCGGCTATGGAGCGAAACGGAGAATCAGAATGGCGCCCACGTCGCGGTGATCAACCAGACGCTAGCGCGGTCCTACTTTCCGAACGGCGACGCGGTCGGACACTCGGTCAAGCTGCCAGACATCGAAAGCCGTCCTCCAGAGGTCTTGTCCGCGCCCGGCATAGCGGACGCATGGCTGATGATCCTCGGCGTTGTCGCGGACACCCGCAACGATGGCCTAAGAAACCCTGTCAAGCCGGCCGTCTTCATTCCTTACACACTCAGCATGAGCGAGGGCACCCAGATTCTGGCGAGATCGGACGTGCCTCCCCTGACACTGATGCACGCCGTAGGGAAGCAGGTAAGCGCAGTCAATCCGGAACAGCAGATCTACAACAATGTCGAGGACTTGAACGTTTGGGTCTCCGAAGAGCCGGAGTGGCAACAGGACCATCTGGTGTCGTGGATCTTTGGCATCTTCGCGGTGCTGGGCCTGGCCCTCGCTGCCGTGGGACTCTACAGCGTCGTGTCGTATACCGTGGCTCAGCGAACAAACGAATTTGGCATTCGCATGGCGCTGGGTGCGGGGCGTGGTCATGTCTTGCGGATAGTCTTTGCGTCTACGTTTGTCAGCGTAGGCGGCGGAGTTCTATGCGGCCTGGCGCTTAGTTTGGGCTTAAACAAAATTGTTGCGCAGTGGGCTGACAGCAACGCGCGCGACCCTGTAGTGCTATTGGCGGGCAGCCTGCTGCTTTGCCTGGTAGCTGGAATTGCCTGCGCAATCCCAGCCCGGCGCGCCTCTCGCGTCAATCCAATGGCAGCGCTGCGTTGCGATTAATGGAGGACCTGACGAAATCCGGCGACCAGGTTTGTGCGGCTGACCGATAGAAGTCCGGCCAAACATCACACGACGATCCCTGTCACCAGCACAACAACCATTTTGATCAAACGTATTAAGGCCAATTGGCCGAATTATGGTTGATTTTTGACGTCACCGGCCGGTCCCGCCAGGGGACGACTTGCCGACAATTCGGCAACTTGCCTTGAGATCGTTTGTCGATAAGTGAATTGGCGATTTGGCAACAACTGAAAAAGAGCCGCCAACATACGGATTGCCGACGATCCACCAGGAAGTCAGTGGCGTGGTACGCGTCTCCGACCATCGTGCTGATCATCCTCCCATGCATAGTCGCCTCACCGAATCAGCCATTGGTGAGCACGATCTTGCCTTCCGCGGAACCGGATGCCAGAAGTTCGATCGCTTGTCTCGCCTCAACCAACGGGAAGGTGGTTTGAATCAGGGGATCGATCTTCTTTGCCGCAAGTAGCGCGAAAATCTTGGGCAGATCCTCGCGCAGCGGCCGTGGGTTCTTCCGGTACAGCATCGTGTGCCGTAGAACGTGCCCACGCGACGGCGCAGGCGGGCGCCAACGAAAATATTCGCGAACATGGCCAGTTGGGAAAGTTTCGTGGATGCGCCCATGAAACCGAAGCCGACCAAGGTCCCGCCGCGCCGAAGCGCGCCTATGCAACGACTGGTGTTGGCGCCGCCGACGGCGTCGAATGCATAATCGACCCCCGCAGGTTCCATGGCACGCATAAGGCGATCAATCGAACCCGTGCGATAGTCGATGGGGACGGCGCCGAGCGAGCGCAAGAGCTCATGTTTAGGCGCCGACGCGGCACCGTAAGTCTTCACTCCCGCCAGCTGTAACAATTGCAAAGTGGCCGTGCCCACACCGCCAGCTGCGCCCGTGACGAGGGCTGTCCGGCCGCGCTGCACCTTTGCCACACGATGAATCATTTGCCACGCCGTCACATAGTTCAGGATCACCGCGGCTGCATCGCGGTCGGAGACCCCCTCGGGGATCGGAAGGAAGTGTTCAGCCTCGCGTATAAGCAGTTCCGCAAAGCTTCCGTATACGGTAAGCGCCGCCACACGCTCGCCTATTTCGAACCCGGTGACACCAGCGCCAATCGCATCGATGACGCCGGCGACCTCGTAACCGGGCACGAACGGTATCTTCGGCGCGTACAGATAGCTTCCGGTCAACATGATCAAGTCGGTCGAGCCTACCCCGGCAGCACGCACCCGCACGCGCAACTGCCCTGGGCCAGGGGGCTCAATCGGCAATTCAACGACTTGGAGAACTTCAGGTCCACCCTTCTTTGTCAGCATCACTGCGCGATATGTCCCTGCCACGTAAACCCTCCGACCCTCGCTCGCCATGCCGTATCAAGCACCTTGGCAAATATAGGTTACCCCCGAGCGTAAAAACCATACAGCGTTGTTTGTAGCCCCACGACGACGAATCTGAGAGGACACCGATGACATGTAGAGATAACGGATGGATAATGAGCAACTCGGAAGTAGTTGTCAACGAACGCGAACAGGCCAATGCACTCGTTGAACATGGTTTGAGCCGGGTTCGGAACATTAGTCCTGCGAAACGCGCATCTCGGAAGCTGAGGAGCACTTCCGCGATGCCATTTCCCTGCAGCAGCCCATAATGGAAAGTGTGATCCCTTCCAGCGAGATCAGTTCCATCGAGTCCAAGCTTTAAAGGCTGAGCCTCATTAAGAGGCTCACGGCAACAAAGTTCGCCCTCGCGCCTATTCTCCTTATTTCACGAACGTTTGTGCGAACGCCTCGATCGTCGTCAGCCCGTGGAAGGGTTCAGTTCCTGAATTGCCGAAGTGGATCCAGCCTGAGTTGAAACTCTTCACCATCTCGACGTAGAGCCCGGTGCGGTCGGCGGGTGTGCCCATCCCCTCCAGAACGCTCTGCCAGGCCGCCTCGGGCAGTTGTACGGCCTTCACTTCGCGGCCCAGCGCCTTGCCGAACGCGGCAGCTGTTTCGTGTAAGTCAGTTCCACCCTTCGGGCCGTCTACCTCCAGCACACGCTCGCCCGTCCAGCTTTCCTGCAACACTTTGGCGCCAGCCAGGCCGATGTCTCGCGTGGCCACCAATGGGAACTTGCGATCAAGCGGCGCATAGAAGAAGGGCATCTCACCCGTCGCACGTATGTGGTCCAACGCTCCCAGCCAATTCTCCATGAAGCTGCCTGCGCGCAGATACGCCACGGGAACTGGCAGAGATCGCGTCGCCTGCTCCATCAGGTGCGTCGACGTGATCAGTCCTAGTCCACTCGGTTGCTCCGAACCGATGGATGAAAGAAACACGGCCTTGCCGGGCTTCGCCTGTTCAAGGGCGGCGCGAATCGCTGTGATCGTGCGCTTCTGGTCCGGCAGCCCGATAGCCGGGGCAAAGTCCGGTGGAATCATCGCGAACACACCCTCTGCGCCCGCGAATGCGTTTGCGAGTCCGGCCGCGTCGTCATAGGCTGACTGCACAAGCTCCACACCTCTGTCGACCCAAGCTTTCGCCTTCTCTGGATTGCGCACCACGCCCCGCACCTTTTTCCCCGCAGCTAGTAGATTCTCTGCCACTGCCCCGCCTACGTTGCCCGTAATTCCCATCACTGTGAACATGTCCGTTCACCTCCTATGCAAGTAGATACTTATATTCTAATAAAGATGCAAGTTTTTACTTACACCCCTTGATTTTTTCTGCGAAAATTCTCCTGTGACCGTCTTTGATCCGAACCGCAAGCGCAACGCTCGTGGCGAGCAGCGCCAGCAGACTCTCCTCCGCGCCGCTGCCGCAGTCTTCGGTCGTCTTGGTTACCACCAGACCACCACAAACGCGATCGCCACGGAAGCGGGCGTATCTCCGGCTACTCTTTACCAGTTTTTCCCCAATAAAGAAGCCATCGCCAGCGCACTTGCCTCGATGTACGCCCGCGAAATGGCCGAGGCAGAACGCGCAATCGACTCCAAAGGCGTGTTGAGCTTCACAGAAGCCGTCGGCGAACTGATCGATGTTTGCATGAGTTTCAACCGGAAACGTCCCGAGTTTCACACCCTCGTCGTCGACGCACCGCTCTCACCTTCCGCTCGAGAAGACAAACAGATTCTTGGGCAGGTTTTTGTCGACTTCATCGCGGCCCGCCTCCGGAGGGAGCTACCCACTCTCTCTCGCTCCGATGCGGCCCACCATGGGGAGGTAGCCCTTATGATCTTCCGCGGAATCCTCGACGAGCTCAGCGTCGCCTCGACTCATGCCCGTCCGCGCCTGCAGCAGGCGATGCGCAATGCCGTTCTCCGCTATCTGACCCCTGTACTCACGGAATCGAAAGCGGGCCGCAGTTGGAAGCGCATAGCTGACGAGAAGCCGACATCTCGGTACTAATCCGAACCTCGACCCTGACGAGTCTGTGATGGCGGGTCCGGACTGAGAACGGCAGAGTACATCTATTGCCAGGATGGCAGTGCGTTGACCCAAGTTGCATCAATGATGAATGTTTGTCTGGCCAATCCCATACTGTATTGCTGCTTTGAGAACGTCGACTTTTATGTCTGCTAATGTTTTGAATTTGATGCAATACCCTGTCACGCTTGCTTTGCCGAAATCCCGCCCAAATGTCTGGGCCA
>Ga0193753_10003276_pt1 | contig 12095 bp, 8 predicted proteins | sample H1c2metaG_FD_144925 | JGI IMG/M metagenome (GOLD analysis project Ga0193753, IMG submission 144925) | Soil microbial communities from a riparian zone of the East river system, Colorado, United States - H1c2 | ecosystem: Environmental > Terrestrial > Soil > Riparian zone | place: USA: East River... | reverse complement strand
CGCCAGCGCCCGCGTAGTTGGCGACGAAGTAGCCGTAGTAGGTGCCCGGATTGGCGTAGACGATCGCGCCGAACCTCGTGTCGTCGCCGACTTCTCCGTAGAGGGCGACCTCGTTGCCCGGCACGCTGCTCTTGCTGGCGCGCCAGACAGTCGAGCCGGCGGGGCCCGACTTCTCGATCTGGGTCGACGTCCAGTAGAGATTGCCGGTCGACGCGATGAGCCCGGACGGGCTCGTGAACGCCACGGTCGACTGGCCCGCGAGGAGCGGGATGGCGTCCGGTTCGAGGGCGAGGGCGAGATCCTCCTCGATCTCGGGATCGGCGACCTCGGCCGATTCCTCCAGCATCGACTGGCAGCCGGTGATCGTGGCCGCGATCGCACCAGCGACCACGGCAAGCGACCATCGAAGCGACACATCACCGAAAGGACTCATGGTGCTCCCCCTTGAACAGGTTCAGGAGCTGACGTCCCCGGCCGGGTGCGGTCGAGATCGACGGCTCCATCAAGAGGACACGCGACGCGCGATGGTTTTCCGCCTCCTCGGTCATCGATCCGTCGATCCGTCGATTCGTCGATTCGTCGATTCGTCGATTCGTCGATTCGTCGATTCGTCGATTCGTCGATTCGTCGATCGATCCGCGACCGCCGTGGTCACGCGGTCCACGCATCGTGGCTCGTGCGACCCCACCCTCCCGGCCGTGGGCCGCGAGATTGCTCGGGAGAGCGCGGGCACGCCGGTTGAATTGTCCGGCCGGCATGAAGCCATCGCGATCGTCTCTCCTCGCCGCCGTTCTCCTCTGCTCGAGCGCCTGCGCCCTCGACACCGAGCCTGACGAGCTCGACGAGACGCTCGAGGCCGCGCCGCCCGACACCGACGAGCCGTCGGCCCAGCCGGGCTGCGGTCCGCAGCCGACTCACTGGTGCGAGACGTTCCAGGTCTCCGCCGAGTACCCCAACCCGGGCGCCTACGGGACCGAGATCGGGTATCTCGGGTGCATCAACCGGGCGGACGCCGACCTCATCACCTCCTGCCAGCAGAACGGCGGGATCGGGACCGGGTGCTGCGGCGGCAACCAGCCGAGCCCGAGCAACCACTCGCACCCGTACGCGGACTGGATCGACGGGGTGTGGCACTGCACCGGGCAGATGGCCCTCCGGCAGCCCTGCCACCCCGGGTCGGGGATCCCCGAGTGCGAGCCAGCCTGCAACTGACCGCGGTCGAGCACTGAACGGATTGTCAGGTATACTGGCCGCGTGAAGCCGCGCGACGTTCACAACCCGCCGAATCGCTTCCACTCCCAGGTCGTCACCTACGACGACGGCGAGGGCCCGCCGCCGACGTCGGTCACGCTGATCGACGACCACTCGCGCTCGATCCTGTCGGAGAACGACTCGCCCGACCTCGGCTTCCGCTGGAGCGTGAACCCGTACCGCGGATGCATGCATGCGTGCGCCTACTGCTACGCCCGCCCGACCCACGAGTACCTCGACCTCGGCGCCGGCACCGACTTCGACACCAAGATCATCGTCAAGCGCGAGGCGCCCGCGCTGCTTCGCGCGGCGTTCGACAGGCCGAGCTGGAAGGGCGAGCACCTCATGTTCTCCGGCGTCACCGACTGCTACCAGCCGGTGGAGAAGGAGCTCGAGCTGACGCGGCGCCTGCTCGAGGTGTGCCTCGAGTACCGCAACCCGGTCAGCGTCATCTCGAAGAGCGCGCTGGTCGAGCGGGATCTCGAGCTCTTCCTGGCGCTCGCGCAGGAGGCGCGGTTCCACCTGAGCGTGAGCCTGGCCTTCACCGACAACGACATGGCTCGCGCGATCGAGCCGTGGGCGCCGTCGCCCGACCGGCGGTTCAAGATCATCGAGACCATGGCGCGGGCGGGGGTGCCGGTCGGCGTGATGTGTGCGCCGATGATCCCGGGCATGAACGACAGCCAGCTCGTCGGGCTGCTCGAGCGCGCCGCGGCGGCGGGTGCGACGACGGCGGGGTGGGCGCTGCTCCGCTTGCCGGGCGCGGTGAAGCAGGTGTTCGAGGAGCGGGTGCGCGGCGCGATGCCGCTCGCCGCGGACCGCATCCTTCACCGCATCCGCGAGACCCGGGGCGGCGAGAAGCTCAACGACTCGCGGTTCCACGTCCGCGGGCGCGGGCAGGGGCCCTACGCCGAGCTGATCGCGTCGATGTTCGCCACGACCACGGGGCGGCTCGGCCTGAACCAGCGCCGGCGGGACAAGACGCGGCCGATGATGATGGACAGCGAGGCATGCCCGGACGGAAACGAGGCGGAGGATCCACCGTCGACGTTCCGGCGGCCGCCGCAGCGGAAGCACCAGCTCGACCTTTTCGGGGAGTAGCGGCGCCGGACCGTCCCGCGATCTCGCCCGCGCGTGCAACGAAGCGGGGGGAGCTGCATCCGGTCAGTAGCAAGGAGCTACTCGATGCAGTCTTTTCCCCTCTGGCGGCGCGTTCGCGCCGGCCTTCCCGTCGTCGTCCTCGGCCTCTCCATCGGGCTCGCCTCGGCCGGATGCGGCCTGTTTCCCGGAGCCTCCCACGCGGAGCCGGCCACCCAGCTGTCCCTGGCGGGGTCGGGCCGCGCGCTCATCCAGGTGACCAGAGATCCGAGCATCGAGGGCGACCCGTCGCTTGCTCCCGACGGAAAGACGCTGCTGGTCACCGCCCAGGTCGACGAGGTCGTGAACGGCCGCTACACCGGCAACAAGAGCGAGTCGGTCATCGTCGGCGTGAGCCCGCGCGCGGGCACGGCGCGGCGGGTCTACACGTCCAACCGGTTCTTCTCGGCCTCGGCGGTGTGGCTGCCCGGCGGCGATGGCTTCGTCTTCACCACCAACCAGATGGGTCGGCTCAGCCTGGTCAGGTCGCTCTCGAGCGCGCCCAACCCGGCGGTCTCGGTCGTGGTGGCCGGCGACTCGGCCGAGAACACGTCCGAGCCGGACGTGTCGGCCGACGGCAAGCGGGTCTGCTTCCAGATGGACGTGCGCGGCGTGGCCATGATCGGGACCGCCAACCTCGACGGCTCCAGCTTCACCGTGCTGACCGAGGGGAGCTCGCCCAGCTTCAGCCCCGACGGCAAGCGCATCCTGTTCGCCCGGCCGGTCGGTGACTACTGGCAGCTGTTCGTGGTCGACGCCGCGACCGGCTCCGGCCTGGTCCAGCTGACCAGCGACGAGGTGCAGCACGCGTCGCCGAGCTGGTCGCCCGACGGGGACCACGTGGTGTTCAGCTCGAACGCCGGCTGGGACCAGTACGGTGGCGAGGGCTCGTACCAGACCACCTGGAACCTGTTCGCGCTGGGCACCGACGGAACCAACCTGACCCAGCTCACCACCGGACCGCGATGGAGCCGTCAGCCGCACTGGGCGTCGGACGGCTTCCTCTACTTCAGCAGCAACGAGTCGGGCAACTGGGACATCTGGCGCTTCGACCCGGGCCTGCCGGTCGAGAAGGCGGCCGGGCCGACCGAGCCGCCGCCGCCGCCGGTCGATCCAGAGCCGGCGCCGGAGCCGGAGCCGGAGCCGCCGGCCGCGCCCGAGCCGGCCCCGGCGCCCGCGCCCGAGCCGAGCTGACCGCGCCCGCGCGCGCGTCCATGGGTCGAGGCGATGTCGCATCGGTCGATGCCGTGTCCCTGGAGACGGCTAGGATGACGCCAATGCTCCGCGCCGCGTCCGTCGCCGCCCTCCTGCTCGCCTGCGGTGGCCGCCAGGTCGAGACGACCACCGAAACGGTCGACTTCTACGGGGTCGTGGTCGACGTGCCGAAGGGCACCAGCTCGGCCAGCACCGCCACCAGCTCGCCCCTCAACATCCCCGGCGCGCAGGGCGTCACCCCCGGCATCGTCCTCATCCACCCGGGGACGGGCGACTTCCACGTCGAGGTGCAGAAGCTGCCGTCCGCGCTGTCGGTCGACGACATGAAGGCGACGCTGGCCGCCCTCCCTGCAGCCAGCCGGATCGAGGGCCGCGTCACCGACGGGGGCTGGGCGGTCGAGTACGGCTGGAAGAACGAGGGCGCGCCGCCCGCGCGGGTGTACCTGCGCTACCGCCACATCGGCGCCGAGCACTACCAGTGCCAGTACGACGACGGCGGGACCGAGAAGCTCGACGTCGCGGAGGCGATCTGCCACTCGCTGCGCCCGAGGCCGGGCGCGAAGTAGTCGGCCGACGGCATCTCAGTCGATCTCCTCGGCGGTGATGACGTGGAAGGCGGTGCCGATCTCGCCGGAGTTGCCTTTGGTCTGGACGGCGAGGCCGCCCGGGCTCTGCTCGAAGGTGCCGAGAACGTCGAAGACCTGGCCGAGGAGGTCGACCCGCTCGACCAGTCCGCTGGTGTGGGTGATGCGGAAGTAGGGATCCATGGCGAACAGACCGGACTCCGGGATGACGTCGTAGTGGTCATCGCCGACCGTGTCCCAGTCCCAGACCTGCGCCGTCGCGGTGATCTGGCCGGATACCAGGTCGCGCGACGCCTTCCAGCCCGGCGCGACGTTGGTGCCGTCCGGGGTCTGGTCGTCGCTGAACGCCACCAGCGGCCCGCCCAGGAAGCCGATGCCGTTGGTGAACCAGTCGGCGCAGCAGCCGCCCGAGGCGTGGTCGATGAGCTGGGTCACCCGGTAGGTCACCGCGTGCTCCTTCTTCGGGTTCCAGTGGCCGGGCTGATCGGTGCGGACCAGCTCGAGGTCGGCGCTCACGATCGGGCCGTTCCCGATCTCGGCGCCGCCGGAGCCGAGCGGGACCTCGGTGCTGACCGCCGGCTCCTGGGCGATCCCGTACACCGGCCAGGGATCGGCCGGCGGCACGACGAGCATGCGCAGATCGGCCAGGATCGGATGCGCCGGCGAGGCGATCGAGCCCAGGTCGTGCAGGTCGCTCAGCCAGCCGTTGGCCTGCTCGAACGGGGTCAGCTGGTCCAGGCCGAGCGCCGCGAACAGATCTCGGTCCTCGTTGCACATCGCCATCACGAAGGCGGGGCGGTCGGTGGCTCGCGTGCTGTCGATGAAGCTCTTCGAGCCGACCAGCTCGGCCGGTGTCTGCACGTGGCCGCAGTAGACATCCACGAACTCGCCGGCCCTGTAGGCGCTCCGCTCGTCGCCGGGCACCGACGGCGCGGTCAGCACCCGGGCCCACGTCATGTAGGGCCAGGCGTCGTCGTCGTACAGCACGTCGGTGGCGATGACCGGGCGGCTCGACAGGATCATCTCCAGGCTCTGGTTGGAGGGATCGGTGCCAAAGGCGACCGGCACCATCGGGTCGAGGCCGCGGTCGGCGCGGATCGCGTTCACCTCCTCGATGATCTCGACATGCAGCGGGCTGTACTCGGAGAGCTTGGTGAGGCAGACGATCTCTCGGTCCCAGACCTGCTCGGCCACGGCTTCCGCGTCGGCCATGCTGACCCGGAAGTCCCAGACCGCCATCGAGAGCGGGACGCCGACCGGCCGGGTGAAGTCGAGGGTCTCCCAGCTGCACGGCAGGGCGGGGCCGGGCTCGTGGCCGGCCGCGCCGGGCAGGTGCTCGAGGCTGTCGGCGGCGGTGTGGATGAGGGCGAGCCCGAGGCTGCCGTCGGCGAGGACGTCGCTCGAGCTCGCGCCCGCGGGCCGGAGCCGCACGGCGATCTCGGCGTGCACCATGCCGGGGTCGTCGGCCGGCGCCGACACCGACACCGTGGCCTGCCACAGCTTGAGCCAGGGGTTGGGCGGGCCGGGCACCTGCCAGCCGGAGAGGCCGCCGACCTTCTGGGCGAGGGACCAGCTGTCGGCGTCCAGGTCGTAGCTGACCAGGAGGAGCCGGTCCTCCTCGCCGAGCGGCTCGGGGATCGGCGCGCACGAGGTATCGGGTCGGTCGGCGTCGAGGTAGATCTGGAGGTCGCCGCGCCGGCCGCGGCCCGAGCCCGGCGCGGGCAGGCGGAGGCCGATGTAGAGGCGGTCGTCCTCGAGGTAGAGGCGGGCGGAGCCGTTGGGGCCGCCGGCGTCGAAGTTGGACAGCGGGTAGCCGACCCCGTCGGCGTACTCGGCGTCGCTGACCACCCCGTCCACCACCGGGTTGGTGCAGGCGCCCTGACAGGGAGGCAGGTGGGTGGCGGCGCCGGCGCTGGCGGCGTGGAGGCCGACCACGAGCCCGGCGATCGCGGGCATGACCGCGCGCATCAGTCGATCTCCTCGGCGGTGATGAAGTGGGTGGCGGTGGCGACCTCGCCGTTCGTGCCCACCGTGGACACGCCCATCCCGCCCGGGTGCTGCTCGAAGGTGCCGAGCACATCCCTGACGGCGCCGAAGAAGTCGAGCCGCTCGACCAGGCCCGAGGCGTGGGTGATCCGGAAGATCGGGTCGAAGTCGATGCCGCCCTCGGGCACCACGTCGTAGTGATCGTCGCCGGTCGTGTCGTACTCCTGGACCATGGCGGTGGCGGTGACCGAGCCGGCCGCGAGGATCATCGACACGTTCCAGCCCGGGGCGACGACGTCACCGTCGGGGGTGTGATCGTCGTCGTAGCTCTCGTCCACGTGCCCCGGAAATCCAATGTAGTCGGTGAACCAGTCGGCGCAGCAGCCGCCGGCGGCGTGGTCGTGGAGCTTGGTGATCGCGTAGGTGATCCGGTGCTCCTTCATCGGGTTCCAGTGGCCGGGCTGGTCGGTCCGGACCAGCTTGATCGTCGTCGACACCTCGGGGTTGGTGGAGAAGTCGTCGCCGTCGGGCGTGTACTCGTGGAGCGTGGTGGTCGCCACCGGCTCCTGCTCGATGCCGAAGGTGGGCCACTCGACCAGGGCGGGGAGCAGGTACGCGGTGATGTCGTCCAGACCCGGGTGGGTAGGATCGGCGATGTCGGCGACGTCGTGGACGTCGCTCAGCCAGCCATTGGCCTCGTCGAACGCCTCGCCGGAGTCGAGGTCATAGTAGTAGTCGTCGTCGTCGCGAGGACCGAGCACGATGGCCGGTCGATCGGGGGCGCGGGTGGTGTCGATGAGCTCCCTCGAATCCCAGCTCACGATCTCGGCCATGCAGTACACGTCGATGAACTCGCCCGCGCCGTAGGGGCCGCGATCCAGGGGCGGGATCCCCGCGTCGGTGACCAGGCGCGCCCACGATCCGGTGTAGGTGATGTATGGATTCGCATCGGAAAAGGCGATCCGGCTGTCGACGACCGGGCGGCTGGTCAGCAGCCAGGTGTCCTCGGCCCCGATCGCCTGGATGGTGGACATCAGATTGAGGCCGCGGCGCTCGTTGATGATCTTCACCAGGCCCCAGAGATCGACCGGCGCGTCGAGCAGGCAGAGAACGTCCCTGTCCCAGATCATGTCGGCCAGGTCCTCGATCTCCTGCTCGTCCTCCGAGAAACCGAGCTCCCACACCGAGAAGGCCAGCGGGACCCCGTTCGGCCGGGTGAAGGCGAGCGTCTCCCACGAGCAGGGGGTGAGGGCGCCGGGCGGGTTGCTGATGCCGCCGGGGACGTGCTCGTCGCTGCCCGCCACGTCGTGCCGCATGGCGAAGCCGACCTTCTCGTCCTCGAGCACGTCGCTGGTCGACGCGCCGGCCGGGCGGAGCGTGATGGCCACCTCGGCGACCAGCATCCCGCCCGCCTCGGTGAGCTCCATGCTGGTGGGCCAGAGCTTGAGCCACCAGTTCGGCCCGCTCGCCGCCTGCCAGGTGGTGCCGTTGCCGACCTGCTGGCTCAGGCTCGCGGTGCCGGCCGCGAGGTCGTAGGTGAGGCTCAGCCGGCGGTCCTCGGGGCCCGGCTTCTCCGCGGTCGGCGAGCAGGAGGTGCCCGGCCGGTCGGCGTCGAGGTAGAGCGTCACCTCGCCGCGGTGGACGTCGGTCGGCGGCGGCAACCGCATCCCGACGTAGAGCTTCTCGCCCTGCAGGTGGAGGCGGAGGGCTCCGTTGGGGCCGCCGGCGTCGAAGTTGGACAGCGGGAAGCCGACCCCGTTGGCGTACTCGAGGTCACCGACCTCGGCGTCGACCTCCGGGGCGGTGCAGCCGTTGTGCTCGCAGGGAGGGACGAAGGTGCTGGCGCTCGCGTCGGCCGCGAGCCCGAGGGCGGCGGCGGCCAGGGCGACGGCCCGGGATGCTGGGTGTCTCATCACCCTGGAGACGCCGCTGCGGCCCGATCTTCCCGCCCCTCACGCGGTCGGTCGATTTCGGCGGGCTACGCGGTCGCGCCCCGGTAGTGGTCGACCATCCGGTAGCGGCGGGCGTAGAAGCCGAACCCGATCGCGGCCAGGAACGCGAACCCGGCGAAGAAGAACATGAGGAAGCCGGTCACGGTGATGCCGGTGTCCTGGATGCGGGCGATGACGGCGTCGTTGCGCACCGTGGCGTTGGCCAGGAGGACCCACAGGTTCCCGACCGTGTTCGCCAGGTACCAGAAGCTCATGATGACGCCCTTCATCGAGGGCGGCGCCTGGCTGTACGCGAACTCGAGGCCGGTCGCCGAGACCAGCACCTCGCCGAGGGTGAGGAGCGCGTAGGGGAGGATCTGCCACCCGATGTGGACCGGGTTGCCGCCGTCCATGACCAGCTGGAGGGCGCCCGCCGCGATCCAGGCCAGCCCGGCCAGCGCCATCCCGGTGGTCATGCGGCGGAGGGCGGTCGGCTCGTAGCCGCGGCGGCGCAGCCATGGGAAAAAGACGAAGTTGTTGAGCGGGATGAGCAGCATGACCAGGGCCGGGTTCAGCGCCTGCATCTGCGACGACTGGAACCAGCTCGGCTTCACCATGTCGTCGGCCTGGAGCACCCAGGTGGACGCCTTCTGATCGAACAGCGACCAGAACGGGGTGACCAGCGCGAACACGATGAGCACGCGCAGCACCGCCCGCACCCCCTCGATCGCCTCGGGCGGGTGGACGCCGCGGGCGCGCTCGAGCTGGATCGACGCGCCGACGCCGACGAACCCGAGGAGGAAGGTCAGGCCGAGGCAGAAGGCCGCGATGAAGCCGACCGACGGCAGGAGCAGGAACGAGGCGCCGGCCAGGACCACGCCGAGCCCGGCCAGGACCAGGCCGGGGCGGCCGCGGCCCGGCTCGCGGGCCAGGAGCGCGGTCCGCACCACGCGCAGGAACGAGTCCGGATCGGGAGGCGCCGGCGGCACCATCACGTAGCGCCCGCGGCCGGCCCAGAAGACGATCGTCGCCGCCAGCATCAGCGCGCCCGGGATGCCGAACGCGATGCTCGGGCCGAGGTCGCGCAGGAAGATGGGCATCAGCAGCGACGCGAAAAGCGAGCCGAAGTTGATGATCCAGTAGAAGGCGTCGAACGCGCCCTTGGCGAGGTGCTTGTTGGTCTGGTCGAACTGGTCGCCCATGAACGAGGCGACCAGCGGCTTGATGCCGCCCGACCCGAACGCGATGAGGAACAGCCCGGTGTAGAAGCCGGTGCGGTCGTCGTCGAACAGGGCCAGGCAACCGTGGCCGGCGCAGTAGACCAGGCTGAACCAGAGGACCGTCCGGTACTTGCCGAGGAAGCGATCGGCCACCCAGCCGCCGAGGAGCGGGAACAGGTAGACGCCGATGACGAAGGAGTGAAAGACCTCCTTGGCCGACTCCTTGGCCTCCGCCTCCGGCAGGAAGGCCGCCAGCAGCATCGTGGAGAGGAACGTCGTGAGGATGTTCCTCATCCCGTAGAAGCTGAAGCGCTCGCAGCCCTCGTTCGCGATGATGAAGGGGATCTGCGGGGGCCGGCGCGCGGCGATCGTGCTGGTCACCGCGCCACGATACACAACCGCGGTTGCGGGTCGGTCTGCGCGGGGTGCACCCGGGGGCTGTCAGCGCACGCGGGGGAGCGGGATCGAGGGCGGTCTTGAAGGAGCGGACCCCTGGTCGACGTAGGGATATGTATGTCGGGGCGTACTTGAACGTGAATTGACGGATTCCGCGCACCGGTGCTAGCGTTCGCCTCGGCCGGTTTTTTCGGTAGGGGGTGCAACAATGGGGGACCCGTCCGCGCCCGTGAAGGGTGAAGCGCGCGAAGCGCCGGATCTGATGATCGGGAGGATCATCGACGGGCGGTACCGCATTGACTCGCTGGTGGCGATCGGCGGGATGGGTCGGGTCTACAAGGCGGAGCAGACCGGGCTCGGTCGAGCCGTGGCGATCAAGGTGCTCGCGGTCAACCCGGCTCGCGAGATTCACGATCCGCTCTTCCGCGAGCGCTTCGCGCTCGAGGCGGCCATGGCCAGCCGTCTCACCAGCCCGAACACGATCACGATCTTCGAGTACGGGCAGACCGACGACGACATCTATTACATCGTCATGGAGTACGTCGAGGGGATCACCCTCGGCCGGCTGATCAAGCGCGGTGGACGGATGCCGATCGGCCGCGTGGTCAGCATCGCGTCGCAGGTGTGCCTGTCTCTGCGGGAGGCGCACGCTCGCGGCATCGTTCACCGCGACATCAAGCCGAGCAACATCATGCTGCTCAACGGCGACCACGATCAGGTCAAGGTGCTGGACTTCGGAATCGCGCGGCAGATCATCCGCGAGCCGGAGGAGTCGGACCTCGAGCTCACCTCCAGCCGCAGCTACATCGGCACGCCCGAGTACATGGCGCCGGAGTACTTCGACGGCAAGATCGATGGCCGCTCGGACATCTACTCGGTCGGCGTGATGCTCTACGTGGCCGTGTCCGGGCGGCTCCCCTTCAAGGGCAAGACGGCCACCCAGACCATCCTCATGGCGCTCCACGATCCGGCGCCGGCGATCGATCCGGGGCTGGGAGTGCCCCGCGCGCTCGAGGATCTGATCCTCGCCTGTCTGGAGAAGGATCCCGACCACCGCCCCTCCTCGATCGACGACGTCCTGCACGCGCTGCAGCTCTGCCTGTCCGACCCGGACGCCGGATACGAGGTGCAGGTATCGATGGAGGACCCGGCCGACGAGCCTCCGCTGGAGGATCCGTTCACCGGACCCAGCTCCGCCGCCATCGCGGCAGCTGCGATCGCGCCGGCGGCGGCGCCGCGCCGGTCGACCGCGTCCCGGGTGCTGAGGTCTCTCGTCGCCGGGGTCGCGCTGCTCTCGATCGGGTTCGCCGCTGCCACGGTGGTTCGCATGACCCAGCGCCGTGGCACCGTCGAGCCGGCGATCGCACCGGTCGAGCGCGCGCCCGCGCCGATCGCGGCGGCGCCGGCGCCGACCGTCGCACCGCTGGTGATCCCGGCGCCCGCGGCGCCTCCGGCGCCCGTGGTCGTGGCCCCGGGCGCCAGCGAGCCTCCGGGCGTCGGCGCGGCCGAGACCGCCGACACCGGCCGTCGGGTCACGCGGCGATCGGAGAGGGCGCGGTCGGGCAAGGCGGCGAGAGCCGGCGCGAGGGCAGCCGCGCGCGCGAAGGGCGCGCGTGACGACGCGGCGCCCAGGAAGCCGAAGTCACGGGATCCGATCCCGGAGGGGTACAAGGACTCTCCGTACTGATCCCTGGACCCGGTACATCGACTTCGAGGGAGGGGTGTCCATGATCGAACGCCACGGCGCGCGCCGGTGCGCGCTTCTGCTGGTGGCTGTCCTGCTGTTGCCGGCCGCGCCGGCGCTCGGGGACGCTCGCGCCGAGGCGCGGCGTCACTTCCAGGACGGGATGAGCCTCATCCGGGAGGGCAAGTACGAGGAGGGCACCAGCGAGCTGTTCGAGGCGTATCGCATCCTTCCTCACCCGACGGTGCTCTTCAACATCGGCCGTGCGTTCTTCGACGCGGGGGACAACGAGCGCGCGATCGCGCAGCTCGAGCGATACGTGGCCACCGATCCGCCCGACAAGGCGGAGGCCGCGCGACTGATCGAGATCGCCCGCGAGCGACTCCGCGCCCGCGACCGAGGTCACGATCAGCCGATCGCGCCGCCTCGATCTCCCGGGACGTCCGGGCCGGTCGAGCCGGTCGAGCCCCGCGCTCCCGCTCGCGCCGGTGACGTGGACCAGGACCAGGAGCTGACCCTCCTGCGTCAGGACCTCGAGAAGATGCTGCAGCGGGTCGACGCCTTGCAGGGGGCGGGCGGTGGCGCGGCGACGTCCGGCCGCACGGTTCGCGATCGGACCGACCCGGTCGTGCCTGGACCGTCCGGACCGCCCGTCGCCGAGCTCACCCCCTCCGACGCGCCGGGCGCGGAC
>Ga0193753_10003275_pt1 | contig 12097 bp, 15 predicted proteins | sample H1c2metaG_FD_144925 | JGI IMG/M metagenome (GOLD analysis project Ga0193753, IMG submission 144925) | Soil microbial communities from a riparian zone of the East river system, Colorado, United States - H1c2 | ecosystem: Environmental > Terrestrial > Soil > Riparian zone | place: USA: East... | reverse complement strand
AGAAGCTGTTCGACCATTCGGCTATGTTAGGCGGCGATCAGCTTCTTCGCTACCTGCGCCACACGCTTGCCTTGAAACCGCGCCACCGCCAGTTCGGTCTCGGTCGGGCCGGACGGGGGATTGCCCGAAACCACGGACGCGCCGTACGGCGAACCGGCGCCCGCGAACATGATCCCGTCGGCATAGCCGGTGGGCACGATGATGAAGCCCAGATGCGCCAGGGGATTCCACAGCGAGATCACGGTGGACTCGTTGCCGCCATGCGGCTGGGACGAGCCCGCAAAGGCCGAACCCGCCTTGCCGACCAGCGCGCCCGTCGCCCACAACCCGCCAAGGCCGTCGATATAGGCCTTCAATTCTGACGCCACGTTGCCGAACCGGGTGGGTGTTCCGAAGATCACCCCGTCGGCCCATGCCGCATCTTCAGCTGTGGGAGCAGGGTAGCGGGCATTCATGGCTTCCGCGCTTTCCTTCCAGCCCGGCACCGAACTGAGGATGTCATGGCCGACCAATTCGCGGGCACGGCGCAGGCGGACCTCGGCGCCCTCACCCTCGGCACCTTCCGCAACAGCCTTGGCCAGGGCTTCGATGGTGCCGCTGCGGGAATAAAAGGCGATCAGGATTTTGGGGGTTTTAGCGTCGGCCATGAAAAATCTCCGGGTTGTAAACTCAACACGGAAGATGGGGCTCTGGTCTTGTTCTGAAAACTGGGATAATTTCGATCTGACTATTCCATAAAGTTGATAAGTGGAGCATATGGTTGGAGCCTAGGGCCCCCACCCTGGACCAGATCGCCGTGTTCCTGGCGGTCGCAGAGGCGGGCAGCTTCGCCGCTGCCGCGCGGCGTCTTGGCCGCGCCACTTCCGTCATCAGCTATGCCATCGCCAATCTGGAGAACCAGCTCGGTGTCGCCCTGTTCGTTCGCGCGGGAACCGCCCGCCCCAAGCTGACCGATGCCGGCCAGGCCATCCTGGCGGACAGCCGCAATCTGGCGATCGCGCTGGATGGATTGCTCGCCAAGGCGCGCGGCATCACCCAAGGACTGGAAGCGGAAGTTTCGCTGGTGGTGGACGTGATGTTGCCGGCCAGGAAGCTGGTCAAAGCACTGGATGATTTCCGGAAAAAATTTCCCACCGTGGTATTGCGCCTCCAGGTCGAAGTGCTGGGCGCGGTGACCCATGCGGTGATGCAAGGCAGCGCCGCCTTCGGCGTCAGCGGACCGCTGGAACTGACCAGCGATCTTTTGACCCGCGGTCCTGCCGGATCGGTCAAGCTGGTGGCCGTGGCGGCGCCCGATCATCCCCTGGCGCTGCTGGCGGGGCCGGTCAGCGCGGCATTGACACGCGATCACATCCAGCTGGTCCTGACCGACCGTTCGACCCTCACCCAGGGCCGCGACTTCGGTGTGTTGTCGGTCAAAAGCTGGCGGCTGGCGGATTTGGGCGCCAAGCATGCGCTGCTGCTGGCAGGGATGGGCTGGGGCAACATGCCAAAGCCGATGGTGAATGACGACCTCAAGCGCGGCCGGCTGGTCGAACTGAAGATCGAGACACACACCGAAGGCCTCTATCCCTTTCACACCGTCTATCGCAACGACACGCCGCCCGGACCCGCCGCATCATGGCTGATGGAGCGGCTGGCCAGCGCATAGGAGGCGTCAATGCACGCGTCCGATCATCATGCAAAGAAAGTCAATCCGGAACGAAGCAGCCACTCGCGCATTGGCGCGAAGACGCGTAGAGTTTTTCTGTCAAACAAAAAAACCATGGAGTGAATGACATGGCAGCGAAGAAAAAGAAAAAAGTGAAGAAGGCGTCCAAAGCCAAGAGGACGGGAGCGGCCAAAAAGAAGTCGCCTGCGAAGAAGTCCAAGAGGACGGCGAAGAAGGCCACCAAGCGGCCCGCCAAAAAGGCGAAGAAGACAGCCAAGAAAAGCGTGAAGGCGGCTGTCAAAAAGGCGCCGGCCAGGAAGGCCAAGAAATCCGCGAAGAAGCAGGTCAAGGGCGAGGGCGACTACGCCGCCTCGCGCAGCTTCCTGAAAGACCAATCCGGTTTTGTCGCGAAGAACAAGGCCAATATCCCCGCCATGGGCAAGGAAGCCGAAGCGGCTCTCGATGGGCCGGAAGGCCCAGCCCTGCGCGAAGCCGAAGCCAGTGCGGCGGGGCGGTCCCGCGATACATTCGACGCCTGAAACAAAAACGCCGCGGTCCGAAAACCGCGGCGTTTCCTTTTGCTTGAGCTGACTTATTTGCTGTCGGGTTTGAAATCCCACGCGCAGCCAGGAGCGTCCGCGAGAGCGGGAACGACCAAAATAACCCGATGGCTGCGCCCGCTTAGCCCTTTGCCTCAGGTTTGAAGTCCAATGCGCAGCCAAGAGCGTCGGCCCAGCAGGTCGGGCGCAGCCCGACCGTCAGCGTTAGGCCGCGCGACCAAAAATAAAAGAATGGCTGCGGATGCCCATCATTTGGGTTCAGGCTTGAAATCTAGGGCGCAGCCATTCGTGCAATAGCGCAGGCCTGTGGGTCCCGGGCCGTCATTGAAGACATGGCCCAGATGGCCGCCGCATTTGGCGCAGTTAAATTCTGTGCGCACCATACCGTGACTGTTGTCCGTGGTGGTCGTCACCGCGCCCGGCTTGGTGTCCCAGAAGCTGGGCCAGCCGGTGCCGCTGTCAAACTTGGTGCTGGCATCGAATAGTTCGGCGCCGCATCCGGCGCATTCAAACTCTCCCGGGCGCTTTTCATAATTCAGCGGGCTGGAACCGGGGCGTTCGGTTCCACGCTCGCGCAGCACGCGGTGCTGTTCGGGGGTGAGTTGGCGGGTCTTGATGTCGGTATCGGTCATGGCGTTTTCCTTTCCTCCCCCCTATCCGTTGCAGAGCGCGAAAAGTTACGCCCTCTTTCTATTCTCTGTCCATTCAGGGGTTTGCGGCGACAACCATCTGCAGCATGCCGCTCAGGCGGCCGGTATTGCCGAAGGCAAAGCCCGCGTCATAGATCACATCATCCACCTTCCAGCCCTGGGGCGTATTCACCACCACCACGGTGTCGTTCCAGTTGGCGGGCTTGGGGGCCTTAGCATTCGGCGTGGCCGGCGGGGCATAGCTCAGGACCACCGGACAACGGGCGGTCTTGGCATCGCCCTGGCAGGCCCCGATCTTCCAGGTCGTGGCGCCCTCGAACAGGGAGGAAAAAATATCGCCTTCCAGCATGGGCGGCACGGCGTTCCGGACCTTGGCGGTCAATCGCGCCTGGGCGGCTGCTGCATCGGCAAGCTGTTTATTCAGGCGAGGCGACAGGACGGGGGTATAGCGCAACCGGCCGGTGGCATCGGGAATGCCGCCTCCCGCGTGCTGGTCCTTATAGACGGCGTAAAATTCATTGACCGCTGCAACCGGGTCAGCGGCGGCGAGAGCCGGAGCGACCACAAAAAAGAACGCGGGCGCGGCCAGCAGCAAGATGGCGAACAGAATGGGTTTCATCACCGCGGCTTGAGGGAATCGCGAATCTCGCGCAGCAGCAGAACTTCTTCCGACGTTGGCGGCGCGGCTTCGGTGGCAGGCACTGGCGCCACCAGCTTGTTCAACTGGCGCAGCAGCAGGAAGAGGACAAAGGCCACGATCAGGAAATTGATGATGGTGTTGATGAACAGGCCATAATTGATGGTGACGGCCTTGGCGGCCTTGGCGGCAGCCAAAGTGTCTACGGCGCGGTCGCCCTTGAGCACGAAAAAGAAGTTGGAAAAATCCACGCCGCCCAGAGCCAGACCGATGGGCGGCATCAGCACGTCGTTGACCAGAGAATTGATAATGCCGGTGAAGGACGCGCCGATGATCACACCGATCGCAAGATCCACCACGTTGCCGCGCACGGCGAATTTTTTGAATTCAGCAACCAAGGACATGGAACCGTCCATCCTTTTGAAGGAAGCTCAGGCTAATCGCGCACGGCCCCGTCAACAAGCCGCCGCGGCGCCGCCAGATAGGCCGCCGCCACGGCCAGTCCTGTCAGGGCGCCCAGATCATTGGCAAAAAAATCGGCCCAGGCGCCGTCGCGTCCCACCATGATCTGCAGGATCTCCAATCCGCCACCCAGCGCCACCACGCCCAGAAACACCCAGACCAGCGAAGGCCGCAGTCCCCAGGCTAATGTCGCCAGCAGAGACAGGCCGAAATAACCGGTGAAGTGTTGCGCTTTGTCCCACATCCAGGGACCGGGCAGCTTTGGCGGGTGCGGCGTGAGCTCGCCCCAGGCCACCACCGCCAGCGCTGGCCAGAACAGCCACGCCCCGATGCGGCGGACCCAGGGCAGAAAGATTCCGTGAAAGAACATAGGCCCCAGATAGCGGAGCGGCGGGCCGTAATTATGGCCGCAAGGTGCGCAGGATCAGGCCAGCCTGGCACCGGCCATCGCGGTGGCCGGCAGCGACAGACGGAAGCTCAGGCCCAGATGCGTGGACAGTATCTGCAGTTCGCCACCCATCTCCGCCGCCAGGCTGCGCATCACCTTAAAGCCCATGCCGCCATTTTGCTCCGGCTGGAAACCTTCCGGCAGGCCGACGCCGTCATCGCTGACGGTGAGCACCAATCGCCCGTCGGCGGAGGGCTCGCAATCCACCACCATGATCAGCGGCACGCCCGTGGGATGCGCGTATTTCAAGGCGTTGATAAAGATCTCGCAAAGGATCAGCACCATGGGCTGGACGTGGCGCATCCGCACCAGGCAGTCGCTTCCCGCATGCACGACCCGCACCTGCTGTTCGGGCGATGACAGCGCCGCCACCAGCGCATCGGTCATGTCATGCAAGTGAGGCTTGACGCTGACCACGCCATCCGGGTCGCTGCGGGACAGAATGCGGTGCAGCTGGCTGATGGTGTTGATGCGCGCCGCGACGCCGTCCAGCATCTGGCGGACTTCCGCACTGCTGTAGCTCTCGGCTTTCTTTTTCACCGAAGCCGCCTGCATCCGGACCATGCCGACCAGCAAGGCCAGGCTGTTGGCAATGCGATGATGGGCTTCGCCCACCGGATCGGGGGCGGGCATGGCGGATTGATGGAGGCTTTGGGCGAGGATGCTGTCCATGAGGATGATCCTCCTTTCCTCCTCACCATGCGCCTGACCAAGAGCCTTTGCAAACAAATAATTAAGCAAATTCAATGGGTTAAATGAGTATTTGGCAGCTTTGGTACACTCTGGGGTCTTGTCTTGAGGAACTAAAACTTTCTAGAATGAGTTTTATGGGTGTTAGGTGCAGAATATGCCTCTTACTCATTGTTGGTATCAGACCTATCTCTTTGTTTCTGCAAGGATCATGAGGGCGCCATGAACGATTTGACGCGCGGGGAGCGCCTACAGATCATGCTCACCAAGGAAGAACTGGAAGCCTTGGACAGCTGGCGGTTTGCCCGCCGCATGCCCAGCCGTGCCGCGGCCATCCGCGAGCTTTTAAAGCGGGGCCTCGCGGCGGAAGGTTTTGCGACCGCTGACGGCGGCAGCAAATCCGAGGATTTCGGCGTGACCGATACGGCTTCGTCCCGCCGTGGCCGCAATGACGGCGACGGCCAAAGTCCGCAGGAATAGGCGCTTCGGGCTTGCGCCCGACCCCATCCCCTTATAGAAACCCCGCTCTTTCGGGCAGCCCGGCTGGACATGCCGTGGCCGTCCTTAATGCGACCAGAGCCTTACGGCTCCCAAAAGGAAAAGCAAAATGTCCAAGATGAAGACCAAGTCGGGCGCCAAAAAGCGCTTCAAAATTACCAAGAGCGGCAAGATCAAGACCCACCAGGTCGGCAAGCGCCACCGCTTGATCAACAATTCGCCGGCGCGCACCCGCGACCTGCGCGGCATGGACGCGCTGTCCTCGTCCGAAACCCGGCGCGTCAAGCGCTGGATGCCGTATGGCGGAGGAATCTAACCATGAGCCGTTCACCCCGCGCCGTACCAAGCCACGCCCGCCGCAAGAAGGTCCTCAAGCAGGCCAAGGGCATGCGTGGCCGCCGCAAGAACAACATCACCACGGCCAATGCCGCGGTCGATAAATCGCTGCAGCACAATTATATCGGCCGCAAGGAGCGCAAGCGTAACTTCCGCGCCTTGTGGATCCAGCGCATCAACGCCGCCGTGCGCGAGCACGGTCTTACCTACAGCCGATTTATCGCCGGGCTCGCCGGCGCCGGGATCGAGATCGACCGCAAAGTCCTCTCCGATCTGGCGATCCACGAGCCCGTTGCGTTCAAGGCTCTGGTGGATCAGGCGTCGAAAGCTTAATCCAAACTCCACCGGAGCGAATCGCGAGGCGTGCAATGCGCCTTGCGGTATTTTCCAGCCGGAGTTTGCATGACCGATATCGCTGCCCTTCAGTCCGAGATACTCGCCGCTGTCATGGGCGCAGCTGACGAAGCCGCGCTGGAAGCCGTGCGTGTGGCGACCCTGGGCAAGAAGGGCTCGGTCAGCGCCCTGCTGGCCACCATGGGCAGCCTCGCGCCAGATGAGCGCAAAGTCCAAGGGCCGAAATTCAACGGCCTGCGCGATGCGGTCACGCAGGCCATCGCCGCACGCAAGGCGGGGCTGGCGGATGCCGCGCTTGAAGCGCGTCTAGGGTGCGAGAAACTGGACGTCACCCTGCCCGCCCGGCCCGAAAATACCGGCACCGTCCATCCCATTTCCCAGGTGCTGGACGAAGTGATCGCCATCTTCGCCGATCTGGGCTTCGGCGTCGCCGAAGGCCCGGACGTGGAATATGACGATTACAACTTCACCAGGCTGAACATCCCGCCCGACCATCCTGCGCGCCAGATGCAGGATACTTTCTATGTCGCGCCACAGGCCGACGGCACCAGCCATGTGCTGCGCACCCACACCTCGCCGGTGCAGGTGCGCACCATGCTGAACAGCAAACCGCCGATCCGGATCATTTCCCCGGGCCGCACCTACCGCGTCGACAGCGACGCCACCCACTCGCCCATGTTTCATCAGGTCGAGGCGCTGGTGGTGGATGAAGGCATCCATCTGGGTCATCTGAAATGGACGGTGGAGCAGTTCTGCAAGGCCTTTTTTGAAATCGACCAGATCGAGTTGCGCGCACGACCCAGTTTCTTCCCCTTCACCGAACCGTCGCTGGAATGGGACATGCGCTGCGACCGCAGCGTGCCGGGCAAGATCACCTTCGGCACCGGCAATGACTGGCTCGAGCTGGGCGGCAGCGGCATGGTCCATCGCAAGGTGCTGGAGAATTGCGGCATCGACTCCAAAAAGTATCAGGGCTTTGCCTTCGGCTTCGGGCTGGACCGCATGGCGATGCTGAAATACGGCATGCCCGACATCCGCAGCTTTTTTGAATCCGACCTGCGCTGGCTGAAGCATTACGGCTTCGCCGCGCTGGACATTCCGACCTTGGATGGTGGGTTGTCGCGATGAAATTCACTCTCTCTTGGCTGAAGGAACATCTCGACACCGATGCCGATGCCGCCACCATCGGCGCGCGGCTGACCGCCATCGGGCTGGAAGTCGAAAGCATCACCGATCCCGGCGCGGCCTTGAAAGACTTTGTGGTGGGCGAAGTCGTCACCGCCGAAAAGCATCCCAATGCCGACAAGCTGCGGCTGTGCAGCGTCAGTGACGGCAAGAATACGCTCCAGATCGTCTGCGGCGCCCCCAATGCGCGGGCCGGGATCAAGGTCGTGCTGGCGCGGCCCGGCGCGACCATCCCCGCTACGGGCGACATCCTCAAGCTGGGCACCATACGCGGGGTGGAATCCCGCGGCATGATGTGTTCGGCGCGCGAACTGCTGCTGGGCGAAGATCATGACGGCATCATTGAGCTGAAAGCCGGCGCAAAAGTGGGCGAGCCGGTGGTCGCGGCGCTGGTGGAGGCCGGCTTGCTGGCCAACGACCCGCTGTTCGACGTTTCCATCACCCCCAATCGCGGTGACGCGGCATCGGTGTTCGGCATCGCCCGTGACCTGGCGGCCAGCGGCCTGAGTACGCTGAAGGCAGAGAAGATACAGCCGGTGGCCGGCAAATTCCCGTCGCCCAAAAAGATCACCCTGGATTTCGCGCCGGAGAACAAAGATGCCTGCCCGATCTTTGCCGGCCGCCTGATCCGCGGCGTCAGGAACGGCCCCGCGCCCAAATGGGTGCAGGACCGGCTGAAAAGCGTGGGCATGAAGTCCATCTCGGCGCTGGTGGACGCCACCAACCTGATTTCCCAGGACCGCGGCAGGCCGCTGCATGTATTCGACGCCGACAAGCTGTCGGGCAACCTGCATGCCCGCATGGCCAACGATCATGAGCAGCTGCTGGCGCTGGACGAAAAGACCTACGTCCTGGATGCGGACACGATCGTGATCGCCGACGACAGTTATGCGCGCGGCATCGCCGGCATCATGGGCGGCATGGACACCGGCAGCTTCGAAGACACCAAGAACGTCTTTATCGAATCCGCCTGGTTCGATCCGGCGCGCATCGCACGCGCGGGCCGCAAGCAGGGCATCATTTCCGACGCCCGCTACCGCTTCGAGCGCGGCGTCGACCCGCAATTCGTCCTGCCGGGGCTGGAGCTTTGCACGCAATACATTCTGGAATGGTGCGGCGGCGAGGCGTCAGACGTGGTGATTGCCGGTGCACTGCCGCCACCGCACAAGCCCATCCTGTTCGATCCCGCTTTTGTCGAGAGTTTCGGCGGCATCAAGATCCCGCGCGAGCGTATCATCGACATCCTGGATGACCTGGGCTTTGTGGTGGAAGACCATTCCCCTAAGGAAAAAAGCTTGCACGTGGTCCCGCCCAGCTGGCGGCATGACGTGGACGGCCCCGCCGACCTGGTCGAAGAAGTGGTGCGCATCCACGGGCTGACGGATGTGCCGTCGGTGCCCTTGGCGCGCACCAGCGGCGTGGCCAAGCCGGTTCTGTCCAGGGCCCAGCGCCGCAGCCGCACCGCGCGCCGCGCGCTGGCCGGACGCGGCTTCAACGAGACCGTCAGCTTTTCCTTCATCGCCCGCGACCAGGCCAGCTTGTTTGGCGGAGGCGATGATGCCCGCCAGCTTTCCAATCCCATCGCTTCGGATCTGGATGCATTGAGACCTTCCCTGCTGCCTTCGTTGCTGGCGGCCGCCGCGCGCAATGCGGCGCGCGGCTTTGCCAACCTGCAACTGTTCGAGATTGGTGCGGCCTTCGACTCAGGCATGCCCGAGGCGCAGAAGACTGTCGCCGCCGCAATCCGCACCGGTTTTTCCGAACGCCACTGGCAAAAGAATGGCGAGGCGTCTGGCCTTTTCGCCGTGAAGGCCGACCTGCTGGCCGCGCTGGAAGCCATTACTGGCGCGCCCATGTCGGCGCCGATCACGCAAGGCGCACCCGGCTGGTATCATCCCGGCCGCAGCGGTACCATTGCCATGGGACCCAAAATCATCGCCCAGTTCGGCGAGCTGCATCCCAAAGTGCTGGCGGCGTTCGACCTCAAAGTGCCGGCGGCCGGATTTGAAATCTTCCTGGACGCCATCCCCGATACCAAGAGCAAGGGCAAGGCCAAACCGCTGTTTGCGCCCTCGCCGTATCAGGCCATTGATCGCGATTTCGCCTTTGTGGTGGATGCCAAGGTGGCGGCGGGTGACATCGTCAAGGCCGTGAAACTGGCCGAGCGCAACCTGATCGAGTCCGTCACAGTGTTCGACGTTTATGAAGGCAAGGGCGTGGCGGAAGGCCAGAAGTCCGTGGCCGTGGCGGTGCGCATCCAGCCCAGGGACGCGACCCTGACCGAGGCCGAGATCGAGGCACTGGCGCAAAAGATCGTCACTGCGGCGATGAAGCTGGGCGCGACGCTGCGGGCATAAACACATCTGTCATCCCCGGCGAGCGCGAACGTAGTGAGCGCGAAGGAAGGGGACCCAGGCTGTTTAATATCACGCGGTGGCGAGCGCCTGGGTTCCCTTCCCCTCGCATCCGCCGACGCGGATGCTCGGCCGGGAATGACAGCTAGGAGAAGCTGAGCAACACCGGGCTCGCCCCAATCTCCTTCGCCAGTTTCTCGAATTCCGCCCTGGCCCGTGGATTGGAACGCTGATGGCGTTCAGCAAAGATCATCTCGTTCTTCTGGGTATGCTCAAAGCCGGTGAACTCCGTCACCCGCACTTTGTAGCCGTGTGCTTCCAGATAAAGACCGCGCAACACGTTGGTGAGTTGTGCCCCGAATTCCCGCCGCTGGATGGGATGCCGCCACAATTGTTCCAGCGGGCCCTTCACGCTTTCCAGTTCGCGCGCCACTTCCGCCTGGCAGCAGGGCACCAGCGCCACGAATTTGGCCTCATGACGAAGCGCGAACAGAATGGCCTCGTCGGTGGCGGTGTCGCAGGCATGCAGCGCCGTTACAATGTCCACCGCGCCCATCGCGCTTTGCGCGATCTTGCCCTCGACAAACTCCATGCGGTCAAAGCCGCTTTCGCCGGCGATCTTTTTTGCGGTTTCGATCAGCTCGGGGCGCGCCTCCACCGCGACCACCTTCCCGCGCCCCGCGGGGCGAAAATACAAGTCGTAGAGAATGAACCCAAGATAGGACTTCCCCGCACCCAGATCCGCCAGCACCGGCTGGTCCTTGTCTGCGAGCGCTGCATCGATGGCGGGCTTTATCAGTTGCGCCAGATGCTGCACCTGTTTCAGCTTGCGCCGTGAATCCGCGTTCAGCCCCCCATTGTGGGTGAGGATATGCAGCGCCTTCAGCAAAGAGGTTGACTGGCCGGGCCATAACTCGCCAACCGCGTTGTTCTGCGCTTTCACTTTTGCCATCCGGAAAACATATGGGTGATGCCGTGATAATAGTTATAGGCGCGCACTGACCAGTAATTCATTTTCGCCCAGTGCCTGGGCGGCGTCAGATCGTTCCAGTCCGGCGACAAGGTCTTCTCGATCTGGTTTGCCATATAGATACGCCGCCGCCCCTGCCAGTAATGCAGGAAGGTATCACGCACCTCGGCGACCGGAATCTGGTTCAGCCGCACCACTTCACTGAGCGCGAACTGCTCCAGGGTGGGAAATTTGCGCGCCCGCCCGATCAGGGCGTCGATAAAAGCCAAAGTATCTTCCATGACCGGCACATGTTCCGGTGTGACGCCGATCAGGCCGGAATTGAACATCCAGCTATTGGCGCTGTCGTAACGATAGTGTCCCAGATGCGGCAAACTGGTCCGGAACCCCTTGAGCGGCGGAAAGGGATTGCGCAGCTCGAAATGGTTCATCACCACGGCACTCTTGGTGACGGACCAGACCTCCTGCGGCTTGAGCTTGGCGGTGACCTCGGCGTGAAAGCCGGGCCGGATGATGGAGTCGCTGTCGATGAAACAGACCGGCGCGGCAAAACGGCTCAGCGCGTCCAGCACCACCGCCGGCTTGATGCGGTGGGGATAAATCCCGCCACCGGACCAGGCCTGGACCTGGCTGGCGATGTCCACCACCTCCACCGGCCAGCCGGCGTAGGGATCGGGCGTGTCGGTATAGACCGCGATCCGCCCTTCCGGCACCTCACCCAGCTCGGATCTGAGGGAAATCAGGCTGTATTTGAGCTCCCGGCGGTATTGGGCATGGCCCCCGTAATCCAGATAGAGGTAATGCAGCATGGGGCGGTTATAGCCGGAAAAGGCGTTGGAATGGGGGGCGGCAGTCTGCTAACACCCCCCGCAAATGCCCGACCTGTCCAAAATCCGCAATTTCTCCATCGTCGCCCATATCGATCATGGCAAGTCCACCCTGGCCGACCGGCTGATCCAGTTCACCGGCACCGTCTCCAGCCGCGAGATGACCAACCAGATCCTGGATTCCATGGACATCGAGCGCGAGCGCGGCATCACCATCAAGGCCCAGACCGTGCGCCTGGATTACAAGGCGCAGGATGGTGAGGACTATGTCCTGAACCTGATGGACACGCCGGGCCATGTCGACTTCGGCTATGAAGTGTCGCGCTGCCTGGCCGCCTGTGAAGGCGCGCTGCTGGTGGTGGACGCCAGCCAGGGGGTCGAGGCCCAGACCCTGGCCAATGTCTATCAGGCGATCGATGCCGGGCTGGATATCGTGCCGGTCCTCAACAAGATCGACCTGCCCGCCGCCGAGCCC
>Ga0193753_10003274_pt1 | contig 12103 bp, 4 predicted proteins | sample H1c2metaG_FD_144925 | JGI IMG/M metagenome (GOLD analysis project Ga0193753, IMG submission 144925) | Soil microbial communities from a riparian zone of the East river system, Colorado, United States - H1c2 | ecosystem: Environmental > Terrestrial > Soil > Riparian zone | place: USA: East River... | reverse complement strand
CGTGTTCATCGCCCCACCTGCCCATCGGTCAGCTCTGTCGACAACGCAGGTGGGGCGATGAACACGATCGCGGGGTCATCCGCTCGCGCGCCGGACACCACCAACGCGCCCCACACGCCCAACACCACGGAAGCGAGCATACCCGCGAGCAGGAGTTGGGCGACGAATGAAAACCCCAGGCCGCGCAGCACCCGGAGACCATAGCGCGTGTGCAGCCGAACCCTCTACTGTGCTGCACCCTGAAGGCGAGCTATCGCGGCCTGAGCTTCGGCGTCGTGCGGTAATAGCGCGTGGACCTCGCTCCAGACCATCACCGCCGAGGCGCGGTTCTTCAGGTCGACTTCCCAGACGCGCGCGATCTCGCGCATCAGTCCAGTGCGCCGCTCGACCTCCGTGCTCCGCTGTAGCCGCCGTTCGAGCGCTTGCAAGAGCTCGCGGTGCCGCCCGGCCTGCCTGAGACACGCGAACAGACGAGCCTCCGTAACGAGGTCGTGCGGATCCATCTCGAGCAACCGTTCGTACGCTTGCGCGGCTTGGTCGTAGCGGCGCAGACGCTCCTCCAAAATGCGCGCCCGGTGCGCGAGCAGCTCGCGCTTTTGATCCGGCAGCGCGCGTTCCGCAACACGCGCGAGGTGCGCGTTGAGCGCGTCCAATCGGTGTAAGCGCGATGCAGTAGTCTCCAGCGCTTCGAGCAGTGCATCGGCGATCGGTGGCTCATTCGAACCCGCGCGAAGCACGTCGAAGCCGCCCGCAGCGTCCCCGAGCGCTTCGGTCACCCAACGAAACGCCGACAGCACCAAGTCGGTGCGGCTCGGCTCCTCGGCGTGTTCCGCCAGCGCGAGGTGCGCGCGAATCAGCGAACGCTGCGCGTCTTCCTTGCCGAGTTCGGGTCGCGCGGTGTCCAGCTCGGCGGCGGTCTGCATGATCGTCGCGTGCAGCTCTGGCGCACCCGGCACGAGCGGTAGCGCGCGACGCAGTGCAGCGTTCGCGTGCTCGCGATCGCGAAGCCGCAGATCGGCAGTCCGCGCGACGTCCAACAAGGCATGAATTGCGGCCGCCGGCCCGTGCGCGTTTTCGGCCTTCTGTTCTTTCGCCCACAAGAGCTCGGTGTGACTGCCGAGCTCACTCGCCAGACGCTCCACGTGCAAGAGCAGTGTGCCGTCCTCGGGATCGAGTTTGCTCGCAGCCATCAGCTGCTCGAGCGCAGCGTTCGAATCGCGTGCGTCGTTCTCGAGGATCGCGGCGAGGCGCAACATCAGTGCGATGCGCACGGCGTCGTCCGGTGCTTCGCGCACGAGCTTCGCATAGACGGCTTGCAAGCGCGGGAACGCGAGCGTCTTGGTTCCGAGCCGATCGACCTCGTCGAGGATCGACTGGTCGCCGGTATCGGTCGCAAGCAATCTCAAGCTCGCTTCGAACGCTTCTGCCGCCTCGTCCAACCACTGCTCGTGAATCGCGGCGATCTTGCGCCAGCTCACGCGCACCAGCTGCGGATCGGTGCTCTGCTTCGCGCGCATGATGTAGACGGCGGTGAGCTCGCGGCCGAGGCGCGCTCGACACACGCTGTCTGCGACGCGTTCGGCCTCTGGATCCGCCGCGTGGATGAGCGGCGACAAGCGCACGAGCGCGCTCTCGGCGTCGTCGAGCTGTTCGAAGAGAACCCGTGCCGCCGATAGCCGCGCAGCATCGCGGCCGGCCTGCGTGTCTTCGATCCGACTCAGCACGTCGAGCGTCTGAACGAGGTCGGGATACGCCCGCTGACGCTCGAGGTGAACGCGCAGCCGTCGCTGCGCTTCCAAGTCGTCCGGGTCGTTTTCGCACGCGGTCTTGAGCGCGAGCGCGGCGCGATCCGAGTCCGCGAGCGGGCCGGCATAGAGATCGGCGAGTCGCATCGCGATCGAGTGCCGTTCGCTCGGGCCGCGCGCGAGCGACAGCTTCGTCGTGAGCCCCAAGCTGAGCGCCGAGAAGTCGCGAATGCGCCCTGCGATCTCGACGAGCGCGCTCGCTGCTTGCGACGCTTGCGGATCGAGCTGCTCGAGGATGGTGCGCAGCAACCCGACTGCCGCGTGCGGGCGCTCCAGCCCGTTCGCCAACAGCTCGGCACGCCGCAAAAACAGCTCGCGCCGCACGCCGGGGTCTTCCGTTCGCTCGGCCAAACGTCCGAGCAGCCGCTCGAGCTCGGGTGCGTCGCCGGCGCGTTCCGCAACGCCCCGCAAATAGGCCAGCGCTTCGCCGTCTTCACGCAGCTCGAGGACGCCGCGGTATGCCGCCGACGCCGCGTCTTCGTCGCCGACGCGCTCCGCGAGCGTGCGCGCCACTGCGAGCGACAACTCCGCGCGGCGCTCGTCATCGACTTCACGCTCGGCGCGCTGTCGCAAGAGGTCGACGACTTCCTCGTAGCGGCCGGTTTCGGAGTAGTAGTCGGTGAGCTCCGGCAGCTTGCCGGCCAGTCCGGCAAACTTGCGCAACAAGTCCTCGCCCCACGGCACGCCGAGGCGGGCGAGGCGAAGCGCGCGCTCGAACGCTTGATCCGGATCTTGGAGCTCACTCGCGCACAACTCGGCCGCAGCGCGCTCGGCCTCGAGCCGTTCGTCCCGCCGCTCTGAGAGGCGGGCGATCTCGTCGAGCGCGTGGAGCAATCGCGGCGAACTTCGCTGGGCGGCGGGGAGCTCACGCAGGCGACGGTGCGGGACGACGTTGTCTGGATCGTCGTGGGCCCAGATCTCGAGCACGAGCGCGAGCGCTGCAGGATCGCGCGCGCCATCCGAGTACAAGTCGGCGAGTTGCGCAGCCAAGTCAGCGCGCGCTCGCGGTTCGGACTCGCGCTTCAACTGGCGTTCGAGCCCGCTCGCGAGGACCGGCGCATCGCCCGCAACTTCTGCGGCGGCGATCAGTGCGTCGAGTGCAGGCTCGAACTCGGGATCGAGCTCGTTCAGGATTCGCGCCAATGCGGTCATCGCCGCTTCTGGCTGCCCGAGCTGCGTGCGGAGCAAGTGCGCGTAGTCGAACAAGAGATCGCGCAGCTCGCCCGGATCGGTCTCTAACTTCGAGAGCCGGGAGAGCGCATCCGCGAGCGCTTTCGGCTGCCCGCGCTCGATCGCGCGCGCCTGCATGAACCGCAGTGCCTCGGCATCCTCGCCGAGCGCGAGCAATCGCGTAAACACCGTTTCGGCGCGGTCGTCGTCGTCCAGCTCGCTGTGGAGGATGCGTGCCGCGCGCCGCAACAACGCCGCCGCTGCTTCGGGCTCTGACTCGGCGCGCGCGCTGATCTCGAGCTGCTCGACGAGATCGGGATAACGTCCCGAACGCTCGAGCAAATCGTAGAGCTCCGACTCGCGCCCGCTCGCCCGAGCGACTTTGATCAACGCAGCATCGGCGGTCGGCTCGGCTGCAGCTACCAGCGGCGCGAGGCGCGCAAATGCGCCGGCGGCATCGCCGAACCGTTCGAATGCGAGCAGGGACGCCGCGATCACGGCTTCAGTGCGAGCGCCGGCCTCGGGCTCGCGCTCGGCGAGCAAGTCGAGCGTCCTCAGTAACTCGGGCGGACGTTCACTGCGTTCTTGCCGCCGGCGCAAGCGCCGGAGCGGCTCGGGGCTCACCAGATCCAACTCCGCCCAGCGAGCGAGCGTTGCCGCTGCGCGTTTGTCGTCTGCCGCCGGACCTTCGTAGAGCTCGGCGAGCCGCCGCACCAGCGTCAGCCGATCCTGCGAGATGCCCTCATGCGCCAGCTGCCGCTCGATCGTGTGCGCGAGTCGCACGTGATCGCCCGCCGATTCGCAGGCGGCCGCGAGCTCATCGAGCGCGGGTGCAAAGCTCGGATCGACACTCGCGGCTTCCTCGAAAGCCCCGATCGCCTCTTGCGGGCGCGCCAGGCGCGTCAGAAGCAGACGTCCGCGTTCGTACAGCAAGTCGCGCTGTTCCTCCGGGTTCTTTTCTGCGTGCGCGAGTCGGAGCAGCACTTGTACGAGCCGTTCCGGATCCTCGTGCCGGATCGCCCACGACTGCACGAAGCGAAGCGCCTCGATGTCGTCTCCGACCGCGAGCAAACCTTCGTACGCTGCGAGTGCGCCGTCGTCGTCTTGGCGATGCTCGATCAACCCGGCTGCGAGCCGCCGATACAGCTCGACCTTCTCGATCGGTTCGGCCGATGCGGCGATCCGCTCGCGCAACAATATGAAGAACTCGTCGTAGCGCTGCTCTTGCTCGCACAAGTCACACAGCTCCGCGACGTGCCCGAGCCGGCGCGCGAGATCGAGCAGCCCTGCCGACAGCGGCGTGCGCGTGCTGCGTGTGTATTCGATCAGCCGCGCGAACGCTCCCGGCTCGTCTTTGAGTCGTGCGTACGCGAGTAACGCCGCGCGCTCGAGCGCTTGGCCACGCGCTTCCGGAGTGCTTTCCACCCGCGCAAGTCGATCGAGAACCTCGAGCAGCTCTTTGTACTTGCGCTTCTTGTCGTGGTGAACGGCGAGCCGGCGCAGTGGCTCGGGATCCGCCGGCGCCGCTTTCGCCCAGATCGTGAGCGCTCGAACGCCGCGGGCCTCGTCCGGCAGCTTCTTGTCGTACAGCTCGGCGAGCTCTCGCGCGAGCGGTGCTTGTTCCTCCGGTTCTTCGGCGCGGGACAAGTGAGCTTCGAGCACGCGCGCAACACCGCGCTGATCGCCGAGCGAGTCGCACAGCGCGTCCAGCGCCGCCCGCGCTTGGGTGTCGTTTGGATCGAGCTCGGTCAGGATCGCGACGAGCGGATCGACCGCATCGGCGGGCCGGCCCAGCTTCGGCAACAACGTCGCACGTTCGAAGAGCGCCGAACGCCGCGTCGGTGCTGTCGTTTCGAGCGGGGCGAGGCGTGCGAGCGCATGGGCGAGGGTGTTGTCGTCGTTCGCCTCCCGTGCGCGGTCCGCCAGGTATGTCCAGGCTTCGTGATCGTCGCCGGCTTCGTTGACTTTGACGTACGCTTCGGCCGCGCCGGCCGGCTCGTTCAGGCGCTGTGCGAGAATCCGCGCCATGCGTCGATACAATTCGGCGCGCGCTTTACCATTGCGCTCTGCCGTCGCGCGCTCGCGCAGCAACGCCAGGAGCTCGGGAAAACGTTCGGCGCGCTCGAACAGGTTGCCGAGCGCAGTCGAGATCTGCGCGTTGTTCGGCGCGCGCTGGATCGCGTGTTGCAGGTACGCGACGGCGCGATCTTGATCGAGCAGATCCGCTTCGGCGATCGTCGCCATGCGCACGAGCAGGTTCGCGGCTTGTGCCGGCGTCGCAGTGTCCAACCGGCGCTCGAGCGTCGTGAGCAGTCGTTCGTGCGAACCGCTCGACTCGTCGATCGCTTCCATGCGATCGAGCGCTGCGCCGTCGTTCGGCACGACTTCCAGCAAGCGCTCGTACGTCACGAAGGCGGCCTCCGTGTCGCTCAAGCGCTGCTCGAACAATTCGGCGAGTTGGCGCAGGAGCGGCACCTGCTCGGCTTTGCTCGTCGAATCGCGAATCCGGCGATCGATCAGCTCCGTCGCTTCATTCCAACGACCGAGCGCGAGTAGGTCGTCGGTCAGCGCCGTGCGCGCATTTCGATCCTCTGGATCGAGGTCGAGGAGCAGTGCGAGCGTCGCGGTTGCAGCCGATGGATCCTTGCGCTCGCGTCGATGAATCTCGGTCAACCGGCGCAACACCGCGATCTTCAGGGCCGTCTCCGGCTGCGAGACGACCGAGTGCTCGAGCATCGCGACCAGCTCGTCCCAGCGCTTCGTGCGCTCGAGCAGCCGGGTGAGACTGCGAACGGCGTCATCGTTTTCAGGCTGCAGTGCGATCAGCTCGCGATAGCTCGCGACTGCGTGATCGATGTCGTTCAACCGGCTCTCGAACAAGCTGATCGCTTCGCGAATGCGCTGAATGCGGGTGTCGAGCGGTAGCTCTCCGCGGCGCGCACTTCGCATCAGCAAGGTTGCGCGGTTCGCGAAGTCACGGTTGCGCCGATAGTGCCGTTCTGCGAACGAGTACGCGTCCGGCGAGAGCGGATTCGCGCGCAGCATGCGCTCGGCGACTTCGAGCGCCGCTTCGGCATTGCCGGCGCGCTGCAGATTGACGAGCTGTTCTTGCCAGCGCGCCATTTCGTCTTCGGTCGCAGACTCGTCATCCACTGCGACCGCGGAGCTGTCGCCCGTCGGCTCGATGAGCTCGGAGTCGATTCCCTGCTCGGCCGTCGGGGCTTCGAGGCCGAACGGGGTGGGATCGTTTGGAACTTCCTGCAGGTTTGCGTCGCTCAGCTCTTCGAACGCGGCAGGCGACGAGTCAGCTTCCGGTTCGACGACGCCCTGCGCTGGCGCGACGTCGATCGCGTCGGCTTCGGGTGCAACCGGCACTACGTTTCGTGCCCCCACTTCAGTCGGCTCCGCGTGCGCAGTTTGCTCGTGCAGCTCGTCCCAGAGTGCGCGCGCTTCGACGTTGCCGTGCTCCGACGCGGGTGCGATCGCGTAGATCGCATCTTGAAACTGATCGGCTTGCTGATACGCCCGGGCGAGCATGATCCGGCGCTCATCCGCGCGATCGCCATCGGGATTGTGCGTGAGGTACGCAACCCAATATCGGGCGAGGTCCGCGCGTTTGCCCGGCTCGGTCACGCGTTCGAGCTCGAGGAGCGCGCGGTGGTGCCACGGCGCGTGCCCGAGCGCAGCCTCGAGAAACACGCGACCTTCGACTGGTCCGACGGATTGTGCGATGTCGCACAGCAAATCGCCGACCCGATCCAAGTCGAGCGCGCGCATGCGATCGTCGACGCGCGTGCTGCGGTTCACGAGTTCGGTCGCGAGCGCGTGCGTGAGCGACACGTCAGACGGCGCGAGTGAGCAGCCGCGCTCGAGCGCGGACACCGCACCGTCGAAATCCTCGATCAAACGATATTGATCCGAGAGCGCCCGGAGCAGGGCGATCTTGCGCCCGACGTCTGGATCCGCCGCCGCTTCCTTCTCGAACAGCTCGCAGACCGCGTGCATGTCTCCGCGCGCGAGCAACAAAACTCGCGCTTCGTACATCGCGCGCAACAAGGTGGGATCTGCCTCGTAGGCGCGGCGATAGTGTTCGAGCGCCGAGTCCGTGTGGGTGAACTGCTTGTTCAACACCTCGCCGAGCCGGTAGTGCAACAAGCCGATCAAGTGCGGATCGGCGCGCTGTCGCGTGAGCGCTTCGATCTGCGACTCGAGCACGTCGTGAAGCTCGGTCCAGCGTGCGCCGCGCTGCAGCAGCGCTTGCAAGCTCTCGGACGCGTCGACGTTGCGCGCGTCTCGCGCGAGCGCCTTGCGGTAGTAGCCCTCTGCGCGCTTGTCGTCGCCGAGCTCCCGCTCCGCAATCTCGCCTGCTTCGGAGTAAGCCCGGCTCGATGCCGGCGCGTCGCTGCTATGGGCGGCGAGGCCCGCGACGAGGTTCGCGAGCGACGCGAGGTCGTTCACGCTGCGGTAGTGCGCGTGCAGCGCGAGGTAAGCCTCGCGGTCCGCCGGGTCCTTGGCGAGTCGTTGCGCCCAGACATCCGCACCGCCTTGCCCCGGGTTGCGCTCTCGGTCGGCCATGCCCGCCTATGGTTATGTACCGCAACCCATAGATCAATCGCGAGATTGATGCCGCCGGTCGCGCTAGTGGCGAAGAATCGTGAGCCGAGCAGTTACAAGTGGCCCGGCGGACTTTTTTCAGCAGGGGGCGCACCGTCGAAGGACGGTGCACACCCGCATGTGGGACGCCGCGCTCGAGACCGAGCGCAGCGTCACCGCGTTTCTACATGCCCTCGCAGCTCCCCTGCACCTTGCTGGACGGCTCGTCCGTGATATCGACGGCCGATGCCACGATGTCGGAGACCAAGCGATATGCGTTGCAGGCCGGCAATGCACCGCCGGTCGCGAGCGGGTCGCAGCACTGACCTTCCATCGTGGCGCCCTTATCCGGGTCGAGTGCGGCGGTCGGCTTGTCCGCGGTGCACTTGGTCACGATCTTGTCCTCGTTCATCGCATCGCCGACGTGGCAGCCCCACTGGCTCATTTCCTCGTCGGTGACCGGGCACAAGCTGTCTGGCAGCTTCAGCCACTGACAACCTGCGTCGCCCGGCTTGCAGCGCGCCGCCTTGAGCGGGTCGTACTTCGGGTCGTCCTTCGTCGCAGCAATGTTGCTGCCGAACGCCTGCAGCTGGGCGAGGCTGATGTTGGCGAGCACTTGGATCGCGCTCTTGTTGTTCAGGTCGAGACGCTGATACGAGACAGTCTGGCCGTCTGGTTGCCAGCGATCCTGGTCGGCACGCGAGCCGATGCAGTTGATCGAGTCTTTCGCGGGCGGCATCTTGATGATGTCGAAGCCTTGGCTCGCAGCTTCCCACTCGAGCGGCTTGGCTCCCATCGACGTGATGTACGGCAAGTTGGTGACCTTGCGGTTGATGTTCGTCGCCCACACGGTGTGGAACTCCTTCTCCCAGGCGGTTTGCGTCGGATCGACGGTGATCGGCACCGGTGACGTCGCCCAGCGAGACGGATCCATCCAGACCGGCGTGTTCGCGGCCGCGCTGGTGTTGTAGAAACTGTAGGTGCCGTCGCAGTTGTAGCGACCGGCGCCGATCTGCGCGGTGCCCATGCCCGCAACGAAGTTTCCATCCGCGTACGGGACGATGAAGCGCATCAGCAGATGCTGCTCCTCCTTGTCGAAGCGATCGATCGAGGTGCTGGTGATGAGAAGACCAGAAATCGTCTTGGGGTGGTTGTTCGGGATGAAGTACGAGATGCGGTATTCGAGCGTGACTTTGCCGTCCGTCAGGTTGCCGAGTCGCGACGTATTGGACGTGCGATAGCAGCACTTACCCTTCATCGCGTACGGGCCCATGAACGGGCCTTGGCTGATCGGGCAGTCAGCGTTGATCGGATCATCCATCACGACGCCGCCGCCACCTGAGCCGCCTGAGCCGCCTGAGCCGCCTGCTGGCGAACCGGAAGCGCCGCTCCCAGCTGCAGCCGCATCTCCACCATCGTCGCCGCAGGCGATGAGCGCTGCGCTCACTGCACAGGCATAAAGACATCCCAAGAATATGCTCTTCCGCATGCCCGAATCTCCCTCTCGCTTGTTACGGCCCACGCCCGACGCGCTTTGGACCACCCCCTCCGAAGTCGTCGCGGGTGCACTGTGGTAATCGCCCGACAGTCGTTGGGTCAATAGTGTAGGTCGACAGGCGACACGCGTTCGCACTACGCAGTGTGACGTTTGCAATTGTCACGCACGCGATCCGCGACACGTTTGTCAGGCTCACGATCTCAGTGCGGCAACGGTTGAAGGTCGTGTTCGAGCACGACGAGTAAGCCGTGAGGAACTGCCTTCGCTGCAAAGCGTGCTGCCACGGTATTCAGAAAGATCTGCAAGCGCGGAACGGGGCGTGTTTCATCTAAACGCACGCGTTTCACGCCGCCGCCGCGCAAACCCTTCAAGAGCTCGGGTGTCGCGAAGTGTGCACCTGGAATATCCAAGACTACTGCCAGAGGATCAGTCCATTGAGTGGTACGCAGGCCCTCCAACGAGCCCTGCATCGGCACGAAGATCTCACTCTTGGCCCCTTCGGAGTTCAACGCGGGCAGACGCGTCTCGTCGTTTCCGACCTGAGAATTCGTCGACCTGGGCGAAGTCGTTGCGAGATCTTGGGACGCCGGCGGCTGCGCGGGTGTCGCTGGGAGCGGCTGAGGCGGAGGATCGATCGTGCGTTCGCCTTCGGTCGGTGCGGGCGTCGGAGCTGGGGCCGGGGCCGGAGCCAGCGCGCGTGGCGTCGTGGCCGCAGAGATCGAAGTCGCCGCCGCTGCGATCGCGGTGTCTTCGACTCCCGCTTGCTCCGACTCGTCAGCTGGCGTGCTCGAAGCCTTCCACAGCCAGAGCGCAGCGCCGCTGGCAGCGGCGAAGCCGACGCCCCAGCGCAGCAGGCGCAACAGACTGGACTTCGGGATCTGCATCGTCTGCGCTCGCGCGCGCCGGCGAGTCTTCTGCGTGGTCGAAATTGCAGTCGAGATTCCGGTCGTGTCGATGACGATCGACGGCGTCGCGCTCAGCACTGAAGTGGTGCTTGCCGCTGACGGCGGCGGACCTTGCGAACCTTGCGAACCTGGCGAACCTAACGGAACTAGCGGAACTGGCGGAGCCGACGCGGCCGGCGTCGGCCGCAGCGCAGCCGCTCCGTATTCGACGTTCTCGAACTCGCCCAACCCGTAGACCAGATTGCGGCGGGAACGCGTTGCGGCTGTCGGCTGCAGGCGTAAAGCCAGCTCGAGCGCACCGTGTTCGGAGCGCGGCTTGACGTCGATCCGCTCGATCCGGCCGAGCCGGCGCGAACCGGTATCGCCCAGCTGAAACTCCAGCTCGGACCCCGGCGCGAGTTGGGGTAGTGCCGCTACCAGCTGCAGGCCGTCCGCCGTCACGCAGCCACGCGCGCGCAGCGGCTCGCGCATGCTCGGTACGTGCAGCAACACGACCTCGGCGTGGTCGCTGTTGTGGGCGAGCCAGCGCCGCAGCTGTCCGAGCTGCGCGTCGTCGAGCGGACCGAACTGCACTCCGAAGCCCATCGCTCCGGCGGGCACCGTCGGTGGCTTGGACCAGCGGACGCGCCCATTGAGCGCAGCCCGCTCGTTGTCCAGCTCGAGGCTACACGTCACCTCATCACCTACGCTGAGCGTGGCGTCGGCGGAGAGGCGAATCCCACCTTCACTCAGATCGAGCGCGCGCGCAGGCAAAGTGCGCGAGGCTTCGCGCAAAGTCAGACGCACCGGCGCATCGATCAGGACCCGCTGCGACTGTCTTGCGCTGGAAGCGGCCATGTAGCGTCGCACCTCTCGCAACTACAGCGCGCCTGGACTCGCCGACCCGACGGCCCGTCAGCCGACTAATACTTCCCCAGACGGAAAGCAACTAAACGGGCCCGAAAGGCTTGGTGCCTTTGCCGCCGAGAGCGCCAGCCGCGTGTGGCTGCAAAGAACCTCACCGTCGCTGTCGGCTGCCTCTGGTCGCCGCTGCGGATTGGCATTAGTCTGAAAACTCGTCCTGCCCCCTCTTCGGGACTGAATTTCATCGGGGCTGATGACCCTGTGCGGCAGGGCGCCGGTACATACGAATGGTGCCAACGAAAACCAGCAGCGCTCTCCACGCCCTCCCTGCTCCGACCGACGCGGCTTTGGTGATCGCCGCCAGGTCTGGAGAAGCATGGGCCCAGGAGGCGTTGTACCGGCGGCACGCACGGATGGTGAACGGCCTCGCGTACCGCCTGCTCGGGCGCGATGAAGAGGTCGACGATCTGGTGCAGGAGGCATTCCTGGCCGCTCTTCGCAGCCTCGATCGGTTGGAAAACCCGCAGGCTTTCGCGGGTTGGCTGTGCTCGATTCTGGTTCGGACCGCGCATAAAACTTTGCGCCGCCGTTCGCTGCTGACGCGGCTCGGCATTCGGCGCGCGGTCCCGATCGACCCCGACGCCGTGATCTCGCGATCAGTGCCGCCGGAGGTTCGCGGCGAGCTTGCCGCGATTTACGGCATCCTCGACCGAATGAAGCCGGAAGTCCGGTTGGCCTTGGTGTTGCATCGCGTCGAGGGCCTGTCCGTACCTGAGGTCGCCGAACGCATGACGCTGTCGGTCTCGACCGTCAAGCGCCGCCTCGCAGTCGCCGAGAAGCGCCTCTCGCAGTTCTTGGGAAGTAACGGAGATTCGTCGTGAATCCTTCACGCCACCAACCGCGTCTATCGACCGCCGTCCATCCGGAGGTCACGGAAAGCCGTGTCACCCGCCAATGGTCGTCGATCGAGCGGCGCTTGCCGCGGCGCCCCACTGCGGCGCGCGGGCCGATCTGGTACGTGGGCGTGGCGACGATGCCGCTCTTGGCTGCAGGGCTGTATTGGTTTTCGGCGCGCAGCACTCCGGTGCCCACGACCGGCACGGTGATCGAAAGTGCGAGCACGCCGGTCACAGTCACGCTTCGCGACGGGTCGACACTCGCGCTCGATGCGCAGACGCGCCTCCGATTGCTGCGTGACGAGCCGCAAGACGTCGATGTCGAGCTCGCGACCGGCAAAGCCAACTTCGACGTGACACACGTCAGCGGCCGCGCGAGCTCGACATCGACGT
>Ga0193753_10003273_pt1 | contig 12104 bp, 9 predicted proteins | sample H1c2metaG_FD_144925 | JGI IMG/M metagenome (GOLD analysis project Ga0193753, IMG submission 144925) | Soil microbial communities from a riparian zone of the East river system, Colorado, United States - H1c2 | ecosystem: Environmental > Terrestrial > Soil > Riparian zone | place: USA: East River... | reverse complement strand
CTGGGCTCGCTCGACAAGGTAACCAGAGTCGTCAAATTAACGGCGTATCTGGCTGCTGAGGAGGATTTCATTGCGCAGCCGAAGGTGGCTGACGCTGCCTCGGAACTGTTGCGCGATGTCTTCGGAGAGGACAAGCTGCCGGTCCGAATGGTTCTTGGCGTTGCGAGCCTTCCACTTGGGGCACCGGTCGTGTTGGAAGTTCTTTTCGAAGTTGAAAGCTGAAGGGGCCAATCGCTCGCCCCTTTCTCTTTACGAGGTCGCATGATGGCAAAGGCATGGAATCAAACCCGCGTTTCAGAGGTCCTGGGGATTGAGTACCCAATCATCCAGGGCCCTCTCGGCGGTCTTTCGTCGCAGAGACTTACCGCAGCTGTATCGGACTTCGGAGGACTCGGATCATTCGGCGCACACGGTCTTGAACCAAACACGATTGAAGATGTGATCGCCGAGATTCGCTCTTTGACGGCAAAGCCATTTGCAATGAACTTGTGGGTTTCGATGGAAGATGCTGGAGCCCGCACATCGGACGCTGCGGCATTCAGCCGTGCACTATCGTATCTCGCACCGCACATTGGGGCTTTAGGCGGCAGTCAGCCAGCATTCGCTCCGTACAAGCCAATCCGTTTTGAGGATCAGGTGCGCATACTTATCGACGCAAATGTTCCCGCATTCTCGTTTGTCTTCGGCATTCCGCCAAAAGAGATCCTGGACGAGGCAAGGAGGAGAGGGATTGCCACGCTCGGAACAGCAACCACACCCGCTGAAGCCGCCGCGCTTGAACAAGCTGGCGTCGATATTGTGGTCGTATCTGGCTTTGAGGCGGGCGGACATCGCGGCTCCTTTCTGAGACCGGCGGAAGATTCGTTGACCGGCACTTTCTCGCTTGTGCCGCAGACGGTAGATGCAGTAAAGGTTCCGGTCGTTGCCGCTGGAGGGATCGCTGATGCCCGTGGCATTGTCGCAGCCTTCGCATTAGGAGCCGAAGGCGTACAGATGGGCACGGCCTTTCTCGCCTGCGAGGAGTCCGGCGCGCACGCCCTGCATCGCGATTCCATTCTCAGCGGCAATGCTGGGCGAACGGCGCTGACGCAAGGCTTCACCGGTAGACTCGCGCGAGGAATAGACAATGAGTTGCTCCAAATGCTGAATAAGCCCGGAACTGAAATATTGCCATATCCATTGCAGAGATCTCTCATGCGGAACGTGGCCCTTCCCGCACAAAAGGCCGGCAGAGCTGACCTGCTCGCACTCTGGGCCGGACAGAGCGCCAACCTGGTACGGTCCTCGGGAATCTCAGAGTTGTTGCAGTCCCTTGTAAGTGGCGCGCTGAAGCGATTCAATCGTGCCCAATAGACTTAAGGCAATCATTATTGGGCCGACCATTGCCGACCAAAACGCGAGCATAGAAGGTGGAGTGTAAGACGGTGACAGAGGGAACCCATTCTCGGCTTTTGATCAAGTGAATAAGCGCTCGCATAGACCGCCAACAGTTATTACTCATGAGTAACGGCGCAGGGTAGAGTGTTCCACTTCGATGTATAGTCGGCATTCCGCCGATTGAAAGCGTCGCTCCGCTCAGCTCACAACCAAAAGACGCCTGGCGCGTTTTCCGTTCAGGTGAGCTTTTCCGAATCAACGCCACCGGTCCCATCGAAGTCCAAAGAACGATGCGGGCGTACTCCTTATGGGAGGCGTCGCTATGCTGAATTCTATCGTCGCTACTCCAGAGGTTTTCGATGTCACAGCGAAACAGATTTCGCCTACCGGGCGCCGAACTTCGCTCCGACCGGACGCACCGCCACCTTGCTAAATACTGGGGACATTTTGATCGCGGGTGGAGTGACGCAACTCGAGCCGGGGACCCAACCATCTCCTCCTGTTGCCTCTGCCCAGTTATTCCATCCGGTAGGCAGAACGTTCACTCCCACTGGTTCCATGAATACGGCACACACCGCTACTCTGCTGCCGGATGGCAAGGTGCTGGGGACGGGAGGCGCGGATGCGGACGGCGCGGCGATCTCGAGCGCAGAGCTTTATGATCCGGCGAGCGGAAAGTTTACGCCGACCGGTTCGATGCAAACGGAGCGCGCCGGACACACCGCCAGCCTGGTCAGCCAGCCGGGACAGTCCGGGAGGGTCATCGTCTACGCCGGCTCTACCTGGGAGCTGTGGGATGAGGCCAGCGGAACATTTTCCGCGCAAGGAAACATGGCGGCGGCGCAGTCGGAATTCCCGCAACCGGCCGCGCTGCCTGACGGCCGTCTCGTCATCGCGGGCGGCGGTAACAATGACAGCACCATCGCCACGGAGCAACTCCTGACACTCGATAGTCACTTTTTTGCGTTGGACCACAACCTCAACGTGCCGCGCAGCGCACATACTCTGACCGCCTTATCCGGCACGGGCGACTTACTTGCTCTCGGTGGTTCAGACACTGTGGCCCTCGCCAGCGCGGAACTCCTGGACTCGAATGGCTGGACGCTGCTTCCTGGAAAGCTGTCGACCGCGCGTTGGAGCCACACAGCCACCCTACTTCCCGACGGCAGCGTGTTCGTTGCCCGCGGCGAGAACGAGAACGGAATCCTGACCAGCTCTGAATTCTACCTGCCGAAAACGCAGAACTTTATAGCCGGTCCGTTGGTCTCGCCGCGAGGGGGCAAACCGCGACATTCTTCGCGACCAGCACTACTAGCCTGGCCGCGAGCCCGAATCCCTCGAGCGTCGGCCAGAGCATTACCCTTGCCGCCACAGTGACCGCTCTCACCGGCACACCCGCGGGTGTCGCTTTGAAGAATGGTCAGGTCACTTTCGCGACTTCCTCTCTGAGCGCCGGATCGCATTCGCCCGCCTTGACGCAAGTCGTTAACAAAGAGACCACGACTGTCAGCTTGTCTTCCTCGCCAAATCCGTCCGGCATTGGACAAAACGTGACATTTGGCGCAACCGTACGGCCCATTCCCACCGGCGGCTCGATTACTTTCAAAGACGGCACAACTGTCCTCGAAATCAGTCCACTTACAAACGGCGCTGCCGGCTTCTCCACCTCTGCCTTATCCCTTGGTAAGCATTCCATCACCGCGACTTACTCAGGCGACGGTGGTAACAATGGCGGCGTCTCTCCGGTTTTTACACAAACTGTCGGACCGGATACCACCACTACTGTCCTGACAATCACACCCGCTACGGCCATTTACGGCCAGACTGTAGCATTTAGAGCGCGCGTCTCGGCGCCTCTGGGCACGCCGACCGGTAGCGTCTCCTTCACCGCAGGCGCCACTTCTATAGGGAGCGCCCCTCTCAGTAACGGCATTGCCGTGCTACGCAATTCGACGCTCGCCGTCGGCACTTACAAGGTTATAGCGACTTATGGCGGAAGCACCAGCGATGGTCCCAGCTCCGACGCAGCCGCTTTGAAAATTAGCCAGGCCGTCTCCTCCATCAGGCTGACTTCCTCCCAAAATCCTTCGAACACCGGCGCTCAAGTCATCTTCACAGCCAGACTCACCTCCTCCGCTGGAGCGCCTACCGGCTCTGTGGCATTCAGCGATGGCGCCACCCCATTGGGAACCGCGCCAGTCAATGCCGGAAGCGCCAGTTTACCCATCTCGACGCTCGCAGCCGGTCCGCATTCCATTGTCGCCGTGTATTCCGGAGACGACAACTTCACAGGCGTTACATCGTCCATACTGCGTCAGGTAGTAAACCGCGGCGCGCCGCGCATTGCGCTAAGTTCCTCGCTCACCACGTCGGGTTACGGTCAGCCCGTGACTTTCACTGCCACGGTCACCAGCGCTGTGGGCGCCCCTTCCGGCTCAGTCACGTTTTTCAACAGCAAGAATAACCTCGGCTCCAGCCCTCTCGCGGGCGGCGCTGCGCAGATAACGGTCTCCACTCTGAGTGTGGGCGCGCATTCCATCACCGCAGTTTATTCCGGCGACTCCGTATTCGCTCCAGTTACGTCCGCGCCGCTGACATTCATCGTGAATTCGGCGAATACAACCACCTCGGTGTTATCGTCCATCAACCCGTCCAGATCGGATCAGAATTTCGTTCTGACCGCGACGGTTGCGACACCATATGGAACGCCTACGGGTTCGGTCACCTTTAGCGACCAGTCGCAAGCACTTGGAGTGGGCCGAGTGGTTAACGGCAAAGCGACGCTCACAACTTACTACGTCTTGCCGGGCACACATTACATAACAGCTCGCTACTCCGGGGACACCAACTATCAGGGGAGCACGTCAGCCCCTTACACACAACAAGTATCGGTAACTGATAGATAAGCTGGCCGCATCGCTCCAATTCCGAGCGCGAGCGAAAGCACTGCGGTCGATGTGGTACTTCAATTCGCGGCCCAGATCGCTCTCCAGCTTTCGGAGCCGGAACCAGTTGAGCATTCGCCCGCTGTTCCAGACGGATGGCGCGCGACAGGAGCCCTATTTTATCCGAGTCTCGCCGGATGGCTGCGAGATTGCGTTACCGCCTGAAGTCGCCGCAGCCACCGTCTTGCATGAATAAGGGACGATTGTCATCATGGAGTCATGCAAACTGTCTTCGAGGCGGCAGGTGGCAACGACGGCTTGCGCGATCTTGCCTGCGCCTGGCATCGACGGGTGATGGCCGACGACGTAGTAGCCCATGCGTTCAGCCATAGCTTCCATCCTCGGCATGTCGAGCGCCTCGCTGCTTACTGGGCCGAAGCACTCGGCGGCCCAGCACGTATTCCGATTCCTATGGTGACGAGACCGCCGTCGTCAAGATGCATAGCGGCAACGGGGAGCACGACGAAATGGACCGCCGTGCGATTGCCTGCTTCGACCAGGCTCTGGCCGATGTCGGACTAGCCGACAATGATGTGCTGCGACAAGTGCTGCACGACTACTTCGTTTGGGCAACCACGACAACGATGTCCCGCTATCACCAGTCCGCTGATGATGTGCCTAACGGCCTCGGCATCCCACGCTGGTCATGGGACGGACTCCAGGTGTAAAACTTCACGGCTGACCCTTGTGGCGAAACCTTTCTGCCTGGCAAAGGGATAGACCCTGGCGTGTACGGCGAAGGGTAGAACTTCGGGCTTCGTGAGCATTCTGACCTACCCAGGAGTTGTCAACGCGTCGAAGGAAGTCCACGATTTTGTCCTAGGATTATGAAATTTTGGCTCGACGCCTTCAAAGTCGGCAGAACCTCAGGCACAAGGACGAGCTATTTCGATTCGATCAGAGCGATCCACGCTGCCAGCGACGCAAGCTTTTCGTCCCGTCGCCAAGGTGGCCCCACCGACTTTCCAAGCTCACCGATGCGTCGCTGCAGATCTGCAATCGGGAGCCGGAATACGCTTGTGGCCCTCTCCCAGATCTCGCGCTCCTTTACTTTTGTCACGCGTAGTCCGCAACGCTCGCTCGCGGTAACCAATGCCGCCCTGAAGAACTCGCCTTCCGCTGTGTGAATCAGAGGGTGAGAGCGGAGGATCGCCGCTAGGTTCGGCAGCGGGCGTCCCGACGCAAAAAGAATCCCAGCCCCAATCACTGTAAGGCCGTTTTGTCTAAGTTGAGCGGCCCACGCACTGACGGCTCGCATCGCCAACAGCGTAGAGCTCTCCTGGCACTGGCGAATCAGCGCTTCTGCCTCCTCAACACACAGTTCTCTAGCAGCATGATAGGGCTGCGTGGAGCCAACGATCCGAGCATCGGCCGTCTCGATTCGGCAGCGTTCCAGGATTATTGGCTTGCTTGGCGATCCGGATGCGGCGACTGCTGCTGTCCACCCCGAGTGGGCGCGGAACCCTAGTGCCACTGTGTCACTCATTTCAAAACGTCCTCCGCGGGCGGCCTTCATAAAATACCAACAAGTCGCGAACACAGCGCGCCCCCGAATCCCCGCGTCCGACGGGGTCGTCAGGGGACTTGTCCTTGGGGATTTTCCAATCTGCGTTTCCGGAATAACGCCCTTATGCCGGGCAAGGAAAATTGCGGGGCAAGAACCATTTGCGCGCTGAAAGAAAGCGTTGTATGATCTGACCAACGAAAACGCACGCTATTGGTTGGGGCGGATAAACGCTTTGGGGAGGGCACTCACATGGTTAAATTCTTTGTCGTGACTCTATTGGCCACGGCACCCGCTTTAGCAGCTCCGGTTGGATCTATCAAGGGTTACGTCCAGGATGCCACCGGCGCTTTTGTGACGAATGCATCGATCGATCTGCAAAACGAACTCACGAATCAGACGTCAAAGACTAGTTCCGACGCGTCGGGGCTTTATCAGTTTCTGAATTTAGCACCTGGCAGGTATTCGATTTCGGTACACGCTCCTGGCTTTCGCACACAGAGCGTCCGCGCCGTGACGGTTCTGGTCGATCAAATCGTGTCGTTGGATGTGAAGCTCAGCGTCGGCGATGTGACTGAAATCGTCGACGTGAATGGCAGCGCCTTGCCGTTGATCGAGCCAGAGAAGAGCTCCACGGGCACCACGTTCGATCTGAAGCTTATGGCGAATCTACCGCAAGTCAATCGGCGCTTCAACGATCTGGCCCTTTTGACGCCGGGCGCGACGTTCTCGGCGCCCGGATCGCAAGTGAACGGATTCGCGGCAGCGGGCTCGCGGGCCCAATCCACTAACTGGATGATCGATGGCGTGAATGCGCTCGATCCGCAGGTCAACGGAGTGACGAATAACCTCCGAATCGCCGAAGCGGTCCAGGAGTTTAGCGTGGTCACGACGGCTGCATCGGTGGAATTCGGCAGGCAGTCCGGCGCGCAGGTGAACGTGGTAACCAAGAGCGGCACCAATGAGTTTCACGGATCGCTTTTCGAGTTTTTCAGGAACGACAAGCTGCAAGCGGCGGACTTCTTCACCAACAAACTTTCCGGAAAGAAGAACGTTCTGCGGCGGAATCAGTTTGGCGCTGCGTTGGGAGGACCGGTCCTCAAAGACAAGACATTCTTTTTTTACAGTTGGGAGGCCCTGAAGCAATCCAATCCAGTCCCGACCACTGCCACCGTTCCCACTGCGGCCCAGCGAGCGGCCATCAGCGATCCCATTGCCCAAAAGCTCGTGCAATTTTATCCGCTGCCGACAGACCCTTCCCTGCCCGTTGGATCGGTAAACTTCGTTGGCAATTTGGCGCAGACCCAGGACGACAATACGCATCTGGTGCGCATCGACCACCAGCTCACCGGCAACTCTCGTCTTACCGGCCGGTACATCTGGAACGGAGGCACTTCCCTGGCGGCGCAAAGCCCAGCCAGCGTGCCGGGCTTCGGAACTACCAACAAACCGGGAACCCAGAATCTCTCCATCTCGGACATCACTAGCATTACTCCCACGTTCTTGATCGAGGCGCGCGCCGGTTTCACTCGCAACAAGACCGACATCAAGGTCGAAGATGACGGACGGAATGCAGCGACGATTTTTCAGGGAGTGCCGGGCGTCGTGGATGCGTCAACGAACCCATTGGACAGCGGCCTGCCTCGCGTTGTAATTCCCGGATACACGCCGCTGGGCGGAGCCACTAACCTGCCACAAGGCCGCATCACCAATACCTATGAGCTTTTCTTGAACGCGACCAAAGTGGCGCCTTTCGGCTCGTCCAGACAAACACTCCGCTTTGGCTGGAACGGAAGGCGCGAAGAAACCCGCCGTTTCCTGGATGGCAACTCGCGCGGCTCCGTCTCGTTCAATGATTTCGATAGCTTTGCCGGCGCCTGCGCCACCTGCGGCGGACAAAGTGTGCTCTTGACTTCTACCATTCGGACTGGCGATACGTTGTCACACTGGTATCGTTATGCGCATGCGTTCTATGTCCAGGACGATATTAAAGTCAAACCTAACCTGACGGTCAACATCGGGCTTCGCTACGAGCTGCCCAGCGTGTCGACGGAAAAACGAGGTAAGGGATCTAATTTCGTGCTCGGCGTTGGCGCTGTGATCGATGGCACCAATCAACTGCTCGATCTCGATCCCGTCAAGAAGGGCCGCGCGGCATTTTTGCTCAAGACGGCGCCGATAACCCTTCCGGCAGGGGGCGTGAATTCGGACCGCAACAACTTCGGTCCCTTATTCGGGTTTGCCTATACGCCCAAATTCGGCGGAGGTTGGCTGCAAGATGGCAAGACCGTGATCCGGGGCGGTTTCCGTGTTGGGTTTGATGATGTCTTTAATAACATCCCCGTAAATCAGACTCTGAATACGCCGTTCGTACTCACGACCACTCAGCGCGCCGGCACCACCCAGCCGGCGACGGGCTATGGGTGGAATCTTGCTTTCAATCAGGACATACCGCTGGTAGCGCGCACTACGCAGAAGCCAGGCGCTCCGGCCGTCGGGTTAGTGTCTTACAATGCGATCGACGTGAATTCCCGCACGTCGTATGTCTATAACTGGAATTTCGGCATTCAGCGCCAGATTGGACTGCGAAGCGCCATGGACGTGAGCTATATCGGCTCAGCGGGCCATAAGCTCGGACTTTTCGTGGATGCGAATCAGCCGCAGGTGATTGTGCGCGACGCGGGCGCGCGTGGTACACAGTCGCCTAATGAGCAGGTGTTCCCGTTTGCTCAGTGGGCGGTTGCGTCTGAAGCCGCCAACCTTGGAAACTCCACTTACAGCGGCTTGGTCGTCTCCGGTCAGATGAAGTTGTCCGATTTTGTCCAAATGACCACTTCCTATACATGGAGCCATTCGATCGACAACACGTCTTCTTTTTTCGGCTCAACAACCGACGTTTCGTTTCCCGCTGACAGTCATAATCTTCGAGCGGAACGCGGCAACAGCGGCAACGACCAGCGCCATAGGTTTATCAATGCCTTCGTTCTTGATATTCCAGTTGGCCGAGGCCGTAGATTCTTGGGCAACGCTCACGGGGTGGTCAATCAGATACTGGGTGGCTGGTCGCTTTCGGGCATCACCAACTTGTCGACCGGCTTCCCGTTCACGGTATATGCGAACACGTCGGTCGATTTCAGTGGCTTCAATCAGCTAGCGGACCGGCCGGACATAGCGGGCTCGGGTGCGCTGATTCTTAATCGAGGAAATCCGGACAATTTTTTCGACCCGGCATACTTCGGCAAAGTCGGGACGTCGTTCTGTCCGGGATCAACGGTCAATCGGGTCACCAACGGCTGCGCGCCCGCGGGCCGCGTGGGTACTTCGCCTCGCAACGCTTACTATGGACCGGGATTAGTCTCCTTCGACATGACCGCCGATTTCATCAATCTGCTGAACCATACTAACTTTGCGCTCACGTCCGGAAACCGTACGATGAACGGCGGCTCCTTCGGCCAACTTAGCTCATCGTCTCTGTTCAACAACGGCGATACCGGTGGCCCTCGAGTGATTCAATTGACGATGCGGCTGCAATTCTAAGCAACTCTTGGCGACGTCCCGGCAATCAGGCGAAAGCGCCAGGCTCGCCAGAATTTTTCGTAACCTTTCCGATGTTCAGAAGTATATGTGTTGAGACATCTGAGTATGCCGAAGCGCAATCGCGAAGAGAGCCTCGACGTGCGCTTGATCGCATGGCTCGATTCGCTGCGCGCCGATGCCGTTTTCGGATGGCGGAAGCTCATGAACAGGAAGGTGACTTCCGGGGCGGCGATCCTGTCGCTGGCGCTCGCGACCGGCGCCTGCACGTCGGCGTTCCGGCTGATCGACGCACTTCTGCTGCGCCCTTTGCCGGTATCTCATCCGGAACGCCTTTACAGCGTGGCTTTTGCGGGGGCCGGCACGGATGGCCGAGTCTCGACGTACGACAGTTGCTCCTATCCGATGTTCCGCCGGATGCGTGCCGCGGTGAAGGATCAAGCCGAGTCGATGGCGGTCTCGTATGCGGAACGCATCGATCTGACCTACGGACGGGACGAGGAGATGGAGAAGGCTTATCGGCAGTTCGTTTCGGGGTGGATGTTCGATTCGTTCGGACTGCGGCCCGCGCTCGGAAGACTGCTGACCCAATACGACGATGTCACGCCAGGCGCGCATCCGGTGGCCGTCCTGTCGCACGACTATTGGACGCGCCGCTTCGCGCGGGACCGTAACGCGATCGGGCGGACCTTCCGCATGGGTGACGACCTGTATCAGATTATCGGCGTCGCCGAAGAGCGCTTCACCGGAACGGAAACCGGCACGGTGACCGACGTCTTCATTCCGATGATGATGAAAAATCCTCGCACCCTCGCGAGTCCCACAAACTTCTGGCTGCGGACTCTGGTGGAACTGAAGCCGGGCGCTGCCGCCGAACCGGTTCGCGAGAGATTGCGCGCGGCGTTTCACGCCATCCAGCAGGAGAGAGCCAAGGGCTTCATGGGCATGTCGAAACGGCGTCTGGAGCAATTCTTTCAGGAGAAACTCTTGCTCGACCCCGCCGGCTCCGGACGTTCGAACCTGCAGAGAGACTACGGCCGGACGCTGCTTGCTTTGGGCATTTTGGTAATGCTGGTCCTGCTGATTGCGTGCGCGAATGTCGCCAATCTGATGACGGCACAGGCGGCGGCGCGGGCGCGTGAAATGGCGTTACGCGTCGCGATCGGGGCGGGACCATGGCGGCTGGTGCAATTGGTTCTAGTGGAATGCGGGTGGCTGGCCTTGCTGGCCACAGCCATCGGCGGATTGTTCGCGTGGTGGAGCGCGCCGTTCATCGTGGGTATGATCAATCCGCCGGACAACCCGGCACGCCTTGCGCTTCCGACGGACTGGCGCGTGGTGGCCTTCAGCCTGGCGCTGGCTTGCGGCGTAACATTCCTGTTTGGCCTGGCGCCGGCGATGCGCGCCTCGGCCGTGCAGCCGGTGAGCGCGCTGAAAGGCGGTTCAGACCCGCATTCGCGGCGCCGGACGATGCACACGCTGATCGCCCTACAGGTCACATTCTGTTTTGTCGTACTCTTCGTCGCCGGCTTGTTTGCCGCTACGTTCGACCGGCTGACCAGTCAGCCCACCGGTTTTTCGGCGGAGCGGATCCTCAACCTGCAAGCCATCGCGCGACGGCCCCAGCCGCCGGTCTATTGGGACCAAGTGGCAGATCGTCTGCGGGCGGCGCCCGGCGTGGAGACGGTCGCGTTGACGGTGTGGCCGCTGATGAGCGGAGAGAGCGCCGTCGGCGCTATATCGGTCAACGGCGCTCCTCCAAGCGAGGTCCTCTCCGACTTTCTGAGAATCTCTCCCGGCTGGTTGGATACGATGCGGATTCCCCTCATCGACGGCAGAGACTTTAGCGCGGCCCACATCGATCCTCACGTCGCGATCGTCAACCAGGCGTTTGCGAAACAATTCTTCAACGGCGAGAATCCGGCCGGGAAATGGTTCGAGAACGAGCACGTGCGCTTTCAGATCGTGGGCTACGTCCGCGACGCGCGATCCAGGGACGACATGCGCCGCCCGATACGGCCGACGGCTTACTTTCCGTTCGACACGGTCGACTCCAAGGGCGCATTCGCGCCCATCGGCCGGGGGACCTTTGTGGTTCGTACCCGAACCGCAAACCCGATGGCGCTCGCATCTATTCTCCGTCAGGAAGCGCCGCGGGCGGGGTCGGCGATTTACATCAGTAACATCCGTACGCAGGTGGAGATCAATCTGGCGCACACTGTCCGCGAACGGCTCCTGGCGATGCTAGCGACGTTCTTCGCGGCCGTTGCAGTGTTACTCGCGGGCATCGGTTTGTATGGAGTGCTGGACTACGGCGTTCTGCAACGGCGGCGCGAGATCGGCATTCGCCTGGCGATTGGCGCGCAGGCGGGTGACATCGCGCGGCGTGTGACCGCGGAGGTTTTTTCGATGGTGCTCCTGGGAGCGATCGCGGGCGTCGCCCTCGGTACGGCATCGGTTCGATACATCGAAGCGTTGCTTTATGAGGTGAAGGGCACCGATATGGGCATGCTGATGGTTCCTTCCCTGACTATACTGGCAGCGGCATCGTTAGCAGCGCTGCCGGCGGTGATCCGGGCCGTGCGAATCGACCCGGTCGAGATGCTGCGCGCCGACTAGACTGAACAGTTGCGCGCCGCCCTTTCCGCCGGCAGGTAATCAAGCAGTTCATCAATCAGTTGCTCCTTTGACGTCGCAACCTCCGGAGTAATCCGATCGAGGCCAACACGCTACCCATCAATAAC
>Ga0193753_10003272_pt1 | contig 12109 bp, 7 predicted proteins | sample H1c2metaG_FD_144925 | JGI IMG/M metagenome (GOLD analysis project Ga0193753, IMG submission 144925) | Soil microbial communities from a riparian zone of the East river system, Colorado, United States - H1c2 | ecosystem: Environmental > Terrestrial > Soil > Riparian zone | place: USA: East River... | reverse complement strand
AGAGGCTAAGGCAAAGGACCGCCAAAGATATGCTTTGGGCTGGTCCTTTTGTGGTATTCCCGTTGTGGTTCTTCGTTTGAAGAGGTCAGGGAGTCGCTTGCTCCCTCGCTGGTTACAAGCTGGTTACAAAGCGTATTTGCCGGCCTTGACTAGATGCTGGGCTACCTGGCGACGCAGACTGACCGTGTCTGCCGTGTCATGTTTGGAGAGGCGGCGAAGGATGGTGAGCTGGGTTCGAAGCATATCGCCCTCTGCAACCGCGGCGATCACCTTGCGGGCGGAGAGTTCGATGGTTGTCATGGCTTTGTCGGCGTAGATCTTCGCCATCGCCACAGGGATGGTCGGGGCGCCGCTTCCCTGCCCGTTCGACATTTTTTCGGCGCGCAGGATGGCGCTCTCCATCGCGAAGACCTCGATGATCATGTCGCTGATGGCTCCCATGACCTCCTGCTCCTCGGCGATCCTGGTCATGTACTTCTGGGTGGCGGCTCCGGCGGCGAAGAGAGTCAGCTTCTTCGCGTTAGCAAGCAGGTTCTGCTCGTCGGCGAGCGGGCCTTCGCGGTCGATCTTCTCGGAGGGCCCCGACATCACCTCGTCCATTAGCTTCTTGATCGCGGGCATCAAGGCCAGCTTGCCGGACATCGCAGACTTCATCAGCCAGCCGGTGATGATGAGGCGATTGATCTCGTTGGTGCCTTCGAAGATGCGATTGATGCGGGAGTCGCGATAGGCGCGCTCAGCGGGGTACTCTTCGACGTAGCCGTAGCCGGCATAGATCTGCAACACCTCGTCCACGACCTTGTCGAGCATCTCTGAGGCCCAGACCTTGACGATGCTGCACTCGACGGCATAGTCCTCGATGGCCTTCTGGATGGCGGCGGTGTCGTGCTTGTCGACCGTTGCCAGGGCGGAGTCGATGAGGCCGACGGTGCGGTAGCTGAGAGCCTCGCCGACGAAGACACCGACGGCACAGTCGGCGAGCTTCTCCTGGATGAGGCCGAATTCGGAGATGGGCTTGCCGAAGGCTTTGCGTTCCTTCGCGTAGCGGATTCCGTTCCCCACACACATGCGCGATGCGCCAACAGCGGCGTTGCCGAGCTTGTAGCGGCCGACGTTCAGGATGTTGAATGCGATATGGTGGCCCTTGCCTACTTCGCCGAGGAGATTGGCGGCGGGGATCTTGCAGTCGGTGAGGATCAGCGGGCAGGTGGAGCTGCCGCGAATGCCGAGCTTGTGCTCTTCCTTGCCGACGGTGAAGCCTGGTGTGCCACGCTCGACCAGGAAGGCGGTCAGCTTCTCTTCACCGGCCTTGTCGCCTTCGGGAATGGCGCACTTGGCGAACACGGTGAAGAGATCGGCGAAGCCTGCGTTGGTGATCCACATCTTTTCGCCATTCAGAGTATAAGTCTGCTTGTCTTCGGAGAGGATGGCGCGGGTGCGCGCGTTGACGGCGTCGGAGCCGCTGGTGGACTCGGAGAGGGCGTAGGCTCCGATGAACTCGCCGCTGGCCAGCCTGGGAAGGTACTTCTTCTTTTGCTCTGCAGTGCCGTACCAGACGATGGGCAGCGTGCCGATGCCCACGTGCGCAGAGAACGCGACGGAGAAGCTGCCCTGCTTGGCGATGTTGTCCGCGATGATCGCGGAGGTCATCTTGTCCATCTCAAGGCCGCCGTACTCTTCGGGAATGTCAACGGAGGTCAGGCCGAGGTCGGAGGCTTCCTTGATGAGGCGGCGGGTGACGGTGAAGTCCTTGGCCTCAATCTGATCGGAGACCGGCATGATTTCGTTGGTGGCGAAGTCGGCGGTAGTCTGGGCGATCTGGCGATGCTCTTCGGTGAAGTCTTCGGGGAAGAAGCAGTCGACAGGCGTTGCGTCGTTGATTAGAAACGAGCCGCCGGGGATGCGGGCGGCGATCGGAGCAGACGTTGTCAGGGTGGCCATGGATTACCTCTTATCAGTGCGAAGTGTTTTCAATTTCGAATAGCCGACGGATGCGTAAATGAAGAGGCCAATTGCCGGGAGAACAACGAACCAGAAAATCTCGCCCGAGTCATTGTTACCTTGAGCGATGGGCGTGATCTCAACAAGGAACCAGCAGGTCATCAATACCGAAGATGCTGACGCTGCGATTATGAATAAGAGCATTTACATCCCTCGAGATCGAAGGGATGTCGAAACAATTAGAAAAACAGCTGACACCGCGGTTATGAAGGGAGGCAGATACATTATTTTTTGGTCCGACCAAGAGCGAACAAAAGCACCTTCTAGCGCAGCCAGGAACAGCGCTGCCACTACAGCGAAGATTGTGGCCGCAATATAGCGCCACCCTAATAATTCTGGAGTTCTAACGTTCAACTCACTGCCTCAAAGATTCCGGCAGCGCCCATGCCACCGCCGACGCACATCGTTACCATGCCGTACTTCGCTTTGCGGCGGGGCATCTCGCGCAGGAGGGTCGCGGTGAGCTTGGCTCCGGTGCAGCCCAGCGGGTGGCCGAGGGCGATGGCTCCGCCGTTTACGTTGAGCTTCGCAGGGTCGATGCCGAGGACCTTGATGACGGCGAGCGATTGCGCGGCGAAGGCTTCGTTCAGCTCGATCAGGTCGATGTCTTCCAAGGAGAGGCCGGCCATCTTCAGCACCTTGGGAATGGCGTGGATAGGGCCGATGCCCATCTCTTCCGGGTCGCACCCTGCGTAGGCGAAGGCGACGAACCTTGCCATCGCGGGAATGCCCAGCTGGGCGGCACGCTCGGCAGACATGACGACCGCTGCGGCGGCGCCATCGGAGGTCTGTGAAGAGTTTCCAGCCGTGACCGTTCCTTTGGCATGGAAGACAGGCTTCAGCTTCGCGAGCGCTTCGAGAGAAGTGTCGCCGCGGGGACCTTCGTCCTGCTTGAAGGTCGACTCGACCGGCTTCGCCCTTCCCTTTCCGTTCGGAGTCGTCATGATGACGGTGATGGGAACGATCTCGTCTGCAAATTTCCCGGCAGCTATAGCAGCGAGAGCCTTCTGGTGGGACTCGTAGGAGAACTGGTCCTGCTGCTCGCGGGTGATGCCGTAGTGTGCGGCCACGCGCTCCGCGGTGAGCCCCATGGACATGTACGAACCGGGATAGTTTTCAACCAGCCAGGGATTGACGGAGATCTTGTTGCCGCCGAAGGGAACGTACGACATGCTCTCCGTGCCGCCTGCCACGATAACCTCAGCGCCTCCCCCACGGATGCGGTCCGCGGCAAGCGCGATGGATTGCAGGCCGGACGCGCAATAACGGTTGATCGTCATGGCCGAGGTGGTGATGGGCAGACCGGCGCGAAAGCTGGCGACGCGGGCGACGTTCATTCCCTGCTCAGCCTCGGGCATGGCGCAACCGAGGATGACGTCCTCGATCTCGGACTTATCGAGCTGCGGAATGCGCTCCAGCGCTCCGTTGATGGCGAAGGCGGCGAGGTCGTCGGGGCGGGTCGTTCGTAGAGTGCCGCGCGGAGCCTTGCCGATTGCGGTGCGAACTGCGGATGCGATGATGACGTCTCTCATGTAAATCCTCATGTGATGCAACCAGATAGAACGCAGCCTGCAGCAGCATCAGTTCCTGAGCGGCTTCCCGGTCTTCAGGGTAAAGGCGATGCGCTCCTGGGTTTTCTTTTCGCCGCAGAGACTCAGGAAGGCTTCGCGTTCGAGGTCGAGCAGGTATTGTTCGCTGACCGGAGTGCCGGGGGTGACCTTGCCTCCGCAGAGCGCATAGGCGACCCAGTTGGCGATCTTGGCGTCATGGTCGGAGATGTATTGCCCTTCGCGCATCGTCCAGACTGCCAGCTTTAACGTGGCCAACGCATTCTCTCCTGGCGCGGCGATGTCATTGCGGGAAGCCGGGGCGCTATAGCCCGCATCGGCGAGGCTGCGAGCCTTCAGCTTCGCATCCGTCAGCAGGCGCTCCCGGTTCATGGTGATGTTGTCGGAGGGACGAAGAAAGCCGAGCGAGCGAGCCTCGGCAGCGCTGGTCGAGACCTTGGCCATCGCAATCGTCTCAAAGTTTTTCTTCAGGGCTTCGAAGATCTCGACGCCTTCTCCGCGCGCGTCTGGCCGGATGCTGGAGCCGGTTTCGACGGAACGAATCGTCATCTCCTTGCACCCGCCGCCACCGGGGATGAGTCCCACTCCCGCTTCGACGAGGCCCATGTAGAGTTCGGCGTGGGACTGGCGTGCCGCCGCGTGAAGCGCGATCTCCACGCCGCCGCCGAGGCACATGCCATACGGTGCGACGACCACGGGGCGCGGACAGAATTTGATGGCCTGTGTCATATTTTGAAAGGCGCGGACGGCCATCTCGACCTCGTCCCACTCCTCTTCCTGAATGCCGAGAAGAAGCTGCATGAGGTTGGCACCGACGGAGAAGTTTGCAGAGTCGCCGGTGATGACAAAAGCTTCGAAGTTGGTGACGATCTCGCTCGACGGCTTGAGCGTCTGCGTGATGAGGTTGACGATATCGTCGCCCAGCGCGTTCATCTTGGAGTGCAGCTCGATGGCGGCCACACCGCTGCCCAGATCGATGACGGAGGCTCCGGGATTTCTTTTGACGACGCCCTTCTGCTTCTTGATGACGGCGAGCGAGGTGACGCCATCGGCAGTAACGACGGGCTTATAACTGCTCGTCACAGGGTCGAAGTAGAGTCGCCCGCTCGGCACCGATGGATCGTCTTTGTACCAGCTCGGGTTAGGCTCTGCGTTCTTGTCGCCATAGGCGAGAAGCTTCTCCACGTTGGCCGAGACGAGCGCTCCACTGGAGCGCATCTTCTCTGTGGTGGCGCGGACACCGGCAGCGTCAAAGAGCTCGAACGGACCAAGCTCCCAGTTGAAACCGGTCTGCATCGCGCGGTCGATCTCGACGATATTGTCGGCGATCTCGGGGACGCGATTCGCCGCATAGGTAAACAGCTCCGTGAGCAGTGGCCAGTAGAAGGCAGCGGCACGATCCTTCGCCGCATCGGCGTGCAGCAGTTGCGGGATGCGCAGGGCGGTAGACTCGACATTCTTCGCCATCTCGAGCGCGGGAAATTTGAGGCGGGTGCTGGGCTTGTAATCGAGTGTCTGCCAATCGAGGACGTGGCGCAGGTCGCGGCCCTCCGCGTTCTTGCCCTCCTTCTTATAGAAGCCCTGACCGGCCTTGTCTCCCAGCCACTTCTTCTCGATCATCTTCGCGATGAAGGGGGCGAGCGTAACCTCGGCGCGTTCATCCTTGATCTGCGCGGCCTGCGCCGAAAAGTTATTGGCCACATGGGCGAGCACGTCGATCCCAACCATATCTCCCAGGCGGAAGGTACCCGTCTTCGGCCAGCCGAGAGCAGAGCCGGTAAGGGTATCGACCTCTTCAATAGACAGGCCCTGCGCCTGCATCAGGCGAATCGCGTTGCCCATCGAAAAGGTGCCGATGCGGTTCGCGATGAAGTTCGGCGTATCGTGCGAGTGGACGACCGCTTTGCCCAGACGCTGGTCGCAGAAGTGCTCTACCAGGGCGATGTCTGCAGGGTCGCTCTCGGGCGTTGGAATCACTTCGAGCAGCCGCATGTACCGCGGCGGATTGAAGAAATGTGTGCCGAACCAATGGCGGCGAAGATCGTCGGGCATGCCTTCGACGATTCTGTGGATGGGCAGGCCGCTGGTGTTGCTGGTGACGATCGAGCCAGGGCGCCGATGCTGTTGCACCTTGTCGAGGAGCGCGCGCTTGATCTCCAGATTCTCGGCCACCACCTCGATGATCCAATCGCAGTCGGCGATCAGGGCGAGGTCATCGTCGAAGTTGCCGAGCGTGATCAGCCGGGCGCTCTCCGGCGCGTAGAAAGCTGCGGGCCTGGACTTCTTCAAGCCATCCAATCCGGCGAGAACGATCTTGTTCCTGGCCACCCTGTCCGCATCCGCTGCTGCGCCCGGCGCTACGATGTCGAGCAGCACCACGGGCACTCCGGCGTTCGTTATGTGCGCTGCGATGCGCGAGCCCATCGTTCCGGCTCCAAGGACGGCGACTTTGCGAATCTGGCTTGTCTTGATCGCGGCAGACGTAGTGCTGGGCGGCATGTTGCTGACTCCGGCGGGCAATATGCCCGAATGCTGCGAAGCATACTGAATGGTCATTCATTTCGTCAAGTGAAGTCTTCGGTTACAGCGCAAACGCCTTGTTTTTGTGAGAGCAAAAAAACGAAGATGAGAAGAGTCAGTATGATTTTGGCGAGCGCAACTCTAGACAGGCAAAGGTGGCAGCAGCGAATGGGCATTCGAACGCGACGTGATTTTTTTGGGCTTGCTGGTGGAACCGCCGGTTACTTCTCTCTTGGAACTGCCTGGGCAGCAGATGCTCCATCCGCACCGTATGAGATGGTTGCCGCACTCGACCGAACGCGCATTCTCGCAGCGGCGGATCGCTATCTTGCAGAGCAGCCAGTCACCGTCACCTCGGCGCGATGCGAGCGAAGTGCGGGCGACCTACATGACTACTACTCCGAAGGCGACTACTGGTGGCCCGACCCCAAGAATCCCAACGGACCTTATATACAGCGCGACGGATTTTCCAATCCGAAGAACTTCAACGACCACCGGCAGGCGATGGTTCGGCTGAGTCTGATCGTTCCGGCCCTCACTGCAGCCTGGGAACTGACGGGAAAGAAGAAGTACGCGGACCATGCGGGGCGGCATCTGCGGGCGTGGTTCGTAGACCCTGCTACGCGGATGAATGCGAATCTGCAGTATGCGCAGGCGATCTTCGGCCTGAACAAGGGGCGCGGCATTGGCATCATCGACACGCTCCATCTGGTGGAGCCCGCCCGTGCGGCGGCGTTGCTGATGGCCTCAGACCTGCTTCAGGAAGGAAAGAAGATTCAGGCATGGTTTGTGCAGTATCTGGAGTGGATGCGAACCTCTGCCAACGGGCAGAGTGAGCGCGATGCGAAGAACAATCATGGAAGCTGCTGGGTGATGCAGGCCGGGGAGTTTGCTCGATTCACCGGCAACGCGGAGGTTATGGAGTGGTGCCGCGACCGCTTCAGATCGGTGCTGGTGCCGGATCAGATCGCAGTCGATGGCAGCCTGCCGAGAGAGTTGGCGCGGACCAAGCCCTACAGCTACTGCCTCTTCAACCTCGACGTACTATGCACGATCTGTCAGACGCTTTCGACAGATAAAGACAAGGAAAGTCTCTGGACCTTCGCGATGCCAGATGGCCAAGGCATTCGCAAGGCGGTCGAGTTTATGTATCCGTTCATCAAAGACAAGACCACGTGGCCCTACAAGCACGACGTGGAACACTGGGACGACTTCCCCGTCAGGCAGCCGGGACTTCTCTTCGCTTGCGTCGCATACCGACAGCAGGACTACATCGCCGTATGGAAGCGGCTGAACCCTGACCCTGTGGTGCCGGAGGTGATCCGGAACTTCCCCGTCCGACAGCCTCTGCTGTGGATGGCAAGGTCAGGGGTTCGTGCCAAAGGCTAGTGCATCGACATATTCTTCTGGCAAAGAAGTAAGACGCCTTACGCGGGCGGTGCCCACTTCGTGGGGGGTATACCGGCTTCGCCTACTGCCTCCCGTTGGTCGGCGGGAAGATTCCTCCCAGCGACCAACCGGAGCCCCACCCCGAAGGGGATATACAAGTCACGAAGTGACCGCCCCACGCGTAGTGGGACCGGCGGTCAGGCCTAGTGCTTGCCTGCAGCCAGCCGATGCATCTCCGAGCCGGCCAGCAGAAAGCCGCCCACGCCGTAGACATAGCTGGCCGATGGCTTGAACTTGCCGGGCTGTCCATCGATCGGCTGAATGGAGCCGAGCCTTCCGTCCGCATAGACGTGGGTCAGCATTCCCTTCCATGACTTCTCCACCACGGGCAGATAGGTCTTGCGGTCGAGGATGCCGGTGTTGATCCCGTAGGCCAGCGCGTAGGTAAAGAAGGCGGAACCGGAGACCTCGGGCAGCTCATACGAGTCGGGGTCCAGCAGCCCGGAGCGCCACAGGCCGTCCGGGCTCTGGATGGCGGCGACCTTCGCAGCCATCTCGCGGAACTGCTGCACGTACTTCGGACGCGAGGGATAGTCGGCAGGCATGATCTCAAGAACCTTCACCAGCCCACCGAGAACCCAGCCATTGCCGCGCGACCAGAAGAGCTTCTGTCCATTGTCCTGCTTCTGCGTGAAGAAGCGGCTGTCGCGGAAGTAGAGGTGCTGCTCCGGTTCATAGAGGCTGGCAGAGGTCAGCCACCACTCGTGATCCATGTAGTCGAGGTACTTGCGCTCACCAGTGATGGCGTACATACGGGAGAGGACAGGCGGCGACATGAACAGAGCATCGCACCACCACCACAGCAGCTTGTCGGGGTCATCCTGACGCACGATCAAGCGGTCCATGATCTCCTTCGTGTTCGCCATGCGAACCGGCTTGCGCGACGCCTTGGAATCGTCGCGATACAGATCGAGGTAGGCCTGTCCCAGCGCCTGATCGTCGGCATGGGGAAAGCGCGCATCGAGCAGCGTCCAGTCGGAGCGTTCTGCCAGATGCAGGACGGCATCGCGATACTTCGGGTCGCCCGTCGTCTTCGAGGCAGCCAGAAGCCCGTCATAGAGTGCGGCAAAGGTCCACTGTTTATTGAAGTGCGGCTCCGCATACGCTACCTGCCAGTCGGCGACCTTCTTCATGGCTGCTGCAATTGCCTTCGGCTTGATCACGGACGAAAGGCCTGTGGCAAGCGGACCTGGATTGTCGGGAGCATCGCCGGCCGCGTTTCCATCCACCGGAACGACTTTGGCGCTTGGTGCAGCAGCCGGGGCCGTCTGAGCGGACAAGAAGCTGCAGCCAGCTCCTAAAAAGACTGCCGCAGCAAACACGCGAATAGCAGGCGTAGCGAAGATCGTTGCCCGGCGGTTGCCGCGCTTCACTTCATCGATTGCAAAAAGCTGGGACGATACCGATTCAAGAGGTGACATTGTATTTTCCTTAGATCGAATTTCCGAATCGAGACTTCAGATCAGGTCTCCATTCATGACGAGCGCGACCGCACTTCGCAACCGGGCCGTGTTGCCTTCAAACGAAGGCCGCAATTTAGGCGCCTTCGTGAAGGAGTTTTGATTGAGCTCAGCCGCTACCTTCGGGCCAAACATGTACCACGCACTCGTAATGTCGCCAACGATGATGATCTCGTTGGGGGCAAGCGCAGAGGCAATCATACGCAGCCCGCGACCAAGAAAGCTGGACATCTTCTCCAGCGCCTTGATGGCGTTCGCATCGTCTGCCTGCGCCATCTTGACGAGCGCGGCGAAGCTTGGCGGGGCTGCCGCTCCGCTGATCTCCCGGTAGTAGCGGAGGCCAGCGCTGTTCGAAGCCAGAGTCTCCCAGCATCCGCAACTACCGCAGCCGCATGGCGGACCGTTGACCTCCATCTGGACGTGCCCAAACTCTCCGGCCATTCCGTTGGCGCCGCGCAGCAAGGTGCCATTCGCAAAGATTCCAGTTCCGATTCCCTCGGAAACATTAACGACGACGAGGTCATGCACGCCATCGCTGTCACCAAACCACACCTCGGAGAGCGCGCAGGCGTTGGCCACGTTGTCCATCTCCACCCGCAGGCCCGTGGCTTGCTGAATGCGGGACTTGATGCTGAGCACAGGCCACTTCAGATTCGGCGCGAAGATCAATTTCTCCATCCGCGGGTCGGCGCGCCCCGGCAAGCTGATCCCAATCCCGTCGAAGGACTTGTCGCTATGCGCCGCGATGAGCTTGCGAATCGCCGCAATGATCGGCTGGATTGCCTTGCTGGGATCGGCAGGCAGGTCGATCACATTCTGCGCGACTATCTTTCCGCCGAGGTCGGTGACCGCAACCGTCGTCTGCGCGGGATGAATGTCGAGAGCGATGACGGCTCGCTGGTGGTTGAGTTCCAGAAAGGTGGGCCTGCGGCCGCGCGGAAGCCTGCCGGTCGAGCCTTCCAGAATCCACCTCTCGCTGATCAGGTCTTCGACGATGAGCGAGACGGTGCTTCGCTGCAGGCCGGAGATGCGCGCCAGGTCTGCCCGAGAAAGCGGCTGCCGGGTGCGGATGAGATTGAAGACGAGATTCCGGTTGATCTGGCGCGGCGTCTTGTTGGACGCGCTTTGTCTTCGCGTAAACGTAAATCGCTGCGCCGGGCTGGTAGGCATTCTCTGGGCTTCCAATCTGGAAAAATCAATACAGTGCCGCAAAAGTGAACGTTTTAGCTTCGCCGCAGGAACAGCGCGGCTCGCCTGCGTTGCATTCTGAACCGCTAGCAACTTGACATCTGTGAAGACCAGTCTTTATATCACTGGAGACCTGTCTTTTGTCGATGCTTTGAATTATTGCATCTCGAGCGACCACCGAATCGAGTCATCTCCCCACTACGTCCCTGCCGGCAAGCGCAGGACAGGAGCCACCACAGCCGTGTATTCCCGACGACAGTTTCTAAAGACAGGCGCTACCGCAGCCGCAGTTTCATTATTACCTCATTCCTCGCTCCACGCATCCATTGCGACGCTGGCCAGCAGTTCAGCCGGCACCACGACCACACGCCGTCTTTCGGATGGCTGGGAGTTTCTGCAGGGATCGCTGGGGGGGCCGTGGGAGGCCTGGCACAGCGAAGAGGTCGCGACATGGCAGTCCGTCGCGATGCCGCATTGCTTCAACGCCTACGACGGTTGCGACCCGGATGTGCCCTACTACCGAGGCAACGGCTGGTACCGCACCTATGCTCCCATAACCAACCCATACAGCAACGGACGCACGCTGTTGCACTTCGAAGGTGCAGGCCAGACGACTGCGGTGTATGTAGGCGAGAAGCTCGCAGGAAGACATACCGGCGGCTACGACGAATTTGTCTTCGACATCACAGACCTGCTACCCACAGCCGCAGAAGCCCAAGTCACGCAAAAAGGAAAGGCCACGCATCCCGATGGTGTGCCGATCGCAATCCTCTGTGATAACTCCCGCGACCTCGACCGCATCCCATCGGACCTTAGCGACTTCAGCCTCTACGGCGGCATGTACCGTCACGTGAATCTCGTCTATCTTCCAGGCATCTCGCTTGAGACAGTCCATGTGCGAACGTCGTTGGAGTCTCCAAAAGGACAGGCGTCGATCACAGTCGCAGGCACACTCTACAACCCCGCAAACGCCACCGAAGCGCTCAAGCTCTCCGTTGCGGTGCTGGACGCAAAAGGCGCCACCGTACATAGTTCGAAGCACGCTCTCCAGCCCTGGAAAGACATGGCAACGCTCGCCAGCTTCACTTTGCCCACACCGGAGCTGTGGAGCCCGGCATCGCCGCACCGCTACGAATGTCGCGTCACGCTGACAGCGCCGGGCGGAGAGTATGTGGCGAGCGAACACTTCGGCATCCGCCACACGGAGTTCGTCGAGCATGGCCCCTTCAAGCTCAACGGCGAACGCCTTCTGCTCCGCGGCACACATCGCCACGAAGACCATGCCGGCTTCGCTGCGGCCATGCCCGACGATCTGGTCGACCAGGAGATGCAGCTCATCAAGGATATGGGTGTCAACTTCATCCGGCTGGCACACTATCAGCAATCGCGCCGCGTCCTCGAACACTGCGACCGGCTCGGCATCCTGGTATGGGAAGAGATTCCCTGGTGCCGTGGCGGCATCGGCAACGAGACATTCAAGGAGATGTCGCGGCGAACCCTTCGCCACATGATCGCGCAGCACTACAACCATCCGAGCATTCTCCTCTGGGGGCTTGGCAACGAGGACGACTGGCCAACGGAATATCCATCAGTCAATCAGCAGGAGATCCGTGTGTTCCTGCAGGAGCTGAACACCCTCTCGCATCAACTCGACCCATCTCGCCTCACGACGATTCGCCGCTGCGACTTTGCCCGCGACATTCCCGACGTCTACTCGCCTTCCATCTGGGCGGGCTGGTATCGAGGAACCTATCCCGAGTATCAGAAGACGCTCGAGACCGAACGCGGCCGCGTCAAACATCTATTCCACGCCGAGTGGGGCGCGGACAGCCACGCGGGGCGCCACTCCGAAGACCCCGACAAAGTCCTGGCCAAAGTTGCGACCGGCAAAGGCACCGACGAGCGTGGCCTGGACTACCTCTC
>Ga0193753_10003271_pt1 | contig 12111 bp, 9 predicted proteins | sample H1c2metaG_FD_144925 | JGI IMG/M metagenome (GOLD analysis project Ga0193753, IMG submission 144925) | Soil microbial communities from a riparian zone of the East river system, Colorado, United States - H1c2 | ecosystem: Environmental > Terrestrial > Soil > Riparian zone | place: USA: East River... | reverse complement strand
CTCGCAGAAGCGATTCTTGCACCCGCGTATCGAAGACGTGGAAGGAATAGCGGATGTCTGGGCTGGTCCCGGCGAGCGTGCTTCGCACCTGTGTGGCGAGCGAATCCAAACGCGCGCTGGACCGGATCACGAGGCGGCAGTGCGGCCGCGTGAGCGCGGCTTGCGATAGCGGTGTGAATAGGATTGGTTGGAACTCCTCGCGCAGATCCCGGTACTTCGTGTTCCTCACCACGCCGACGATTTCGAATGCGATCTGCGGCTCGTATGGAGTTGCTTCGATCCAAAACCGCCTGCCCACTGCGTTCTTCCCGCCCGCGAGCTCACGCACGAATTCCTCGTTCACTATGGCGGCCTTCGACCACGGACCCAGATCGTGCTCGTCGAACTCGCGGCCGGCCACGAGCGGCGTCCGCAACGCGCGAAAGTACTGCGTGCCGATCATGCTCCGCAGGGAAACTCGCGCATGCTCGGAATCCGAGCCGTCCATCCAGACCCGGTTGTTCCAATTCGCGCCGCTCAGAGGAACGATCGTCACCTCGGCGGCCGCTTCGACGGCGGGAATTGCTCGCACGCGCGCAAGCACCTCCCGGCGAAGCGACAGGGCGCGCCCCGGAGGCAATGGAAGACTCGAAAGATTCAAGTCCGCAATCAGCATTCCGTGCTGCTGAAATCCGGCGTCCAGCGTTTTCAGGTTCCGCAGGCTTCGGGCGAAGAGCAGCGTGCCCATCACCAGCACGAGCGACACGGCAAATTGCGAAGCGACCAGCACGCGGCGTAGACCGATGCGTCCGCGCCCGCCGGTGAGGCTTCCACTCCCCGATTTCAGCGCCTCGCCAGGATCTGTGCGGGCGGCGCGCAGCACCGGAGCTGCCGCGAACACGAGACAAGTCAGAATCGCGAGTGCCGCCGCGAAGGTGAAGATGCGTAAGTCCTGATGCAGAGCGACGAAAGTGGGATCGTCACCTGTTGCCAGGAAAGACACAAGAAAGCGGCTCAACGCTCTTGCCAGCAACAAACCGAGACTGGCGCCGCTCAGCGCGAGCAGCAGGCTCTCGGTTGCCAACTGCCGCGCTAGACGTGCCCGCGACGCGCCCACCGCGAGGCGCACTGCCATCTCGCGCCGCCGCGCGCTCGCCCGCGCCAGCATCAGGCTTGCGAGGTTCGCGCACGCGATTAACAACACTAAACCGGCGATCGCGAGCAGCAGCATCAAGGGCTTCGAATATTGCTCGCGCATGCGCGAAATGCCGCTGCCCGCGGGAATTGCAAGCAGTTTCATCGTCAGGTACGGCTTCACGCTTGCCGTGGGATAGCCGGCGGGAAGAGTCGCTTCGAAAATCCCCGCGGAATTCGCGCGGAACAGTGCCGCCGCCCGCCCCATCGATACATTGGGTTTCAGCCGCCCCATCACGGTGAGCCACCAGGTTGTGCCCGAGTCGAGCCGCCCTTCGCCGGGATGCCATGCAGGCTCGGAGCAGATCGGCAGCGCGATATCGAACCTCCGCCCTACTTCCAAACCGGAGAATTGCGGCGGCGTCACACCGATAACTTCCACTCTGTTCTTGCCGATTAGAATTTTCCTGCCGCCTATTGCATCTAGATCGCCGCCGAGCTCTCGCTGCCAGAATCCGTAGCTGACCACCGCGCCCGGAGTTAAGCCGCAGCCGCGCCGATCGTCGCTCGCCGTGAACAATCGGCCGAGTACCGGTTCAACGCCAAGAACACGGAAGAAATCTCCGCTAACCCACAACCCCGCCACATCGCGCAATTCGGCGCTCCGCGACACTTCGAAAGACTCGCTGGCCCACGCGAAAATTCCCGAGAACGCTTGTTGGCGCGTCCGGATCTGCTCCCAGAGCGGATTGGTCACTGCGGCGTCGCGAAGCCAATTCCCTCTGGCGTGCTCCATGTCGTCGATGCGAAGCTCCACCAGCTCCTGGGGCGCCTTCACGGGGAGCGTGCGCAGCCGAATCGCGTCGAACAGTTGAAAGATCGCGGTATTCGCTCCGGTGCCGAGCGCAAGCGACACAATTGCGACGACGGCAAAGCCGGGGCTGAGGCGAAACAGCCGCAGAGCGTGACGAATGTCCTGCCAAAGTGTGTCGGTCATTTCCATCAGACCGGTCGGCGAGGCCACCGCTTTCGCCGCGCCTGATAGATCGCTTTTTTCTTCGGGCCGCTAGCCTTCTTAGCCGCGCGCTTTTTTGTGGCAATCGAAGATCTTTTCGCCGCCTTGGAAGCCTCAGGAACAGGCGCAGCCGCTTTCTTGCTCGCTCGCTTCCGAATAGGCGCGCCAGCCGATTTTCCCAGCCGCCCGAAAAATGTTTGGAGCGACCTCCGCAATTTCCCCACAGCGCTTCGGACAGCTTGCTCCACCGTCGCCGCCCGATCGCTCGCGGCAAGAGGCCGGCCGCCCGCGGGCCGCGCCTCGATCAGGCAACGCTTGTCGAACTCGCCGAATTTATCGCTATTCACATCGCTGAGATGAACCTCCACGCGAGTGAGCTTGCCAATAAATCTTGTGAGAACACGCTTGACTTCGGTTTCCACGAAGCCGATGACCTGAGCGTCTATTGCAATGTTTTTGTCACTGTTGATCTGAATCCGCATAGCAAGCCTCAATCACAATGCTGCCAGATTCAGGGCCGCGGCGGCAGCTTCACGCTCACTCCACTTCGCGCCGAGCGCCGCGCCGCATCCAGGATCTCGCTGACGGTAAGGTTCGTCTTGAGCGAGGACACGCTGTCCTCTTCCGTGACGCTGCCTCGAATAACCGCCGCCAAATAATGAAGCGGATCGTCATACGGCGCTGCCGGACGAGCGGCGTCGACGACACGCCCTTCCTTTTCACCGGCGCGACGCACATTAATTCGATCCGAGCCGATCGTTAGTAAGTGCCCGGTTCGGCCGTAAACATCCATGTCCTTCACGTTGAAAGGCCAATTCCAGGAACCCTGCAGAATCCCGACCGCGCTCTTATAAGTAAGCAGGACATCCGCTTCGTCATCGACCTTCGGATACACATCAGGCTGTATCTGTCTGGTGATCGCCGTCACCGACTCGGGCCGCTCGCCCTTCATGAGCCACGTCATGAGATCCGCTCCGTAACATCCGAAATCGTACAGCGCACCCGCGCCATTGAGCTTAGGATCGGTAAGCCACGCGAAGAACTCGGGTGAAACATGGATCGCCTTAGGGCCGCTGTGGCCGTCTCTCACCACGCATTTCAGCATCGCTCCCAGTGCCCCTTGCGCGAGCAGATCGTACGCCGCCTTATTGCTTCCATACCAGGAAGTCTCGTAATCCACCAGCACGTGAATTTTGCCGCGCCGCGCCGCTTCCGCCATGGCGAGCGCGTCTTTGTAGCTGACCGCCATCGGCTTCTCCATCATGGCGTGGATGCCGAGCTTGGCGCACTCTTCCACAGCCTTGGTGTGGCCCGCGGTCGAAGTGAAGATCAGCGCAGCATCCGGATGCGTGCGCGAAGCCAGCTCCTCGATACTGCGGAAGTGCATGTCCGCGGACCAGTGAAAACGCTCGGCGTACTTATCGAATAGCTGCTGGTCCTGCTCTACGATTCCAACAACCTGGATATCGGGTCGATGCAGCGCGCCGCCCGCCGGCGTGAGCGCGCCTCCGTTAAGAAACCCCGCCACGTGCCCATGTTCCAGGCTGATGATGCCCACACGCAGCGGCGCTGAAGAAGGGTCGGCCGCAAAACAGGCGCCAGCGGCCATTAGCGATAACGCGAAGATCGAAGTCTTTATCACAGCCTTTCCATTATCTAGAAAGCGCCGATTAAACTTCGTACAGTTTGGCAACTCCAGCGATAGAGTCGCCATCTGTACAGGCGGAGGTAGTTATGAAACGCGTTTTTCGCATCGCGGTTCTCAGCATCTTCACTTTGGCGCTGACCGCCGTCGCAATACCGGCTCAGGCCGCCGAGCACGGCTATTATCGGGAGCAAGACTATCGTCACGCTCGCTACGTCCCCAACGATCGGTACCGCGACAACCGCTACTACGACAACCGTGGCGGATACTACGGCCGCGACAACCATGCCGGCCGCTCCGCCGCGATCATAGGCGGTAGCGCCGCCGCCGGAGCGGTAATTGGTGCGGCCGCGGGTCATGGTCAAGGCGCAGCCATCGGCGCAGTGATTGGCGGCATCGGCGGCTTCATCGCCGATCAAAGCGTGCGTCATCACGATCGCCGGTAATACACTCGAAGAATCGCCCAAGGCGGCGCGATGTTGGCGTGAACAACGATTCTGAAACTAAGTTTGCCGCGGAGCCTGAGTTCTCGAGCCAACCGTTGGAATGGGAAGGTGTCTCGCTCGACCGATTTCATTGCCGCCTGTCGAGTCGGGCACAATTGAGATTCCGGAAGTGACGCTGCACCTGCAAAGCGGAGCGTCCACCCGCATCGAAGTTCATGAAGCTGGCCGGATAGTGGAGTTGACATTGGGCGACGAACAACTCTGTGTGTCGCCCGCCGGCTGGAACGGCCGGATGCTCATTATGGACCGCTCCGAATTCGTCCAGCTTCGGATTCAGCCGGATTTTTTCGGCAAGGCGGTAGATGAAAAAGTGCGCGGGCGGAACCTCGAGTTGCTCGTCCGCCGCGGCGTGATCGATCCGCAATTATCGCGCATCTGCCAGGCTCTTGAATACGAAGCGCGGATGGGAGGCGAGAGCGGCAGGGCCTTCAGCGATGCTCTCGCCACCGCTTTAGCGGCAAGGCTGCTCACTGTCTATAGCGCGGTGCCATTCCTGCCCTCTCAATATCGTGGAGGCCTGCCCAGGTACGCACTGCGGCTCGCGATCGATTACATGCAAGCGCATCTTGATCAGGATGTCCGATTGAGCGATCTCGCAAGCTTAGTTCACCTGAGTTCCTATCACTTCGCGCGCCTCTTTCGCCAAAGCATGGGCGTAGCCCCGCACCGCTACCTGCTGGAACGGCGCGTCGAGCGCGCCAAGGCGCTGCTTGCCGATCGCACCCTCACCATCGCGGGTGTCGCCGCCGCGCTCGGATTTCAAAGTCAAAGTCATTTCACCTCCGTCTTCCGGCGCATTGCCGGCTGCACGCCGAAACAATACCGGAATACGAAATGACCGCAAGAACAAACTAAAACCAGCAAGATCTAGATAGACCCACCGGCCAATCCGCGGCTACCCTGATGAAAGCTATGGCGGGTGTGGAGTTGATTGTAAACGGGAGATCGGTGTCGCTAGAGGTAGAGCCCGATACGCCACTGCTATGGATTCTGCGGGATCATCTCGGCCTCACGGGAACCAAGTACGGCTGCGGCATCGCGCAATGCGGAGCGTGTACGGTCCATCTCGACGGCGACGCGGTCCGGTCTTGCGTCACCCCGCTCTCGCGAGCGTCCGGCCGCCGCGTCACTACTATTGAAGGTCTTTCCCCGAATCGTAGCCACCCGGTGCAGCGCGCTTGGCTCGAAGAACAAGTCCCGCAGTGCGGCTATTGCCAGTCCGGCCAAATCATGAGCGCGGCGATTCTATTGGCGCGCGTGCCCAATCCGACGGACTCCGATATCAACGCGGCAATGGCCGGTAACTTGTGCCGCTGCGGAACCTACGCGCGCATCCGGAGCGCCATTCACCGTGCGGCTTCGCTTGCGAGCAAGGCATGACCGCGCTCGCTCGTTGGCTGATCGCCACAAATATCTGCGCGGCTCGCCTGCTACTGGCTGCGGAAAACACGAACGAATCCATTCGCGCCTTTCGCGAAGTCGCGTCCGTGCTGCAATCTCCCCGCTGCCTGAACTGCCATGTTCCGGACAATCACCCGCGGCAAGGAGACGCGAGTCATGTCCATACGATGGGTGTCGAGCGCGGTCCCGACGGGCGAGGGGCTCCTTATCTGAATTGTTCAACCTGCCATCAGGATCAAAATTCTGTGATCGAACACGCGCCCCCAGGCGCGCCGGGGTGGCGCATGCCCGGAGTGTCCATTCCCATGGCGTGGCTGGGTCTCAGCGTGGCGCAACTCTGTGAATCGCTCAAAGACCCGGCGCGAAACGGCAACCGCACCGGCGCTGCCCTGCTGCAGCACTCGGCAGATGATCACATAGTGAACTGGGGCTGGCGCCCGGGCGCCGGGCGTACTCTTCCACCGATTTCCCATGACCGCTTTGTAGCGGCGGTTCGTGAATGGATAGACAAGGGAGCCGCATGCCCAGCCGAGTGACAAACGCAGGAGACTCAAGGCGAGGCTTCCTTCGTCTGGGAGCGGGACTGATTCTCGGTTGCGGCGCTGATCTTCATATCCGCTCGCTGACTCTCGAATCCGCCTCTCCCTCCCTGAATGCGTGGCTTCGTATCGCGACCGACAATACCGTCACGATCGTGGTTTCGCAAGCCGAAATGGGCCAGGGAATCATGTCGACCCTCCCCGCCGTGCTGGCCGAAGAACTCGGCGCGGACTGGGACCGCGTGAAGCTCGAGACGTCGCCGGTGGCGCAGGCCTACCGGAATCCGCGTTTGCAGTGGCAGTTCACCGGCAACAGTGAAAGCACGATGTCGTTTTTCGATCTCATGCGCCAGATGGGAGCAAGCGCGCGAGAGATGTTGATTGCGGCGGCTTCCAAACGCTGGAAAGTCGATGCCGCAGGTTGCTCGACCGATGCCGGTTTCGTTTTGCATGCCTCCACCCGCCGCAAACTCTCGTTTGGCGCGCTCGCGGAAGCGGCCGCCCGCGAACAACCTCCCGAGAAGCCGCCGCTCAAGCCGCGTGAACAATGGAAGCTCCTCGGCAAACCGCTCCCGCGCGTGGACAACCCCGCCAAAGTCGACGGCTCGGCGGTCTTTGGCCTCGACTTCAAGATTCCCGGCATGGTCTATGCCGTGATTAAGAACGCCCCGGTCTTCGGAGGAAAGCTGTCGCGGATAGATCGCTCATCGGTAGCGGGCATGCCCGGCCTGATCGATGTCTGCGAAGTGCCGGGAGGCGTGGCCGTGATCGCCGCGTCCTACTGGCAGGGCAAGCAAGCGGCGGATCGGCTTCGAGTCACGTGGGAGGAAGGAACGAGCGGAGACATGTCGAGCGATAGCCTGAACGACCGCTACCGCGAAGCGATGTCTACGGGCCCATGGGTGTTGGCTGGCGCCGTGGGCAACTCGAATGCAATTGGTCAGGCGCATAGTAGCGTTCCGCTCGATGCCACCGTGGAAGCCGCCGTCACGGCCGGCGATTCTCTCCCGGCGAAGTTTTCAAGTGTGAAGACTGCCGAATTCTCCTCGCAGTTCCTGGCGCACGCCACCATGGAGCCGATGAACGCGACCGCCCGCGTCACCTCCGATGGCTGCGAGATCTGGGCCCCTACGCAGGGCCAGGAGCTGGCGCAGCTAGTGGTCGCGCAGGCGCTGAAGCTATCGAAAGAAAAAGTGCAAGTCCATCGCACCTTTCTCGGCGGAGGGTTCGGCCGAAGGCTCACTGCCGACTACGTATTGCAGGCCGCGATCGCCGCCAAAATTTGCGGGAAACCCGTGAAAGCGGTGTGGTCGCGCGAAGAGGACATGCAGCACGACTTGTATCGGCCCGCGGTTTTACACAGCATCACGGTGGGCATCGATGAAAACGGCATGCCTGTCGCGTGCGCGCACCGCCTCGTGTCACCCTCCATTCTGCAGTACGTCTTTCCCGTGGCGGTCACTAAGACCTACGATCCCAGTTGCCTTGAAGGGCTGCTCGAGACGAACTATCGTATTCCACATGCGCGTTTCGATTTCCACCTGCTGAACGTCGCCGTGCCGACGTCGGTCCTGCGGACCACTGGCTACGGTCCGAACATCTTTGCCGTCGAAAGCTTCATCGACGAATTGGCGCACGATGCGAAAAAGGATCCCTATCTTTTCCGCCGCGAGTTGCTCGGCGATAAGGCGCGCGCGATTGCCGTCCTCGATCTCGCGGGCCGAAAAGGCGCGCTGGAACACGCCTCCTCCCCCCGGCGTTTTTCGCGGCATTGCCCTGTGTGAAGCCTTCCATACCCATTTGGCCCAAGTGGTCGAGATATCGGTTGAGGGCAAATCCGTAAGAGTGCATCGCGTCGTCAGCGCCGCTGACTGCGGCACAACGCTCAATCCGAATATCGCCGCAAACAACATCGAAGGCGGAGTCGCCTGGGGTCTTTCGGCGGCATTCAAATCCGAAATCACGTTTGCGCGCGGTCGCACTGTCCAATCGAACTGGCACGACTACGGCATCCTGCGCCTTCCGGAGATGCCCGCTGTCGAAACGCATTTCATCGACAGCGGCGCGCGTCCGCTGGGTGGCACCGGCGAAGTCGGCCCCGTGACGGTCATCCCTGCCTTAGCCAACGCTCTGTTCGCGGCAACCGGCGAGCGCTTTCGCTCACTGCCCCTTTCGCGGCACGGCTTTCGAATTTCCGCATGAGATCACTTCTTTGTTTTTTTCTATCGGTCTCGGCCGCGCTGGCCGCCGGAAAAGGCTATGCCGTTTCCGAGATCCGTGGCGGATTGTTCTGGGTGACCGACGGCGCCTACAACACCATGTTCCTGGTGACCGCCGATTCCGTGGTTGCGGTCGATCCGCTGCCCACTCTAGGTCCCAACTATCTGAAGGCTATCCGCGAAGTCACGGCGAAACCGGTCAAATACCTGATCTACAGTCACGAGCATACAGATCACATCGGCGCAGCCAGTCTCTTCGGCCCCGGCCTGAAGATCATCGCGCAAAAGCGCACCGCTGAATTGCTCGCGATGCGCCACGATCCGCGCCGGCCCGTACCGAATATTGTCTTCGACACCGATTACACGCTCTCCGTGGGAGGCGAGCGCATCCAGTTCCACTACGCCGGGCCAAATCATGAAGACGGAAATATCTTCATCTACGCGCCGCGCCAGCGAACGTTGATGTTTGTCGATGTAATCTATCCCGGCTACATGCCCTACAAGAATCTGGGAATCGTCGAAGACGTGCCGGGATACATCCAGTCGCACGAAGAAACGCTCAAGTATCAGTTCGACACCTTTGTCGGCGGACATGTCGGGCGTCTGGGGACCCGGCACGATGTCGAGGTGTCCCTCGAGTTCGCACAAGACCTGCGCGCCGTTTCCGCCGCGCTGCTAAAAAATCTCCCGTTCCCAGCTTTTCTCGCGGCCCATCCGGGACCCGATAAGTGGGATCTTCACAACGAATACGAAAAGGCGCTGGTCGATAAATGCTCTGCAGAGCTGGCGCCTCGCTGGAGCGGGCGTTTGGCCGATACGCGGACCTACCTCAAAGACAACTGCTGGGCCATGATCGAGGCCCTCGTGGTGCAAATGCCGCCCGAGTGATTGTCGAGCGCATATTTGCTACGCTCGGTCTACTTAGCAGGCCTGTTCGTGTGCATCGACATTGCCCACAACGTGTTCGAGCGCGAGGTATTGGCCTGCGGGGACGCCACGCCAGTCGGCCGTAACGGTCCTGTCAGGCGTTCACAAATCGATGACGACGTCGCGAATCGGTTGTGAGCAGCAAACGAGAAGGTTGCCATCGGCCGGCCTTTCGAGTGGCTCCGGTCCGTAGACGACGGCTCCCGAAACCAAACCGCTCTCACAGTTGTGACAAACACCGGTCCGGCATGACCAACGGACCGGGACGTCGCACGCCTCCGCCAGCTCCAAAATGCTCTGGTAGGCCGAGGCCTTCCAGTGTGCCGCGATGCCACTGCGCGCGAACGATATCAGCGGACCGGTCTTGGCGTCGTCTTCGGGCACATGCGGAGATCGCGTCGCTGCGCCGACGACGCCCGGAGTCATCGACTCGCTGCCGTTGAAGATTTCGACGTGAATCCGCTCCGGCGCCACGCCCAAGGTTGCGAGCACCTCTTTCATCTCTGTCATGAAGCGAGTCGGCCCGCAGAGGTAGATATCCGCCTCTGGTGGGACGCCGACGTCTTCGAAGACCGATCGCGAGAGGTGACCGGTCGCGTCGAAATCCTCACCCATTTTGTCGCGCGTGCCCGGCCTGCTGTAACAAATATAACTGCGGCCGTGCGGGAGCGCGAGCATGAGGCGGCGGACTTCGGCGGCGAATGGATGATGCTGCCGGTCGCGGGCCGCGTGCAGCCACAAGATCTGCCGTATCGAACGGGCCTCTGCCAGCGCCTGCAGCATCGCCAGAACAGGTGTCGCCCCGATTCCCGCGCTGAGCAGCACCACCGGCCGCTCTCCGGATTCCAGAATGAAACTTCCGCGTGGCGAGCTGACGTCGAGAGTATCGCCCACCCGGACATGCTCCCGCAAGTAAGGTCCCGCGGCCCCATCCGGCTCCGCCTTTACGCTGATTCGATAGCGCTCCGTCGAGAGTGGGCCCGAGAGCGAGTAGCTGCGAAAAAGTGGCGGATCGCCGATGGTCCGCTGCAGACGCAAGACCACGTACTGGCCGGGCAGAGCGGTTGGCAGAGGCTGACCGTCGGGGCTCTGCATCGTCAGCGAGAGCACGTCCGCGGACTCCCGATCGATCGCCGTCACCGTGAGCGGCCGAAATCCTGGTGCGACCGGATGCGCAGCCGCTGCCGGCGCGAGTCCCGCGTTCCCACTCCCTCCGGCGGTCGTTTGGCTCTGCAGTAAGGCCTCAAACGAGGAGCGCCATCCGGGCGAAAGCGCCTCGATCCGCAATGCGCGGTCCAACTGATCGCGTGCATGATTGGGTGAATAGAGGAGCGCGTTGATCTCTGCGACCGTCATTCGTTCCTTCGCCTCTCCCACCTTCACGATTACCTCGCCGGCGCTCACCTCGCCTTCCTCGAGGACGCGGAAGTAGAACCCCGGCCGTCCGCTGGATGTCAGCAATGCCGGCATCCGGGGTTCGTTCATCCGAATGCCGACGCGATAGCACGTAACGCGAGGTTGAGTGACCTCGAACAGTGCGCTGCCGATCTGATAGCGGTCTCCAATGCAAACGGCATCGTCCGGCAATTCTTCAATCGTGAAGTTCTCGCCGAACTGTCCGTGGACGAAGTCGGTCCTCTTTAGCCGCTCCTGCCAATAACGATACGATTCGATCTGGTAGACGAAGACGGCGCGCTGCTCACCCCCGTGCCCGGCCAGGTCGCCTTGACCGTCTCCGTCTAGATTCAGCCGGCCGATCCGGCAGCGTCCACGCACCGGATCCTTCCAGATCGCGGTGTGTACAGTGCGGCCCTTCCACTCGATGTCGCGCGGAAGTCCGGCATTTACTGATAGCAGTCGAGCCATGGTGCTTCGTTTATGGCTGCGTGCCGGTCGCCGCGGGGACGTCGAGATCGCGATCGGGGCCGTGCGGGATCACAGTCTGACCCGGATCGAGACGAAGCTGCGTGCCGTCGAGCTGTACGGAGACGATATCTGGCTCGAACGACACCAGATCGGAGATGCGGCCGACCTGAGAGTAGGCGTCACGATACGACCATGCCGCAAGATGTGCGTCACCGATATCGTAATAGCTGCACAGCCCTTTGTACGGGCAGAAGGTCTGATGTTCCACGCGCGTCAGGGCGGACTCATCGATATCCGCGCGTATAACGTACCAACGCGGAGCGAAGCCGGACTCGTAAAGGACGATGGCTCGCTTGGTATCGGCGATGATGCGGCCACCATGACGCACTACGAGCCGGCGCGAAGACTGCCGGATATCGATGCGGTGATAGCTGTCAGCGGCGTGGCCCATGATCCGTTCGTCCTCTTCATAGAAGGCATCCATAGCCGGCCAGGCGAACGCGACACGTTCGTGCAGTTCGCTCGCATAGGCGGGTAGCTGGGTGTGCCGCCACGCCCCTCGCGCCGCACTCTTGTCGCCCGCGCGCACGGTATACCAGGACGTGACCCCGAGGTCTTGGTGCCGGGTCGTATGCTCGGTGCGCTCTAGAGCGTCTGGAGAGACGTCGGTCTCCGGGAAGTAGGCCATCGGATAGCGGCCGGGTTCGAAGAGCAGGAGAACATCTTCGCTATCGGCGATACAGTTTCCGCCGAAGCGCACGCGCATGCGCCTCCGCAACGGCTCAACGTACAACAGTCTCTTGGGCAGCGGTTCCGGCACGAGGAACCGGCCGATTGCTCCCGGTGAGAGCGGACCTTGTTGCCAGGACAATCCCATTTT
>Ga0193753_10003270_pt1 | contig 12113 bp, 7 predicted proteins | sample H1c2metaG_FD_144925 | JGI IMG/M metagenome (GOLD analysis project Ga0193753, IMG submission 144925) | Soil microbial communities from a riparian zone of the East river system, Colorado, United States - H1c2 | ecosystem: Environmental > Terrestrial > Soil > Riparian zone | place: USA: East River... | reverse complement strand
GGTTTGTTCACGAGCTTGTCGCCCAGTCCCGGTCGCGACGTCGCGACTGTGGCGGCGGCCACGCGGCCGGATGGGCTGCGCACGGTCGTGAGGGCGGTTGCGTTGATGGCCGAGCCGTCGCGCGCGATGCCCGTGACGACGCCTGAGTCGCCGCGCGCGAGATCCCATTTGTGACCGGCCAAGGTGAAGCCGGTGGCGACGCCGTTCGGCGCGAAGTGCACGGAGGTTGCGAACGTCGTTTCGGTCGCTGCGCTCGTTGAATCGTATTTGCCGACGGGAATCGACGGCCCGCCGGGGAGCGGTGCGTTCGGTGAGGCCGCTGCGAGAACGCCGATGGCGTCTGCCAAGATGGCCGAGCTCTCGGGGCTGCCCGTAAGAAAGCGGGAGAACGCCAGGTCGACGGTTCGCTGTGCGTCGAGTAGGAGCAGCTGCACACTCGACACGAGCGCCGATTCCGGCGTCACTTCCGCCTTGCCGAGAAGCTTCTTTTTGTCGCCACGAACTTGCCGCACATCGCGCTCGGTTTGTGCGCGCAGCTCCGCGCGATTGGCCAGGGTTCGGCGCACGACGGTGTCGGCCAATTGGCGCGCGAGATCGGCAACGGCGCCATCGACGGCCCCCGCTTCGACTTCGTCGGTGAACGGCTCCACCCTTTTCGCCTCGAGTGGCGTTTGCACCGCAAGGACGGAGGTACGCGCTTTGAGGCCGGGGTTCGCGTCGCCAAAATAGATGGCGCCAGCCTCGCCGCGTGCGCCGGGCAAACGCGTCAGAATGCCGCGCACCGACTCGATTCGCGCGTCGTCGGCCTTGCCCGCGTCGAGCAGCAACACGCCGCCGTCGATGAAGAACGAGCGGCGCGCCCCGACAAGCCCGAGGCGATCGGCAACGTCGACGCGGAATGTCGGACCGTCATTGACGAAGTCGACGAGGGCGAGCTGCGCTTGCGCGCGGACCTTCGCAGTCGCGGGCGATACGGCGACGCCGGTCTTCAAGAGCTTCGGATGTTTGTCGAGATGGCCCGCGATGGCCCGCGCCCCCTCGTCATACGTCGGAAGGGCGATGCCCGAGAGGGGTGCGGCACCGAGACCGCGCCGCTGGCCAGGGGTCGCCAAGTCGGACGCGAGAAAGGCGTAGATCCCTTGGAGCTCGGCCGCCGCGTCGGGGTGCTTTTCGAGGTCTTCCGCGGAGCGCGTGTAGAGTGCATCAGCGCGCGCGAGCAGGCCCCGCGTCGCTGCGATGGCGAGCACGGAACGCGACGCCCGCGAAGCGCCGCCGAAGACCAGCTCGTGGAGGAACGCGGCACGCGTGTCGTTGAACACTTCCGACGCGAGTGCGTCGGAAAGGGCCGCCGATGACTCGTCGGCGCTGAGGTCAGGACGCGCCACGAGCGCGCGCAGACGTGCCGCATTGGACGTCTGCGCGGAGGCAACGAACTGACGGACTTGCGAAGTCTCACCAAGGGTGAGGGACGCTTGGACATCACGCGCAAAAACGAGTGCTGTCCCCACCATCGCGAACGCGAAAAGATTACGCCGGAGGGATCGGATCATAATGAGATCTTACCCCGAGCTTGGAACGAGGGGAGTCCGTTCCATGTCAAAAGATCAACAAGATCGCTGTAGTAGCGACTACGCGCACGTCACCCACCGGGAACCAGAGTGGGCAAACGCCCTCCCCGAGCACGCCGGACTAGGCCGAGCGCGCTGTACTAGGCGCCCTGATTTTGAGTGGCTTCGTCCTGATCGTCGTCGTCATCGTCGTCGTCGTCGTCTTCATCCTCGATGTCGGACACGTTGAGGAGAGACGGGTCGGACGGTAGGGCTCGACCTTCTTTTTCTGCCTGCTGACGCGCTTTCTCGGCGGCAATTTTCGCCTGCGCCACCTTCTGCATGATGGCGGGCTTCGGCGCGAGAAGCACCGTCATCGTGCGGGCCTCCATCATCGCGCGCGACTCGATGTTCGCCACGTCCTCCGTGGCTTGCATGACGATCGTGAGCTGCTCTTGCGCCTTTTCCGGGTGGGTGATTTCACGCCCGCGGAAACGCACGGTCACCTTCACTTTGTGACCCGCCTCGATGAAGCGACGCGCTGCCCTGACTTTGAAGGCGATGTCGTGGTCGTCGGTCTTCGGGCGAAGCTTGATCTCTTTGATCTCGACGACGGTCTGTTTGCGCTTGGCTTCGGCGGTCTTCTTCTTTTCCTCGTATTTGTATTTTCCAAAATCGAGGATCTTGCAAACAGGCGGCTCGGCCTTGGGGTTGACCTCCACGAGGTCGAGCCCCTGCTCCTGGGCGAGTCTCATCGCTTCGTGGGTTTGCAGCACACCAAGCATCGAACCGTCGGCGCCGATTACACGGACTTCGGGAACTCGGATGCGGTGATTGACGCGAATCTGAAAGCCGCGCTGCTGCTGGCGCGGATCAAAGCGAGGGCGACCCATCGGCATTGGCTGACCGTAACCTCCTTGAAAGAGACAATTTGAGAGACACTTCCCATACGGGAAAAAACGCGGAGAGAAAAGCGAAGTCGCGAAAAGACACCGCAAAGGAGACGCGCCCCGATCCGGCGATGAAAGCGGGGCGGATGATAGCTTTAGGCGCGCGTCCCCCGTCAACAGACAACCGCAGCGCTTGCCGGTCGAGGTTCGCCTTTTCCCGAGGCCGACCGCTAGAGCGGTAAACAGTTCGACGGACCGACGATTTCAACGAGTCGAACGCGCGAAAACGAACGGGAGACGTCAATTTTTGGCTGCATTTCCTGCGGGCTCGCCGTCGCGACTGCTCTTTTCTGCTGCGGGTGACGCGGGCACGGCGGGCGTTGCGGCCGGCTTCTCTGCCGGTTTCGCCACGCTCTCTCGCAGGACCATTTCGGTGAATTCTTCGAGAGAAATGGCGCCGAGCTCCCCGCGATCGCGGGAGCGAACCCCCAAAGTGCGCGCTTCGGCTTCCTTCAAGCCCACGACGCACAAATAGGGGTAGCGGGCGAGGCGGGCGTTGCGAATCTTCGCGCCGAGCTTGTCGGCGCTGTTGTCGATGTCGACGCGGATACCGCGGGCGCGAAGGGTGTCGCGAGCTTCGAGGGCATAGGAATCCACTTTGTCGCTGACCGTAAGCACGATGGCCTGCTTGGGCGAGAGCCAAACAGGGAAATTCCCACCGCAGTGTTCGAGGTAGACCGCAAAAAAGCGCTCGAGCGAGCCGAGCACGGCGCGGTGGAGCATGACGGGCTGATGCTCTTTTCCGTCCGCCCCGATATAGGTCAGGCCAAATCGCTCGGGGAGATTCGGGTCGTATTGGAGGGTGCCGAGCTGCCAGCTTCGTTTGAGTGCATCATGCACGTGAAATTCGAGCTTCGGTCCGTAGAAGGCCCCTTCCCCTTCCGCGACCTCGTAGTCGATGCCCGCGGCCTTTAGGCCCTCTGCGAGGGACGCTTCGGCGTGATCCCAGAGCGCGTCCGATCCCATGCGCTTGTCGGGACGCGTGGCGAGCTTCACGTCGACCCGTTCGAAACCGAACGTGCGGTACACTTCGTAGAAGAGATCGAGGAACGCTTTGCTCTCGGCGCCCACTTGCTCTTCGGTGCAGAAGATGTGGGCGTCGTCCTGGCAGAAACTGCGGACGCGCGAGAGGCCGTGAATGACGCCGCCACGCTCGTAGCGGTGCAACCGGCCGAAGTCCGCGACGCGCCACGGGAGCTCGCGGTAGGAGCGCTTGCGCGATCCGAAGATGGCGCAGTGGCTCGGGCAGTTCATCGGCTTGAGGGCGAACGACTGCGCGCGCAGCTTCTCGGCGACGGCGTCGAAACCTTTCGCGCGCTCGGCCTCGGTCATGTCGTCGAGGATGTCCTCCGTCCAGAGACGGTACATGTTCTCGTTGTAGTGACCGAGGTGGCCGCTCGTGCGAAACAACTTCGGATCGAAGGCCTGCGGGGTGATGACCTCCTCGTAGCCGTATTTGAAATAGAGCTCGCGCATGTACTCGACGAGGCGGTTGTAGACGAACGCGCCCTTCGGCAAGAAAAACGGCATCGCCGGAGCGACCGGGTCGAAAAGAACCAAGTCGAGCTCTTTGCCAACTTTGCGATGGTCGCGCGCTTTGGCCTCTTCGATGGCGCGAAGATGCTCTTTGAGTGCGTCTTGCGACGGGAAGGCGGTTCCGTAGATGCGCTGAAGCATCGGGTTGCGCTCGTCGCCGCGCCAGTAAGCGCCGGCAACGCTGGTGAGCTTCACAGCCTTGAGAAGACCCGTGCGCGGGACGTGCGGTCCGCTGCAGAAGTCGACCCACTCATGATCCGGTTTGCCGTGGCGATAAAGCGTGAGCTCCTCGTGTTCGGGGCGGCGTTCGATGATGTCGACCTTGTAGGTCTCGCCCATTTCGCGAAAGAGGCGGATGGCAGCCTCGCGCGCGATGACCTCGCGCCGAAACTCGGTGTCCTCTTTGACGATGGAGCGCATCGTCTCTTCGATCTTGGCGAGATCGTCGTCCGTGAAGGGGCCGTCGGGTTTGTCGAAGTCGTAATAGAAACCGTCCTCGATGGCCGGGCCGATGGTGACTTTGGTGCCCGGAAAAAGCCGCTGCACGGCGTCGGCCATCACGTGCGCCGTGGAGTGGCGGATGACTTCGAGGCCGAGCGGATCGGTGGCGCGAACGGGTGTGAGGTTCGCGGAAGGCGCAGATGGATCGGCGACATCGACGGGCGTGTGAAGGTCGACCAGCTTGCCGCCGACCTTGACGGCGACGACATCCTTGTCGAGCTTGCCCTGTGCCAGGAGAATTTGTTTCGGAGTTTGCTTCGCGCTCATCGGTACGGGGGACCTTAGCGTAGATCCCGTCGGGAACGTAGATCCCCCCGGCGGCGTGGCCGCGAGCCGCGGCATGGAGCATAATGGTCGTATGCAGGGCGGTACGCGACGCAAGACATCCATCACACTATCTGAGCGCGCACTCGCCGCGATTGACCGCTTGGCCGGCAAGGGCGGCAACCGCTCGGCGGTGATCGAAGAAGCGGTGCTCGCGTTCTGGACGGCGCACCAAAAGGCCAAGAGGGACGCGCGCGACTTGCGAATTCTCGATGAAAACGCCGAACGTCTCAATGGTGAAGCCGAAGACGTGCTGAGTTATCAGGTCGACGTGTGAGACGGGGCGAACTGTATCGCGTCTACAAAGCGACGACGCGCGATCCCAAGCGGTCCCGGGTCTTCGTCGTCGTAGGCCGCCAAGTCGTCATCGATTCGCGGTTCGCCACCGTGATTTGTGCGCCGATTTTCTCGGCGCACGATGGTCTTTCTACGCAAGTACCGGTGGGGCCCGACGAAGGGCTGAAGCACTCGAGCAGCATCCACTGCGACGAACTCGTCAGCCTTCCGAAGGTCGCCCTCACAGACTATGTGGGCGTTCTTTCGCCGTCGAAGTTGGCCGAACTGCGACTCGCTCTGATCGAAGCATTGGATCTTTCGACCTAAAGGCCCCCCTCCGCTCAGACGCGGGGGCGCGCGCGGTCGACGATGGCGGCGCAGTCGATACCCGGCGGCAAGGTGCCGAAGGCGATCCCGTGTTCGCCTTGGATCCGCGAGCGGATGAACGCGCCGGTCACCGCCGGATGGCCGTGGCGCACCATGAGGGATCCTTGAAGCGCGAGCGCGAGGCGTTCGACCAGGCCGCGGCCTCGCGTTTCGATATCGGCAACGTCCGATAGATCGCGCTCGAGGCGTGCGAGGTACGCGTCGAGATGGCGGTCGCCTCCACGGGCCAATGCGAATTCGCCGAGCAGCGCCGCAACGCCGTCCGGCTCTTTGGCCATGGCGCGGAGAACATCGAGGCACATGACATTGCCCGACCCCTCCCAAATGGAGTTGAGCGGCGATTGGCGAAAAAGGCGCGGGAGGATCGACTCTTCGACGTAGCCGCTGCCGCCATGGCACTCGAGGGCTTCGCCAACGACGTGCGGCGTGCGCTTGCACACCCAGTATTTCGCGATGGCGGTCGCGATGCGCGCGAAGGCACGGTGTTCGGGGTTTCTCGCGCCGTCGTCGTATGCGCGCGCGAGGCGCAAAAGAAGCATCGTCGCGGCTTCTTGTTCGACGGCGAGATCGGCGAGAACGTTTTGCATCAAGGGCTGGTCGGCGAGCGTCTTGCCGAAGGCGCTCCGGTGCGCCGCGTGGTGCGCCGCTTGCGACACGGCTTGGCGCATGAGCGCCGCCGAGCCCATGACGCAATCGAGACGGGTGTGGCTCACCATCTCGATGATCGTTTTTACGCCGCGCCCTTCTTCGCCGACCATGCGTGCCCACGCGCCGTGAAACTCGACTTCGCTCGACGCGTTGGAGCGGTCGCCGAGTTTGTCCTTGAGGCGCTGGATATGAAACGCGTTTCGGGTTCCATCGGGGCGCCATCGCGGAAGGAGAAAACAGGATAGGCCGCGCGGCGTCTGGGCGAGCACGAGGAACGCGTCGCACATCGGTGCGCTGCAAAACCATTTGTGGCCGACGATCTCGTACTCGGCGCCCGGCCCCTCCGCACTCGCAAGTGGACGCGCGCTCGTGGTGTTCGCACGAACATCGGAGCCGCCTTGCTTCTCAGTCATCGCCATGCCGCACAGCGCGCCCTTTTTCTGCGACGCCGGGATGCATCGCGGATCGTAGACGCGGGAGGTGAGCCGAGGGATCCACTCCTCGGCGAGCTCGGGCTGCGCGCGAAGCGCCGGGACGGCAGCAAAGGTCATCGTGATCGGGCAACCGTGGCCGCTTTCCGCTTGCGACATCAGGTAGCCCATCGCGACGCGCGCGACGTGCGCCCCTTCACGCGATTCGCGCCAAGGCAAGGCGTGCAGCCCGTGCTCGACCGACGCGGCCATCAGCCGATGCCATGCGGGGTGGAATTCGACTTCGTCGATGCGATGCCCGAAGCGGTCGTGCGTTCGCAGCTCGGGGGAGTGGCGATTCGCTTGGGCACCCCACGCCATGGCCTCGCCGCCGGCGAGCAAACCGACCTCGCGCACCGATGCGGTGGCCCACGAGGCTCCATGTCGTTCGATTCCCTCCACGAGTGCGGAGTCCTGCTCGAAAGCGTTGTAGCCTTCGAGCGGCGGTGGTTGGTTGAAAACTTCGTGCGTACTCATTGCATCCTCTCCGGCGGAGTCTGTTGCGCCATGACTCGATAGTTATCGCAAATGTAACGCATCCGAAAATTGGACCGTGATAGGAGCTCGCCGCACCATGCGCTCCGTGCGTCGTTTGGCTGAGATTTTCGCACTCATTTCGTGCTGTTTCATCGGCGCGGCGTGCAAACGTGGCGCGAGTGCGACTTCGGAGGGTGCGGAGCCCGCGCCCACCGTCGAGCACCGAAATGGCAAGGTCGTCGTGCCCGACGGGTCGCCCTTGCGCCAGCGCATCGAGGTGCAACCGGTGGCGTTGCAACCGGTCGAGCGGCACATCGTGGCGCCATCGACGGTCGAAGCGGAGCCTACACGGCTCGCCAAGATCGCGCCGCCGCTGACGGGGCGCATCGTCAAGCTCTTCATCCACTTTGGAGACGCGGTCAAGGCGGGTGCACCGCTCTTCACCATCGATTCGCCGGACCTCGTCGCTGCGCAGAGCGACTACTTGAAGGCCAAGTCGTCCTCTGCGCAAGCCGAACGAAATGTGGCGCGTCAAAAGGATCTCGTCGAACACGGCATCGGCGCGCAACGGGAGCTGGAGCAAGCGCAAACGGATCGCGACACCGCGGCCAGCGAGCTCGAACGAACGAAGACGCGCCTCGGGCTGCTCGGCGTGGGGGCCGGAAACGTCGGCGGGCCCCTGACCGTTCGATCGCCCATTGCTGGAAGGATCATCGAGCTGTCGACGGCGCCCGGTCAGTACCAGAACGATCCGGCGAGCATTCTGATGATCGTCGCCGACCTGTCGGATGTTTGGGTGACGGCCAATATTCAAGAAAAAGATATCCGGCGCGTGCATCAGGGCGACGATGCCGTGGCCACCTTTAGCGCGTATCCCGGTGAATCGTTCGCAGGCAAGGTCCTGTTCGTAGGCGATCTGCTCGACCCCGAGACGCGCACGATCAAGGTGCGCATCGCCTTCGACAATCCCGATTCGCGCCTCAAGCCGGGCATGTTCGCGACGGTGAGTTTTCACAGCAAGGCGGTACGCGAAATGGTGGTGCCGGCGGCGGCCGTGGTCATCGTCGGCGACAAGAGCCATGTCTTTTTCGAAACGGCACCCTGGGAGTTCGAGCGGCGGGCCATCGAGGTCGGCGACCAAGTCGGCGACCAGTTCGTCGTGACCAAAGGGCTCGAGGTGGGCCAGCGCATCGTGACCTCGAACGCCGTGCTGCTGCCATGATCGCCAAACTCGTAGCCTTCTGCCTTCAGAAGCGATGGCTCATGGTGGCCGTCTTCGCGATGGTGGCCGCGTTTGGCTACTACTCGTGGACCACGCTCGCCATCGAGGCGTATCCCGATATTGCCGATACGACGGCTCAAGTCATTACGCAGTACCCGGGGCACGCTGCAGAGGAGGTCGAGGAGCAGATCACGGTGCCTATCGAGCGCGAGCTCAATGGCATTCCCGGACTGCACGTCATGCGCTCGCGCAGCACGTTCGGCCTGTCGCTCATCACCCTCGTCTTTCGCGACGGCGTGGAGGACTATTGGGCGCGTACCCGCATTCGTGAGCGCGTCGCGGGCGTCGAGCTTCCGGAGGGTGCGGAACCGCAGCTCGATCCGCTGCCGTCGCCGACGGGAGAGATCTTTCGCTACGTTCTTTCGTCGTCCACGCACTCGGAGCGTGAGCTCAAAGAGCTTCAACAGTGGGTGGTGGTGCCGACCATCAAACAGGTTTTCGGCGTCGCCGACGTGACCAATTTCGGCGGAGAGACGACGCAATTTCAGCTGGCACTCGATCCGGCGCGCTTGGCTCAATACGACCTATCGCTCGATCAGGTCGTCAAGGCGATCAAGGCGAACAACTCCAATGCCGGCGGGAGCGTGCTCGTTCGCGGGGAACAAGCGGCGGTCGTTCGCGGCATCGGGCTCGTCCGCAACCTGAGCGACCTCGGAAACGTCGTGGTCACCGAAAGCCGCGGCACGCCCGTTTTTCTGCGCAACCTTGGCACCCTGAAACTCGGTGCGCTCACGCGCAACGGGATCGCCGGTCGAGATAGCGAACCCGACGTGGTCACGGGAATCGTCCTCCTTTTGCGCGGGGTCAATCCATCGGTCGCGCTCACGGGCATTCATGAAAAGGTCGAAGCGCTCAATCATGGCCTTCTTCCACCGGACGTAAAACTCGTCCCGTACCTCGACCGCACGGAGTTGGTGCAGACGACCCTCACGACGGTTTCGGAGACGCTGCTCGAAGGCATGGGGCTCGTCCTCATCGTGCTCCTCTTGTTCCTCGGAAGCGTGCGGAGTGCACTCATCGTCGCGATAACGATTCCGTTGTCGCTCCTGATGGCCTTTATTTTGATGGCCGCGACGGACATTCCTGCCAACCTTCTGTCGCTCGGCGCCATCGATTTCGGGATGATCGTCGATTGCGCCATCGTCGTTCTGGAGAACATCCTCCGAAAGCGCGAGGAAGATCCCGCGAGCATCCTCACGGAGGCGGATGCGCGCGGCGCCGCGACCCAAGTCGCGAGGCCCATGTTCTTCGCGCGCGCCATCATCATTACTGCGTACTTGCCGCTCTTCGCATTCCAGCGTGTGGAAAAGAAGCTCTTTACGCCGATGGCGTACACCATCGGTTACGCCGTGGCGGGCGCAGCGCTGTGCGCGCTCATGATCATCCCCGGTCTCGCGTGGAGCATTCTTCGAAAGCCGCGAAAAATCTTCCACAATCCCGTCCTCGCATGGCTCTCCAGCCGCTACGAACACTACCTCGGTGCGGTCACGCGAAGACCTTGGGCCGCGATTGTTCCGGGCATCGCGGCGCTCGTGCTGGGGTTCGTCATGAGCGCCGCCGTCGGACGCGAATTCCTTCCGCAGCTCGACGAGGGATCCATCTGGCTCCAAGTGACGTTGCCGCCAGGTATCTCGCTTCAGAAGGCGAGCGACATGGCGAGCGAATTACGACGCGCGACCGGCGAGTTCCGCGAAGTGACGGGGGTCGTCACGCAGCTCGGACGAAACGACGACGGAACGGATTCCTGGACTCCGTCCCACATCGAAGCCTCCGTCGGCCTGCGTCCTTATTCGACGTGGGCGAAAGGGAAGACCAAACAGGATCTCATCGATCAACTCGCGCACCGCTACGACCAGGTCCCGGGAATGACGGTGAGCTTCTCGCAACCGATGATCGACGGCGTCAACGACAAGATTGCCGGCGCCCACAGCGAGTTGGTCATCAAGGTCCTCGGGCGGGACTTCGCGGAGATGCGCCGCATCGCCACCGGCATCGTAGATGTACTGAAGACCGTGAGAGGCAGCGCCGATATTTCGATCGATCAAGAGCCGCCATTGCCTCAGCTCCAGATCCTCGTGAACCGCGAAGCCGCGGCGCGCGTAGGGGTCAACGTCACCGATATTTCCGATCTCATCGAGATCGGCATCGGCGGACGTCCGGTGGGGCAGATCTTCCAGGGCGAGCGCCGGTACGACATTACTGCGCGCCTCATCGAATCGGTCCGCGATAGCGAAGATGCGATTGGCAATTTGACCCTGACGACGCCCAACGGCGCGCGAATTGCCCTTTCTCAAGTTTCCGATATCACCTTCCGAACGGGGGAAAGCACCATCACGCGCGAGAGCAACCGCCGGCACCTCACCGTAAAACTCAATCTTCGGGGACGCGACCTGGGATCGTTCCTGGAGGAAGCTCGCGGTCGCATCGAGAAAGAGGTCCCATTCGACCATCAGACGTACGAAGTTCGATGGGGCGGGCTTTTCGAAAATCAACAGCGCGCTCAGTCTCGACTGGCCATCATCATTCCACTCGTGTTGGGCCTCATCTTCTTGTTGCTCTATGGTGCTTTTGGCACTCTCCGTCATGCGGCGATGATCCTGGCGAGCGTGCCCCTCACCTTGCTCGGCGGTATGATCGCGCTTTACGTGCGCGGGATGACGCTCAATGTCTCGAGCGCGGTGGGGTTCATCGCGTTGTTCGGCGTCGCCGTGCAGAACGGTGTCATCATGGTATCGAATCTGAATCAGGTAAAAGAGTCGCGCGATACCCCCTTGCCGCTCGCCGCCGCGGTGATCCAAGGTGCCAAGGACCGTCTGCGACCGGTGTTGATGACCGCGACGGTGGCCACGCTCGGATTGCTCCCTGCGGCGCTTGCGCGAGGCATCGGCTCGGACGTGCAAAGGCCGCTGGCGACCGTGGTCGTCGGCGGGCTAGCCAGCGCCACGGTGCTGACGCTGTTGGTGCTCCCGGCGCTCTACTACGTTGTCGAACGACGTATCCTCCGGAGGAGCGAGTCATGAAAAAGTGGCTTCGGATCGCGTGCGCGTTCGCACCTGCGCTCCTGACGGTCACCGAGGCGCAAGCTCAGAACGTCGGCGGGTCGCGCCCCTCCCCGTCCAATCCTCCGCCGGCGGAAACGGCAACGAGTGCGGAAGGAACCGTTCGATTTTCGTTCGACGGCTACCTCCGAGATGTCGCAAAGGGGAATCTCGAGCTGGTCGCACAGCGGGCCAATGTCAGCATCGCCCAGGCGCAAGTCGGCATTGCGAAGGTATTTCCAGATCCGCAGGTCACGGCGGGGCTGATGCAGTACGACGTCACGAAGAAGGACAATCCCACCGCCACGATCGTGCAGGTCGGCATTCCGTTGGAGCTCGGAGGCAAAAGGGGCTCGCGTGTCTCCGTTGCGGAGAGCGGTGTTTCTACCGCGCAAGCCGATCTCGAAGATTTTCTCCGTCTTTTGCGCGGGACCGCGGCCAACGCGTACATCGACTCGCTGCATGCGCGACTGGTTCTGGAGCGCAAGCGGCGAACGTTGGCGAGCCTCGAATCACTCGTATCCGTCAACACCCAGCGCCTTCGGGCTGGAGATATTGGCGAATCGCTCCTCGTTCAATCTCGGGTCGAGGCGCAGCAATTTCGAGCGCAGGTGATCTCGGCAGAGGGCGACGTTCGAGCCGCGGATCTCGCACTCATCGAGCAAATGGGGAACGCG
>Ga0193753_10003269_pt1 | contig 12115 bp, 8 predicted proteins | sample H1c2metaG_FD_144925 | JGI IMG/M metagenome (GOLD analysis project Ga0193753, IMG submission 144925) | Soil microbial communities from a riparian zone of the East river system, Colorado, United States - H1c2 | ecosystem: Environmental > Terrestrial > Soil > Riparian zone | place: USA: East River... | reverse complement strand
GCTGGTTACCTGACAACCATGGGAGCTGAACACCGATGTGCCGCGGTGAATCTCGTCGGCGCTGCGCGGCAAGAAATCGTTCCAGCGCTTGTTGCCCGGCACCGCCAGCGGCGCGTCCCAGAAGGTCAGCCATTTGCGGCGCTCGATCTCTTCCGGCGTATCCAGATGCGCGCTCTTGAGGAACTGCATCTGCGCGGTAGAGATGCGCCGTTTGCCGGTGGTTACCTGGAATTCCGGCGTTACATCGCTCGCCAGCACCGCCCAGTTGCCGCCCTGCTGCGCTGCCAGTTCCTGCACCATCGGCTGGCCGCCCTTGAGACCGAAGCTGGCGCGCAGGTTGGCGCCGCCTTCGCCCTGCCAGTTGAGGGTGACGCCGCTGCCGCTGGCATCCACTTTCATGCCCTCCACCGCCTTGAAGCCGCCCATGTCGCAGGCGGCCTCAGCGGCTGTGCCAGATAGCATCGCTAGCGAAAGGCAGGCGATGGCGGAAGCGGTTGCAAGGCGGATCATGGCATTCCCTTTCAGGCCGCGCATCACGGGCATGCGGCGACGGTAGTATAAATTTATCGAGCGCAAGGTGCATCACGCGGACACGCGCGGCAATCATTTTTATCGCGTAACCACGGGCTATTCCGCATCACGCGACCTATAGAAATTTTCTATATCAGCGGAAAAACTTTTTGGTATTGTCGCACCCAACCCGCTGTAACAGTGTCTTTCGACTGCAGCGAGGCCGAAGGCGTCCTTTCTCCTGCTCGCGCGTCCGCGAGAAACGCATTGTCAACAACGCCGGGGAGGCTGCATTGTTCTTGGTTTCGAAATTCAGCGCAGCGCTCTTGTGCGCCGCTAGTGTCATTGCGATCTCATCGGCGGCCATCGCCCAGACTTCCGAGGGCAATGTGGAGGCGGTGACGGTGACCGGTTCGCGCATCATCTCCGACATTACCCAGTCGCCCACGCCGCTGACGGTGGTGACCAGCGACGAATTGCTGGCTGGCACCCCCACCAATATTCCCGACGCGCTGGGCAAGCTGCCCGTATTCTTCGGCAACCGCAGTCAGCGCAACGTGCAGAACGGCAGCAGCAACGGCTCCGGCAACGTGCTGAATCTGCGCAATTTCGGTGCCTCGCGCACCCTGGTGCTGCTGGACGGCCACCGTGTCGCTCCCTCCAATTCCGACGGCAGCGTGGACGTGGACGTCCTGCCGCAGATGCTTATGAGTCGCGTGGACGTGGTGACCGGTGGCGCCTCCGCCGTTTATGGGTCCGATGCCGTGGCCGGCGTGGTGAATTTCATTCTCGACAAGAAGTTCAGCGGCTTCAAATACAATGTCAGCACCGGTATTTCGAAGTATCTTGACGCCAACCAGTATCAGGCTGGCGTGGCGTTCGGCTCCGACATTCTGGGCGGGCGCGGCCATTTCGAGGGCGCGCTGCGCTATTATCACCAGGACGGTGTACGCAACACCGCGCGTCCCTATGGCTATAATCAGAACACCTGGGCTTTGTCGGGCGACGGTTCGACCGCGCGGCCCTTCACCAACACGCCTTTTGCGCGCGAAACCATCCGCGGCCTGAACGGCATTATCACTTGCGGCACGACCTGTCCCGCCAACGGCATGACCTTCACGAGCGGCGGCGTCCTCGTGCCGACGAATCCCGGCATCCCTACCGGCACCGCCGGCCTCAACAGCGGCGGCGATGGCGGCTACAATCAGGTGACGTCCTTCATGGCGTCGCTGCGCACGGCGGAAGCCTTTGGCCGGGTCAGCTATGATATCGACGACAAGACGAGCATCTACCTGCAGGGCACCTATTCAGAATCAGGCAACCAGGCGTTCTGGAGTCCAGTCAGCCTGTTCACTACCACCGGCCGCCCTAACCAGTTTTTCACCAACAATGCCTATCTGCCGGCGGCCGCGCGCACCGCGCTTTCCACCAACAACACACAGTTTTGGACCTCCAGTGTGGCGGGCAACCCCGCCTATTTCGACGGCAATCCATCTTATTTCAACGATCCCGGCTACCAGTTCAACAATATCGGCGGCGTTAATGCCCGCGAGGTCGGCGCGACCTATCGTTCCAACTCTATCGACCGCAATTTGGGCATGACGCTGGGCATTGACGGCAGCATGTTCGGAAAATTCTCCTGGGATGCCTACTACACACACGGCGAGAGCCGGCAGAAGGAGATTAATCCCAACAACACCAACGACGCTAAACTGATGGCGGCAATGGATGCGGTGGGGGGGCCGGGCGGCACAGTGGTTTGCCATGTCTCGCTGACGGCTTCCGCCAGCCTCTATCCGGGCTGTGCGCCGCTGAACCTGTTTGGCACCCAAGGGCCTTCGCTGGAAGCCTTCCGCTATATCAGCCAGGAGACTCACTACATCCAGACTAATATCCTGGACGATGTCGGGGGCAGCATTTCCGGCAGCCTGTTTAGCCTGCCAGCAGGCGATGTGAACGCCGCTTTATCGGCGGAAATGCGCTGGGCCAAGTATGACGTCCAAAGTAATGCCGTGCCCACTGCCACGGTGGACTGCACGGGCCTGCGCTTATGTACCCCCGGCGCCACGCCCCTCTGGACTCAGAACACTGCCGCCTCTGTCACGGCCGCCAACAACGTCTATGAGTTCGCGGCGGAAGTGGGTGTGCCGATCCTGAAGGACGTTCCGCTGGTCCAACAGCTGACAGCCGATTTCGCCGGCCGCTACACCAACTACAGCACCTCCGGCGAGGCCCAGACCTGGAAGATCGGCCTGGACTATCACGTCAATGACAGTATCCGCTTCCGCAGCACCATGTCGGTAGACATCCGCGCGCCCAACCTGAACGATCTGTACCAGCCTCTGCTGATCTCCTCGGCTGGCTTCAATGATCTTTATACTCACACCAATTCCAGCGCGCCGCTGCACACGCAGGGCAATTCCGCCCTGACGCCGGAAGTGGCCCACACTTACACCGTAGGCATCGTGCTGACGCCGGATTTCGTTTCTGGCCTCACCATGTCGGTGGACTATTTCAAGATACTACTGTCCAACGCAATCCAGTCCACCAGCTATTCCAGCACGGCGATCCAGAACATCTGCATCAACTCCGGCGGCACCTCTCCTTATTGCGCGCTGGCCGTGCGTCCGCTGCCCTTCAGCAACAATACCTCGGCCAACTATCCGTCCTTCGTAATCTCACAGAGTCTCAACAGCGCGAACGTCCGCACCGAAGGCCTGGACTTCGAGATAGATTATGGCTTCGACGTGAAGGACCTGCTGGGTTGGGCGGATGGCACAGTGACTCTGCGTGAGATGCTCACCATCCAACCCTACATCAACACGGTGGGCTTCCCCGGTGCGCCCACCTCCTGGACGCCCATGCCCAACGGCCGCATGACCACCTCCCTCAACTATTCGATCGGCGACTGGGGTGTTAACGTGCAGAACAACTGGCTGAGCGGCTTCGACAAACGCACCGCCAACGGCCAGATCTATGCGGCACAGCGCCTCAACTCTTTCGATACACTGGACGTGACCCTGGATCGCAAGTTCGACTTCGCTGGCGGCGAGGCGGACCTTTATTTCTCGGTGCAGAATGTCGGCAACACCCAGCCGCCGCTCTATCCCACCGGCTCAACCAATCCCGGACTGTCCTATCCGGCCTCTTCATTCGAAAGCGGGCTGGGCCGCTACTTCACCATCGGCGTGAAGGGCAATCTGTAGGCTTTCTCTTTCCCCTCGGCCAGCGCCGCGTCATCTTCGACTATCAGCAACCGCGTCTTTCCATCCGCGCCGAGCCTATGACGCGGACGAAGGCCGCGCAAACATGCTGCCCTTTTGCACCGCGGCACCGGACGCGCCACAGAAAAATTCTATCGCAGCCTCTGATCTTTTCGGTATTCCGCGCCGTTCCGGCGCGCGGCACTGTCGCTTGGCCGAGGCCGCGAGCACCTGAGCATGTATTTCAAGAGTCGGGGCGGGCGGTTTTAGGTTTTTGGGATGTCAAAACGGCCGCTGTGGCGTGAGCTTTATATTCAGGTTTTCGCAGCTATCATAATTGGTGCCGGGGTGGGGGCGATTTGGCCCCACGCCGGCGCGGCGATGAAGCCGTTGGGCGACGGCTTCATCGCGCTGATCCGCATGATGATCGGGCCGGTGATCTTCTGCACCATCGTGCACGGCATCGGCTCCATGGGCGATATGGCCAAGGTGGGCCGCATCGGGCTGAAAGCCATTATCCTGTTCGAGCTGATCTCCACCTTCGCGCTGGGGCTGGGCCTTGCCGCAGCGCACATTACTCACCCGGGCACTGGGCTGGGCATGACGTCCGGCAGCAATGCGGCCGTGGCCGATTATGTCCAGCGCGCCTCCCATGACGGGCTGCTGGCACACGTGATGGCCATCATTCCAACTACTTTCCTGGACGCCTTCGTCAAGGGCGACCTGCTGCAGGTTTTGTTGGTGTCGCTGCTGTTCGGCGTGGCGTTGGGTCAGTTGGGCGAGGCGGGCGTGCGCATCACGCAAGGTGTAGCGCAGGTGGGACAGGTCTTCTTCCGGATCATCGGCATTATCGTGCATCTGGCACCAATCGGTGCCTTCGGTGCCATGGCCTATACCATCGGCGCGTTTGGTATCGGCGCGTTGGCGAATTTAGGCGAGCTGGTATTGGTGTTCTATGCCACCAGCGCCTTCTTCGTCTTCGCAGTGCTGGGTTCGATCTCCTATCTGCTGGGTTTCTCGATCTTCAAGTTCATCGGCTATATCCGCGAGGAATTGCTGATCGTGATCGGCACCGCCTCATCGGAGCCGGTGCTGCCTAACCTGATGCGTAAACTGGAAACGCTGGGCGCGCCAGAGTCAGTGGTGGGACTGGTGGTGCCCATGGGCTACAGCTTCAACCTGGATGGCACCAACATCTACATGACCCTGGGCATTCTGTTTCTCGCGCAGGCCACCAACACCCACCTGACTTGGTCCCAGGAACTGCTGATCCTCGCCATCTCCATGTTGACCTCCAAAGGCGCAGCCGGCGTAACAGGAGCGGGCTTCGTCACGTTGGCAGCAACGCTGGTGATTGTGCCTGACATTCCGGTAGCATCGTTGGGTCTTCTGCTGGGCGTGGACCGTTTCATGAGCCAATGTCGCGCCGCAACCAACTTTATCAGTAATGGTGTTGTGACGCTGGCAGTGGCACGTTGGGAAAAAGAACTGAGCATGCGAACGCTGAAAGCGGCTTTTACCGTGCGTCCCGAGCCCGAAGCGGTCCTGCGCTAGGGTTAGGCGACGCTTACAAACAGAGAGGCGTGATGAAATTTCTGGTTGCTATGTTTACCCTGGTTACAGGACTGGCGAGCATCGCTTGGTCGGCGGAACCATCTTGCTGCACCATCCCGGGCAACGATTTTCCCAAGGTGGGCGGCAACTATGGCAACCAGAACTATTCGTCTTTGACCCAGATCACCAAGGCCAATGTGAAGACGCTGGGTGGTGCTTGGCATGTGCATCTGGAAGGCGGCTCCAAGGCCTTCGAGCAGGAAGCCAGTGTCATCGTCGAGAAGGGCGTGATCTATGTCGAGACCAGCCAAGGCAACGTCTTCGCTGTCAATGGCAAGACTGGAGACATCATCTGGACCTACAAGACCGATTTCGGTCCGCTACTGCACCGCGGCGTGGCGGTGGGGGGTGGGCGGGTCTATGCCACCTTCGCTCAGAATTATGTGGCGGCACTGGACCAGACGACGGGCAAGATGATCTGGCAGAAGCAGATTGTCGATGACGGCGGACCCGGTCGTGCCCAAGGTTCGTTCAAGACCGCCGTGATCTATTATGATGGCATAATCTATTTCGGCAGCGCCGACGCGGGGCGCGGCGTGGCCCATGCGCTGGATGCCGCCACCGGCGCCGTGGTGTGGCGTTTCTATGGCACGCCGGGCACCGGCGAATTTGGCAACGAAACCTGGGAAGGCGATAGCTGGAAGCGTGGCGGCGGCTCGCCCTGGATGCATCCGGCCGTCGATCCCGAGCTCGGGCTGCTCTATTGGACCTTCGGCAATGCGCGCAATTCGCAAAGCATGGCGGTGGACGGCTCGATGCGCGCCGGTCAGAACCTGTTCGCCAATTCCGTAGTCGCCATCAATGCGAAGACCGGCAAGCGGACGTGGCACTTTCAGTCGGTGCATCACGACATCTGGGACATGGACGGTGTGATGGCGCCAGTGCTGGCCGACCTGCCGGTGATGGGCAAGACGCGCAAAATCATTATCTATGGCAGCAAGACCGGTATGTTCTATGTGTTTGACCGCGCCACGGGCGAACCGATCACGCCGATCGTGGAAACCCCGGTGCCTCAGCAGCCGCTACAGAAGACCTGGCCCACCCAGCCCATCGTCCAGGGCGATGCACTGCTGCCGCTCTGCGCCAACGACAAGGGCGGGCCGGATCAGGTGCCGCCCAACTACCAGTATGGCTGTCTGTTCACGCCACATCTGGATTTCCCGGTGGTGCAGGCGCCGGGCACTGGTGGCGGTATGGACTGGAGCGCCATCAGCTACAGCCCAAAGACGAAATTGATCTATGTTGGCATCGAGATCGTCAATGTTGCGCATATCCAGCACGATACCGGGCTGGGCGTCAGCGTCTCGACTGGCTTCCGCCCGCTGGGCGAGAAGCGCAGCGGCAAGATCGTGGCCTTCAATCCCGCCACCCACAAGATTGCCTGGGAACGCGACAACGTCTGGGGCCTGTCGCACGGTAACGGCTTCCTGGGCACGGCGAGCGGCATCATGTTCGTGGGTCAGCAGGATGGCACTTTACTGGCGCTGGACATGGCGAACGGTAGGGAGCTGTGGGGCTTCCAGACCGGATCGGGCGTGCATTCCAGCCCCGCCACCTATGAAGTCGATGGCCAACAATATTTGGCGGTGCTCGCGGGTGGGGCTCGCGTGCCCTACAACTCGCCACAAGGCGACGATCTGTGGGGCTTCAAGCTAGGCGGCACCGTGCCGTCCGCACCCGCGCCGCCACCACCTTCGAGCCGCCAACCCATCGTCGCGCCGCCGGTGGAAGGTGGAGCAGTCAACAACACTGTCCAGATCGCGCGCATGTGGGCCAACAATCGGGTGAGCGACGCGGAGGCCAACCAGCAGAACGCCATGGCGCCGCAAAGCCTCAGTGTGCCTATGGGCACAACCGTCACCTTCACCAATCCGGCCGGAAACAGTCAGCCGCATTGCGTGACCCAGTTCTATGAAAAGCTGTTCGCTTCGCCGCCGCTGAAGCCGGGTGAATCATTCAAATTCACCTTCACCGAACCAGGCGAGTACTACTACAATGACTGCACCTCACCGCCGACGACGGGGCGAGTGATCGTGTATAGCGGGCCCGCTCATGCCGTTACGCCGCTACCTGTGTCGCCGCAGCCCGCAACCGCGCCAAAATCTGCGCCGGTGAAGGGCGCTTCCGCCACGCCCACAGTCGGTGCCACACAACTGCCGCCAGGCCCGGGCCGCGATTTCACGCAGACTGTCTGCTCGCAGTGCCATGACGTCGGCCGTGTCGCGGGCCAGCGTCACACACGCGAGGATTGGGTGCGGATCATTGACCAGATGCGCGCCAACGGGCTGGTGCTGGATGAGAGCCAGCGCAAGATGACGGCGGACTATCTCACCAACGCACTGGGACAGTAACGCGTCTCTCCGATGACCATTGAGAAATGTTGGTATTATTGTTGGTACGCGCTGGTTGAGGGTGGCGAAAGTCAGCAAGGTCAAGGCTCCGTTGGCGGGTTGTGGTAGGTGAGGCAGAAGTGCCCTCGGTAGAAGCATACTGACGTGCATCCGAATATTGATACGTTCTTCCGCCAAAGCGAACGGCACTAAAGGTTAGGCAAATCCTGACCGACTGTTGTTCCGCTGTGAAGTTCGCCGTTGCGGTACTGCCGATATAGGCTCCGAGTTGATGCGTAAAAATCGATAGAGGATCGTTCGATGGACGCAACCGAATCAATATTCGCAGCGCGCTGATCCAGCACGGTTAAGCCGGCGCGAACAATCATGTAAAGCGTCGAGTTGTTCCAGGTTATATAGGTGAGTGGATCGAACGCGATATCGACACCTGTACCAACCAGATCGCGAGGCGGCTTGGGGCCCAGCAGGGGCAATACCAGATATGAGCCTTCCTGAGCTCCGGCCTTTCCCAGAGTAATGCCGAAGTCATTTTCATGGCTCGGAATTCCAACCCTGGACGCAACATCGATTAGGCCGGCTAGTCCTGCGGTGGAATTCACGACAAAGCGACTGACGGTATCGACCGCTTTATCTTCGTCGCCCTGCAGGACGTCATTTACCAGCACCACTGGTGCGTGAAGGTTCTCGAGCGCGTTGTGGCCGCTCCGTCGGGCCGGTTCTGGCATGGTACCGCGGTAAAATTTCGCAATTGGAGCAGCTACGAAATGATCCAGCTTCACGTCGAAATCAAATACGGCACGGTTGGTTGGCTCCCAGGGATCATTTTGGGCCAAAGCCTCTGGATCTTTAGTGGCGCAACCAGCTAGCACGGCGGTAGTGCATAAGATCAAAAAATGGTGGACTAATTTCACGATGCCCTTCTCTACGAGAAGGGAACATTAGTGGCGGATTCCAGCGACAAGATTAGTGCATATGACTGAAATGGGTTGTTTAACCGGCCATAACAATTCGTTATGTGATCTTTTTTGGCAGTCTAATCTTCTTCGTTGATGAGGCGGATGGCGCATTGAAATCTATTTGCGTGTCCCAACTGGCTGGTTGCGGACGCTTTCGCCATTTTTCGACGAATCTCAAAAACACTTGAAGTGGCATGGGCGTCTGTCGTCGACTCGGATGATAAAGATAATAGCCAGGTATGGTTCTGCTCCAGCCGTCCAATAACACAACGAGTCTCCCCGCTGCGACGTGATCTGCGATCATAGGCTCCGGGAGATAGCCAATACCAACTCCGTCAAGGGCCGCACGTAGCATGAAGTCGGCATCATTGACGGTGAGTGAGCCGTCGACTGCAATCTCTGTTTCCTCAGAGCCCTTCTTGAGAATCCAAGTCTGAACAGAACCGTCCCACGGCAAACGGTACAGAATGCAATTGTGGGAATGCAAATCTTTTGGATGCAGCGGCTTGGCGTGTTGTTCCAAATAGGTAGAAGCGGCAACCGCGAATACCCTGACTTCGTCCGTGAAACGCAGGACGGTCATATCTCGTTCGACCCTGTGCCCGACACGGATTCCAGCGTCAAAGCGGCCACTCACAATATCGCTATGTGTATCATCAAGGGCGACTTCAAGGCGGATTGCAGGATATTCTGCTAGAAAAGGCCGCACGATCGACGCCATTGACGTCAGGGCAATTGGTCGCGCCACCGTCAGGCGTAGCGTCCCAATCGGCTTATCGCGAAACGAATTAACACTATCCAGCGCTTGGTCGATACCCTCTAAGATCGGTTGGATTTGAGCAAGCAGCCGCTCGCCAGCGACCGTCAACGCAACGTTGCGCGTAGTGCGATTGAATAAACGCACGCCAAGCCGCTGTTCCAGTGCATTGATAGTCAGGCTCATGGAGGGCTTGGAAATGCCGACCTGAGCCGCGGCCTTTGTGAAGCTCCGATGTTCCGCGACGGCCACGAAGGCGGTCAGTTCATTGAGTTGAACAGGGCCCATTGTTCAAAAATTCCAAATAAATCATTTAGAATATTATGGATTATCAAAAAGCGTCCCCGGTATCAAGATTCTTTCCAGGCTGCAATCGCGGCCTGAGCGTTGGACCGGATCGAAATCGCCCCCGCGTCCCGGGCCGGTCCAACGCATTTCTAGGAGATCACGGACCCATGATCGAGAAGGTAAGTGACAGAGTTGATCCTGCAGACGCTCTGGCCGCTCGATCTGGGCCCTCAGCGGCTCTTCCAGCCCCGGAACGGCAATAATCGGGAGGTGCACATGACGATACAGATGATCTTGGATCGAAAAGGTGGCGACGTCTTTACAGTCTACTCGAGCGCGACGGTCAAGGATGCTGTCGATCAGATGCACAAGCGCGGTGTCGCCGCTCTGATAGTGAAGACTGGCGGTGATACTATGGGCATCGTTTCGGAGCGTGAGGTAGTGAGCGCCATTTCCCGCCTCGGAGAACGGGCACTTACCACGCCGGTGAAAGATATCCTTGTCACTACCCGAATAACTCTGAGACCCGAAGACAGTATCACCAGAGCAATGCGCATCATGACGTTTCACCGCCTAAGGCACTTGCCAGTAGTCGCAAATAGGAAACTGGTGGGAGTAGTCAGCATCGGCGACGTCGTCAAGAACCGGGTGGAAGACCTCGAAACCGAAACAAACGTCCTGCGAGACCTATCAATAGCAAGGCGCTAATCGGCCGCGCCAAGCGATTAGGAGGCAAATGTGCTTCACAATTCTTTCCCTTCAACAGCAATTGTTTGGCTAACAATCGTTTTCTTAGTCAGCGCAGTCGTCCAGCTGCCGGGTCCAGCCTTCGTTCGTCGCGCTTATAAGCAATGGGAGTATCCGCCAAAATTCTATCGCGTAACAGGCTTCATCGAATTGTTGATCGCGCTGTTTCTCGCGGTCCCACAAACTCGGATTTGGGGCGTAATACTTGCACTCCTGGTGATATTCGTGGCGGAAATCACGCTATTGAAAAACGAACAATATGCGTGGTCCGTTCCAGGTTTTGTTTTGATGCTCACCCTGGTTCCCGCAGCATTGGCAATCTAGGGCATGGCGAAAGGCTATCTGCCACCGTGCTTTTGCTCCACGGCGCGGACTTCCAAGCTACAGCCGAATTCGATCAAAGGCTGCCTTTCGTCCTGCACGGGCATTTGCAAGCCAGCTTCATAATCGACAAGGAGACTGTATGCGGTTGAAAGATAAAGTGGCGATCGTAACGGGCGCTGCGAGTGGCATTGGCAAGGAGATTGCACTAACCTTCGCGCGCGAAGGCGCCCATGTCGCGGTCGCAGATCTCAATAGCAAAGCTGCCGATGCAACTGCGAGAGAGTTGGAAGCGATCACCGGCGACGGCACTGCATTTGGTGTCGCAATGGATGTCTCGGACGAGGGGCAGGTCGACGCTGGGGTCGACAATGTCGTAGCACGGTACGGCCGGTTGGATATTCTTGTGAGCAATGCTGGGATACAAACTGTGCCTCCCATCGATGAATTTTCATACCCCAAATGGAAACAGTTGCTTTCCATTCATCTTGATGGCGCGTTTCTCACAACCCGCGCTGCTCTCCGCCATATGTATCGGCTGAGAAACGGTGGCAGCATCATCTATATGGGATCTATTCACTCGAAAGAGGCGTCTCTCCTGAAGGCGCCCTATGTGACCGCGAAACACGGTTTGATCGGGCTCGCTAAGGTGGTCGCAAAAGAGGGAGCAATACACAATGTTCGAGCAAATGTCGTTTGCCCAGGCTTTGTGCGTACTCCACTGGTTGATAAACAAATTCCGGAACAGGCTAAGACTCTCGGAGTGTCGGAGCGAGATGTCATCAAGAACGTGATGCTCAGGGAGACGGTTGATGGAGAATTCACGACCGTGCAGGACGTTGCCGATGCGACATTATTTTTTGCGAGCTTCGGCAGCAACGCGTTGACTGGACAGTCGCTGGTCGTGAGTCACGGTTGGTTCATGCAGTGATCACGTTTCCCAACCTCGCTTGGAAATTATTCCCAATTCCCAAACGACCTATTTCGAATATCGGGATTATAAAAATGATACTCGAAAGCCAGGGTCCGGATCGGGCGGAATGTACGCCTGAGCGTTGGACCGTATGGCTCCTATGGACGGGGTTGTCCGACAGGTTCCGTACGGTCCAACGTCTTAGTTTCTGATGGTGCGTATCGGTATCGTTCGACGAGAGTCAAGCGCGAGAGGCGTCATTCATCCCTCTCTCCCAATATCGCCGCAAGCGTTCCTAAGGCGTAGCTAACCCGAGCATGGACAACCTGGCCGCGATTGTTGGTGTCGTTCGCAAGCGTCTTGGAGTCGATATTCGTGCGCACGTTGTGAAAATGGCTTGGCCATGACATCGACTTCCATCCTGATGAGTGCGACCGATCCGCTCTAAGACGCTT
>Ga0193753_10003268_pt1 | contig 12117 bp, 8 predicted proteins | sample H1c2metaG_FD_144925 | JGI IMG/M metagenome (GOLD analysis project Ga0193753, IMG submission 144925) | Soil microbial communities from a riparian zone of the East river system, Colorado, United States - H1c2 | ecosystem: Environmental > Terrestrial > Soil > Riparian zone | place: USA: East River... | reverse complement strand
CGTCGCGCCAGCGCGAGTGAGGCAACCTGCTGCTGAAATGTCGAGCTGAAGCCGACGACGCCGTAGGTTCCCCAATCGACGGCCAAGAGGCAATCATCGACGAAGCGCGGAAGGAGCTCGCCCCGCAAGTGCGAAATCCAGGCGGCGTCCTTTCCCAGAGAGGCGACCCATTCGAGCTCCTCTGGGAACTCGGCAAGGTAGTCGCCGACGGAGCCCGGAACGCTCTCGCCGAAGGCCGCGACACCGAAGAGCCACTCGCCCGTCATGCGACCGCGATGGAGGCACAAGGCGTTGTAGAGGGCGGGCGTAATGCGCTTGGCGAGATCGAGGGAGAGGTGAAACGAGTCCGTCGCAAATCCCGTTTTCTCGGCAATGGCACGCAGCAGGCCCAATTGGATGGATGGCGCGTTCACCTCGACGCCAAATGGCATCGCCACGAGGGCCACGCGAAATGCGTCCGATGGCGCCTTCCTCGCACTCGGGGATGGGGCGCGCAGGATGGGGAGCGCGACGGTCAAGGTGCGCTCCCGAGTAAAAACTCGCCGACGGAGGTTTCGGCGAAGTAATCGGTACCAATGGCGCGGGCAAATCGATCCGCGTCGCCCGCACCGAGCGCGCACGGAGCGAGCCCCATGGCCGTGGCCGACAGGTACATCGTCTGAAACAGAATGCCCACGTGCTTGAGGATGAGCGAGTACGCGACGGACGCGTATTTCCACGCGATGCGCTGGAAGCGTGCCGCGACGACGATGAGAACTTGGAGCTGCTGACCGGGCGTGGCGGTCGATTGCTTTGCGAACGCCAAAAGATGCTCGACGTCGCGCGTGCGCCCCGAAAGGCGTCCGAGGCGGTGCCCAACGGGGTCGTAGTGATAGAGCCCCGTTCCGAGCCCCTCGCAGCACTCGACCGCCGCGTAGAGTTCGAGTTCGTACATTCCACCGCCGCCGGGGTACGGCCGCAAGCCGACGTCGGTCCGAAGCGTGCCCGCCTCCGTCTCGACGGCGACGTCGCGCTGCTCACGCACACGCGCCACGCGATAGAGAAACTCGCCAAGCTGCTGCAATTGAATCGGGCGGGCCCCATAAGAGCGAATCGTCTTGCGCGACTCCTGAACGTGCGCGAAGGGCGGGTCCTCTTTCTCGAGCCGCGACAGATCCGGGCGATACAGAGAGACCGTTTCTTTTGCCTCGATGCGTTTGATGGCGGGCGGCGGAGGTACATCGCGTCCGAGGCGATAGAGAACGCGCGGGCAGTCGTGCCGCCCGACGCGACTTCGCGAATGAAACAAGAGGTCGTGAAACTCCCACGTCATGAGCGCTGGGCTTTTATCCTCCGCGGTACCTTCCGGAGAACACGCGACGACGAGGCCCGCCCCGGCGAGCAAGCCGATGAGGCCGTCCAGCGCGTCTTCACCGACGTCGGGACAGAGGGATCGCAGTCGCGCGAGCCCGCGCGGGCTCGCCAGGGCGTGAAGGAGCGTGGCGACGCGAGGGTCGTGAAGAGCGACCCGGGCGTGCGCGAGTGGAGACTCGATGACCATTTCGTCATCGATGCGGCGCAGGAGCGCAAATCGCGAAAGAACGTAATCGGAGTCGCCGGTGAGCGCGGGCGAAAACGTGCAGGCAGGGGAAATCGGGGTAAGTGTTGCGAGGGGTTTTCCGTCTCCAACGGCGGACCATACGAGCAGGCCGCTTCCAGCAAGACGGTTGAGCAGATAGTAAAATCGGCCGAGGCCCGCCGTTCCGTCCTTCTGCCGCACGATCTCGGCCAAGCGACCTTCTTGCCCGCCCGTGGCACCTAGCCGCTGGAGAAGGTCTGCGATCCCCGGCGTCGTCGAATCCACGACCATGCGAGCGTCACCGCGTTGCAGAACGCGCCCTTCCTCCGTTTCGGTCGCGGTCACCCCGTCCCGAAGACGCAGCCAAAGGCCATCGGGTAGCGACGCAACGCGCTTACGACTTTCAGATACGGATTGGATCATTGGCATTCCGGCGGATGGAGATCGGTGAATGGATCGCATCGACCCGACCTCCAAGATGTCCCGCACGCCGCGCGCCGTCGAGACATCCAAACGGACGACATCGAGCTCCCCTCCCCCCTCCGCTCCCTTCGCGCAAGGGTTCTCGCAGCTCCCTCCCCCTTCGGGGGAGGGTTGGGGTGGGGGTGCCTCTTCTTTCGACGCGCGCGTCCAGACCGCTTCTCAGTCGTGAGTCACAGCCCCTGAATCCAGCTGGTCAACGCGGATATGCCATCGGCGTCCGCCTTTTTGCTCGCGATGGGCGGCATCGACTCCGACGTGCCGTCGCGCTTGGACATTCGATACACGAGTCCGCTCTGCTCGGGGTGCCCGGCCACGACGCGGTCCACGTCGCCCGAGGCCTTGGGGCGCTGCATTTTGATGCCAACCGTGGAGGCATAAATTCCGGTCGACGCGGCCGTGCGTTCGCTGACCGATAGCCGCAAGACCATCTGGTTGTCGGGCCAAGCGGTTCCATTTTCATTATGGCAATGCCCGCAATTGGCGTGAAGGTATCCGAGCGCGCGGGACGTCGCGGCGTCGCCAGGCACCGAGAAGTCGGCGTCTGACGCTGGCGGGGCGGTGAGCTTTCCCTGTCCCGCCAGCCATCGCAAATTGACCGCCGAAGCGGGTGCGGCCGGTTGAGACAATTGAATCGCAGAGAAGCCGAGCACGCGCCCCGCTTCACCGTTGTGGCATTTCCAGCAGTCCTCGCGCGAGGGTACGTCGTGATCCGTACCGCGCACGTTCTTTGCGCCGTTGATGACCAGATCGGCGTCCGATTCATCGCCGCGCCAGACGAATGTGGACGCGCGATAATCGGCCTCGACTTTTCCCGTATCGGTCACGTGTTCGATGAGGCGCGTTTCGAGCCTGCGACCATCGCGGGCGAATTCTTTGAAAAGCTTGGTGCCAACCGGGAATCGCCAATGGTCCATGTCGGATGTGTCAATCCGGGCCCCAGCGGGAAGAACGATCCAACGCTTCTTGTCCGCGCCGTCGGACCAGAGGGCGTGAGAGGGCGTGTATTCGAGTGCCTCCGACGAAGGCTGCTTCGCTGCAATATCCGAGTAGAGCCCCGTTTCCGACAGCCGCTGCGCTTCCGCTCCGGGCGGAGCATCCGTCTCCGGACCGGCATCGCTGGTCGTACCGTCGCTATCGGACGAACCGCACCCCGAAAAAAGCCTGACGATAGCAACGGCCAGCCACAAAGCCGCCTGTGCGCCTAAGACTCCACGCATGCGCTCCTCCTTGTTTGCATCTGAGTCTCTATCTGAATCGGATCAGGCTGAATCGGATCAGGGCGTCGGAACGCAATCTGGCCGTGGACTATTGATTTTCGGCAGGGACAGCAAGTACTTCGCAACATCGGTCGCGTCCTCGTCCGTCATATTGGAGTACGGCGCCGCGTGGCCCACGGGCATGGGCGGGCAAACCGCGCCGCCGTCTCGGTCGGTTCCCTGTTTGATGATTTTGACGATGTCGGCCACCGAATAGGCCGCAATCCCAGTTGGATCCGGCGTCAAATTGGCGGAATGAATCTCCGCGGGAAAATGAGCAGAGGGCAGCCCGAGGTCGGCGGACGTCCAAACGCGGTTGCCCGCGAACCATTTCATGCGGTCCGCTTCGGGAGGCGTGCCTGTTTCGGGCGTGTGGCACTCGATGCAGGCGGCCGCCGTCGCGGCAAGATAGCGGCCGCGCATCTGGCTATCGTAGTCGGGATTCCCGTCCTTCACCGGTGACGGCACCGTCGTCATGTCGATCGGCGATGTCGGGGCGGCCGGCGGAGTGTCCCACGGAGGCTGACTGGGCCTCGACTCGTGTGCAACCGCCGGAACGGTGCGCAGATACGCGACGACGGCGTCGGCATCACTGTCCGTCATGTTGTGGTAAACCCAATAGGGCATCACGGGATACAATACGCCGCCCACCGTGCGTTTGCCATTTTGGAACATGTCGCGAATTTCCTGAGCGGTTCGATTCTTCAAACCCGTGGTATCGCTCGTCAGGTTTCGCGTGGTGAGGCACCCGGGCCCTGGGCCGCCGGCGTCGTTGCTCTTGTCGCTGCCGATGAAGCAATCGTTGCCCGCCAGGTACATTGCCGTGTTGGGGCTTCCGTCGGGGTTGCGGGGCGTATGGCAATCACTGCATACCGCCAGCGTGTCCACGATGTATCGACCGCGGGCAACGGGATCGCCACCATCGCCGGTCGTCTGATCCGCACTCGCATCCTGCACCGGCACCGACGTGTCGTCTCCGCCACACGCACCGACGACGAGCGCCGGCACTGCGGCGGAAGCAAAAACCATAAGCCAAATCAATTGCCGCATCCCGTTCGCCTCCGAATGAATACACCTTGCCGGCTATATCCGGCCAAGGTCAATGACTCTCTCGTTATATCGCGGTATTCATCTTGCGATCTGGGGCGAGGATGGGGGCGGGGATGGGGGTGGGATTGGGGTGGACGCATTCAGAACCAGGCAGTTACTTACGAGGTGCCGTACGCCGCCCAACTGCGATAAGAAACGCTGTGCTCTCATTGACGAACTCGGCGCTTCTTTTTGACGCACTCATCAAATGATGTGACGACGACGGCCGGTGCGGCGGCGACCGGTGACTCGCTGCGCGTCCGCCGCACACCATGCCGCAGAAGCTGCGCCACACCGGCCGGAAGGTGCCTTGACACGATGAATTATAAATATAATATTACGTTCATAATTCTTCTGAAGGAAAGGCCACCATGAGCACGAGCTACGTCGTCGACACGATTCGAACCCCACGCGGCCGCGGCAAATTGGGAAAGGGAGCACTCACCGGCATTCACCCACAGGAGCTGTTTGCGCAGGTGCTGAATGCCCTTCGAGAGCGCGGGGCGTTCGTCGCGAGCGACGTGGACGATGTGCTCGTAGGGTGTGTCTCTCAGGCGGGCGAGCAAGGCGCCAACATCGCGCGCAACGCGGTGCTGGCGGCGGGATGGCCCAACGAAGTGTCGGCGGTTTCGCTGAATCGATTTTGCGGATCGGGGCTGCAAGCTGTTCATTTTGGCGCCATGGGGGTCGGCTCGGGAGCGATGGATCTTGCGATCGCCGGCGGGGTCGAAAGCATGTCGCGGGTGCCAATGGGGTCGGACGGCGGAGGTCAGGACGGAAACAACTTGCATCTACGTGAGCGCGTGTTCCAAGTTCCTCAAGGGATCAGCGCCGACCTCATCGCGACGCTCGAAGGCTTCTCGCGTGAAGAGGTCGATCGCGTAGCACTGCGCTCGCAAAAGAACGCGGAGCGCGCGATTGAAGAGAGCCGTTTTACGAAGTCGCTGTTTCCCGTTCGAGACCCGGAGACGGGCGCCGTCGTGCTCGAACGCGACGAGTTTCCACGGCCTGGCACGACGGCCGAGGCCCTCGCCGCGCTCAAGCCATCCTTCGTCGAGCTTGGTGAAACGGTGGTCGGCGCCAAGGGCGAGACCTTGGATGGCATTGCCCTCGCGGCGTACCCGGCCGCCAAGACGGTCCGTCACGTTCACACGGCTGGCAACTCGAGTGGGATCGTCGATGCGGCGGCCGCGGTGGTGCTCGCATCGGAACGATACGTGCGGGAGAAGAGCATCCGGCCGCGCGCCCGTATCCGTGCCATGACGACGGTCGGGAGCGAGCCAGTCCTCATGCTCACGGCCCCCGGACCCGCCAGCGAGAAAGCGTTACGCATCGCGGGAATGACGACGCGCGACATCGACCTCTGGGAGATCAACGAGGCCTTTGCCGGCGTCGTCCTTCAGGTAATCGGCGCCCTCCGGCTCGACCCCGACCGAGTGAATGTCAACGGCGGCTCCATTGCGCTCGGCCATCCCTTGGGCGCGACCGGCGCGATGCTCCTCGGCACCGCGCTCGACGAGCTCGAACGAAGTGGAAAAACCACCGCGCTCATCACGATGTGCATCGGCGGCGGTCAGGGCATCGCTACGATTCTCGAACGCGTTTGACAGCGCGTCGTTCATAGGAACGCCAATAGACGCTCATAGGAACGCCAATAGATGCTCATAGGAACGCCAATAGACGCTCATAGGAACGCCAATAGACGCTCGATGACGAAGTCGGGATTCTCCTCGGCGAACCAATGAGCCGCCTCGGGCACGACGACGCCGGCCGGTTACGTCGTTGGCCACCTCGCGCATCATTTCCTCGATGAGGGGGCCGCTCGTGCTAAGGGCCCCGCCCATGGCCAGGGCCGGCATGTCCAACCGGACGCGCATGAGCTCCTTGTTGTCGCGAACGTCCTGCGGAAAGGCCCGGTCGCGAATCGTCCATCAGGAAATAGAGCGCGGCCACGACGCGAAAAAGTGTGGGCTCTTTTTCCACATCGTGGCCGCACAAGTGTTCGGCTCTTTTGTTTCCGAAAGGGAGCGCTCCCTCACCCCAGCCCTCCCCCGAAGGGGGAGGGAGCCGACGCCTCAAAACGTCTCTCTTTCTCCCTTCCCTTCGAGGAAGAAGCCGACGCCTCAAAACGTCTCTCTTCCGCGCGTGAGGGGGAGCCGTCTCCTTCGGCACTACGAACAACGGTCGAACGTGTCTCTTCCCACCTCCCCCTTCGGGGGAGGGTTGGGGTGAGGGAGCCGTCTCCTTCGGCACTACGACAGCCGTTGGCCTAGAGGTGGCCTCCCATACGACGGGGTCGTCGTCCGTGTCGATGGCAATACGCGGGCGCGTTGGGCTGATCGCAGCGCCCGTGCGATCCCGTCGAGGTGCCCCCGTCGGGAGAACCGGGATCCGTCGTGCCGCTATCGGGAGAGCCCGGATCCGTCGGCCCTGCGTCGGGAGAACCCGGGTCCGTGGGGCCCGCGTCGGGAGAACCGGGGTCCGTGGGGCCCGCGTCGGGAGAGCCCGTATCGACGGGGCCTGCGTCTGCGGGACCGGATCCCGAGCCGGGGGCCGGGGACGGTTCGTTGATGGCTGCAGGCGGTCCGAATGCGCAAGGTCCCACCGCACCCGCGGTCGAGACCGCATAGCAGAGGGAGCCCTGCGGGGTCGTCTTGAAGGAGCCGCCCTGCTTGACGTCGACGGTCACCGCGCCGCCCGAAGCCGTCGCCGTCACGGTATATGCACCCGCTGCAACATCGACGAGCACGTGATCGGCATCCGCCGTCTGCTTCACGGTGTAGTGAGCGCTGCTCGTGCTTGCCGTGGGGGCCTGGTCGCCCGGAAACAGGACGACTTGATTGCGTGCGCTTTGCACGTGAACCCCGACCACATTACCCGCGGTCACGTTTCCGTCCGTGGACGAGAGACGCGTCTGTTCAGGAACGGCGCCCGAAGCCGAAATCACGGTGAGCCATTGTTGGTCGACCGCTGCCTTCGAGTGTTCCTCGAGCCGAGTAACGCCGCCAGGCAAGCTTACGGACGACACCGTCGCGTTTCGCGGCAGCAACGTGCGGATGCTTCCCAACGTCCCCGTGGCATCCGCAATGTCGAAACGCTTGGTCGACGCGTCCGTCACCTGGCCCGCTTTGGGTGCACTCGGCGTATGAAAGGACATCCATTGGTCCGGAGTGCCTGTCACAGTCGTTCGATCGAAGAGCACGAAGGTGCCCGGCCGGACGAAAACGAGATCGCGCGTGAACGCGCCAAGCGCCGTCGACTTGTAGGCCTGTTCGACTTGGGCAGCGCGCGCGCGCACGAACCCTCCCCAATCTTCATAGCGTTCAACGTGCGTCTTGGATTGGCTCGGTCCTGCACCCGATTGTCCGGGATTGTACGGATTGCTCGAGTCGGACACGAAAAACGTGTTGTAGAGCGAGCGGGTCCGACTGCCCCATGTATCGGCGTACACGAAGTCCTCGCCGGACGTTCCCGCGACTTCGGGAATCAAGCCCGTAGCGTTGGCCAGGACGGGTTTACCGCCGGAGACCACGCTGAGACTTCCTTGATTGAACATCTGCTCTCCGGAATCCGGCGCATTGATGTAGGTACCGCTCGACAGCGCCCCCCACGCAGCATCCGTATTCCACGTCGAACGCATCGCCACGTGTCCGGGGCCCGGCGCAAAGTACGACAGTGGACGATCTTTGTACGGAGTCGACGCCTGCCCCGGATCGGAATAGAGGAACGCTTGCCAGGGCGCTCTGTCGTCGCCGGAAGCCGTAATGTCCGCCGTGAAGGCGCGCGCCCGCGGGGCCGACGGATCGCCGAGCTCTCCGAGAGCCGTTGCAAGCGTACTCGCCAACGCCGCAGACGGCGCGAGCGACGTGCCCGATCGCACCGTGCCCTGGTCATCCATCTTCTCGAGCGAAGGCCAGGCGAAGTACGACACGTAGAGGGCCTGATCGTGCGCTTGCGGCGCCTCGAGGATCCAATCGAGGCCTTTTGCCGTCTTCACCGCCCAGAGGGCCTGCACCATGTTGCGCACGGACAGTGGGCCGTACTCCCACCCTTCTGGCCAGCCACCTCCCGCCATGGAACTGACGTACGCGGGCTTGACCAAACTGGTCCATTGCGTGGTGACCGCATCGAAATATCCCGTCGCTTTCGCGTTGTCTCCTTCGGTGGCCAGAGCGGCCGCTGTCTTTGCAAAAAAGTACCCCGCGAAATAATTGCCAATGGGTTGATCTCGAATGAACCCCGACACGTCGTACCAGTCGATCCACGCATTGAGCGATGTGATGACCCCGGATCGGGTCGCATCCGACAAAGCCGGATACAGCCAATCGAATCCAACGGCCATTCCAACGCCATAATTACGTATTCCGTAGCCCGAGTCGGTCGAAGGAGCTTGTCCTCCCGAACCGACAGGAGTCGACATGGCATCCAGCAGGCGCCCGCCCGCGGCGCCATACGCCTGCGCAGAGGCCGCATCGGTTCCCTCCGCGACCCGATAGCAAAGGCCCAGCGACATGATGGGCGGTATGTATTCCTCTCCTTGGTAGCCTTGCCCGACATTTGGGAAATTCGGATATGCGTCGCCACTGGGAGGATTCATGGCTCCCGTCGCATATCCGTCGCATTTCGACTTGAGTGCAGCCCACGCCGAGTCATTGGCGGCGGCGCGCGCTTTCAAGCGTGTAAGAAACGCCGGAGTGAGAAAAAGCCGCGCGGCCGGGCGTGCGACGAGCGACGAACTCGTATTGTAAATATCTTCTGAATTACCTTTTTCGCCCGACGAGCAGCCAGACATGAAACTTGCGGCCAAAGTGGATGTGCATGCGATAATGGTCGAGGCTCGAAGAATGGTCTTCATGGTTTGCGACTCCTTGCGCTGGTGGAACTGCGCGGACTAACTCGGACGGCCAAAAACTCGCCCGGCACACGCGACCCAACGGCCACACGCGCATACGCAGTTCGGTTTCAAGGAGGGCCACGCCGACGCAAAGGCGGCGCGACCCGTTTAGGGTTCCTCAGCATTCAAAAGGAGGAGGCGCGATCGCAAGGGGAGGGGCGACTACGGAACCCCCACCCCTTGAAGGACGTCTCGCGGATGTCCCTACATGTCTACGATCGAATTCCTCGAAGAATCAACCCGACGATCGACGCGAGGCGTCGTTGACGAGTGCCGCGCGGGCGCCCATTTTTTTTTCGCGCCATCGGCGTTTTTAAGACGACCTCTCACTTCGAGGCGCACAGCACTCCCGAGTCACATTCGCCCGTAGACTCACCGCCATCCAATCGATCCGCCTTGCGCAGCGCCGGGAACATTCGCGCCCAAGCAGCCGTAATGACCAGCGAACCGATGCCGCCCAAGATCGCGGCGCCGACGGGCCCGAGCACGCGAGCGGCGAGCCCGGTCTCGAATTCGCCGAGTTCGCTGGAGGCGCCAATGAACAAGCCGGACACCGCCGACACGCGGCCGCGCATGTGATCGGGCGTAGCTATCTGCACCAAAGAATGCCGAACGTAGACGGAAATCATATCCGCCGCGCCCAACACCGCGAGGGCGATCACCGAAACGATCAACGACTTGGCGACGGCGAAAACCAAGGTTGCCAAACCGAACACGGCCACGCCCGCGAACATCCAGTGGCCCGCGCGGCGCTGAAGCGGCCAACGGCTCAACGCAAAGGCCATGGCGGCGGCACCGATGGCAGGGCCAGAGCGAAGCGCGCCGAAGCCGTGCGGCCCCACATTCAGCACGTCCCGGGCAAACACCGGCAACAGGGCGGTCGCGCCGCCAAGAAGCACGGCGAATAGATCCAGGGAGATCGACCCGAGCACGATCTTGTTGATCCAGACGTACGCGATCCCCTCGCGAATCTGTTCGAGGCGCGAACCTGGCCGCCGCTCGGGCCGGGTGTTCGCCCGAATGGATAGGAGGGCAACGGCCGCAATGGCGTAGAGCACCGCCGCACCGACATACGCCGCCGCCGGCGACACCGAGCAGAGGGCGCCGCCGATCCACGGCCCGATCATCGAACCGCCTTGATCGGCCAGTGAGTTCCACGAGATGGCACGGGGCAGCGCCTCGCGCGGCACGAGCATCGGCCCCATGGCCCCGCTCGCGGGCGACAAAAACGCGCGCGAAGCACCAAATAAGGCCGCGATGATGAAGACGGGAACCAGGCTCGAACTCGGCCCGAGAGCGAACGCAGCCAACGCCAGCGCGCACCCCATCTCCACCCCGGTGCAGGTCAGCATGATGGCGCGACGGTCACGGCGGTCGGCCATGGCGCCCGCGATGAAGGTGAAGATGAACAGGGGTAGGAACTGTGCAAGGCCTACCATGCCGACCAGGAGGGCGCTCTGCTCGACGCTCCGCGTGTGCCGGGCGACGGTGTAGACTTGCCACCCAACGGTGATGCTCTCGGCCTGCACGGCCAGAGCGGAAAACACATGCGCCCCCCAAAACAGGGCGAAGGCGCGGTGTGCGAACACCGAGGTGGGGGGCGCCGTGGGCGAGTCCATGGGTGGACAGTGACTGACTATCGGTCACTGGTCAAGTTGACGAGTGACCGAACGTCAGTCATTTTACGCAATCGAATGGCACGCACCTCGCCCCGTGTGAAAACTTCGTCACCTGCATCGCCTCGCCCCCGCACCAAACCGGCGGAGGTTCGGCGAGAGGAGTTGATGGACGCGGCCGAGCGGCTCTTCCTGGACAAGGGTGTTGCCGCCACCAGCGTCGACGAGATTGTCGTCGCGGCCGATGTGGCGAAGGGTACCTTCTACATTCACTTCGAGTCGAAGGAGCGATTGCTGGTGGCCCTCCAGCAGCGATTCGTGACGGCCTTCTGCGGCGATTTTCAGGCCGCAATGAATCGGCGGCGCGCGGACGACTGGAAAGGACGGCTGCGGGCCTGGGTCGAGGCAGGCGTCAACGGATATCTCGACCGCACCGCCGTGCACGACATCGTCTTCCACGAGTTCCGCCCGGACGATCCGCGCGCCAAACACGACAATCCGATCGTCGACGAGCTCTCCGAGCTTCTCGGTCGAGGGACGCGCGCCGGTGCGTGGTCGGTCGAGGCGCCCCATCTGACGGCGGTCATGTTGTTTAGCGCGCTGCACGGCGCCCTCGATGACGCGCTCGGCGCGAAGTCGGAAGAAGTGAATCGAAAACGCCTCACGCGCACGCTCGAGACCTTCTTTCAACGCGCGGTCGGACTCGCGTAAGCGCAAGGTCCCGCTCAGGGACAGCGGATGAGCGTGACGTTCTCCGGATTGATGACGGTCGACGGATTGAGTCCAAATACTTCGATGAACGCATGATCGAGGTGCGAGAGATCGTGGAAGCCAACTTCATGCGCAATCTCCGTTAGCCGGCGCCCCTGCGACCATAGCGAAATAGCCCGCCACACCGCGGTCCAACGGGCATAGTGAGTGACCGTATTGCCCGTGACCTCTTTGAACAAGTGCCGCAAGCGCGACGGCGATAGCCCCAACCGGCGAGATAGCGCCGGGAGCGACACTTCGTCGAACGGCGAGTCGTCGATCATCTTCAGCGCTTGCTCGATGCGCGGATCGATGGTCGGGGGCGGCGGGTTGCAGTCCGAGATGGCGTGCATCGCCGCCTCGAACAGTCGATCGAGGTCTTCGCAGGGCAGCTCGCCTTTGAAAGCCTTCTTCAGCGCGGGCAACAAATGCGTGAAGCGTTCGAACTCGAGCGATTGGACGGGTTCGGTG
>Ga0193753_10003267_pt1 | contig 12118 bp, 8 predicted proteins | sample H1c2metaG_FD_144925 | JGI IMG/M metagenome (GOLD analysis project Ga0193753, IMG submission 144925) | Soil microbial communities from a riparian zone of the East river system, Colorado, United States - H1c2 | ecosystem: Environmental > Terrestrial > Soil > Riparian zone | place: USA: East River... | reverse complement strand
CTTCTTCAGCAGTCACATCGAGTGAAAGGGGAAATCATCATGACTGTTTCATTTCGCCATCTATCGACCGCGACGCTTGCGGCGTTCCTGTGTCTGGCATCGCTCGCGTCGGCAGCATCGGACAAACCTGCCGTTTCGAAAGCCATCGCCGCCGCGGTTGCCGATCCTGCAAGGCCGCAGGCAGACCGCGATCGCGACGCGGACCGCAAGCCGGCGGAGTGCATCGCCTTCGCGGGCCTTGCGCCGGGACAACGTATCGCGGACCTGTTGCCGGGCGGCGGTTACTTCACGCGCATCTTCAGCGGCGTCGTCGGTCCGAAAGGCCAGGTGATCGCCGTCGCGACCCCCAAGCGGCCGGATGCGCCGCCCGACCGGCCGGAGCCCTCGGCCGCTGTGCGCGCCATCGCCGCCGATGCCCACTACAAGAATGTGACCGTGTCCGTCGAGAAGGTAGTGGAGTTCAAGCTTCCTCCGAAACTCGACATGGTCTGGACGTCGCAGAACTATCACGATGTGCACAACGTGAAGGACATCGACGTCGCGGCGTTCAACAAGGCGGTATTCGAGAGCCTGAAGCCAGGCGGCATCTACATCGTCATCGACCACGTCGCCGAGAAAGGTGGGGGCTTCACCGTCACCTCGACCTTGCATCGCAGTGAGCCCGACGCAGTGAAGGCGGAAGTCGTATCCGCGGGCTTCGAGTTCGTCGGTTCGAGCGACGTCATCGCCAATCCGGCCGACGACCACAAGACGGCGGTCTTCGAGGCCGGCCTGCACGATAAGACGGACCGCTACCTGCTCAAATTCCGCAAACCGAAATGATCGCGGCTCAGCGCGGCGGAGTTTCCAGCTTGATCTGCTGAATGCTCGCTGGGGTGGTGGGCGCCAGCAGCACGCTGCCGGTCACCCGGCCGTGTGTGCAACGCCAATTGAAATCACCCGCGAGAGCGCCGGTGGCGCTGATGGCCGCGGTCGTATCGCAATCGCCCACGGCCTTCTTGAGCTTCGCCAGGTCACCGGCCCATCCGGCCGCGTCGCGATCCATCAGAAAATTCATCGCCAATTGCCCGACGTTCGCGTTGACGTTGCCGGCCTTGTAGATCGCGCCGACGGTGCGATACGCGCGCGCGAGATCTTCGGTGACGGCGATCTTGCGATCCTTGAAGAAATCCTCCTTGCTCAACGCCGCGGCCGCGTCCCACACCGCGCCTGAAGGCCCCGCATAAGTCCGGTTCGCGAGTGCGAAGATGCCAAGGCCTTTCTGCGGCATGAGCAGGATGTGCGAGCCGTAGCCGGGGTAACCGCCGCCGTGGCTCATCGTGACGCCGAAGTCACAGCCCACGGAGACGATGAAACCCATGCCATAGCTGGTGGCGAGCGGGCAGGCGCCTTGCCCCGGATGCCCGACCCGCTGCGGGAAGCTGCGCGGAAAGCTTGCGCCTTGCCCGAGTTCGCGCACGCTCGCGCGACTCACCGGACCGGTATTCGCATCATCGCGTGGCGGCCACGCGGACAGTAGATAGGCGACCCATCTGGCATAGTCGTTGGCGCTGGTCTGGATGCCGCCCATGGAGCCGAACGCGCCGTGCGACATCGTGGGCTCGAGGCGCCACGCGTCATCTTCCCAGCGATATCCGAGCGCGCGGCGCTCACGCGGCGCGGCATCGACGAAGAACCCCGACGACTCCATGCCGAGGGGTTTCAACAGCGACTGCGTGATGGTGTCGGCGAAGGGACGCCCCGACACATTGGTGATGATCCGGCCGAGCAGGGCGTAGCCGAAATTCGAATATTCCCAGGCGGTGCCGGGCGGGCGCGTGAAGGGAACGCCTTCGCGCAGGAGCCTGGAGAACTCCGCGTCGGGCATCGGCGTTTGCCGGTCACCCCACGGGTCGTCGGTGACGAAGCCCGCGGTGTGGTTCAACAGGTCGCGCACGCGGATGCGCGGCGAGTCCTGCGTCGGATACTTCCAGCCGCGCATTTCGGGCACGTAGGTTTCCGCGGGCGCGTCGAGCGAAAGCTTGCCGTCGTCGCGCAGCTTCAGGATCGTGAGCGCCGTAAAGGCCTTGGTCATCGAGGCGATTCGAAACAGCGTGTCCGCCGTCACCGGCCGTTTGGATTCGAGATCCTGCACACCGATGCCGCGGACATGAATCAGCTGGCCGTTCGATACGATTCCATACACGAGGCCGGGAATGTGATTGTCGAGCGCGTAGTCGGCGAAAATTTCGTCGACCTTCGCAAATGCCGTCGCGGGCCCTTCCGCGGCCCGGGCAGCGAACGTGACCAGCAAGAATGACAAGCCAACAAGCGCGCGCTTCGACATCGAACCTCCCGGATGCGGGCAAGGAGCCCGTTCACAGAAATGTACTGGTCCAACGCGCGGCGCGCCATTTGCCTAACGGTTTCGCGGCGTGCGGCAAACCTTTGCCGCCCTGTTCTGGAGCGATTTAAGGAACGTTGGTGCCGACCGATATCCGGTACGGGCGTACCGCGCCCGCGGCTCATTGCGGACCCATCGAATGCTTCAGGTTTTAGGCTCAGTCATTGTCCTCGCCAGCGTGCTCGGCGGTTTCGCCCTCGAGGGCGGGCACCTGCTTGCGCTGTGGCATCCGACGGAAATTCTCATCATCGTCGGCGCGGCGCTCGGCGCGTTCATGACCAGCAATCCGCCCAAGGTTTCCAAGCAGGCCTTCGTGCTGGCGCTCACGCTGCCGAAGGGCGCGCGCTACGGCCGCGACGACTACGTCACGCTGCTCAAGCTCATCTACGACATCCTCATGAAGATCCGCAAGGATGGCCTGCTGGCCATCGAAAGCGACATCGAATCGCCCGAGAAGAGCGCGCTGTTCCAGAAGTACCCGGTCATCCTCGAGGACCACCACATGGTGGTGTTCATCACCGATTGCCTGCGCCTGATCACGGGTGGATCGCTCGATCCGCATGAGCTCGAGAGCCTGCTCGAATACGAACTCGAGACGCATCACAAGGAAGCGCACGAGCCCTGTCACGCGGTGCAGAAGGTGGCCGATGCGCTGCCGGGCTTCGGCATCGTGGCGGCGGTGCTCGGTATCGTGAACACCATGTCGGCGCTCGAGGGCGCGGATACGGCGACCATCGGTCACAAGGTGGGCGCGGCGCTGGTCGGTACCTTCCTCGGCATCCTGGTCGCGTACGGTTTCGTGGGCCCGATCGCCTCGGCGATGGAGCATCGCGCGAACGAAGAGAGCAAGGCATTCGAAGTAGTGAAGATGGCGCTGGTGGCCAGCGTGCGCGGCTACGCGCCGACGGTGGCCGTCGAGTTCGCGCGCAAGTTGCTGTTCAGCGAAGTGCGTCCCACGTTCGCGGACCTCGAGGCGCACCTCAAGAACAAGCCGCCGCCGGGCAACGGCGGGCATTGAGCCATGGCTGCCGAGGCGAAGCCGCGGCCGATCTACGTCAAGCGCGTCAAAAAAGTCGCCGGCGGACATCATGGCGGCGCATGGAAAGTGGCGTACGCGGATTTCGTGACCGCCATGATGGCCTTCTTCATGGTGATGTGGCTCATCACCGCCGTTTCCAAAGATCAGCGCGCGGCGATCTTCGACTACTTCAAGAACCCCAGCATGGAGCCGGGCAAAAGCGTGAAACCGGCGCCTGGCCAGATGGGCCCGGGCGGGGCGAGCAGCGCGGTCATCAACATGGGCGGCGGCCTCGACGCACCCAAGTCGTCGCTCAAGAGAACCGAGGCGATCGGTGCGACGGTGATGACCTCGCCCGCGGATCCCATCGACCTCAAGTCCAACGAACAGAAGATGGCGGAAGCCGAGGAGCTCAAGAAGCTGCTCGAAAGGAAACAGCTCGACGCACTCATGCAGGATCTCAAGGAGGCCATCGCCAAGAGCCAGGCGTTGCAGCCGTTCAAGGATCAGCTGCTGCTCGATATCACGCCCGACGGACTGCGCATCCAGATCCTCGATGCGCAGAACCGTCCGATGTTCGACCTCGGAAGTGCGCGCCTGAAAGGCTACACCCATGCCCTCCTGAAGGAAGTCACCGGCTACCTTCGAACGGTTCCGAACCGGCTCAGCGTGACGGGCCATACGGATACCACGCCGTATGCCGGCATCACCGGCTACACGAACTGGGATCTATCTACTGACCGCGCCAACGCGGCGCGCCGTTCGATGGAGTCGGCCGGCCTCGAGACCGAGCGCATTGCGCGCGTCGTCGGCCTCTCCTCCTCGGTGCTGTTCGACAAGGACAATCCGCGCAGCGCGGTGAATCGGCGCATCAGCATCGTCGTGATGACCAAGCAGGCCGAGCAGGACGCTCAGCAGACGGATCTGCCCGATGCCGGAGTGGCTTCCCAGGGTGAACCCGCTGCGGAATCACTCACGCCCGTCGCGGAATCGCCGGCGCCCGTGGAAGCCGCGGCAACCCCGTCCGGCTAGTCCACGCGGGTCAGACCCAGTTGCGTGCGCTCGCCAGCGCGTCTTCGGGATAACTCACGCGGTCGAGAAAATCGCCGCGCAGGATTCGCAGCGCGATGATCTCGTTGTGGATCTCGGCGGAGGTGCGAAGGCCCAGCCGGCGCAGCAATGGCAATGGAGGGCACCAGCCCTGCAAGGCGTGCTGGAGCAGAAACACGGACACCGCGGCAGGCAGCAGAAAGTAGCGGCGGTCGACGAACAGTCCGAGCCCCAGGCCTAACAGCGAGATCGAAGCCGCGTTGGCTTCGAGAGTTCGCTCGATGTCCCATTCGCGGTGCAGCTCGAGGATTCGCTCGTCGATGAACACCGGGTCCGCGCCGATGAATCGGGAGACGTCGTGCAGGGTTCGGGCCTGGATCCGGTTGTTGACGAGGGCGGCGGTGGCGCGCGGTACGCGTTCGTCCGTAGAAGGCAATATTGCGTCGTTCATGACGCGGATGATCGCCCGGGTCATGGGCCCGGCACTGTCAGAGGCTGCCGCAGCCTTTCTTCAGTATTTTGGCAGGGTTCAGCAATCCGGCAGGCTGAAGAAGAACACGGCACCCTGGTCCTGCTCGCCGTCGACCCAGACCTTGCCCCCGTGACGCTCGACGATACGACGCACGATGGAAAGCCCCACGCCCGTGCCTTCGAATTGATCCGCGCTATGCAGGCGCTGAAACACGCCGAACAACTTGTTCATGTACTTCATGTTGAAGCCCACGCCGTTGTCCTTCACGAAGCACACCATCGTATTGCCATCCATGCGATAGCCGATTTCGATGCGGGCCTTTTCCCGCTCGCGCGTGAACTTGATGGCGTTGGAAATGAGGTTCACGAACACCTGTTGCATGAGGCCGGGGTCCACCTGCCAGGTGGGAAAGTCGGCGATGACGAACTCGATGTCCCGGCCGGCGCGCTCGTTGGCCATGTCGTTGATGACCCGCTGCGCGACCTCACCGAAACGCACGGGCTGCTTGTGCAGGGCCTGGCGATTGAGCTGCGAGAGTCGCAGCAGGTCGGTGATGAGCCGGTCCATGTGTGCCGCGCCCGCATTCACGTTTTGCAGGAGGCGCTGGCCTTCCTCGGAGAGGGAGCCGGCATGTTCGGCAAGCAACGATTGCGTGAACACCGAGACCGCGCGCAACGGAGAGCGCAGGTCATGCGAAACAGAATAAGAGAACGCTTCCAGCTCCCGATTGGCGATCTTCAGCTCTTCGGTGCGCTCCCGGACGTTTTCCTCGAGGCGTTTCTTTTCGATGCGCAACTGGCGCACCGCGAGTGCACGCTCGAGCACGGGCAGGGTGGTGGCGAGCTTGATGGGCTTCTGGATGTAGTCGAGCGCGCCGGCCTTCATGGCGGCGATCGCGGTCTCGAGCGCGCCATGCCCGGTCATGATGACTGCTACTAAAGTAGGGTCTATGAGCTGCGCGGATTTCATGAGGTCGATGCCGTTGGTGCCTGGCATCTGCAGATCGGCCAGCAGCAGGTCGTAGCTTCGCTCGCGCATCGCGGCCAGTGCTTCGGTGGGTGTCGTAAACCCGTAGGTCTTGTAGCCCTCGTATTCGAGGGTGTCGCACAGGGCTCTCATCGACGCCGGCTCATCGTCCACGATGAGCAGGGTCTTCTTATGTTCAGCACTCTGTGCGATGTGGGTGTTCAAGGCTGATTTACCTGTATCCGAGAATCGCTTGCTTCGCGGTACGTACTTCCCGCGTAGGTGATTCCCCTGACCTCTAAATTACGGCGTAGTTTCCGCCTGCTTTAGCCCAATGCCAAATACCTAGGGCTATCTCTCAGTTCCGGGCGATTTCACTTAGCACGCGGCCTGTCGGACGGGTCCCACTTCCCGTGCCCCCGGAAACACCATGTCTATCTACTCGCGCATGGTGAATTCTGTCTCTGGGTTGCGTCAATCCGCCAATAGGAGTAACTGGACTGAAGTCGCTGACGCTGCAAGGGACGGGGGACACGCCGTTGCGGCCAGTTGGAGCGGCGGTTGGGCCGGCCTGCAGGGAACGCTGGCACTAACTAGTGGGAGAAGAATATCAATGCAGTCCGTTAGACTGGTTCTCGTCGAAGACATGCCGATGGAGGCGGAAATCGCCATCCGCCAGCTCGAATCCGGTGGTTTCGCCTGCGTCTGGAAGCGTGTGGACTCCGAGCCCGCGCTCCGCGGCGTGCTGCGCGAGTTCAGACCGGACGTCATCCTTTCCGATTTCACGCTCCCCGGATTCGACGGCATCACGGCACTGGAAGTTTCGCGCTCCCTCGTGCCCGATACGCCGTTCATCTTTCTCTCGGGCACGCTCGGCGAGGAGCGTGCCATCGATGCCCTGCAACGCGGGGCTTACGACTATGTGCTGAAGACCAACCTGGCCCGGCTGGTGCCCGCCGTGCGGCGCGCGCTCAGCGATTCGGAGATTCGCCGCGGGCGGGTGGCGCTCGAACAGCAGCTGCGCGACATCGTGGCCACTTCGCAGGACTGGATCTGGGAACACGACCGCGCCGGGAAATTCACGTTCTGCAGCGACTCCGTGCGCACCACGCTGGGGTATGCGCCGGAGGAACTCCTCGGCACCAATGCTTCGCAGTACGTGCACCCGGAAGACCTGGCGGCGCTCGATTTCGCCATGCACACGCTCGGGCCGAACCAGCGCACGGCGAGCAATCTGCAGGCCCGCTGGCGCCATCGCAACGGCAGCTATCGCTGGCTCGAACGCAACATGTTGGCGCTGCTGGGTGATGACGGCCAGGTGATCGGGTTCCGCGGCAGTGAGCGCGATTTTTCCGAACGCCGCCGCCAGGAGAAACACATCAGCCGCCTGACCCGCGTGCTGAAAATGCTCAGTGGCGTCAACAGCGCCATGGTGCGCATACGCCAGCGTCGCGAAATCCTCGCTGAAGCCTGCAGACTCGCGACCTCCGTGGGCGGTTACGCCAGCGCCATGGTGGCGTTGATCGAGCCCGGTACGCGAACCGCGCGCCCCACCGCGTGGGCAGGTAGCGTGGACAACCAGGCAGCTCAGCAGCTCACTTACAGCATCGGCGAAACCGCCGGTGAAGATGTGAGTGTCATCGGGCGCGTGTTGCGCACGGGCGCTTCCCTGGTCTGCAACGATCTGCAGTCGCTCGAGATGGGGTTGGCGGCGCGCGCTTCGCTGCTGGATTCCGGATTCCGCAGCGTGGTCGCCTATCCGCTGCTCGTGGATCACACGCCGGTGGGCGCCATGATGCTCACCTCGTACGACGTGGGCGCGGTCGGCGACGAAGAGTCGCGCATGCTGCGCGAGCTGGTCGCGAACCTGTCGTTCGCGCTGCAATACTTCCACAAGGAAGACGAGGTGCGCTTCCTGTCGTACTTCGACCCCCTCACGGGTTTGGCCAAGCGCAGCCTGTTCTGCGAGCGCCTGGTCCGGTCGCTCGAGCCGCGCATCGGCCGGCGCGGCACGCCCGCGGTGGCGGTGCTGGACATCGAGCATCTATCTAGTTTGAACGACTCCTTCGGCCGTCACGTCGGCGACCTGTTGCTGCAGCAGGTCGCGGATCGCCTCAAACGCCACCTGGATTCCACCGAGCTGCTGGCGCATTTCGGCGGCGGCACCTTTGGTCTCATCATGGAAGCCGCGGGCGATGAAGACGAAGCGGTGCACTGGATGCAGGAGCAGGTGGTCGAGATATTCCGCGCGCCATTCAATGTCGACGCGCGGGGAATTCCCGTCGACGTGAAATGCGGCTTTGCGCGCTACCCCGACAACGGCAACGATGCCAACGCGCTGGTGCAGAACGCCGAAGCGGCATTGCGCAGCGCCAAGAGCACCGGCGAGAAATATCTGCCTCATCGACTCGAGCTGAGCTCGGCCGTGGTGTCGCGAATGACCATGGAGCACCGCCTGCGTGGCGCGGTGGAGCGACAGGAATTCGAACTGCACTATCAGACGAAAGTCGATGTTCGAACGCGCGTGGTGCGTGGACTCGAGGCACTGGTTCGATGGCGGGATCCTGAAGCGGGGCTGGTGATGCCCGGCGCGTTCCTGCCGCTGATGGAAACCAGCGGGCTCATCGTGCCGCTGGGCGACTGGATCCTTCGCCAGGCCGCCGCAGACCTTCGCCGCTGGCAGGGAGCGGGGCTGCTGACCGGCCGCGTGGCCGTCAACATCTCGCCCGTACAGCTCAGACGCCGCGCATTTGCCGATCACCTGCTCGACCTCGTGGGCGAGTGGCGCAACGAGAACGTCGGCATCGACATCGAGATCACCGAGGGCGTGCTGATCGACGATGTGAGCTCGGCAGTCTCGCAACTGCGCGTGCTGCGGCGGTCGGGAGTCCGCGTGGCCATCGACGATTTCGGCACGGGCTATTCATCGCTGAGCCGCCTGGCCGAGCTGCCCGTGGACATGCTGAAAATCGATCGCAGCTTCATCAGTGGCCTCACTTCGAGTGGTGCCGGGCGCACCGTGGCCGAAACCATCATTGCGCTGGGCCGCGCCTTCGATATGACCACGGTGGCCGAAGGCGTCGAAACGCCGGAGCAGTTCGAGATGCTGGAGCACCTGGGCTGCGACCAGTCGCAAGGGTATCTGCACAGTCGCCCGCTGGCGGCTGCCGACATCGAACCGTTGCTGAAGAGCGGCTCCATCATGGCTTTTCACCGGGGCCAGACTGGCAAGCCCGAGCTAACGACAATGGCCCTCCGGGGTTGACACGCACTCTTAACTTTTTGAGAGATAACGTTTTAGGGGAACGCGTCGACCCCTGACTGATCTACACTTGTGCGCGAAGAGCGCGTCACGTCAGATCGGATACGAAATTGCTCAAACAACTTTCCCGCGCACGCCTGATATGGCTTGTCGCAATTGTCATCGTCGTCGCGTTTTTTCTCTATCGATGGAAGGCCGGCGGCAATGACGCCGCCGAATACCAGACCGTACCGGTCGAACGCGGAAACGTCGTCTCGCGGGTCAGCACTTCGGGCAGCCTGCAGGCGGTGGTCACCGTCGACGTCGGTAGTCAGGTGTCGGGCCGCGTCCAGGCGTTGTTCGCCGACTTCAATTCACCGGTGAAGAAGGGCGAGTTGATCGCCAAGATCGACCCCTCGCTGTTCGGCGCCGCGGTGGTCTCCGCCGAGGCCAATGTGACTGCGGCACGCGCCAACGTCACGCGGCTCACAGTCACCGCCGAGGACGCGGAACGCCAGGCGAAACGTGCCTCGGAAGTTTATGAACTGCGGCTCATCTCCGAGACCGAGCGCGACAATGCGGTTGCCACGGCGCGCGCCGCGCGTGCATCCGTCGACCAGGGCGTTGGCCAGCTCGCGCAGTCGCGCGCGGCACTCGAGACGGCGAAAACCAATCTGCGTTACACCGACATCCTCTCGCCCACCGACGGCGTGGTGATCTCGCGTGCAGTGAACGTCGGCCAGACGGTCGCGGCCTCGTTGTCGGCGCCGGTCATCTTCACCATCGCGCAGGACCTGCGAAAGATGGAAGTGCACACCAACGTGGCCGAGTCCGACATCGGGCGGCTCAAGAACGGCATGCGCGTGTCATTCACCGTGGATGCCTATCCGGGGGAACCGTTTCGCGGCGCCATCCGCGACATACGCAACGCGGCGCAGGTGGTGCAGAACGTGGTGACGTATGACGCCGTCATCGACGTCGACAATCCCGATCTCAAGCTCAAGCCCGGCATGACCGCCACGGTCAGCATCGTCACCGACCGTCGCCGCGATGTCATTTCCGTGCCTAACACGGCACTGCGCTTCCGGCCGGACGGCGCACCCCCAGCGGGTGCTGCGGCCGCGACGAGCGGCACCGTGCAGGCGGGTGGAGGCCAGCGCCGTGAGGGCGAGGGGAACTCGCGTCGCAAGAACGGTGGCGAATCCGATGACGATGCAGCCACGCCACCAGTGATCAAGCGATCGGTCTATGTCCTCGTCAATGGCGCCGCGGTTCCGCGCGAGGTCATTACCGGGCTCACGGATGGACGCGTGACGGAAGTCACCGGCGGCGAGCTCAAGGAAGGCGAGGCGGTCATCGTTGGAATCGCAGGCCAGAACAACGGCCAGCGCGGCGGACAGCAGCAGCAGCGCGGCCCGCGGATTCTGTAGCGTCGTTCGTATGGCTCTCATCGAACTGCGCAACCTCGGGAAGATCTACCAGTCCGGCGACACGGAATTCGCCGCGCTGCACGACGTGAATCTGTCCATCGAGCGCGGCGAATTCGTGGCGATCACGGGCTCCTCGGGCTCGGGCAAGTCGACATTGATGAACCTGCTCGGGTGCCTCGATTCGCCATCGCGCGGCAGCTACCTGCTGGCCGATCGCGATGTCGCGAAGCTGTCACGCATCGAGCTTGCGAAGGTTCGCAACGAATTCATCGGCTTCGTGTTCCAGAGCTTCAACCTGCTCAAGCGCACCTCCGCGGCCGAGAACGTGGAGTTGCCGCTCATCTACGCCAAGGTGCCCATTGCCGAGCGCCACCGGCGCGCGAAGGAAGCGCTCGACCGGGTCGGCCTTTCGCATCGCGCCGGGCACCATCCTTCGCAGCTGTCGGGTGGCCAGCAACAGCGCGTGGCCATCGCGCGCGCGCTGGTCACCAACCCGCCGTTGATACTTGCCGACGAACCCACCGGCAACCTGGACTCGGCCACGACGGTCGAGATCATGAAATTGCTGACGGACCTGCAGGCTTCCGGCATGACCATCGTGTTCGTCACGCATGAGCCCGACGTCGCGGCCTATGCCGCGCGCAAACTACTGCTCAAGGACGGCGGCGTCGTCAGCGACGAACGCCAGAAACCCGTGCTCAAGGAGGCTTCATGATTTCGGCGGGTGAAACACTGCGTCTGGCGGGAATCGCGCTGACGCGCAACAAGATGCGCTCCTTTCTGACCGCGCTCGGCATCATCATCGGTGTGGGCGCGGTCATCTTCATGCAGTCGATCGGCGAGGGCGCGAAGTCGCGCGTGCGGGCGCAGATCGAAGGCGCCGGCACCAACATCGTCATGTTGTTCTCGGGGACGAGCCAGGGCCCCGGTGGCCGCGGCGGCCAGGGTTCACAGCCCACCATCACCTGGGAAGATCTGCGCGCCATTCAGACCGAACTGGCCTCTGTCGCCGCGGTCGCGCCGCAGATGAATGCCAGCCAGCCGGTCATCTCGGAAACCAACACCTGGAACACGCAGATCACGGGAACGACGCCCGACTTCTTCACGATCCGCAACTGGTCCGTGTCGAGCGGTGCGATTTTCACGGCGTCGGATCAAGCCGGTGCGGCCAAGAATGCGGTGATCGGCCAGACGGCCGCGGAGAACCTGTTCGGGCCCGGCGTCGATCCCATCGGCCAGATCATCCGGATACGAGACGCTCCCTTCACGATTATTGGAGTGCTCGAGGGCAAAGGTCAGAACGCCATGGGTTCGGACCAGGACGACGTCATCTTCATTCCGCTGTCCGCGTTCCAGACGCGCATGCAGCGCGGGCTCGGCAAGTTCGTGCCCGGGCGCATCTTCGTGAGCGCCGTGTCGCCGGAAGCGATTCCGCGCGCGCGCCAGGAGATAGGCGCGTTGCTGCGCGAGCGCCATCGGCTGGGGCCCGACGACGAAGACGATTTCTCCACCAGCAGCATGGCGGAGATGACCAGCATGCTCACCTCGACCCAGGACA
>Ga0193753_10003266_pt1 | contig 12120 bp, 11 predicted proteins | sample H1c2metaG_FD_144925 | JGI IMG/M metagenome (GOLD analysis project Ga0193753, IMG submission 144925) | Soil microbial communities from a riparian zone of the East river system, Colorado, United States - H1c2 | ecosystem: Environmental > Terrestrial > Soil > Riparian zone | place: USA: East... | reverse complement strand
GATGAAACCTACGCAGACTACCGCCGAAGCCAGTGCAATAAATAAGTTGGTAGGGTTGAGCGCATACTGTCCGCCGCCGCCAATATCGCGTGTAGCATAACCACCCACAATGGCGCCAAGTGAGCCGGTGATGATATAAGGCGCAGCGTAACTGGACTCAGACGTCCTGGTAACCAGGTAGCCAATCCAGCCGCTCAATGTTCCAAAGAAAATCCATAGTAAAAATTCAATCATTTATCTCTTTCCCGGCCCTTAATTTAGCGTGGTGGGCGAGAGTTGCTAAGTATGTGAGAAGCAAGTAGCAGCTCCGGATCTTCTTCTAGCTTTGGGTGCTCTTTGAATTTCCGGCTCAGGAACGCATCAATTTTGTGTTGCAAAGTAATGTGACGTACCAGTGCCATGTTGCTGCCTCCACATTTTTAACTTACTGTAACTATACAAAACTATAACGTCTATCGGCTGGCATATCTGTAAAAATCATTACACGGCTAGTAATCTTTTATGTGCGCGCCATAAGGGCTACAATAGAAGTACATCGTTTAACGAGAGGAAGTATATTGCTAGGCGAAACATTCCAACCCTTTTTGCGGGAGCTTATGACCAAGCAGTTTTCCAGAGGGGCTATCCTGGTGTACCAGGGAGAAGTTCCGCAAAATGCCTACATTTTGAAGTCTGGCATCATAAAGCTCTACAACATTACCCAACAGGGTGATGAGCGCATTGCTGCCTTCCGGCTGGCTGGTGATATGTTCCCTACTACGTGGTCGTTCAACAAAGTACCCAGCGCCTTTTATTATTACGAGGCCCAGACCGACGGCGAGATGTACGTGGTGCCGCGCGAAGACTTTCTGAAGTTTATTGCCGATAACCCGGAGGCCATGCAGACCATTGCCAACCACTATCTGAGTGCCTATGCCGGGTCGCTCATGCGCATCACGGCACTGGAGCAGTCCAAGGCTTTCGATAAGGTGCTGTTTACGCTGTATTACTTGATGCAGTGCTATGGCATAGAGGCGCGCAAGGGGGTTATGCGCATTCCGATTCAGCTCACACAGCAGTTGGTGGCGGATCTGATTGGGCTTACCCGGGAGACTACTGCTGCTGAGCTGGTCAAGCTCAAGAAGCGGGGGGTGCTTAGTTATCGGGGGCGGGAGTATACTATCAGTCGGGAAAAATTGGTTCATTTGATAGGCGAGGATAACTTTAAAGATTTACGGCCGTAATCTGGCCGCGGCTTGCAGCCGCTGATGCCATATACTTTTTTGTGTCGACAAAAAAGTATACAAAAAAACGACAGGCGGTTGGAAAAACATGACTAGCCGGATGAGTCCGTCCTGTCTGGCCACTGCGGAACTCGCTTCGCTCAAACAATCCTCGCGGCGCGGGCATGACAAACCCATCCGTCTAATCAGTTTTTTCAAAGCCTGCCCCCCAGCAGAACCGGCCTCCAGCCGGAATTTTTTATTGCAATCCGAAGGATTGCTCCTTGGTGCCGGGGTTTTAAACAAAACAGAGGAATAAAAACGGGCGTTTTGGGTTGGTTTTGTGCGATTAGCACAAAATTGCGAGGACCGTCTGAGCCCTTTTCCTTCCGCTAAGAAAATAGAAAATGGTGAGTTCCGCAAGCAAAGACCCCTATTTTCCTAATTTCTGCTCTGCTTTTGTTTCTTACCCCGGTGGTTTTTGGTTACTTTTTGCCACCAAAAAGTAATGAAGGTCTTATTTCTTTTTCAAGAGACTGTTGACGAGCTGGACAAGCTCTTTTGGAGAAGCCCAGGCCTTGAGCATGTACTTGTGTGCCCCTAGCGTATAGGCTTCATCAATTTCCTTCTGGGTATCCAGGTTGCTAAAAATCACTACTTTGACATTGGGGTGTTCTTTTTTGAGGTCGTATTCTTTCAGGAATTCCACACCGCCCATTTTTGGCATGCGCAGGTCTAGCAGAATAAGGTCTGGTTCCACATCGGCAGTGATCTTGAGCGCTTCTGTGCCGTCATAGGCAGCGTGAATGGTGTGTCCCTCGTGCCCCAGTATCATCTGATACGCTTCGTTGAGGTTTCGCTCGTCTTCAACTATGAGTATGGTTGCCATATATGCTGTATTATACCCGATTCGGCCCGGTGTTATGCTTTTTTGGCAGATGAATCGTAAAAGTGGTGCCTTTGCCTTTGACTGATTCTACTGCAATGCGCCCGCCGTGCAGCCTGACAAATTGATCGCTCAGGTACAAACCAATGCCGCTGCCGCTGATCTGGCGCGACAGTTCGTTTGGAATGCGAGAAAAGCGTTGGAAGAGCAGCGGGATTTCGTCTGGTGCGATGCCCACACCGCGGTCTTTGACGGCAATCTGCACCTCGTCCTTTTTGTTGATGAGTTTTATGGTGACGCGTTTGGACTCGTACGAGTATTTGATGGCGTTGCTCAGGACGTTTTCTATGGCCATGCGCAGGCAGTGTTCGTCGGCTTCTACAAACACTTTGCGCTTGGGAAGTTCCAGCCGGATTTTGTTGCGTTTTTCTTTGGCGCTAGCAGACAGCTCCTGGATGATTTCCTCGATGAGTTTGCCCAGGTCCAGTCGGCGGACGGTCAGCACAATGCCGTTGGCGTCGACTTTGGCCACGTATAAAAGATCGTTAATGATGTGCAGTTGGCGTTCGTTGCTGTGCCAGGCTTTTTCCAGCAAGTTTTTTTGCTGCTCGCCGAGTGGTCCAGCATAGCCTTCGCGGAGCATGGCTACGTATTGTTTGACCGCAGTGGCCGGCGTGCGCAGCTGGTGTGAGGCCAGGGACAGTAGCTCGTCCTTGGCGGATTGTACCTCGGAATGTTTGGCATGTGCGAGCGAGCGAGTGCGGGCAACCAGCAACGCCAGCACAAAACTGGCCAGCAAAAAGCTGAGCACTACGCCGGAGACTAGCGTAGTCAGTGGGCCGTTCCGCGTAGGTTCGGCAATGATGCTTGGCGAAAAGCTAAAGTCCACTATCCATTTCCGGCCGTAGAGATCCATGGCTGTGGTGTGTTTGTAGGCTTCCGGCGTGTCAAATGACGAAAAGTGAGCCGTTTCGAACAGCAAGTTGTTCTTGTCGGTCGAACCGTCGTAAACTCTGACGCCGTATTTGTCTTTGGCATCGTTGCCCAGGATGGCCTGGAACAAATCCTGATTGGTAAACGGAGCAAACACAAATCCCTGCACGCTCCGGCTGGCAAGGGGAATACTTTGCTGGCCGCTTCCGGAATATACTGGCAAATACATGGTAACGCCTTGCTGGCCGCGCTGGGTGTCGTTGACTACAAAGTTTAGTTTGCGGGTGAGCGTGGCTTCTCCGGTTACCTGCGACCACACCATGGCTTCGCGCCGGGTGGGCTCGCTGTACATGTCATACCCCAGGCCGCTGGGATTGCGGAGCGGTTCAAAGAATAGCGCCGCGCTATAGATATCGCGCTGGCCCTCTGGGTAGATATGAAAGTCGGTCAGTCCCTGATTGCGCTGGTCTTCGGTCACGGCCTGAATTTGATCCGGCGGCACAAAGGCTACATAGCCGACGCCTTGAATACCGGGATATTTTTTTTGCAGGTCAAAGTTGGCGACGTAGTCTTTCCATTCTTGGCGCGTGACGCTATCTGAGGCCAGAAACAGTCCAGCGGCACCCTTGAGCACCACCTCGTACGTGTTGAGCCGGTCCACCACGGTATTTTTGGCATGAGCGGCAAAGTTGGCTGTGGCTGCATCACGCTCGTTTTTGAGTGCGCGGTTGGCATTGTGCCAGCCCAGGACGGTCAAACCCAGCAGCGTCAGCAGCACCGCACCCGCGGGCAACAAGTGGAGCCACATGGTGTTTGAGGTGAACCTTTTTTTGGAACCAACGAAAAACATAGTCTTATTATATATCTTTTAAAAAGACAACACCCCACGCATTGACGGCTGGCTGGTTCTATGTGCTACACTGAACTGACAACTGAGCTTTAAGAGGGTACAACATGATGATCTTTGGATATATTGATCCCGGAACCGGGAGTTTGTTTCTGCAGGCGATTATCGGCGTATTGTTGGGGGGTATTGTAGTCTTCCGTAACATTATCGGCAGGGCTATCTACAAGCTGCGCACTGTTTTCCGGCAAAACACTGACGACAATGAAGAAGAGTCTTAGGCAACCATCAGTGGATCTCCAGCACACGTCTTTCCGTGACCCGGCAGGACAGGTGTTCCGGGACCAAAAGGGACGTGTCTTTCGGCAAATCAACCAGGCCGGCGCTGAAGATTTTGACCTGCTGCTGAGCTCGGGTTTGTACGACGTACTGACCCAGCGGCATTTTATGGTGTCCCACAAACTTGTCCGCGGCGAGACGCGGGACAAGCTGGTCGGCCCGGATGCATATCAGCTGATTCAACCCCAGAAAATTCCGTTTGTAAGCTATCCGTTTGAATGGTCGTTTTCGCAACTGCGCGACGCAGCCCTGTTGACGCTGCGTATTCAGCTGGCTGCACTGGAACACGGCATGACGCTCAAAGACGCCAGCGCCTACAATGTGCAATTTCTGGATGGCAAGCCGATTTTTATCGACACCCTGTCGTTTGAGGCGTATCACGATGGCACCCCGTGGCAAGCCTATCGCCAGTTTTGCCAGCACTTTTTGGCGCCGCTGAGCCTGATGGCGTATACCGATCAGAATTTGTCGCAGCTGCTACGTGTACACTTGGACGGCATTCCGCTTGATCTTGCTGCCAGGCTGCTGCCCGCCCGCGCCCGCCTGCGCATGGGTGTGCTGATGCACATTGTGTGGCATGCCCGTTCGCAACGTGCCAAAGCCAGCGAGCACAAAGCATCTACTGTCAGCGTGCGCCAGCGCAACCTCAAAGCCATTCTGCTAGATCTGGAGCACACCATAACCAAGCTCAAGCCCCGCGTGCAGCAGACAGAATGGGCCGATTACTACCACAACACCAATTACAGCAGCGCAGCCACCGACGCCAAGGCCAAGCTGATCAAAACCATGCTCAAAACCATCAAGCCCAAAACAGCCGTAGACCTGGGCGGCAACAACGGCCATTACAGCCGCCTGCTCAGCAGGCAAAAAATCCCGGTGGTGTGCACAGACATTGATCCAAATGCCGTAGAAGCCAACTATCGCGGCAGCAAAAAAGCCAAGGACACCAACATGCTGCCGCTGGTGGTAGACCTAACCAATCCCGGTGGCGCTCTGGGCTGGCAAAACACCGAGCGCGAAGCCGTACACGAACGCCTGCAAACCGATTTGGTCATGGCGCTGGCGCTCGTGCATCACCTGGCTATTTCCAACAACCTGCCATTTGGTATGATTGCGCGGTATTTCAGCCAGTTTGCGCCGTATCTCATTATCGAATTTGTGCCCAAAGACGACAGCCAGGTGCAAAAGCTGCTAGCCACACGCAAAGATATTTTTCCGGATTATCATGAAGACGGGCTGGAAGTGGCCTTTGACGAATACTATCGCCTGGTGGAAAAATCCAAAATCCGTGGCACAAAACGTACGCTGTATCTCTTTAAGCGAAAGGCCGTATAGGTGCCACAGAAAAAGCCAAAGAAAAAAGCGCCCGCCCCAGCTAAGCGCAAAAAAGCCGATGCCAAAACTCCTCAGCCGACCGGGTTGCAGCAATTCCTGAGACATTCGCGCGTCCGTGCCACAGCCCGCTTTTTGTTGGTGTGGGGCGCCGCCTGGCTGATTCTGGCTAGCTCGTATTTGTCTACGGTGCTAAAGAATCAAAACTTTTTGGAACTGTTTCCTCACGAGATGTACTTTCCGCTATTGCAGCATGCGCTGACTGCGCTGTTGGTTGCGGCGGTTTTGTATCGGGTGCGGCGGCCGAGCATGGTTGTGAGCAAACTTGTCATTGCAGTGTTGCTGGCGCTGGTCATGAACAATTACGATGAACGATTGCAGGCCGTGGATGGCCTGCTGCGCACGCTCGCGCCGACCTTGCCACCGGGCAACGAGCTACCAGCCGTGAGCTTGCTGTTACTCGTCCTGTTTTTTGCGAGTGCGGTATGGCTGGGGAGATTGTTTGAACGTTGGTTCACCCGGCAAACCAAAATAGAAAGCGGCAACATGGTTGGCGGTGTCATGGTGCTGGCGCTGTTTGTCTTTGGCAGCCAAGCCATTCGGGTGTGGCGTATTTTGCCCTCGCTGCAAAAACAATCCGCCACAGTGGCGCCGGAGCTGCCTAGGCCAACTGGCGAGCCGACCGAAAAACCCGATATCTACTACATAGTGTTTGACCGCTACGCCAGCGACCAAGTGCTCAAGGAGCAGTTTGCCTACGACAACAGCGGCTTCACTGAGGATCTCAAAATGCAAGGGTTCCATGTCACCGACGGGGCCAGAAGCAACTATCCTTACACCGCCCAATCAGTTGCCTCCACCCTGAATGCCGGCTACCTCAACGAGCAAACCAAACCATTTGCCGGTGACGCCGTACATTCCAGAACGCTGTACCACAATCTCATTTACCAGTCGTCGGTCATAAAAGCCCTCAAACAAAACGGGTACAGCTACCACCATATTGGCAACTGGTATGGCGCCAGCAACAACGCGCCGCTGGCTGACACGGATCTGATTTTTGAACACAATGTCTCACTGTTTGGCAGGGAAGTGCGCAGGCTGAGCGGCCTGGAGGCAGGTGCCTTCAAACAAAGTCCGTTTTATCGGTTTGCTACCGTCAAGGGCATTTCCTGGTGGCCGTTCAAAACCGTGGAGCGCTACGGCGCCGAGATGCCGCGCGCGCAGCTGGCCGAGCTGAACGCGCTCAGCACGCAAAAGAGTGACCAGCCGCGGTTTATCTTTGCACACATCTTGCTGCCGCATGATCCGTTCTATTTCAATGCCGACGGTTCGCTGTCGTCAACCATTGGCAATGACGACATCGGCAAGCCGGTCAAGCAAAAATATCTGGAGCAAGTGCAGTTTGTGAATGCCCAAGTGCGTCAGACAATCGCCTCTATATTGCAAACTACGGAAGGCAAGGCTGTCATCTTGATGAATCCAGACGAAGGTCCGCACCCGAACGTGATGGAGAGCTCATATATTGCCCCGCCGGGCCAGCAATTGCCGTCTGTGGATGTGGATATGCGGGAGTGGCAGCCGCAGTGGCTGCGCATGAAATACGGCATTTTGCAGGCAGTGCACATTCCACAAGCTACGCCCGAGGATTACGAGCAGCTGTCCAGTGTAAATCTATTTAGAATTGTGCTGAACCGCTATCTGGGCTACAGTCTGCCATATCTGCCCAACTGCAATTACGGACTCACCAAAGGCGCGCAACACGAATTTGCCTACACCGACATCACAGAAATATTCACAGGTGTGCCAAAGCCCGAATGCGCCCAATTCAACAGCCCGGGGTAGCCACTACATAAACCCCACCCAAAGGGCTCTTGTTTCCGTCAAGTAGGGAGCGCACTGTTTGTGCGCGACCGAGTCCTTTGGGTGGGGTTTATGTAGTGGCGGTTAACTGCAGAATTAGCAGAAGGGACAATCGCCAGCGTCTTTTTTGGCTTGCATCTTGGCCAGTATAGCTTTGGCTTCTGTGGATTGGCTGCTTTTTGCGGGACCTTTTTTGTCTGACCGGTTTTTAGGCCCGGTCTTTTTTTTGGTTACGGCTTTTTTGGCGGCTTTCTTCGTTCGTCCAAACATTCGGGCTTATCTCCTCTATTATGCTAAGCGATTATGGCTACTATTGTATCACGCGTTTTCAGGCCGGTTCATCACATGATCCAATACTGGATTGAGCAATTTCATCACAGTGATTAGGATTACGGAGCCGGCAAACATAAAGATCCAGTCGTGGCTGCTGAGCGTCTGGACGTCAAAGTAGCGGGCCATAAACGGTACATAGAGTACGGCAAAGTGCAGAGCTAGCGACGAGGCAATGGCTACGCTCAGCCACGGGTTGCTGAACCACTTGATGCGGTAGTCGGTGCGGATGTCTACGAGCCGGACAATCTCGTACACCACCATGGCCGTAAAGACGGCTGACACGGCGGCAATGCGGTTTTCGTGTGTGTGGTTGAACCAGAACTGCGCAATCAGGAACACACTCATCAGGGTGCCAAAGATAAAGATCTCCGCCCACACCCGCGCCGAGACAATGTTTTCTTGGAAGCGCCGGGGCTTGCTCTTGAGGACACCTTCCTGAGCTGGGTCAGAACCAAGTGCTACGGCTGGCAGGCCGTCGGTAACGATGTTGATGAACAGCAGTTGGGCGGCGGTGAGCACCAGATCATTAAAGAACAAAATGCCCAGCAGCACAGTAATGACCTCGGCAATGTTGCAGCTGATGAGGAAGTTTACAAACTTGCGCACATTGTCAAAGATGCCGCGGCCTTCCTCGATGGCGTTGATGATGGTCAGGAACTGATCGTCCAGCAGGATCAGGTCGGCGGCTTCTTTGGTGACGTCGGTGCCGGTGATGCCCATGGCGATGCCGATGTCGGCAGCTTTGATGGCGGGCGCGTCATTGACGCCGTCGCCGGTCATGGCAACTTGGTGGCCGTGTTTTTTGAGCGCCTGGACAATGCGGATTTTGTGTTCTGGATTGACGCGGGCGTAGACGTTGATGGTTTCTACGCGTTTTTCAAACTCGGCGTCGCTGAGTTCGCTCAGTTCCATGCCGCTGATGGCTTCACCCTCAATGCCGATCTCGTGCGCAATGGCTTTGGCGGTTTCGATGTAGTCGCCGGTAATCATAATGACGCGGACGCCGGCTTCGGCATGCACGCGTTTGATGACTTGTTTTACTTCCATGCGTGGCGGATCCATCATGGCTTGCAGACCTACAAACACCAGGTCCTTTTCTATGGCCGCGCCGGCTGGCTTTGATTTGACTGATTTATAGGCAAAGCCCAGCACGCGCAGGGCTTGAGCGGCCAGTTCGCGGTTGGTGGTCAGAATGGTGTCTTTGACTTCTTTGGTGAGCTTGTGCGGTTTGCCGTCGGGGCCAAGGTAGCTGGCGCATTCCTTTAGGAGCATCTCTACGGCGCCCTTGGTGGCCACCAGGAAGTCTGAGCCGTCTTTGTGGATGGTGGTCATCATTTTGCGTTCGGAGTTAAAGGGGACCTCGTGCACGCGTGGCAGGCGTTTCAGCAGCGCGTCGGCATCCACGTGCCCCTTGGCGGCCGAGACCAACAAGCAGCCCTCGGTCGGATCACCGATGACGCTACCTTTGTGTAGGGACGAATTGTTGCAGAGGATACCGATTTCCAGCAGGCGAGTGAGCGAGGCAGGTGTTTTATCCTCAAAGGATATCTCGCCCTCTGGCTTGTAGCCGCTGCCGCTGACCGTGCCCAGTTGTCCGGCTAGGTATATGTTGCGCACGGTCATTTCGCCCTTGGTCAGCGTGCCGGTCTTGTCAGAGCAAATAACGTCGGTAGAGCCCAGCGCTTCCACGGCGGACAGCTTGCGCACCAGAGCGTGGCGCTTGGCCATGCGCCGCGCGCCTAGCGCCAGGCTGATGCGCACCACAAAGGCTAGCCCTTCGGGGATGGCTGCTACAGCCAACGCTACGGCGGCAGTAAAGGCAAAGATCAGGCGGTGCACCATGCCGGTCTCGCGCGCTTCCGGCACCAGCAAAAAGACCACCACAAACACGACGGCACATATAATAGCAATGATATAGCCCAGCTTTTTGCCCAGGTCGTCCAGCTTTTGCTGCATGGGCGTGGCTTCGTCTTCTACGTTTTTGACCAGCTCGGCAATCTTGCCTAGTTCTGTATGGGCGGCCGTACCTACTACTACGCCCAGGCCGCTGCCGCTGGTGATGTAGGTGCCGCCAAACAGCATGTTTTTTTGGTCGCCCAGGGAAACTTCTTTGGCAATGGTGTCGGGCAGTTTGGTGACGGCTAGTGATTCACCGGTCAGGGAGGCTTCATTTACTTGGAGTTCGCTGGCTTCCAGCAGACGGATGTCGGCGGGCAGCTTTTGGCCGGCTTCCAGCAGTACTATGTCGCCGGGCACCAGATTGACAGCGTCTATTTCTTGAGTTTTGCCGTCACGGCGGACACGAGCTTTGTAGCCCACCAGTTTCTTCAGCGCCTCTACGGTCTTTTCGGCCTTGAATTCATTGAAGAATCCCACCAGAGCAATGGCAATGACTATGGCAAAGATCAGCGAGGCTTCCTGAACGCCTTCACCACCTTCTTCTACCAGGCCGAGTGCTAGCGAAACGCCGGCGGCAATCAGTAATATAATAATGAGTACGTCTTTGAATTGATTGAGAAACAGCGTTAATGGGTTGAGCCGCTTGCTGGCCTGAAGCTCGTTGGGGCCGTATTCTTGCAATCGATGAACAGTCTCAGAGGCCGATAGCCCATGCGATGGGTCTACCGATAGCTGTTCCAGGACCGCTTCAACAGGAGACTGATACCAAGCTTTCATTAAACAGTATTATAACTTCACTTTATAAGAAAAAACTAATGCTTTTAGTAATCCACTCCTTGCCTGTGTGTTATAGTGTCTCCATAACATAAGCAAATATAAAAGATGATGTATACCCTCCTAGCCGCAGTAGACCTAGAGCGCCAGATTACCAGTATGAGCATTAATACGGCGCTGATTGCTGGCGCGGTTTTGGTGCTGAGCACGCTGGTTGCCATGTTGGCGGCCAAGCGTCTGCCCAAAAAACGCTTCAAGTACCTCAAGCTGCCGTTGTTTCTGCTGATGACCGGAACCATCCTAGTCACTACCGGGATACTGGCCTTTAATACGGTATATCTAAATGTAAAGTCCGAATCCAAAGGGCCAGTACACTGGCACGCCGACATCGAGTTTTGGGCCTGCGGTAGCGAGATTGAGCTGCGTGACCCCACGGGCGTGCTCTCCAACAAGATCGGCACCTCCACCTATCATGAACACAACGACAAACGTATCCACCTGGAAGGCGTGGTGGTAGAAAAGGTCCGCGACGCCTCCCTGGGCAAGTTCATGGAAGTAACCGGCGGCTATATTAATGGACAAGGCGTGGGTATTCCCGTGAACAAAGACAGCTCCACGTGGCTCGCGCACTCCGAACACCAAGACGGCGACAAACAAAGCGACGGATTTATGAGCACCATGAGTCAATATGTAGGCCAGGACAAAAAGGGCTCGGTGCTAAGGCTGGAAAACGGCACTTCCACTTGCAACAATCAGCCGGCAGAACTCCAGGTGTTTGCCTTCAGGTACAACAAAGACTCCAAGACATACACCCAGACCAAGGTGGCCAACCCTGCGTCCTACGTGATCCGCGATGAGAGCGTAGTGCCAGCCGGTGACTGCGTGATCGTAGAGTTTGACCGTCCAAAGCAAAAAACCGACAAGCTGTGCAACCAGTATGGTATCCGCGATGAGACTCGCTGCAAAGAATTTGGCGTCAAAGAATTCAACCCCGACCTCTGTAACATCCACGAACAAGAAAATGGGGAGGATAGCTAACGTGTTGAGCCTACCAACCCTAATGCTAGTCATCACCTCTGCCGCCATCGATTCTATCAACCCCTGCGCCATTGGCGTGCTGATCCTGATGGTGTCGGTCATTTTGGGGCAGGGCGGTTCGCCGGCGCGGCTGCTCAAGGTCGGCCTGGCGTACATCTTTGCTATCTTTGTGACCTACCTGCTGGCCGGGCTGGGGCTGGTGTACTTCTTTGCCTCTATCCCGATCGTGATTGCCGAATACTTGTCTGTGGCTGTGGGCATGCTGGTCATCTTGGCCGGGCTGTTCGAGCTCAAAGACTACTTCTGGTACGGTAAAGGCTTTTCACTTCAGATCCCCAAACGGTTTGCCGATAAAATCCACGAATACTCGACCAGCAAAACTACCGTATGGGGCGTGATGTTCCTGGGTGCGTTTGTGGCCGCTGTGGAACTGCCGTGCACCGGTGCGCCGTATCTGGCTATCATCACGGTGCTAAGGATTGACTTCAACTTCCATGCGTTTTTGCTGATGCTGTTGTACAACTTTATCTTTGTTCTGCCGCTGTTGGTAATTCTGTTTATGGTGGCTGGCGGCACCAAGATCAACGCCGTTTCCAAATGGAAAGAAGAGAGCAAAGGCACCATGCGCCTGTTTATGGGATTGCTGCTGGCGGCTCTGGGCTGGATCCTCATCCTGATTG
>Ga0193753_10003264_pt1 | contig 12130 bp, 10 predicted proteins | sample H1c2metaG_FD_144925 | JGI IMG/M metagenome (GOLD analysis project Ga0193753, IMG submission 144925) | Soil microbial communities from a riparian zone of the East river system, Colorado, United States - H1c2 | ecosystem: Environmental > Terrestrial > Soil > Riparian zone | place: USA: East... | reverse complement strand
GCGTAAGACATTCGGCGCTGCGTCACACAAGATACTCGAAGAGAATCTTTCGCTGATCCGGCTGACGACCGGGTCGCTCTCGCGTGAGGAATTCAAGCTTGGATGGCGCCACCCGTCCCGTGCGTCCTATCGACGTAGTTACGAGCATTGGCACCGGACATGCCTGGCTGACGGAACTCCCCTGCGCATGTCGGCGGAGCCGAAAACACGCATGTTCCCAGCACCGCGGCGGTTCCTGGTCGAACAGGCGGGCGAGGACATGCAGCGCCGTTCGGTGCTGGATATCGTGTTCGCTGCGGATCTACGCCATGGGACGGCGGCAGTCCGCGCACTTCTGGACGAGGCGCGTGCATGCGCGCGCGCGGGGTCGACCGTCGGCGTCCTGCACTTGGAATCATTTCGTAACCTGCATCGCGTCGAAATGGAATTCTTCTGGGGCCCGATTGAGGAGTCCATCACTCGCGGAGCGGTCATATCGCCAGATCGCGCCGCGTTGTCGGCGACGCGGCTTCTCCTCGTACCTGACGAGACCCCTCGCGATGCTTACGGGCGGATGTGGTACGAGCCAGCGGAATGCTTGAGACATGCGCAGGAAGTGTTCGTCGCGCGGGCGCGCTGCATGACCTCGAACAAACGGGTGCGGGACCAACTCAGGAAATATCTGCCACTTCGGATGGTGAATGACGAGCCGTTTCCTGTCGTCGTGGACCCCGACGTTTGGCGGGCGCCGGGGCGGATACCTCGCAGCGTACCGGTCGTTGGATGCCTGCTCAATCCGATCGAGGATGACGCCGAGCAGACCATTGCGCTGGTTCTGACCGCGCTTCAGGATCCTGTGTCGTACGAGATCAGGTTTCTTGGTGGATATCCATTTGACGCCAGGCGACCAGGTAACAAGCCATGGCCGTCCAATGTCACGACGTTCGACGAACAACTAGTGAGTCGGCAGACGTTCATTGCGTCCTGCGATTTCGTCATCGGACATAGAATGCAGGAGGGCAGCCATGCCGGCTATCGGACCTTGCTGGAGGCCATGGCTTCCGGTGCGATCGTCTTGGTCCCTGAGCGCGCCATGAAGATCTACGGCGATGCAGCGATATGCATTGCTGATGCCGACATCGAAGAAGCAATCCGCAAGCTCACTGCGGATCGATCCGCATTCAATGCACAAGTCGAGCGGGGCAAGGCCTTCGCCTTTGAAGCAGGTCGGCCAGAACGTCTCGTAGGCGCGCTTGCCGGCGCAATTTCCTTTGTTTGATCATTTCTGAAGGTAGTAATCGTTATGGATCTGGAGAATACGCGTATCGCGGTCGTCGGGCTGGGCTACGTAGGCCTTCCACTTGCCGTGGAGTTCGGGCGGCATTTCGACGTGGTAGGTTATGACATCAATGTCAGTCGCATCGATGAGCTGTGTCGCGGAAACGACCGTACTCTTGAAGTAGAGCCCGAGAAGCTGGGCCTGGCCACAAGGCTCAGCTATACGGCGCAACTGGAGGATCTTCGGAGCTGCAATGTTTTCATCATCACGGTGCCGACCCCGGTTGACTCGGCCCGTCGTCCGGACTTCGATCCACTTCTCAAGTCGAGTCATTCGATCGGTACGATCCTTAAGGCTGGTGACTTGGTCATCTACGAATCGACTGTTTATCCAGGCGTGACAGAAGAGGTTTGCGTGCCTGCACTCGAAGCAGCATCTGGACTCAAGTTCAATCAGGATTTTTTCTGCGGCTACAGCCCCGAGCGAATCAATCCAGGCGACAAGAAGAATCAGCTGACGACGATCGTCAAGGTCACCTCAGGGTCGACTCTGGAAATCGCCGACCGTGTCGATGCCTTGTACCGGACCATCATTACGGCAGGCACGCACAAGGCCACATCAATCCGGGTCGCGGAGGCGGCGAAGGTAATTGAGAACACGCAGCGTGACGTGAATATTGCACTGATGAACGAGCTTGCTCGCATCTTCCACCGGGTAGGCATCGATACAAACGACGTCTTGGCAGCAGCGCGCACTAAATGGAACTTCCTCCCGTTCGTGCCAGGACTGGTGGGGGGGCATTGCATCGGCGTGGATCCTTACTATCTCGCGCACAAGGCCGCCATGTTGGGATACAACCCCGAGCTGATCTTGGCCGCTCGCCGCATCAATGATGAAATGGGTCCCTACGTAGCGGTCAGACTGATGCGTCTAATGGCTCAGAAGCGCATCAATATTGTCGATTCGCGCATCTTAGTGTTGGGGCTCGCCTTTAAGGAAAATTGTCCAGATCTCCGTAATACGAAGGTGGTGGACGTGATCGCTGAGCTGAAGCGAACCAACGCTAGCGTTGATGTCCACGATCCTTGGGTCGACAGGGTAGAGGCGGTGCATGAATACGGCCTAACATTGTGCGATAACCCGCAGTACCGAGCTTACGATGCGGTTGTTTTGGCTGTCGCCCACAAGCAATATCTGGGGCCGGATGCCGAGCTGGACATCGCGATGTTGATTAAGCCCGCGGGTGTTATCTTCGACGTAAAGGGTGCCCTTCCAATCACCGAGCGCGTAGAGCGTCTTTAGCGAGTTTAACCTCATCAAAACCGGGAAAATTCAATGAAAAAGATCGTTGCTGTGACCTGCGTGGCGTTATTGGCAGTTGGCTGCAACCGAGAACCTTCGGGACCTGGCGCGCAAATTTCTGACAAGCCTGTGACAACCGTTCCGCAAATGTCGCCGTCTCCGGTATCTCAAGCGAAGTTGTCGGATACGGTCGACATCAAGTTCGACTTCCCGCACAAACTTCGATACAGCCGAATCAGGACCAAGGGCAATATAATCGAGCGTCAGGTTCTCGCCGAGTTGTTGGAAGACGATGTTGCGTCTGCGCGCACGAAGCTCGAGTCCTTCATGAAGGCTCGCGGCTACCGGCAGACGAGGCAGGCCGAGGACCGCGGTGGTCAGCGCCTGAGCTTCATCAAGCAGGGCGCGCCCTCAGTTGTTGCCCGCTTATGGCCTCCTGGTGCGGGGCCGGTGAAGTTGCAAAACCCCGGGGCAACCGGCTCGCTGTATCTGAGTTGGAGACTCCCCAATCAATAAGCGCTTGCTTCCCCAAGAAAATCGCCGTGTGGGCTCATGGGAGAAGACACGGCTCCGTGAGTGTGTGTGTAGCGTTGAGTAGTGCGGTCGGCGAGTCGAACGGTCTTTGCGCGATCGGGAACGGTATGTACGGGCGTTTTCCGTCCCGTGCCAGCAACGCATACCAGGCGCGATAGCGGGCGACGTATTCGACGCGGGCTGCCGACAGGAATTCGCTGTCGTTTTCTGCAGAAAGATGATTGCTGTTTTCCGGAGTAGTGGTCAGCGAGTTGTCGCGGAGCAGGGCTTCGTACAGTGGTTCTCTAACGTTGGCATGAGCCGATCGGCCATAAACATGACGCAGCCGTTCAAAGTATTCATCATCGGCGGATGTGCGAACGCTGTCGAAATAGCCAATTTCATCGACTACGCGATCCTTGATCATCAGGCTGATTAGCGATTGGCGTTCTTGAAGCCCTCGATTGAGCACGATTTCGCGATCTTGCGTGAGACGGATGTAATTGCACGTCGTAGCGACCAAACCTGGTTCGCGCAGCAGGTGGAGTTGCCTCTCGATGCGGTTTGGCAACGCGCGATCATCGCTGTCCATGAAAGTCAGCACTTCGCCTTCTGCCAGCCCAATTCCCCGATTCTTTGCAATGTAGGTCCCGGTATTGGACTTCATCGATAAAATGCGCACTCGCGAGTCGCGCCTTGCAATTGCTGAGACCAGTTCGAGCGTTTCGTCGCCGCTGCAATCATCCACGACGATTAGTTCGAGGTTTGACCAAGTTTGGCCCAAGATCGAATGCATGGCAGTCTCAATCCACGGCGCGGTATTGAATGCAGTCATGATCACGCTGACCAACGGGCAATCGGGCAGGGTCAAACCAAGGGCGCTACGCGAAGAATTCGTGGGGCGTTCCAAGTCAATCGAGCGATATAAGCCAGGAACATCTCCAAGGCTTCGCAGCTTAATAGGGTCCGTGCTCCCCTTCGCGTCGATGGTGCCTGGAGGTGAGCCAAAACCAAACCACTTGTGCAGATGATGTTTCATTCGCGGCAACGCCACCACGCTTCCAATTTTTTCACGATGCGTTGCGAAGTATGTCCGTCCCATAGCGGAATTGATGGAACAGGGGGCATCAACCTCGAAAGGCATTCATCAATGGCCGGGATGGTATCGAGGGGGCCCACCAATCGATTCGTTCCAAGCGTGACGGTCACCGGACGTTCGGTATTCTCGCGGTATGTCAGGCAAGGTACTCCCAGAAAGGAGGTCTCTTCCTGCAGCCCGCCAGAGTCCGTGAGCACCAAGCGCGCATGTGCGGCAAGATTGATGAACTCGCGATAGCGTAGGGGTTCGGTCAAGTGCAAGCCGGGCACAGATTGTGCCTCGACCAGCAATCCATGACGTACGAGCGATGCCTTGGCACGAGGGTGGAGCGGCAAGAGCATGGGAAGTCTCCGGCATGCGTCCTCCAGTATGCCGATGAGGTGGCGGAGTGGTTCCACTCCGTCCACGTTTGAGGGGCGATGGAAGGTTGCAAGGATGAATTTTCCCGGCTCCAAGCCTAGATCGCGGGCCGAACGAGCGCCTGATTCGAGATCCAACGTGCCTACAAGAGCATCTATCATCGGGTTGCCAACCCAGTGCACTTGGGCCGCGGACTTCCCCTCGACCCGTATGAGCCTATCCACGGCATCTTCGGTGGTGGCGAATAACAGATCGCTGATCGAGTCCACCATCAGCCTATTGAGCTCTTCCGGCATTTCGCGATCATGGCTGCGTAACCCAGCCTCGACGTGGGCCAACGGAAGCCCCATGCGCTTGGCGGAAATTGATGCAGCCAGTGTGACATCGACATCTCCGAAAACCACCACAAGATGCGGGGCCGACTTACTGAGCGTGCCGCTGTAGACGGCAATCATCTCTCCTAACCTTTCCCCATATCCTGTGCGGATAAGGGCAAGCCGATGCAATCTGGCGGGATCAATTCCAAAATCCTCGAGGATAAGATCGCTCAATTCGGCAGCTGTGTGTTGCTGAATGCCCAAATTGTTTTCGTCACTTGTGACCGGTAGGGCTGGTTTCATCGTACTTCGGCGCCGACGTGCACGAAGGACAGGGGGCGCACGCCAAAACGTACGAGTCGCGGCGCGCGCTTTATCCATTTGCCGGTGGGGCTATTCAAGATGGCGTCCACCCTTGATGTCGGCCAATAGCCGGTCCCTGTGGTTCAAGCTCGTCCACTTGCCGGGCACCTTGTCGTAGACCTGCACAAGGCGTTTGACATCTGCCGTCACCTCCTGGCACAGATATTCATAGTTCGGCTCCCGCCCAAACCAGTCTAATAGCTTGGCTTCGTCCACTGGATCATGCACATGGCTTTTGGTCTTCCCAAACGGCCATTTGTATGGCACGGAAACCACCAGGACATCGCTGACATCGAGCAGCCTTTTCGCAAAAGTTTCGGCATCGGGCACGTGCTCGAGCACTTGCAGGCAGGACACCAAGTCGAAACGCCGTTCGTTTGGCCAGTCCAAAAAGTCAGCCTTGATTGGCTTCACGAACGAACTTTCATATGGACTGCGCATATCCAGCGAGAAACGCTCCGGGACCTCAGGGAACCATTCGAGATAAGGGCAGTTACCCGACCCTACATCGAGCATGTTCTTGGCGTCGCGCGAAAGCCCACTGACAATAATCCTGACAATCTGGTAATAGACTAAGTTTTTTCTTCCCTCCCAATACTCCTTGGCTTTCAACGTTGCCGACACGATGTCTGACGTTGAAGTTGTCATAAATGCTCCTGGCGACTGGAGGGATGCTGGAAATTTTGACGCGGGGAACTCACGAAAATGGATCAACCATATCGAAATGCAACGAGTCTGAAAGGCCGGATGGGACAGCTCGTCGACAAAGTCTCAATCAGTGAGGTGAGGATAGAATATTTCCACGTAGTTCGCGGCTTTCAACGGCGTCATGGCATCCGTACGGAAGCTGAAGTCCAGCGAGAAGCACCGGTTGCGGGAGGATATTTCTGGAATGGATACGCGTATTGGTGATTTTGCGTTTGGCAATTGCGACGTCCAAACCATTTTCCCATCTACATTCACATCCAGATGAAAAACGCCTCTGTCGCTTAGGTTCTTGTAGGGCGTGTAATACAAGAATGTCAATTGGTGTTGTTTATCATCAGTGACGCAGATACGGCGCCGCGCACCGACGCTCCTTCCAGGAGACAAGCTGCCGGGAATCGCAAGTTTTACCGAAAATGGACCAAAATATATCAACCGATCCTTTCCCTTGATGGGCCTTCCTTTGTAGTCGATGGTCGCGACGTCGGTGCCGGCGCGCTGAAGTTCGTAGAGATTGCCGCCTGTCGTCGGTTTGCCGTCTGTCAAGAAGGACCAACCGGTAATGATCCGTCCATCCTCGAAATGGTAATTGCGATCCAGTAGTCGCCAGAATGCGAACACGATAATGGCACCGACGGCCACAACTTTTATGATCTCAAACCCAAGCCATGGAATGGAATCCATGAGCAACGGCCGGCGCGGATCGGGAACCAAGTAATAGGCGGTTACGATGCTCCCGATCGTCCATATTGGATACATGTATCGTGAGCTAACGGGAATGAACAGCACCATAGCAAAGATCATGAAGCCAATGGTCAGCACGAGCAGGATCGGAATAGGGTCAAGCGGCCGGCGCAAGTAATGCAGTAGTGCGAGAAGGAATGCGGCACAGAATGTCATTACAAAAAGAAGATTATATGCGACGAAGAATCTGTACAGGCTCTGGTGCGTAGAGCGATCGGCTTGCGGAAGATATACGTCGAATCTGGATCCGAGCCTGAACAAGCTCGGATAGCGATGTGCGGAACTCAACAAGCGTTCCTTTGGGCGTTCGGCGAACTCGGACATCGCGATTGTCCGCGTCTGCTCGGTAAGAGCAACAGGGTCCGCCATAAGGTCTTGGCCGAAGTTGTCGAAAAAGCGTCGCAGGAACACATATGAGCCATCGGACATCGACGTGCTGGTTGAAATATAGAATTTCATGCTCGCAGCCTCGACCGATGCGGGAGACATTCTCAAGCCCGCCGTCGATGCCATGAGCAGTAATGCTGCCGAAACAGGCACCGCTGCCAATACCTGCACTCCGAAAAGCTTTATTCTGGAAGTTCGTGCGACTTCGGAGCAAATATTCCCGTTTTGTGCGGGTGCGGATCGGCAGAAAAACAGCAATACGCATGCGACTGCGGCGCAGCCCAGGACGAAGTAACCAGAATTGTTGCCCCGCGCCATCTCGGTCGCAGCGACCACGACGCCAAGCGCTCCTCCCCATCCTGCATGCTGCAGGAGAGCCCGTGGCCGGACGTCATCGGAAATGAGGGCTAGACTGATGATCCAGAATGCAGCCGTATACAGGGCAGTGCTAAGCATGTCATAGCCCATCAATTGTATGGCGCAGAGAAACAGATTGTTCGCGACCTTCAATGCCATCGTGCTGCCATTGGTCAGCTCGACCAAGGGAAGTAAGAATGGAATAGCGCGCTGGTTGTAGATATTGTCGGCGACCTCGTAGTTGTTCAATTTCGAAAGCTTGATAGCGGCCTTCCAATAGAGGTCGAAATCACTGACGAAGTGGACGTCAACAGCTGCCAAATAAAGCAGTCGCACGGCGAATGCAATAATCAGGCTCACAGCGAGGAAGGGGAATGCTGGCAAGGCATTCCGGCGTCTAGCAAGTTTGAGAGAAAGCCACCACACGGCGGCTATCAATGCAGCTGATATGCACAGGCTTTGTCCGTTTTCGAGCCACCATGCAGTTTGGTAGATACTCTGAGCCGACCAGAGAAATGCAAGGCACAGACCGGGAATGAGCGTGATCAGAACAAGTGCACGGATGCCGAGCTTGCCCAGCGAGCTGATAGCGCCGCATGCATCGAAATTTCTACCCCAAGAAATATACGTCACGCTAGCCCTCTTCTATCAGATTGCTGGATCATTCGACGAGCGCCGACTCGGCAGCTTCAATTATCTTTGGCAGATGCTCATCAAGTCCTAGCCATAGCGGCATCCTGACGAGTCTGTCAGCAGCGTCGTCGGTGACGCGCATGTCGCTCGCCAAGCGGCAAAACCTCCGCCCCGCTGGCGAGGAATGAAGCGGTATATAATGGAAAACGACCCCTACACCAGCTTGTTTCATGCGATCAATGAATAACGAACGTCGCCGCAGGTCAGGCAACAATAAATAGTACATGTGGGCGTTATGCCGACAGTAGCCCGGCACAATTGGGCGACGCAAAACGCCGGCAGACTCGAGTGGTGCGGCCCACTTGTGGTAGGTATCCCAGATGGCCAGCCTGCGTCGAGTGATCGACTCGGCCTCTTCCAGTTGCGCGGCCAAGAACGCGGCGTTCAACTCGCTTGGCAGAAACGAAGAGCCGAGGTCCACCCACGTGTACTTGTCGACTTGCCCGCGAAAGAACTTCGACCGGTTCGTACCTTTTTCACGGATGATCTCGGCCCGATCGGCAAAATGCTCATCGTTGATCAGCAACGCGCCACCTTCACCGGAAATTACGTTCTTGGTTTCGTGGAAACTGAGTGCACCCATATCGCCGATTCCACCAAGGGCGCGTTGCTTGTAGCTCGCCAGGATGCCTTGGGCAGCGTCTTCGATCACCCTGAGTCCGTGTTTGCGCGCGATGCCGAGTATTTCATCCATTTCGCAGGCCACGCCTGCGTAATGCACTACGCAAATCGCCTTGGTGCGGGGACTTATCGCCTGCTCGAGCAGGTTCTCGTCGATGTTGAGCGTGTCAGGGCGGATGTCCACGAATACCGGAATCGCACCTCGTAGCACGAAGGCGTTCGCGGTGGAGACGAAGGTGAAAGAGGGCATGATGACTTCGTCGCCTGGTTGCAAGTCCAGCAACAGCGCTGCCATTTCCAACGCTGCCGTGCAGGAATGGGTCAGGAGTGCCTTCTTGCTTCCGATCGAACGTTCCAACCAGGCATGGCAAAGCTTGGTGAACTGTCCGTCTCCCGACAACTGCCCGTTTTCTTTCGCTTGCAGAATGTTCTCTATTTCGCGGCCAGTGAGATAGGGCTTGTTGAACGGGATCGACGGCATCGCGGGGGCCTGCACGCCGCTGGAGCGGGCGTTGGCATCAATCGTGGCCAGGAGAGGCGAATCGTTCATTTGGTGCATTCCAGGATTGCGTGCGTATAGGGGATCCGGTTCATGTCGTGCCTTATGTTCACGGAGACCTGCGCGAAGGACGACCTGGCAAGATCGGCGTAGCCATCAATCGTGCGCACGTTCTGGCCTCGATCGGCCTTGAGGATCATCCGTGCAGCCAGGCTTTGCCCAGGATGGAAGCACCCGTCGATCGTGATCAACCTGCCGCCGGTATTGAGTCTGCGATGGATGTTCGCGATCAGGGATTTCGCCTCGTCATCGTCCAGATGATGGAGTAATCCACTCGTGATCGCGATATCGCATGGTGGCAATTCGTCCGCAGCGACAGCATTGATGTTGCGGCAGTGGAAGTCTCCGCGAATTCCGTACCTTTCCTTTGCGGCCGCGATGTATTCCGACGAGAGGTCGAACCCGAAATATCTGATGTCCACAGGCAGGCTATCAAGAATCGCGGCCGTTCCACACCCGATGTCAAGGACAACGTCTCCGCTCTTGACGCGCAGGTAATCCCTGCAGAAAGTCTCTCGCCCGCGCTTGGCGCCGGCTACGTTCTGCATCAAGTCATAGATTGCTGAAAAGGTGAGTATGCCCCGCACACCGTGGGTAATCTGGGTCATCGCTCACCTCGCGCTATTGCTGGCCAAGACGACAACGCCGACGAGTATCAACGACAAGCCAGCTACCTTTGCAAGCGTGAAGGTTTCGGAGAAAAGGAAAATACCTGCCAGGAAGACGATGAGGAAGTTGAGTGCGTAAAAAGGAAATGCATAGCTCAGTTCAAACTTGCCAAGCGCGACCATCCAGGTGACACCAGCCAGAAAAGTTGAAACGAGTGCCGCAATGATCCATGGGCGTGTGAACAATTCGAATAGGTAGTGAAGGCGTTCAGCGGTGCCGGCGGGCAGGCTGCCGACGTGCGACACCTGCCACTTGATCAGTAATTGGCTGCATGCTGTAAACAATATGCTCAACAGGATCCAGATATGGTCGATCGCGCGTGGTCCCGTTGTGTTCAGCATTCTAGATACCCCTCTGCCAAAGGCGGGTTGTCCGGTGATTCGCGCCAACCCCAAACATATCGCCAAGCAGCGTCGCCGGTATTGAAAATCAGGTCGAGGACGCTCACGGCATGTTCAAAGGGGGGGTGAAGTTGAGGGTACTCCGGATATCCTTGGTAATTCTTGTACTCCAAGTCGACTCCCGCTTCATCGAATCGGCCCGGCTCGATGTAGTCATGGGCTGCGGGGCCGGAAATGTATGTAGTCGCCCCCGTTTTCAGGACGATATCCAATATTAGCTCGAGTTTGGCGCCAGTCGGCTGGTAGTCGCGCGAGTCTGAAAAACGCGTGTTGAGGCCAAAAATCTCAGCCGCGATACGCCTTGTCATCTCTTGGTTCATTGCAGACAGGCTGTCCCAGTGTCTGCCCAGATACAGGTCTTCGAAGAAAGACCTGTACGTGGCGAAATGGGGCGCCTTGGAATAATTATGCAGGATCGTCTTCCAGTGCTTCTCCTGCCACGCCGGATCTTCGATTGCGACATCGCAGATGCGGCGGTTACGGTCCGATCCGACCGGGACGGACAGCCATAGCAATCCATTCGGGGTCTTGATCCTGTTCCGGCTTCGCCAATCGCGTGTGGTGAATTGGACGTTGTCCAGGAAAACAAACTCGTCGACATCGTGAACGATATCGAAGAAGCCCTTCCAAGGGATGTAGGAAGATTGCAGTATTGCAACGCGATGGCTGGTCATTGGTATAGGAGGATTTCTCTCAGGGCGTTGAGGCCCTCGACATGGTGTATCCGGTTGCCGTGGCTATCGGCACCCATGATCTCGGCCAAGCCGAAATGCGATTGAAGGAAGGAGCCTTGACGCTTGACGATGATCGCGCTGGCATAGCCACTGCTTATCGCCCCGACCGCATCTCGGAAGTAATTGTCGCCGACCATGCACAAATCGGCCGGCGCCATCGAAAGGGACGAAGCGGCTGCAGCATACGCTGCCGGGGAAGGCTTTTCATGACCGGTGTCGCGCGAGTAGACGACGGATGAAAGCACGTCGAGGCCTCTGGCATTCTCGATCTTCGCCCGTTGCGTCGCTGGGGGGTTGTCGGTGAGTACGGCCATCCTGAAACCGCTTTCCTTCAGCGATGCCAACACGGGTACGACGTCTGCGAACAACGGTGTCGGTTCGACCCGCACGCTGCGATAAGCTGCGAGGAAGGCCATGCGCTGCTCCTCGGTCCATGAGAAACGCCCGGCGAGCCGATCGATGAGATGGCTGCGTTCGCCCTCATCCACGAGTTGCAACGCATGGAGCCTGAACTCGTGTGCGCCGATCCAATTGCGCGCCACGGCATCGTAGGCGCCCTCGACCTTGGCAGCCATCCACAACTTGTGGTCGACAAGCGTGTCATCGAGGTCGAAAACGATGCCCTTGGGACGGACATCGAGTTTCGGCAGTGAAATGGTCTTCAACAGCCTCACCGTCTTGACGAGCCGGCGCGGCGACGAATCGGGGTTTGGTTTGCCGATCGGGCCGTCCATGAAGAATCCGGCTAGGTTCACGCCCTCAGCCAGTCCATGCACTGCCGACGTTCCGAATCTCGGGTTGACATCGGAGATGAAGGCCTCCTCACCAGGAGGCCGGATCATCTGCATGTTGAATATGCCACGGGCACCAGCGGCGATCAGCGAGGTTGCAGCTGCATGCGAAATGTCGAGTAACCCGGCGTCGTTGCTCGATTCGGATATAACCGCAAATCCACCGGATGTGCGCAAGCGTTTCCTGAGGACGATGGGGGACAGGTCCCCCGACATCGTCACCGCGAAGTCGGCGGAATACTCATCGAAATTATCGA
>Ga0193753_10003263_pt1 | contig 12133 bp, 7 predicted proteins | sample H1c2metaG_FD_144925 | JGI IMG/M metagenome (GOLD analysis project Ga0193753, IMG submission 144925) | Soil microbial communities from a riparian zone of the East river system, Colorado, United States - H1c2 | ecosystem: Environmental > Terrestrial > Soil > Riparian zone | place: USA: East River... | reverse complement strand
CGGTTTTGATAACTGCGTTGCTTCCGATTCGCTGTACTTCTTTTTCCTGTAATACCCTTAATAATTTAGGCTGCATTTCGAGGCTTATTTCGCCAATTTCGTCGAGAAGAATGGTCCCTCCTGCTGCGAGTTCGAATTTGCCGGCCCTCCTGTCCGTTGCTCCGGTAAACGCTCCTTTTTCATACCCAAAAAGTTCGGCTTCCATAAGCTCTGACGGGATAGCCGCACAATTAATTTTTATATATGGCCTGTTCCAGCGTTTTGATTGCTGAACGATGCAGGTGGCAACGCCCTCCTTGCCGGTGCCGCTCTCACCCAGTATTAACACGGAACTGTCAAAAGGCGCTACCTGCCCAATAAGATTAAATACATGCAGCATTGATGAAGTTCTGCCAATTATATTTTCGCAACCGGAGTGTTGCGTTCCCGGGGAAAAAGGCGTGGCTGTTTGTGTTGCCTGCAATAATGACTTTGATTCACCGGCAGGAGCGGATGCTCCGCCTGCTGCCATTTTCAAATTGTTCTCCCAGCGATACCTTGCAATGTCTATTGTTACCAGCAGGTCCTTTTCGCGGAATGGTTTTACAATAAACCCGAATGGGTTGGTGGCTTTGGCGGCTTCCAGCACCTGCTGATTAGAATTGGCGGAGATATAAATGAATGGAATGCATTTTTCGTTGAGCTGTTTAGCCAGGTCAATACCGGTCAGGTTCCCCTTCAGGAAAATATCTACCAACACCAGCCATGGCGCTGTATCTTCAATGATGCTTAAAGCTTTTTCAACAGCACGTGCCACCCCGGCAATTTTAAATCCGTTTCGCTCCAGGGTTTTGCGTATATCCCGGGCCACGATCAATTCATCTTCAACAATGAGTATTTTATTATTTGTAATCACAAAAAAAAATTAAACGTTATTTCCATTAAGGGTGGTGGTGGCATCATACTCAACGGCTCTGAAAGTTAAGTTAATCTCCAGTCCTTTTTCATTGATAAAGTCCAGGTCTCCATCCAGTTGTTCAGAGAATAACCTGATCAGTTGCAGTCCCAGCGAATCCGATTGGCCTGTATCCAGGGTGGCAGGCAATCCTTTTCCATGGTCTGCAATCTTCAGTTGTAGTTTTTGGGTACCGGTGTATTGCAATGAAATGTATATGCTGCCTTTTTTATTTTTTGGATACGCATATTTGATGGCATTGGTAATGGCTTCATTGACGATCAGTCCCAGGGGAACAGACTGGGAGATGTCCAGGTAAATGTCTGCCACACTCACCTCAAACGAAATTCTTCCGGTATGCGCAATACTGTCCCTGATGTTTTCCACCAGTTCATTGATATAAGAACGCATGTTGATCCGGGCAGTATTCTCCTGCTGGTAGAGCTTTTGGTGCAAAATAGCAATCGCCTGCATGCGCTCCCTGCTTTTTCGTATTGCACTGATGGCAGAAGGATGATTCAGGAATTCGGACTGTGCATTCAACAGGCTAATGATCATCTGCAAATTATTTTTCACGCGGTGGTGAATCTCTTTGACCAGCCATTCTTTTTCTTTCAGTAAAACATCTTTGTCAGCGATGAGATTGTCTTTATCGGTTATTAAATGCTCAAGTGCCGTATTCTTTTCATTGATCTCCTCCTGCTTTGTTTCAAGCTGCCTGTTGTGCCGCTGGTTGGTGCGATAGCGATTGTAAAGCAGTGCCAATAGCAGGCCCAGAACAACAACACCTACAATAACAATATTGTTGACCAACCGGCTCTGCTTCAGGTTAGCTTCCTGGATAATCTCCTGCTGCTGCAATATTTTTATATCATTGTCTTTTTTTTCTGTTTCATGTTCCACCTCCATTTGGGCAAACTGAAATGTAGTAGCCTCATTCAGCATGGAATCGGTTATGCTCTTGTACAATTGGTAGTTGACCAGTGCGGATCCGAACTTGCCCCTGGCTGAATCAAGTTGTGCATTCAACTTATAAGCTTGTGCCAATACCCTTTTTTCATGTTTTGAAATGAGCTCAGGAAGGTATTCAGACATTATTCCTGCTGCGTTTTCATATTGACGGGTTCCCAAATAATACTTAACCCGGTACTGGTAGGTGTTGTATCCCGCTATCGCACCTGGTCTTTTTAAAAGATTTTCTAATTGATGAACATAAGCTTTTGCTTTATCATATTGCTGTGCCTCCACATAGGTCAGCACATAACACAGATTAAAGACAATACTGTCATTCAGGGACCATGGTTTACCAAAGAGGGATTCCGCCTGGTGGATGGACTCCAGTGACTCAGCCTCCCGTCCTAAAGCTGAAAGTAAGCGACAAATAATTTCCATGTTTGCCAGTATGGACCACCGATCCTTATACTTAATGGCGATGGACATTGCTTGCTTCGAATACGGTAATGCCTGCTCCCATTTCGACCAATAACCATAGGCCAGACCTAACCTGAAATAAATGGTACCCAATTGTAACGTGGTATCGTTTACCTCTTCTGCCGTTTTTACTGCAAGCAGACCGAATTTAACTGCATCAGGTAAATCACCCTGCTTTCCGCATACATTTCCCATGAGACCATATATGCCTTGTAATTCTTTATGTCCAACGGATCTGTAAATATTCACTGCCTCATTCAATTCTTTCATGGCCAAAACAGGATCTCCCAGAAGCTGATCCAGGTCGCCCAAATCTTTTAAGATATCCGCCTGACGTTCCTTATTGCCAGTAGCCCTGAAAAGAATAAGGGCTTCCCCAATGGGTTTTCTTTTCTGCCTGGTTTCTTCCTCCGAAACATATATGGAGTAATAGTTGCCCAGTTCAACCCATGCCTCAGCCATGCCGGCCGGATCCGAAATCGTCTTATATACTTCCAGTGATTTTTCAATGTATTGTTTCCCCACTTCCGCCTTTCCTCCCTCACGTAAAGCATTGGAATAAACAAAATAACACCTGGCTGCTGTTTTCTTATCCTGCAGTTTTTGGTTGATGCTTTCCACCTGTTTCACCAGTACTATCGCGGTATCAAGATCAGTGTTGTATTCCCCGGGTTTCCGAACGTAATCAAGAGCGAGGTCAAGCAATAGCCTTGCCTGGGCAGAATCTGCATGGACTTTTTTGAGTTCATTTATGATTGCCGGAATAGTTGGTTGGTATGTTTGCGCCATACCCCGGACCAGTGCCGTGCCCATAAATATAATAAGGAGTAAGCCGCGGATCATGCTAATTGAGTTTTTTATGGCATCATTTCCTGTCACGTTCCTGTCTTTAGTTCTTTCCTTTGAAAATCAGCAGAATTGCAATTAGTTTCCATTAGACCGAAACCGTCTCTAAATGTAATACATCTTTTTTCCGGTTAGGGTGGTATGGGATAAAGTATACAACGGAATACACTGTATATGCAACACCCGTTTCTTTCGCGCCTTTCAATCCTGTTTTTTTGCAAGCGCACTGCGTTCAGGAGAAAGGCTAAAATGTACAACAGCATACTTCATTTAAACAAGAAATACTTTATTGCAGTTGCACCTGTTGTTTGATTGGTAAATCAGGTACTTGTTTTGCCAAACGCCGAAATAGCGCCGGTCATTTTGTAATATGAAAAGTTACTGATTTATAAGGGTTTAAAAAAAGTCACGGGATTGGAAATAAGGGTATCATTAAAATTATCGTTATGAAACAAAGTCCGGTCATGCCCTTTTTATACAGTATTTTATTATTTGTAATCACAACAAACGGTTAAGCGTTAATCCCATTAAGGGTGCTGGCATTATAGTCAACGGGTCTGAACGTTAAGTCAATCTCCAATCCTTTTTCATTGATAAAGCAGAGATCTCCATCCAGTTGTTCAGAGAATAACCTGATCAATTGCAGTCCGAGCGAATCCGATTGGCCCGTATCCATGCCGTCGGGTAATCCTTTTCCATGGTCTGCTACTATTCCTGATGTTTTCCACCAGTTCATTGATATAAGAACGCATGTTGATCCGGGTAGTATTCTCTTGCTGATAGAGCTTTTGGTGCAAAATAGCAATGGCCTGCATGCGCTCCCTGCTTTTTCGTATTGCAATAATTGCAGAAGGATGATTCAACAGAATGCTTCATCCGGTCAATGATCTGTTTTATCCCGGGCTATTGCTATCGACCTTACATAAACAGTTATACAATCATGCAGTTGCTTTGATGACAGTTATATTTTTATATTCGGCAGTTTTAAAATTAAGTATAATTTCCAGCCCGTTGTTATTGATGAAATACAATTCTCCTTCCAATTGCTCCGAAAAAAGTTTTATCAACTGCAAGCCTAATGAATTCGAATGTTCCGTATCCATACCCGCCGGTAATCCTTTTCCATGATCCACAATTTTTAATTGCACCTGCAGTGTTCCCGTAAGTTTCAGCGAAACGCTGATATCGCCTTTTTCATTTCCCGGGTAAGCATATTTAACTGCATTGGTAATGGCTTCATTCAGGATCAGCCCAAGAGGTACCGATTGAGAAATGTCGATGTCGATATCATCAACTTCGACCTTGAAATAAATTCTTTCCGTATCGGAAACACTGTTTTTTATATTATCTACCAGCTCGTTTACATAAGACCGCATATTGACCTGGGTACTGTTTTCCACCTGGTAAAGTTTCTGGTGAATAATGGCAATCGCCTGCATCCGTTCCCTGCTTTCTTTTATAGCCTCGAGGGCAGAAGGATTATTCAAAAATTCAGATTGGGCATTCAACAGGCTGATCACCATTTGCAAATTATTTTTTACACGGTGATGTATTTCTTTTATCAGCCATTCTTTTTCTTTTATCAATTTTTGCTGTTCATTATTCAGCAACTTTAATTCGGTATTGCTTTGATTGATAGTCTGCTGCTGTGCCTGTAAAAGTTTATTTGTTTTTTGTTTACTGCGGTACCGATTATAAATTAATCCAAGTAATAACAACAACAGAATGGCACCGCCGATAAAAACATTCTTAGTCAGTCTTGTTTGGGCAAGCTGAGCCTGATGGAGTTCATCTTGTTTTCTTAGGAGTTTGATATCATTGTCCTTTTTCTCGGTTTCATGTTCCACTTCCGTTTGCGCAAACTGGAAGCTGGAAGCTTCGTTGAGTATGGAATCAGTGGCACTTTTATACAGCTTGTAATTCGTCAGGGCAGATGTTAAATTTCCCCTTGCCGAATCAACCTGTGATTTTAGTAAATAAGCCCGTCCTAGCATCCTTTTATCCCTCACGCTAATAACATGGGAAAGGTAATCTGATGCATATTTATCAGCGATAGCGAGTTGGCCCACTCCCAGGTAATACATAGTTAACCTTAGATATGTATTCCTTGGCACGTTGTATCCCGGATGTGTTTTTAATAGTCCGATCACTTGATCTACATAATTGTTCGCTTTTTCATATTCTTTTGCCTCCGTATAAGTTATAATATAAGACAAACTCACATTCATGCTGTCCATCGCATTCCAGGGTTTGGTCAGGGCTGCTTCAGTAAGCCGGATATATTTCAGCGATTCCTCCTGTAGCTTTAACTGGGAAAGTATACTGCAAAGATTCATTATTACAATTTTTATGGCATTCCTGTCATTATTTTTCAATGCAGTGCCCATTGCTTTTTTTACATAAACCAAGGCCTCATCCTTTTTTGACCAATTGCCATAGACAACTGACAGCCTGTTATAAATGGTACACAATTGCATAGAGGTATCCTGCACTTGCTCCGCTGTTTTTAAAGCAAGCAAACCGTATTTCACAGCATCGGGGTAATCACCCATGTCGGAGGAAACAACTCCCAGCAGATCATACACACCTTGTAACTTTTTATATCCTATGGATTGGTAAATAGCAAGTGCCTCGTGCAGTTCCATCATAGCTTTTACATAATTGGTCAGTATCTGGTCAAGATCAGCAAGGGTCGTTAACACACCGGCCTGCTGTTCTTTGTTGCCCGCGACCTTAAATAAAGGCAGGGCCTGTTCAAAGCATTCTTTTTTTTTCTCTATATCTTCATTCGAATTATAGATATTGTAGTAGTAGGATAATTCAAGCAAGGCTTCACCCATTTCTTCCGGTTCGGACATAGTTTTGTAAAGTGTCAATGATTTTTCAATGTATGCTTTGCCGGCTTCATTCTTTTTGCCTTCACGCAATGCATTGGAGTAAACAAAATATAACCTTGCTTCAATTTTCTTGTCCTTCAACTGCTGGTTCATTTTTTCTATTTCTTTGCAGAACGATATCGCTGTGTCAAGATCATTTGTATACTCTCCAGGTTTGTGTACATAACCAAGGGCAAGATCAAGCAATAACTTTGCCTTTTCAGCATCTGTGTGATTTTTTTTAAGCTCACTCAATAATTGGGGAATGGTTTTGTCATTTGATTCCTGCGCAATGCACGGAGCAAGTAATGTTGCCATCAGGATAATGATGATTAATCTTCTGGCCATATAATGAAAATTAAATTGTTGATATAAAAAACCTTAGGATTATAGTTCATGGACGCATTTTGGACCTCATTTTGAGCATTGCTGTTCAAGTGAACGAAGAATATTGCAATAAGGAAGAGCAGCCTGATCATAAAGCGTTATTTAGAACAATTATATTGCCGTCAATCATTAGTGCTTTTTTTCATAAATGGTAAAAAGATTAAGCGTTAATCCTGTTAGTGGTGATGACATTATAATCAGCAGCCCTGAACGTTAAGTTAATCTCCAATCCATTTTCATTGATAAAATAGAGGTCTCCATCCAGTTGTTCAGAGAATAATCTGATCAATTGCAGTCCGAGCGAATCCGATTGGCACGTATCCATGCCGTCGGGTAATCCTTTTCCATGGTCTGCAATTTTCAGTTGTAATTTTTGTGTACCGTTATATTGCAATGAAATGTATACGCTGCCTTTTTTATTCCCAGGATACGCATATTTAATGGCATTGGTAATGGCTTCATTGAGGATCAATCCCAAAGGGACGGACTGGGAGATATCCAGGTAAATGTCTGCCACACTCACCTCAAACGAAATTCTTCCGGTATGCGCAATACTGTCCCTGATGTTTTCCACCAGTTCGTTGATATAAGAACGCATGTTTATCCGGCCAGTATTCTCCTGCTGATAGAGCTTTTGGTGCAAAATAGCAATCGCCTGCATGCGCTCCCTGCTTTCGCGGATGGCACTGATGGCAGAAGGATGATGCAGGAATTCGAACTGTGCATTCAACAGGCTAATGATCAGCTGCAGGTTATTCTTCACGCGGTGGTGAATTTCTTTGACCAGCCATTCTTTTTCTTTCAGTAAAACATCTTTGTCGGCAATGAGATAATCTTTATCGGTTATTAAATGTTCAAGTGCTGCATTTTTTTCATTGATCTCCTGCTGCTTTGTTTCAAGCTGCCTGTTGTGGAGCTGGTTGGTCCGGTTACGGGCGTACAACAATGCCAGCAAGAGGGACAGCAGGATTATGCCGGTAATTACGATACTGTTAGTGGTGCGGGTTTGTACCAGTTTTGCCCGCTGAATCTGTTCTCCCTGCTTCAGGAGTTTAATGTCATTGTCCTTTTTTTCCGTTTCATATTCTACCTGCATTTGTGCAAATTGAAAACTTGCAGTTTCGTTCAAACTGGAATCCATCATTTTTTTATAAGCCTGGTAATCCAACAACGCAGATTTGAAGTTGCCTGTAGCAGAATCCGCCTTTGAAAGCAGCTTATAGGCTGCACTCACTATTCTTTTCTGGCCTATTGAATTTGCATAAGAAAGAAAATCAGTAGCATATTTCCTGGTGTTTTTGTCATCGTGGATACCCATGAAATAGTAAACCAGGTAATGATAAGCCTGGCTCGGTCTTGTTCCTATCTTGTAATTTTCTAATAATTGCATAACCCGGACGGCAAACTTCTCTGCTTTTTTATATTGCATGGGCCGCACATAGGCCGCTAAAAAACCAATGCTAAGGAGCATACTGTCAGACATAGTCCAGGGCTTTGTTATTGCTGCTTCTGCATACTGAACAATTTTAAGCGATTCATCCTCTTTTTGCAGATTAAAAAGCGTAAGCGAAAGACTAAGCATTATAATTTCTATTGCATTTCTGTCATTGTATTTTACTGCTATTTGCATCGCTTTTTTATAATACTTTACTTCCTCGCCTGATTTTGACCAATTGTTATAGGATATACCCAGCCTGTAATAGATGGAGCATAATTGTATTGTTGTATCATGCATGTCTTCTGCAGTTTTTAATGCAAGCAATCCATATTTAATTGCACCTGCGAAATCACCCATGTCCGTCGAAATGGTTCCTAACAGATCATAAACACCCTGCAGATTTTTATACCCGATGGATAAATAAATGGCAAGCGATTGCCGCAACTCGTTCATAGCCTCCACAGGATGTCCGTACCACTGGCTCAGGTCACCCAGGATCTTTAAAACTTCAGCCTGTCTTTGCTTGTTTCCTGATTCCCTGAACAATAGGAGCGCTTTTTCCAGGCTCTCTCGTTTCTGCACGAGCCCAACGTAAGTCCCGCCATTATAATATTGCGATAATTCAAACCAGGCATCGGCCATATCAGCAGGGTCAGCAATCGTCTTATATACTTCCAGTGATTTTTCAATGTATTGTTTACCGGCTTCCGCCTTGCCTCCCTCACGCAAAGCATTTGAATAAACAAAATAACACCTGGCTGCTGTTTTCTTATCCTGTAGTTGCTGGTTGATACTTTCCGCTTGTTTCACCAGTAATAGCGCAGTATCAAGATCACTGTTGTATTCTCCGGGTTTGCGAACGTAATGGAAAGCCAGATCAAGCAATAGCCTTGCCTTGGCAGAATCTGTGCGGGCTTTTTTGAGTTCAACAATTATTTCAGGAATGGGTTTCTGGTATGTTTGCGCCATACCCTGGGCGAGTGCCGTGCCCATAGACATAATAAGAATTAGACCGCGGATCATGCTAATTGAGTTTTTTATGGCATCATTTCCTGCGTCGTGCTCCTGTCTTTAGTTCTTTTCCCGTAATCAGTGGAATAACTATAAATTGCTGTTTTAATTGAAACTGGTTTTAAATATAATACATCTTTTTTCCGATTAGTGTGTAATGGGATAAAGGATACAACAGAATACACTGTATTGGCAACATCCATTTCTTCCCAGCCTTTCAGCTGTTTTTTTGCAGGTACACTGCGTTAACGGGAACGGATAAAATGTACAAGTAGAATATTTCATTCAGACAAAAAACACTTTATTGCAGTTGCACCCGCTATTTGACCGGTAGATCCGGTACTGTTTACTTTTCAGATTGACTGATGTGTTTTTGTATGCCCAGTTTTTTCATTTTGGAATGAAGGGTTGTGGGAGGAATTTTCAGAATTTTGGCTGCGCCATCTTCGCCACGTATCCTTCCATTGGTTTTTTTTAATACGGATAAAATATAGGACCGTTCATTTTCTTCCAAAGATACAAACTGTTGCTGGGCGGAAACAGCCGAAAAGTCTTCATGCTGCTGTAATAACTGCACACCGGTAATCGTATCGCCCGTGCACATCAACACAGATCTTTCAATGATATGTTCCAGTTCGCGTACATTGCCGGGCCAGTGATAGCGTGTTAATTCCTTCAAAGCTTTGCGGGATATATTGTTTATTTTTTTCCCGTTTTTTTGAGAAAACACATTGATAAAGTAAGACACAAGCTGGGGAATATCCTCCTTTCTTTCCCGCAAAGGAGGTATGGCGATGGGAAACACATTTAGCCGGTAAAAAAGATCCTGCCTGAATCTTCCGGCTTCCGCTTCTTTTTTAAGATCGCGGTTCGAAGCAGCAATAATACGTGTGTCCGTTTTAATCACAGCTTTGCCACCAATCCTGATAATTTCTTTTTCCTGGATGGCCCTTAAAAGTTTTGCCTGCAGCGCCAGGCCCAGTTCCCCGATTTCATCTAAAAACAAAGTACCATTAGCCGCCAATTCGAATTTCCCGGTGTGTCTTTCGACTGCTCCAGTAAAACTTCCTTTTTCGTGGCCAAATAACTCGCTTTCCACAAGACGCGATGGCAATGCTGCGCAATTTAGTTTTACCATCAGCTCATTATTCCTGAGAGAAGCATGGTGAATGGCATTTGCTATCAGCTCCTTTCCTGTACCGGTTTCTCCAATTATCAATACGGTACTGTCTGCTTTGGCAACACTTGAAACCAATTGAAAAACGTCTTTAAGGCCATTATTGTATCCAACTACTTCTTCATAGTTATAGCGTTTTTCAGTTTCACGCATGGATGCTGCCATCGCAGCTTGCAGGGAACCTGGTGCGTTTTTGTGCTGAATCCGGGAGACATCCATAACCCAATATTAATTGGTTTAAATATACGATATTCCAAAACTGTTGTCAAACGCCGAAATATCGTCGGTCATTTTGTTTTATTAAAATGAAAAATTACTGATTTATAAGGTTTTAAAAAAAGGCACGGGATTGGAAATAGGGGTATCATTAAAACTGACATTATGAAAGAAGCTCCCATCATTCCCCTGCTGCAATTCGAAAATAATGCATTGCCCTTTAAAATTCAAACCATAACGGGTTTACTGGATAAGGGGGACGACATACAAAACACCGTTCACAGTCATAATTATTATGAAATGATATGGTTGATTAAAGGCATGGGCACTTTGTGCTTAGATTTACGTGAATATGAAACCGGTAATGATTCTATTTTTTGCATCCGGCCAAACCAGGCCCACCGGTTTTATGTAAGTGCTGATATGGAAGGCTTTGTTTTTTCCTTCACCGATTCTTTTTTCAATACTGCAGAACAGGAGTTTGACAGGGCCAGTCAGGTCGGCCTTTTTCAGATCTTTTCTCAATCTTCACATATCAGGATAGCAAGTGACGCTGAGCCTGCGATGAAAGAAATTGCGGCACTTATGATAAAGGAATACGAAAATCAGTTTGCATCAGGCATAGAGTTATTAAAACGATATTTCCGGATTTTCCTGATATACCTGTCAAGACAGACAGAAGAGACATCAAATGCGGCTATGCAATCCCGGGAGACGAGCCTGTTAAATGAATTTATGGAAATGCTGGAACATAATTTTAAAGAAAAGAAAATGGTAGCCGACTATGCCGGCAAATTATGCGTAACACCGAATTACCTTAACCGGGTAATAAAGAAAAACACCGGCTTCCCCGCAAGACATCACATAAAACAGCGTGTGTTGCTGGAAGCAAAAAGGCTTGGCCGGTATTCAAATGCAGGAATGAAACAGATCGCCTACAGCCTCGGCTTTTCGGACAGTGCACATTTCAGTAAATTTTTTAAGTCAGGTTCCGGAACGAACTTTTCTGACTTTAAAAATTCTCAGGATACTGGCAGCGCAGCGGTATCATTTCAGCGCGCATAAATTAAATACAATGGACCCAAAAGCTGTTCTGGTTACCATCAACGCGGGGAAAAGCCTGTTCGGCATCATTGTAATCAACGGGCAAATAAGTTTTATTTTGGGTAGTGTATTGATAAATTCAGTTAGTCATGACCGTTACAACGAAAAGATCCTGGAAATCGCTGAGGGGCCATCTGGTTCCCGGGAAGATTGAATTGTACAACGGATTACCTTGTTTGTCCCTTTCCTTTTGTCTTGTTCCGCTGTAGTTTTGCAATATCAGCATCAACTCATTCTGTAACGGGAAGCACCGGCTTTAAATAAAAAAGGGAAAAGCATGAAGCATATTGTAATCATTGGCGGGGGATTTGGCGGGCTAAATATGGTTAAACAACTCGCAGGCAAAAAGGGATATACAGTCACGCTTGTGGACAGGAATAATTATAATTTTTTTCCACCACTGATGTACCAGATAGCAACAGGAATGCTGGAGGCGGGCAATATCAGCTATCCATTCAGAAAGCTTTTAAGGGGAATGACCAATATTCGTTTTCAAATGGGCGAGTTTAAAGAATTGGTTCCAAAAGAAAATAAGGTAATACTTTCTACAGGCGAACTGCAGTATGACTATATCGTATTTGCGACCGGCGTTTACACGAATTATTTCGGGATGGAGAATGTCAAACAGCATGCGCTGCCGATGAAGACGGTACATGATGCGATCCGGTTGCGTAATCACGTGCTGATGCAGCTTGAACTGGCTGCAACTACGC
>Ga0193753_10003262_pt1 | contig 12134 bp, 11 predicted proteins | sample H1c2metaG_FD_144925 | JGI IMG/M metagenome (GOLD analysis project Ga0193753, IMG submission 144925) | Soil microbial communities from a riparian zone of the East river system, Colorado, United States - H1c2 | ecosystem: Environmental > Terrestrial > Soil > Riparian zone | place: USA: East... | reverse complement strand
CGATGGCCCACCGCAAAGAAGACCGCTACCCCACGTGCCTCGACCTGCAGGCCGACCTCGAGGGGTATTTGGCGTCGCTCCCGGGTGCAAAAGGTCTCAAGCCGATCGTCGGCTACATGCAGATGCTCTTCGCGGAGCCGCGCGCCGAACGTCAAAGCTTGATCGAGCGCCAACTTGCAAAGGCGGAACTCCTCAGCACGGACGAGTACTCCGCGCTCCGGGGCTCGCTGCCGCCGGGAGCATCCCTCCCCTTGATCTCCGCCGCGCGAAGCGAGAGCGATCCTCAATTGCCAATCGGCCAATCGCTCTACCCCGATCTCGCATCGTCGTCCGGCGCCACCATGAGTCGCTCGCGCGTGAGCGCGCCGGAACGACGCGGGGGGCGCAAGATCGCCTTCCTCCTGCTCGGATTGGTCATGTTCGCGGGGCTCGGCGCCGTGTCGCTCTTGCTCCGCAAGGGGAGCGACTCCATCGCAAGCCGCGGTGAGGCGGACACCTCGTCGAAGGCACCGACGACCGGATCGCAAGAAGATCCGCCAAAGCCGACGGACCTGTCTCGTGGGCTGGTCGCAACGCAAAGGGTCACGCTTTTCGTCCGCGCGGAACCGAGCAGCGCGAAGATCTTTCTCGACGACAGCGCGATGGCCACGGACGCGAATCCGCAGGCTCTCTCTCTGAGCAAGAATTCGGTGCATACGCTTCGCGCCGAGGCCAAGGGCTACGTGACCAAGAGCATCACCGTGACGCTCGAGGCCGACAAGGAGGCGCTCGTCGTTCTCGATCGGGAGAAGGCGGACACGACGCCGTGGCGCCCTCCTTCGCGCGGCACCAAAGGCACCGGGTCCGCGCAGCCCGCCAAGGAGCCGGCCTCCGTCGAACCGGCACCCGTACAGGCGGGCGGATTTCTGACGATTGATACCTATCCGTGGACCGTCGTCTCCGAAGGAGGCAAAAGCCTCGGGCAGACGCCGATCGTGCACCTACCCTTGCCGGCGGGCGATCACGTTCTCGTTCTGGAGAACCCCGAACAAGGCTTGAAACAGACCTACCCTGTCACCATCAAGAGCGGCGAGACGTTGAATCGGCGACTCGGCCTGAAGTGAACGGTCTGTTAGGAGCAGTTACCGTCGCAGTGCTGTCGGAGCGTCTGGCAGGACGAATGGGTCAAGTCCGTGTCGCCAATGACGGACAACGGAATGGGCTTGTCCAGGTCTCCAGCGCCCGTCGTCACAGGCTGACAGCCGATTAACTTATCCTGGTTGAGCGAAGTCCCGACGACGACGACGGCGCGATCACCGAACGTTACGGCCGGGAGCGTGACGGAGTCGGGCGACTTGACGAGGTCGCACACCGCAAACGTCACCGGCGTTGCGAGCTGCACGACCGGCCGTTTGTTCACTTCCGTGGGGAACTGCCCCCCCGTGGAGCGCCCTTGCACCAGTTGGTGGCAAAGATCGGGATTATCCTGGGCGTCGAACACGAACACCTGAATCTTGTCGACGCTGACCGCCTCGGCCACCGAGGGAAAATCCACGGTGAACTTCCCGTCCGCCGGGCCATCATCCTTTGAGCATGCGACCATCGACGCCGCGGCCACCGTCAGCACCGTCGCCGCCAAGAACGAAGAAACGATACGCGAAACGAAGGAACGCTCTCCCACGGGACTCACCCCTTTTGCCGAAGCTACCATGTGCAGTTCGCATCATCGCTGAAACTTGCAGGCGCGCCCACCTTTTGAGAGACTCTGCGATCAAGGATGTGTCCACTCTATACGCCCAACCTCGAGGGGACGAGGGGCGGAGCCTCCTTAGGCGAGGCTTTCATCCCGGTGCGGAAGGTTCGGACGATCATGAAAAGCTTATCGATCCCACGAAGGCAGCGAGCCAAGGTTTTCGTCATTCTGCTCACGTGCTCTGCCCAGCTCGCGGCCTCCGTGAGCTTTGCGCAATCGGCATCGAGCGCCGGCGCCGCCAGCAGCGCAGACGATGAACTGGGCGAGGCGGAGAAACTGATCGCCAACGTCGACTTCGAGGGCGCCATCCCCGTCCTCGAACGCGCCTCGAAACGCAATGGACTCACCCACGACCAGCTTACGCGCTTGTATCGGAATCTCGCCACCGCGCATGCCGTCGTCGGCCACGCCACGGTCGCGCGCGACACCTTCGTCAAACTGATCGCGATCGATCCCGACTTCAAAATCGACCAAAACATGAGCCCTCGGGTCAAGGCGCCCTACTTCGAGGCGCGAGGCGCCTGGAGCGCGCAGTCGAGCAAACCGGGTATCGATGCGGTCGCGCAAGTTCACCGAAGCTCGGAGAGCCGCATCGTCGTGACCCTTCGCGATCCGACCCATTTGGCGAATCGCGTGGTGGTTGGCTATCACTGGGAGGGGGGCGACGCTTTTACGACGAAATCCTCGGCCGCCACGCCCACGACCACCGTCGTCGTCCCCCCGCCGAAGGACAAAGCGACCTACCTCGAAATCTATGCCCAGGGGCTCGACTCCAACGACGGCGTACTCTTCGAAAGCGGCAATGCCACGAAGCCGATCGTGATCGAGGCCCCACCCGCAGCGCCCCAGGGTGCAACGAGCGGGGTGGCCGGTTCGGAAAGCGACCGCTCCAAGTCCGTCTTCGCGAGTCCCGTGTTTTGGATCGTCGCAGGCGCCGTGATCGTCGGAGGCGCCGCGGCGGCTTACTTCATCGCGCGCCCGGGTAACCCTTCGACCGAACAGCAATTGAGCCCCGTGCTCACGTGCGCAGGACGGCCTTGTTCATGAAAGCCAGATACATCGCCATGAAGACCTCGAAGCTTTCACGAACAGCAGGGTTACTTCTCATCGCCGGGGCCGGGACCTCCTTGATCGCGCACAGCACCGCGTGTTCGAAGGACTCTCCTCCCGCAGCCAAACAGGACACCATCGTAATCGGCCTCTCGGTTTCGCTCTCGGGAGACAACAAGGGCGTGGGCGCGGCACTTCGCGACGGCAGCCAAGTCGCCGTGAATCTCATCAACTCCAAGGGCGGAGTCCTCGGCAAGCGCCTCGAGCTCAGCATCAAAGACGACGCAAGCGACAACAGCCTACGAACCGACCCGGCGACCAAACAACCCATCCCGAATGCCGGCGCCATCCTGCGCGACTCCATCAATGGACTCCTCGATCAAAAGGTGGTCGCCATCCTCGGCCCCGGCGCCAGCGTCCAACTCGACGAGGCGCAGAGACTCGCCTATCCGCGCGACGACGCGGGCGCCACACTGCCCGGCGCGGCGCCCACGTTGATGATCTCGGCGTGGGCAACGTCACCCACGATCACCACCGTTCAACCGCCGTGGCCCGGTCGTTATCTGTTTCGCACAGCCCCGTCGGATACCGGCCAACGCCGAGCCATGTTCAAATTGATGAGGGAAGGTTCCGACGTCGTGGACGCCGGATCGGAGGCCGGTGCGGAAGCCGGCGTCGGCACCGGCGGCGGAGCGAAGGTGGGGACACCGCACCCGTGCAACAGCCCGGCCCTCGTCTATGGCGATGACATCTTGGGTAGGGCTTTCAACGAATACCTCGGCCCGCAATACACCAACGATCTCAAACTCCCGTTCCTGGCGATCCCGGCGCCGACGGGGGAATCGACCCCGCAAACGTACCAGGACATCATCAGTCAGCTCATCGGGTTCAAACCCGACTGCATCGCGCTCGTTCTTTACGCCGAGGTTGCGAAGGGTTTCATTCCGCTCCTCAAGCAGCAAACTCGGAGCAACGCCGACTTCATCGCCAAAAAAACGTTCTACATCGGCAACGACGCGCTGCGCGACAACGACCTCCTAGCACAGCTGCGAAAAGCCACTCCGTCGGACGGGCCGGACGGGATGTTTGGCGTCATTCCCAACACCCAGCCCGACTCGGGCAACTACCGAGAGTTCCTGAGGATCTACCACACACAGATGGACACGGTCGACGGCGGAGGCGCGGACCCCCAGCCCTACTCCACCAACGCGTTCGATGCCGTCGTTCTCTTGGCCCTCGCCATGCAGCGCGCGGGAACGTCGACGGACACGGTCAAGGTTCGCGATGCACTCATCGAAGTTTCTCGGGGTTTCAAAGGCAGCGCGACGTCGGGCAATGGCAAGACGATTTCGCCCGCAAACCTCAACGATGCCTTCTCGACGCTCAGCGCAAACCTCCCCATCGACTACGAGGGTGCGTCGGGGCCGGTGAATTTCGACAACAGCGGAGACGTCACATCGGGGTACCTCACGTGGAAGGTGCCGGCCGGCAGCGCCTCCTATCAGGACTTGATCACTTGGGACGCGACCGAGCTCCCGCCGTAAACCAAGGAGCGGGAAGGACCATGAAGGGTCGCGCGCGCCTCTTCTCGAAGAGGTTCTCGAAGAGGCGCGCGTCGCCGTTTGCCCTCTCTTAAGGGGCAAGCTGCGTGGGAGAGCTGCCAACGGCCGCATCCGACTCGAGGTCGATCGTCTCCGGATCGAGCTTCAGTCGCTCGGCGAGCTTCTTCCGATCGAGCTCATTTTCCCACCGGGCGACGACCAATGTCGCCACGCTGTTGCCGACGATGTTCGTGAGCGCGCGCGCCTCGCTCATGAAGCGGTCGATGCCGAGCACGAGCGCCATTCCGGAAACCGGAATCGTCGGCACGACGGCGAGGGTCGATGCCAAGGTGACGAAGCCCGCGCCCGTGATCCCCGACGCCCCTTTCGACGTGAGCATCGCCACCACGAGGATGGTGAGCTGTTGGCCCAACGTGAGCGGAGTATTGGTTGCCTGCGCAATAAAGAGCGCCGCCATCGTCATGTAGATGTTCGTCCCATCCAGGTTGAACGAATAACCCGCTGGAACGACGAGCCCGACGACCGACTTCGAACATCCGAGAAATTCGAGTTTCGTCATCAGCTTCGGCAGCGCGCTCTCGGAGGAGCTCGTCCCGAGCACGATGAGGAGCTCCTCTCGGATGAAGACGATGAGGCGCAAGACGCTGAACCCACAAAGGCGGCCGATCGTCCCAAGCACGAGCAGGATGAAGAGGATGCACGTGGTGTAGACGGAGCCCATCAACTTCGCCATCGGGAGCAGCGACGCGATGCCATACCTGCCGATGGTGAATGCCATGGCGCCGAACGCACCGACGGGTGCCGCCTTCATGATGATGTTGACGACACCGAAAACGGCTTTTGCCGCCGTCTCGATGAAATGCAAAATGGGCTTTCCGCGTTCTCCGAGCGCGCTCACGGCAAACCCGAATAGGATCGCCAAAAGGAGCACTTGCAAGATATCGCCTTTGGCAAAGGCGTCGACCAACGTCGTCGGAATGATGTTGAGGAGGAAGTCGACGGTATTTTGCCCTTTGGCCCTGGCGGCCAACTCGGCGACTTCTTTGTTGTCGAGCGACGCGGGCGATGCGTTGAACCCTGCGCCCGGTGTGGCCACGTTGGCGACGAGCAGGCCGATGGCGAGCGCGAAGGTCGAGACAATCTCGAAGTAAAGGAGCGCTTTGCCACCGATGCGCCCGATCTTCTTCATGTCCTGCATGCCGCCAATGCCGGCGACGATCGTGCAGAAGATGACCGGGGCGATGATCATCTTGATGAGCTTGATGAACCCGTCTCCAAAGGGGCGCATCTCGACCGCGAAATTCGGCCTTACGTATCCAAGGGCGACGCCGCACGCGATGGCAAACAACACCTGGACGTACAGCACTTTGTAGAGAGGCTTCTTTCCACCGGTGCGGATCATGGCTGAACGCGCAGCTTCTCACCGCGCGCACGCGGCGGACTACCTCCAATTTCGCAATTTTTTCTGCTCGGACGCGTCCGGAGTAAAGACCGTTAGTTCGAAGATCCACACGTCGCGCAAGCCAACGCGGCCTTCGAACACGTGCAGCTCACAGGGTGATCTTTTTGCCATTCCCGGCCTCGCGCGCAACCTCCCGCGAGACCTCGCGCGGGGTCGCGCGAGATGGATCGCATTTATCCCATTGTGCTCGGTCGCTTACGAGCTAGCGTTCTCAGGTACGCTGCGTGAGCCCACTGGAAAGGATGCCGCAATGAAACGACTCTGTGTGTCGATGGCCGCGATCGGGATCACCATGGGTCTTTTGGGGGGCCTCTTTGGCTGCGCTGGAAGTGAGAGCGGACCCGATGAATCCAGCGGTCCGGTGTTGGAACACAAGACCGATCCGGCGCTTCGCATCGAGCGAGGCAACGACCACGTCAGCGGGAGCTTGACCGACGACGGGGTCGACGTGCGGTTTTCCAGCGTCGAGTCGAACGGAGGCGTCCGCGTCGAAGTGAGCCTCGATGGGATGGTGCTCTCGGCGCAGTACACGGGCGACGAGGAGGTTCTCGACGGGGTGAATCAGGATGGCTCACCGACGCTCCTGACGGACATCGATCGGGCCACGATCCGGCGGCTGCTCGCGGCGCTCGAGGCGACGTTTTACCCGCCCGTCGATCACGTCGGGAGCAAAGCCGACTACGAACGCGCTCGGCACGTGACGAACGTCGAACAGCGACTGTTTCGCGTGGTCGATGCCCAGTGGTCGCGCTGGCCGTCTTCGCTGCCTTTGACCAAGCGGCTGACGGGCGAAACCGCGCGGAGCTGGACGAGTTGGCGCAAGTACGCGGCGACCAATACGACGGTGACGGGATGCCACGATTGCAACAAGTGTTCGTGGACCGGAGACTGTTGCGATCCCGGGAAAAAATTGGGCGAAGACTTCAACGGCTCCAACTACGGCAACTGCGGTACGAGCAGCAGCGGTTCGCAATTCACCAAGGATTGCACGAACCACGATCAATGCGTCCGAACGACGAAGCACGGCGGACACTCCATGACGAGCGTGTATTGCGACGACCAGTTTACGTCCTGTATTGACGACGAAGCGAGCGCTCCGTCGTGCGACTACGATTGGCGCGGCACGAGCTACAAGGGCAATTGCCCCGCGTCGTGGAAAGGCGACGGCAAGTGCGATTGCTTTTGCCAATTCCAAGATACGGACTGCTGATTCCGATTGTCGCCGCAGGTGCGAGCCTCGCCGCGGGCGCAGGGTGTGGCGGAGGTGAAAGCGGCGGCCCCTCCGAGCCGTGCGTCCTCGACCCGACGGAATCGGGGCAAAGCTCGCAAGCCATCGTGAGTGGGCAAATGGATCACGTGGATCCGGCGGTCGTGGCGGTCAATACGTTGGACGTCGAGTGCATGCGCGGCGGGGCGCCGATGTGCACCGGCACCCTCGTGCGCCCGGCGGTGGTGCTGACGGCGGCTCACTGCGTGCGCGACGAGGCGCCTTCGTCCCTTGCGGTACTTTTCGGCGACGAAGGCGATCCCGGTCGCGGGCCGCCTGGCGCGGGGCTCGAAGGGCGCTTCTTTCACGTAACGGCGGTGCGAATTCACCCGGGCTATCGGGCAGACGATCTCGCAAACGACGTCGCCGTGCTCGAGCTCGAGAGCGCGGCGACGGCCGTGCCCGTGCCACTTGCGGCGGACGCGAACGCGGCGGGCTCGCCCGCGCGCGCCGTCGGTTTCGGAACGGCCGGCAGCGACGGGTCGTCCTACAAACGAACCGGAGATGTTACCGTGACTGCGGTGCGGGAAACCGAGTTCACGTACGCGGCAGCCCCCGCGATGACATGCGGCGGTGATTCGGGTGGCCCCGTCTTTCGCGCGCGCGAAGGTGGCGGCGACGAGATCATCGGGGTGACGAGTCGAGGCGATGCATCGTGCCGCGAGTATGGAATCGCGATTCGCGTCGATACCCTTCCGTCCGACTTCATCGAACGAAAGCCATCACCATGACCGGCATGGCCTCTGCCCGCCTTCGGTTTCACGTGCTCTGGCTCGCGGCGCTTCTTGCCATCATTTCGTGCGGCAAGCGCAAGGCCCCGGCGCCCGAGTCCCCGCCGAAGACAACGGACGTCGCCGCACTCGAGTCGGATCGACTTGCGGCCGCGGTCATTACGATCGCGCACGCACAAGTGGAGCACTACGCGGGCGTGCGTCCCAAGCCGGGCCGCACGAAAGAGGAATCGCTCGCGATGGCCAAGGAGATTTGCGCGACCGCGCGAAAAGAGCCGGCGCGATTTCGCGAGCTCGCGATGGATCGGTCGGAGGACCCCTTCGGCGCGGAGGGAGGCGAGCTTCGGGCGTGGACCAAGGGCGAGGACAAGGCGCTCGACGACGCCGTCGCGCCGCTCGCCATCGGTGCGATCTCGGATCCGGTCGATACCGAATACGGCTATCGCATTTTCTTGCGTCAGAGGCCCTTGCCGCTCGAAAAGCTTTCCGCGCGGCATATCGTGGTTGCGTGGGCGGGCGCAACGCGGGCGCCTGCTGCGATGGCGCGGAGCAAGGCCGAGGCGGCGACGCGCTCCCAAGAACTCGCGGTGCGCGCGCGTCGCGACCCGGGTGCGTTCGAGGCGCTGACGCGGGCCGAGTCCGACGGATGGGACAAGCAGCGTGGCGGATCTCTGGGCCAGTGGATGGCAGACGGAGGTCGTTATCCCGTCGCGTTCGATCGAGCCGTCGCGGCGCTCGCGGAAGGGGCCGTCTCGGAGCCGATCGAGACGGAATTCGGCTACCAGATCTTTCAGCGCGTCGCGCCCAAGCCCGAGGCTTTGCTGCTCTCGGGCGCGCATATCTTGGTCGCCTTTCGCGGCGCGGAGAAGGCGCGCGCGGGGGTGGGTCGAACGCGGAGAGAAGCCGAAACGGAGGCGGCGCGCATCGCGGCCAAAGCGCGGGCGAACCCCGCGGCCTTCGGGCAACTTGCCGTCGCGTATTCCGACGATCCCAGCGGAAGTTCGGGAGGCGATCTCGGAGTCTGGACGAAGGGGGAGATGCCCGCGCCCATCGATGAAGCGCTCGCCAGTCTGAAGATTGGCGAAGTCTCGGGGCCCGTCTCGACGCCGTTTGGATACCACGTGCTGCTGCGCCGCGAAGCCCCCACGGACAAGGCGTACGTGGTGAAATGACGGGGAGGCGGGCGATCGCATGGACCGCACTTTTCGGCGCGCTCGCAACGGCGTCGTGGCTGTGGCTTTCATCGCGCTCTCCGCGCGCCACAAATGGAGATGCGCGTACGGAGCGTTCGGACATCGCACAGCCCCTCGCATCGGGCACGTCCGAAACGGAAAGCGTAACGCCCATGGAAGACGAGGCGGGCCTTTCCCCGGGCCCGGCGCAGGCCGCGCGAGCGATCGACGAGGAGGGGCCAATCGACATTGCGGCGGATCCGCCGCCCACGGGATCCGGCGACGATCGGAGTCATTCAGGGTTGCCGATTGCGCTGTTCGACAAGAGGGCGGCACTGCAGGCCGCAGGGCCCACGCCGGAACGGTGGGATGCCGTCGCGGCGCGACTGCGCCACCCGATTGCCGAGGACGCACGCGAACGGATCACGCGCTCGTTCCGAAAGCACGACGAGGAGGCAGCTCTCGCGATCGGGCACTTTCGCACGGGCACGCTGTCCGAAGCCGAGGCCACCGCCACAATTTCAAGCGCGCAGGACGCCTATCGGCGCGAGACGATCTCCGCACTCTCCCTCTCGGACCACGACTTTACCGCTATTTTCGACGCCAATTAGATTCGTCTCTCCCCGTTCCCGTTCCCGTTCCCGAAATTTCTTCTTCCCGCTCCCGAATCTCTCGAGAAAACGATCGGGAACGGGAACGGGAACGGGGAGAAGAAACGTTACGACGATGGCGATCGAACGGAGCCCCCCTTGGCAGATGGGTGCTTCATGCAACTGCAGTCGAGGCAGCCATGTTCCGCACAGGCTCCGCACGTCGCGCGGAGTTTTTTCCCGAGGGCGAGGCGGGCGCGGTGAAGACGAACTGCGGCGTTTCCGGGCGTGATCGCGTCAATCCTTGCGAGGTCGACCAAGGAACCGCCGGCAAGGTCCACCGTACGAATCGCGCGTTCGTATTCGGGTTTGAGCGTCTCGACGAGCGCAGGCATGCATGCGCAAATCTCACCGCGCTCTTCGTCGGCCCCCTCGAGGAACGCGTTCAGTTCCCGTGAAAACTCGGCCTTCACCCACTCTCGCGTCGCCTGACGCCGCCTTCCGTCCACGATCGCGTTTCGCAGAAGCCGATAAAACCAGGCCATCACGGACTCGTCCGCACGGACCCTCGCGGCCTTCTCGAGCCCGCGCACGAACGCGTCTTGTAGGATCTCTTCGGCGAGCTCACGCGATCCGACCTGTCTTTCGACGAATGCGAGAAGGCGCACACGCTCGCGAAGAAGCGTGTAAAGCCGCGCCGCTGGATCCGGAACCTCCGCCGACATTCTCGAAGATGTAGCACGTCGCCGCGCGCAAACGTGCGGCGGGCGAAGTACGGTTGCGCGGCTTCGTTCGCACGACGGCCGTCGCGACCTCCGGCAGTGGTGCTAAGCTCCCGGGCGTGGCGATGACCGCTCATCGGAAGCTCCGTTCCATCGTGCGATATCTCGCGCGCGCGATGGCGATGGTGCTCGCGTGCGCTTTGGTCGTCGCGGTCGTGCGCGCGGGGCAGACGTATTTCGTCTGCGCGCCGATGGGGGTCTTCGTCGAACATCCGTGCTGCGCCGCCGCGAAATGCAAGAAGGAGTGCAAGGCGGCCCCGTCGTTGGAACGTTCGAGCGATTGCTGCCAACCGTTTGCGCTGGACGACGTGCGCGTGGTCCACGCTTCGCCGTCTCCAAACATCGCCGCAGCTCCTTGCCTCGGGATCGTGCCGCGGCAGCCATGGGCATTGCCGTACCTTGCCGGTGCGCTGCACACGACATCGGAGGTGGCCCGTGCGGGGCCTCCGCGAAGGCCGACTCCTTCGTTCCTCCGCGTCTATCTGATCTGATCGCGAGCGCGTCTCTCTATCGCATTTGGCCATTTGGCCATTTGGCCATTTCGGTATTTCGCCATTTGGCCGTTTTACCGCTCTGATCGACTCCCGTGGGCTTGCTGCGTAGGTGCGTAGCAGGCCCGGAGGTATTCATGTTTCGTTATCGTGTCCCGCCGCATCTCCTGATTTTCGTCCCCCTCCTCGCGACCTCCGCATGCGCATCGACTTCGCCCAAGCCCGCATTCAAAGACGTGTCGGCGCTGGTCGAGCAACGCACCGGAGGACGGCGCCTCTACTGGAATAACGGCACCGTCGAGGACGCGGAGGTCGCCAAAGCCGTCTCGCGCATGCTCCAGGGCGAAATGAGCGAGGACGCCGCCGTACAGATCGCGCTTCTCAACAACCGCCGACTTCAAGGGATTTACGAAGAGCTGGGCATTGCCCAGGCCGATGTCGTCCAGGCGGGACTGCTCCGCAATCCGAGCTTTGGTGCCAGCGTAAGGCTCGGCGATCGAAAAGGGCCGCTACCGACGGAGTCGCTCGGCGTGACCCAAGATTTTCTCGGCCTTCTCACCCTTTCGGCGCGCAAAAAGGTCGCCAATCGACACATGGATGCGGCCAAAGCGCGCGTCGCAGACGCCGTGCTCGAAACGGCGCGCGCCGCGCGGGTCGCGTACGTGCATGCGCAGGCCGCCGAGCAAATGGTCACCATGCGGCGGACCATCGTCGAGGCCGCGGAGGCGAGCATCGAACTCGCGCGGAGCCAGCATCAGGCGGGCAATCTCAGCGATCTCGATCTCGCCAATCAGGAGGGGCAATACGAGGCGGTCCGGCTCGAACTAACCCACGCCGAAACGGTCGCCGTCGAGGCACGCGAGGAACTCAATCGCACACTCGGCCTCTGGGGTCGGCAGATCGAGTGGCGCATGCCCGGGCGGCTCGCCGAAATCCCAGCCGCCGAGCCCGCGCTCGAGGCTCTCGAATCGCGGGCCATCGGACAACGCCTCGACCTCGCCGCGGCGAAGTCGGAGAGCTCCGCGCTCGAAAAGGCGCTCTCGATGACCAAAGACTTTCGCTTCCTCGGCTCGCTCGATGCCGGCGTCACCGCCGACCGTCATGGCGGCGAAGGTGGCGGTTGGGACCTCGAACCGAACGCCTCCATCGAACTGCCCATCTTCGATCAACGGCAGGCCGTCATTGCGCGACTCGAGGCCGAATGGAAGCAAAGCCGCTTTCGCGTCAGCGAGATCGCGGTCGATATTCGCTCCGAAGTCCGAGCCGTCCGCGCACGTCTCGCATTGAGCCGCGAG
>Ga0193753_10003261_pt1 | contig 12137 bp, 6 predicted proteins | sample H1c2metaG_FD_144925 | JGI IMG/M metagenome (GOLD analysis project Ga0193753, IMG submission 144925) | Soil microbial communities from a riparian zone of the East river system, Colorado, United States - H1c2 | ecosystem: Environmental > Terrestrial > Soil > Riparian zone | place: USA: East River... | reverse complement strand
GCGTCGAGGTTGATGCCGCCCACGATGTGATTGAGCGGCCAAAGCGGATGGTCCGCAAAATATTCCGAGCCCAGAAGACCCTGTTCCTCCAAGGTCCAGGAAAGGAAGGCGACGGAGCGCTTCGGCCTGGCATGCGTGAAGGCTTCCGCGATTTCCAGAATGCTGGCGACGCCCATCGCATTGTCGATTGCGCCATTGTAGATCTTGTCGGCCGCCGGCAGGCTGGGATTTATGCCCAGATGATCCCAGTGGGCAGTGTAGAGGAAATAGTCATCGGGCCGCGCGGTCCCCTTTACCACGCCAATCACATTGCGAGTGGTTAAGTGCGATATGCCGGAAGTCAGATGCGCGCTCAGCGTCTCGCCCGGCATTGCCACTGCGCGGAAGCCGGGCCGGTTCGCCGACTGTTTTGCGGCCTCATAGTCCAGGCCGGCGCGCTTGAACAAATTCTTTGCCGTGTCGAGCGTGATCCAGCCCTGCACCGGCACTAGCGAGGCATTCTTGTCCTTGGCGTCCAGATACATGGTGGCGCCGGAAAAAGAATTGCGCACCACTTGCCAGCCATAGGCTGCGGGAATGGTTTCATGCACGATAATGGCCGCGGCGGCGCCATGGCGCGCGGCCTCTTCATACTTGTAGGTCCAGCGGCCGTAATAGGTCATCGCCTTGCCCTTGAACAATTTGGCATCGGGCGTGGCGGCCTGGTTGCCCGGATCGTTGATCAGGATGATGACGGTTTTGCCCTTCACATCGATCCCGGCATAATCGTCCCAGTGATATTCCGGCGCGACCGCGCCGTAGCCGACAAACACCAGCGGGGTCTTGGTGACATTGACGGTCGTCCCCGCCAGGCGGGGCGTAAAATACACAATGTCGTCGAGGTATTTCGGCGTCAGTGTGCCGCTGTTCGTGCTGAAGGAGAGATTCGATTTGCGCGGATCGAGTGTGACATTCACCGCGGGAACCGTCTGGAAATAGCTGCCGCGATTGCCCGGCGTGAGGCCGATGCGCTTCATCTCGTCGGCGATCCATTGTGCCGCTACCTCGCCTTTGAGTGAGCCCGGACCCCGGCCCTGGAAGGCGTCATCGGCCAGTGCCTTGTCACGCGCCGAAATATCCGCCGCGTTGATCTGGGGACTGGTGGCGGGATGGCCCGGATAGGAGGACGGCGCGGCATCGGCGCCAAAACCGGCCAGCGCCAGAAACGAGACGGTCAACCATTGCGAGCGGCGAGACATGAATATCCTTTCAATCGGAGCGGCGGCTATTTTCCTGCCGGAGCCGGGGTGAGATTGGCGCCCACCGGCCCGTCGCCGAAGGGAAACGAGACCGGGCTTTCATAGCCGTCCGCGGAGAGGGATGAAACGCCGAACAGCCAGTTGTCAATATTGATGTTCTCCAGCTTTATCGAGGTGGCGTTGCCGGCCGGTCGGTTATGCGTCCAGGCCGGATCGAGGCTGTCACGCCACCAGGCGCGATAGGAGGCCGCACCCGGCACGGACGCCCATGACAAGAGCGTGTCATAGGTGGTGGCGCCGCTGATGCCGAGCTTGGGCGGGGCAGGCGCCATCGCCAATGCCGCCATGGTGACGATGTTCAGCCGTGTCACCTGGGCCAGATAGTCGAAGTCCACGCCCGTGATCACGTCGCCATAGGCGATGCCATTTTCGTCGCGCACATTCTGGTGCTGGCGGGTGTAGTTCTCCGCGGCCTCCGTGACCCGCACGGCAGGAAAGCCCGCCGCCAGCACCGGCACCTGGTCGCCACCGCGGCCATAGCGGTCGGTGCGATAGACCAGGCGGGCGTCGAACCCGTCAAGATAACGTGGCGCCAGGGTGGCGATGAAGCGCGCCAGGTTGCGCGACGGGCTATCGATCTCGCCGCCATTGTAGCGAACGGCCTTGGCTTCGGCTTCGGTTTCGAGATCGCGCGTGCCTTCGGAAAAGATGCGCACATGGCTGGCGTCCACCACGCCATTGCCGCCATGGCTGTTGCCGATGATATCGTTATTGAGATCGGCTTCCACGTTCCAGCCATGATCGCGGGCGTAATGCGCCAGCACCGTGCCGCCCAAAAGTCCCTGTTCCTCGCCGGTCAGCACGGCATAGACCAAGGTGGCTGCGAATTTGCGGGTGGAAAGAATGCGCGCCGCTTCCAGCACCGCCGCCGTGCCGGAGCCGTCATCATTGGCGCCAGGCGCATCATTGAGCGAGTCCATGGGGTCGGAGTTACGGCTGTCGAGATGTGCCGCGATGATGATGACGCGGCCGGGATCGCTCTGGCCGCGCTGGATCGCCAACACGTCCATCATCGGCGTGGGGTTGGGTACGCGGCGACCGGTGAAATTCTCGGACGGAGTCTCGATCTGGAGGCAATTGCCGCAATGGACGCTGAGCTTGGCGAACTCGTCCTTCACCCAGGCTTGCGCAGCGCCGATGCCGCGGGTGGTGGAGGCGTTGCCCGACAGGCTGTGGCGGGTGCCGAATGCGACCAGCCGCGTGATCGTGGCATGAAGCGCCTGCGGACTCACCTCGCTCGCGACCTGGCCAAGCAGGGGATGGTCGCTCTCCTGCCCACTGGCTGGCACAGCCCATGACAGGGTCAACAGAAAAGCGGCGGTGACAGATTTCATGGAAGCCTCGCCATGACATGGTGTCAGATCAGGCGCGCATATTCCATCTGTCCCAGGTGTCGCAGAGGGTCCGGCCAGAAACCTGTGGATTGGCGGCGCAGTCGTCCGCCTCACAACCCACCACGAACTTGCCCGCGATTTGGGCAGCCAGTGGCGGATCGGTACCGCAGAAAGGGCAGAGCGCAAGCCGTTCGCGCCGGGCGCTGTCGGCGGCGCCCTTGACGATGACCTGCAACATGTTCATCGCGGAACGATACAAGAACACTTGCAGGCTGTCAACAAGCACACTTGTGACAGCGGCGCGGATCAGCTCCGGTCGACATCGATCACGGCCTGGGCAAAGGCCTGTGGCGCTTCCTGGGGCAGATTGTGGCCGATGCCACCAGTGATGAGCCGGTGCGCATATTTGCCCGAAAATTTTCCGGCATAGGTGCTGGGTTCAGGATGCGGCGCTCCATTGGCGTCGCCTTCAAGGGTAATGGTGGGAACCGCGATCACCGGCGCTTCGGCGAGCCGCTTTTCCAGGGTGTCATATTTGACTTCGCCTTCTGCCAGTCCCAGCCGCCAGCGATAATTGTGAACAACGATGGCGACGTGATCGGGATTGTCGAAGGACGCTGCCGTGCGGTCGAAGGTGGCATCATCGAAGGCCCATTTCGGCGAGGCAATCTTCCAGATGAACTTGGCGAAGTCGCGCCGGTATTTGTCGTAACCCGCCCTGCCGCGTTCGGTGGCAAAATAATACTGGTACCACCATTGCAGCTCGGCCTGTGGCGGCAAGGGTATCTTGCCGGCCTGCTGGTTGCCGATCAGATAGCCGCTTACCGAAACCAGGCCCTTGCAGCGCTCCGGCCAGAGCGCCGCCATGATGTCGGCCGTTCGCGCACCCCAGTCACAGCCGGCGACGATCGCGCGGCTGATCTTCAGGGCATCCATCAGGGCAATGACATCGACGGCAACAACGGATTGCTGGCCATTGCGGGGCGTGTCGCTGGAAAGAAAGCGCGTTGTGCCATAGCCGCGCAGATGGGGCACGACCACGCGATAGCCCGATGATGCCAGCAATGGTGCAATGTCGACATAGGTGTGAATGTCGTAGGGCCAGCCATGCAGAAGAATGACCGCCGGTCCGTTCGCCGGTCCGGCTTCCGCGTAACCGATATTCAGGACGCCGGCGTTGATCTGCTTGATCGCGGCGAAATTCGCAACCGGCTTGCCGGCCTGCGCGCTCGCCGGCCCGATCACACCGAACTGTGTGACGGCAAGAGCGGCTGCGGCGCCGAACAGACGGCGGCGGTGCTGGTCGATGTCTTCGGATGGTTCGATCGGATGCATGGGCGACACTCCTTGGTTCCGGGCGGGCCAAGGATTCACCCGGACGGGATGGATTTCCACGTCCACATTGCCGCGTGGGGTTTGCTGTCGCACAAAAGAAAACGGCTCCGGCCAGGGGGACCGGAGCCGTCTCTAGCCTGTCGCGAAAACTACAGGTTGGCGCGCAGACCAATCGTGAAGTAGCGGCCCATCGGGCTTTGGCCGTTATAACCCGATTGATAGCTCGGGTAGATCTGGCCGATGGTCCCGTTGGGAACGTAAGCCGGCTGGGCGTTGAGCAGGTTCTGCACCACGAAGTAAGCGGCCAGGTCGGTGCCATCCATCGTGAAGTTGCGGGTGATATTCGCGTCCACCTGATTCCAGGAGTTCACGTGCGGATTGACCCAGTTGTTGAGCCCCGCAGGCGCCAGAGTGGAACCCAACGGCAGGACCGGCCCCGCCGCCTGGCTGAAGCCCGAGACCCAGGTATCCTGCACACCCACGGCCCAGTCGTTCAGGCTGTAATTCAGCATCATGGTGAAGCGAGTGCTCGGATCGGGCGTACGCGAGAAAACAGCGCCCGGGATCAGAACCGAGTTGTTGATGACCGGCTGATAGGTGGCCAGCAGGCGCCCGTTCCAGGAACCGCTCCAGCCTTCCACCAGGTCCGACATCTTCCAGGCATAGTTGGTCTCGAAATCCCAGCCCTCGGTCTTTTGTGATGCGGTGTTGAGGTTGAAGGTGAAGAGCCTGGTCGCCTGGTTCGCGGCCGTATGATCGCTGAACGGCAGCGGCCGCTGATAGTTTTTGCAATAGACCGAGGTACCGCCCGACTGCTCGCAGAGATTTTGGATGGTGGGGCTGGGGGCAATCGAGCCGATCGCGTTGGCCAGATGCATACGGTAATAGTCCAGCGACACGGTCAGGCCCGGAATGAAGTCCGGGGTCCACACGGTGCCAACCGTATAGGTGCGCGACACTTCCGGCACCAGGGCGGGATTGCCCTGGCTGCTGAAGGTGGTCGTGTAGTTGGCGGCCGGGCCCGAAAGGTGGAGATCGCCATTAAAGACGTTCTGCAGCAGCGTTGCCGGACGGAACAGGTCGTCCAGTGTGGGCGCGCGGATGTCGATCGAGGTGGTGCCGCGGAAGCGCAGGCTGTCCACGACATTCCAGTTGAAGCCGATCTTCCAGGTCTGGACCGAACCGGAAACCGAATAATCGGTGTAACGGCCGGCCAGGTTCAGGTCGAAGTTCTGAATTAGCGGGACGTCCTTGATCACCGGCACATTGGTTTCCGCGGCCAGTTCCCACACATTCTGGCTGGCATGGATGGGCTGGATGATCGACTGGGCGAAGCTGGGCAGCGCCGGGTTGCAGATGCGCAGGCCCGTGCAATCCACGAAGGTGCTGCTGGGCACATTGGAGGTGACGTCATAGGCGTTGAAGCGCATTTCGCCCGATAGGGCTGCTGTGATCGGACCCGCCCAGCCGTCCAGCACCTTGCCGGAGATATCGCCGCCGAAGTCATCCAGGGTATTGGTCTGGTGGAAAGCGGTGGTCTGGAACATGTACTTGAAGGCGGACTGGGACACGGCGTTGACGCCGAAGGGATTGATCGGCACGCAGTTGGCATACCGCGCTGCGGTGGCCTGCTGGGTGGCGGCATAGCAGGCCACGGTGCCGGCCGGCGTCAGCACCGCATCCTGCGCCGCATACATGTTCTGCAGGTTCTGGTTGTTGACCAAGTCCACCGCCAGACGGTTCTCGCCATGGGTGTAGAACAGGTTCCAGTTGAACCGGCCGTCCATGATGGTGCCGTTAAAGCCCGTCTGCACGCTCAGCACGCGGTTGACGCTGCCGGTGGCGTTGGTCTCGGTCTGGCCGTTGCCGATCAGGAATTCGCCCAGCTGGAAGGTGTTGGAGGGCTGCACCGTGCCGCTGGTCTGCAACGGGTTGGTGCCGTTATTGCCCAACGCCGTCTGCACGGCCTGGGGCAGGAAGGGGTTATTCTTGTAGAAAATATCCGCCTGGTTGGCGCCCGGCTGGATCTTCTGCGGGAAATACCAGCCGAAACTGTAGGCTTCCGAGCCCTGGCCCTGGACATACCAAGTGACATTATCAGCTAGGTCATAGCTGAAGCGGCTGAACAGCGAAGCCTGGTGATAACCGTTGAACACCTGGCCATAGGGGCTGTAGGCACCATCGCCGCCCGAGTTCAGGTTGCCGGTGCCGGCCGTCACATTACCATTGGCGTCGCGCGCGCCCGCCACACCGGGATTGAACGGACCGAGCACGCCGGTCCCAACGAATTGCTGCATGTTCGCCGCCGGACAGGCGGGAACGCAGCTCTGGATCAGGCCGCCGAAGGTCGAATTCGGGCGCTTGCCATTGGCAATGGTGGTGAAAGGATTGGCCACCGTGCCCGTGCCCGCCATCGCATTCGGCGCATATTGGATGGAAGCACCATAGGGACGGGCCGACTGGTTGACCGGATCGCGGTGACGATATTCCACCGCGGTTTCGAAATGGCCGCGGCCGCCGAACAGGTCGGTGCCGGCGGCCAAGTTGAGATTGTAGCTCATGGCGTCGGAATAGGTGGAAATGCCGCTGTTGATGTCGGCCTTGAAGCCGTCAAACTTCCTGTTGAGGACGAAGTTGACCACGCCGGTCACCGCGTCGGAGCCGTACACGGCGGACGCGCCGCCGGTGACGATATCCACCCGCGAGATCAGCGCCTGCGGCAGGGTGTCGATATCGACCGTGCCGTCGGAGTTGGAGGGCGTGGCGCGATGGCCGTCCAGCAGCACCAGGGTGCGCTGGGCGCCGAAATTGCGCAGGTTCAACGTACTGCTGGCGAAGTTCTGGCTGCCGTCGCCGGGGCGGGTGATGGACTGCGAACCCTGGAAGACCGGCAGCTTGTTCAACCCGTCTGGAAGGCTGGCAGGCGCCGTGGCCTTCAGGTCATCGGCGGAGACGATGGTGAGCGGCGTTGGCGAGTTGGCGGCGTCGGAAATGACGCGCGAGCCGGTCACCACGACGGACTCAACGCTGGACGTACCGGCGCTTTGAGCAGTTGCAACATTGGGCAACGCGACAAGCGCAACGCCGCAGGCAAGCCAGTGTCTGATCTTCAAAGCCATGATATTCCCCCTGAACATTTTACGATCCCTCTTCGATGAGGGCTCTTCGCGATCTAGACGGGCGGGGGATCACAAATCCGCCATATCCGGCGATGCGTTTTGAGTATCGGTTTTGATGATTGGCTGGGGGTGTTGCCGACAGGACGCACTGTGAGACGGGAGCAACCAAAAAGAAAACCGGCCCTGCCGACGGGAGCGGAGCCGGTGCAGTTGGCTTGCGCTGTTAGAAATTCGCGCGCAGGCCGATCGTGAGGTAGCGGCCCATGGGGCTTTGGACGCTGTAACCGGAGGTATAGACCGGATACCACTGGCCGATCGTCCCGTTGGGCACATAGGCGGGCTGGGCATTGAACAGGTTCTGGACCACGAGATAGGCGGCCATGTGGGTGCCATCCATCTCGAAGTTGCGGGTGATATTCGCGTCCACCTGGTTCCAGGAGTTCACATGGGGATTGACCCAGTTGTTGATGGTCGGCGTGACAGGACCCGCCACCTGGCTGAAGCCCGAAACCCAGGTGTCCTGAAGACCTAAACTCCAGTCGTTCAGGGTGTAGTTCAGGAAAGCGGTGATGCGGGTACTCGGATCGGGTACGCGTGTCCAAGGCGCGCCGGGGAAAAGCACCGATTTGTTGATGACCGGTTGATAGGTCGCCAGCAACCGTGCGTTCCACGAACCCTGCCAGCCTTCGATGACGTCCGACATCTGCCAGCCATAATTGGTCTCGAAGTCCCAGCCCTCGGTCTCGGTGGAGGCCGTGTTGAGGTTGAAGGTGATGAGCCTGGTTGCGAAATTCGCGATCGTGTGATCGCTGAACGGCAGAGGACGCTGATAGTTCGCGCAATAGATCGAGGTGCCCCCCGAAGCTTCGCAGATGCTCTGGATCGTGGTGGTGGGCGCGATCGAGCCGATCGCGTTGGCCAGGTGCATGCGGTAATAATCCAGCGACATGGTCAGGCCCGGAACGAAGTCCGGCGTCCACACCGCACCCACCGTATAGGTGCGCGACACTTCCGGCACTAGCTTGGGATTGCCCTGGGAGGCGAAGGCGGTCGTGCCGGCGTAGTACTGGGGCTGGGGAGTTTGCGGCTTGGTCGGGTCGGGAATGTGGAGATCGGTAAAGACGTTCTGGAGGAGCGTCGCCGGACGGAACAAGTCGTCCAGAGTAGGCGCGCGAATGTCGATCGAGGTTGTGCCACGGAAGCGGAAGGAGCCGACGACATTCCAGTTGAAACCGATCTTCCAGGTCTGGACCGAACCGGAGACTGAATAGTCGGTGTAGCGGCCCGCCAGGTTGAGGTCGAACGCCTGAACCAGCGGAAAATCCTTGAGAACCGGCACTTGGGCTTCCGCCGCCACTTCCCACACATTCTGGCTGGCATGGATCGGCTGCACCACCGCCTGGGAAAAACTCGGCAGCAATGGACTGCACAGACGCAGGCCCGTGCAGTCCACAAAGGTGCTGCTCGGCACATTCGAGGTGACGTCATAGGCGTTGAAGCGCATTTCCGCCGAAACGGCCGCGGTGATGGGACCGGCCCAGGCATCCAGCACCTTGCCCGAGATGCTGCCGCCCATGTCATCCAGGGTATTGGTCTGATGGAAGTCCGTCGTCTGGAACATGTATTTGAAAGCGCTCCAGGTCACGGCGGTGGAGCCGAAGGGATTGATCGGCACGCAGTTGGCATATTGGGCCGCCGTTGCAGCCTGAGTTGCGGCGTAGCAGGCGACGGTGCCGTTGGGCGTCAGCACCGCATCCTCAGCCGCATACATGCGCTGAAGGTTCTGGTTGTTGACCAGGTCGACCGCCAGGCGGTTCTCTGCATGGGTGTAGAAGAGGTTCCAGTTGAAGCGGCCATTCAGGATGGTGCCGTCCAATCCCGCCTGCACACTCAGCACGCGGTTGACGCTGCCTGTGGCGTTGGTCCCGGTCTGGCCCAAGCCCGTGATGAATTCGCCCAGCTGGAAGGTGTTGTCCGGCTGCACCGCCGCGCCGTTGACGACGGTCTGCAACGGGTTGGTGCCGTTATTGCCCAACTGCGTCTGCACCGCAGCCGGCAGGAAGGGGTTGTTCTTGTAGAACAGGTCTGCCTGACCAGCGCCGGGCTGAATCTTCTGTGGGAAGTACCAGCCAAAGCTGTAGGCTTCCGAGGCCTGGCCCTGAAGATAGAACGTAACATTATCGGCCAGTTCATAGCTGAAGCGGCTGAACAGCGAAGCCTGATGATAGCCGTTGAACACCTGGCCATAGGGGCTGTAAGCGCCGTCGCCGCCCGAGTTCAGATTGCTGGTGCCGGCCGTGAGATTCCCGCTGGCATCTGTTGCGCCAGGGATGCCGGGATAGAAGGGGTTCAACGCGCTATTCGTCGCAAACTGCGTGCCGGCCGCCGCCGGACAGGCAGGCACGCAGCCCTGGATGACACCGCCGAAGCTGGAATTGGGCCGGCGGCCATTGGTGATACTGTTAAAGGGATTGGCAGCCGTGCCGGTGCCTGCCAATGCCCCGAAGTTGGCTGGGGGGCCATAGGGCCTGGCGGACTGGTTGACGGGATCGCGGTGACGGTATTCCAGCGAGGCTTCGAAATGGCCGCGGCCGCCGAACAGATCGGTACCGCCCGCCACGCCGAAATTATAGCTCATGGCGTCGGCATAGGTGGAGATGCCTGTATTGAAGTCGGCCTTCAGGCCGGTGAACTTCTTGTCGAGGACGAAGTTCACCACGCCGGTCACCGCGTCGGAGCCATAAACCGCGCTGGCGCCACCGGTCACGATATCGATCCGCGAAACCAGCATCTGGGGCAGGGTATCGATATCGACCGTGCCGTCGGAGTTGGAGGGCGGGGCACGGTGGCCGTCCAGCAGTACCAGGGTGCGGTTGGTGCCGAAATTGCGCAGGTTCAGCGTATTGCTGGCGAAATTCTGGCTGCCATCGCCGGGGCGGCCGATGGTCTGTGAGCCCTGGAAGATGGGAAGCTTGTTCAACCCGTCGGCAAGATTGCTGGGCGTGGTGTCGCGCAACTGCTTGGTCGAGACGATGGTCAGCGGCGTGGGCGAATTGGCGGTGTCGGAAATGACGCGGCTGCCGGTGACGACAATGGACTCCGATGGCGGCGGGCCGGGATCGGCCGTGTCCGCGACTTCGGTGACCGGCACAACCGTCGCGGCGCGGCGCAGCACGACGGTCATGCCGTCGTTGCTGGCCACTTCAAGACCGGTGCCGACCAGAAGGCTGTTCAGCGCGGCTTCCATCTCCATGATGCCGGAGACGGCCGGCGTCTTGATGCCGTGCAACTGGCTTACGGGTGCGATGATCTGGATGTTTTCCTGGCGAGCGAATTCGGGAATGGATTTCGCCGCTTCTTCGGAAGGGATGTTGATGCTGCGCGGTTCGGCGGCGGCGGCGACGGGGGGCAGCATGGCGATCGCAATGCCACCGGCAAGCCCATACCTGCGCTTCGAAGCCATGTTCCCCCTGGGACATTTGCCGGCCTTCCTGCTCGAAGGCTCTTCTCGCACCTAGGCGTAAGGACCGTGATCCCGTCACGCAAGGCGGTATTTTTTTGTTGTTGCCCTTGACGCTTAGCGCATCAGCCGCACTTCTCCCTCCCCGATCCTGGCATGGGCGTTCAGGCTGATGGCGATGGTCTGGGCAAAGCCCACCGGATCGGTCGCCTTGAACAGGCCGGCGATTTCCTCTTTCGCCAGCGCCGGGTCGTCGACGACAATCCTGGTATCGCTGTAACGGGAGAATTCCGCCGCTGCCTGGGCAAGGGTCTCACCTTCGAAGGCGATCTGGCCTTCCCGCCAGGCCATGGCGCGATGAAGCTGGGCCACGGGCACCGGCCGGGCCGCGATATCGGCATCGTCCAGGCGCGCCACGGCCATGGTGTTGGCGGAGATACGTATCGGCTTGGCCCCAGCGGCGGGCTTGAACACTTCGACAATGCCTTCGCGCACCAGGACCTGAACCGGCGCCGTATCGATGCGACGGACGGTGAAGCTGGTGCCTACCACTCGCACATTGGTATCGCCGGCGGCGACGACAAAGGGCCTGGCCTTGTTCTTGGCGACGTCGAACAGCGCCTCGCCACGGATCAGCTCGACCGAGCGCAGATCGTCGGAATAATTCACCCATATCTCGGACGCGGTGTTGAGGGTGACGACAGAACCGTCCTTTAACGCCACCACTTTCGTCTCGCCCTTGCCGGTCGAGAAGCGGCCGCGATGGCGCAGCACTTCCCATGTTGCGGCCACGCCGATAAGGGCGGTGGCGGCAATCGCGCCGCCCACCTGCAATATCGTGCGGCGCGACGGGGAGGAGGGGACAAAGGTGGCGGGATCGAAATCCGGGCCTAGCGCGCGGGCCCGTTCGGTGGTCAGGGCCAGCGCCCGCATACGGGCGAACGCACCCATGCAGCGCACGTCTTCCCGCAACCAGTTCTGAAACACCACATCCTGTTCTGGCGACAGGAGGGCGCGATCGATCCTGGCAGCCCAATCGGCGGCCTCGGCATCAATCTGGTGAGCGGTCTTTGCGGACATCGAACGTACGGATCCCGTTTTTCCCTGATCTAGAACTAGACGGATGAGCGGTGTCGTTTCCGCCATGCTGGAACAGCTCCAGCATGATCAAAAATCCACGGCTCATATGCTTTTCGACCGTGCTTTCGGCGATCCCCAGCCTGTCGGCGACTTCGCGCTGGGACAGGCCATGGACCCGCCGCAAGGTAAACACATCCCGCACCTTGCCGGGCAGGCCTGCGATCATCTGGGCCAGGCGGTGCAATTCGTCACGGTCGATCACCTGGCGCTCGGGCGAAGGGTCGTCACTGACCACGCCCAGATAATCGAAATCGGGCACCGAGGCGATGGACACAACCTTCATGCGGCGCAGGTGATCGATCACCACCGAACCCGCGATCTGGAAGGTGTAGCTTTTGGCGTCGTGCACGTGGCTGACGCTTTCGGCCGCGACCAGCCGCGTATAGGTCTCCTGGATGACGTCGTCTATGTCGAGGCCGCCCAGTCGGCGGCGGCTCAGCCATGCCCGAAG
>Ga0193753_10003260_pt1 | contig 12138 bp, 6 predicted proteins | sample H1c2metaG_FD_144925 | JGI IMG/M metagenome (GOLD analysis project Ga0193753, IMG submission 144925) | Soil microbial communities from a riparian zone of the East river system, Colorado, United States - H1c2 | ecosystem: Environmental > Terrestrial > Soil > Riparian zone | place: USA: East River... | reverse complement strand
CGTTGCCGAGACGTTCGAGCAGGCGCTGGCGTTTGCGCGGGTCAGCGATGCGCCGGTGGCCACGCTCGAGGGCGACGTGCTGCGCGGGCAACACCTCGTGTTCGGCGGGGCGCGCGCCGAGTCGCGCGGCATCCTGGCGACGCGGCGCGAAATCAAGGAATTGGCCGAGCGCACGGTGCTCGATCGCCAGCAGCTGGAGCGCGCCGCCGAGGCGATTGCGCAGCTCGAGGCGTCGATCCTCGCGGCGTCGGGCTCGCTCGTCGCGCTGCAGGGCGAGCAGCACGAGCACGAGAAGGCGATGGTGGGCTACAACGCCCAGCTGGCGCGCACCGCCGAAGACGCGGCGCGCCACGCGCGCAAGGCCGACATGATCGGTCTCGAGCGGCGCCGTGCGGAGGAAGAACGGCTGGCGCTCGACGAACGACGCGCCGAAGCCGAAGCCTCGGTCGCGCGCCTCGAGCAGGAGCAGCGGGCCGTCGAGGCCCGCTTGTCGGAGGCACAGCGCCGCCTGATGGAGGCGCGCGATGCCGTGTCGGTGTGCGCCGCCGGGGTGGCGGAGGCCAGCGCGCTCCACGCCGGTCTGGTCGAGCGCGCCTCGGCCCTGGCCGGGGAGGTCACACGGCTCGAGGACAGCGCCCGTGAGCTCGAGCAGCGCATCGAGGCACGCACGGGGGAACTCGCGCACACGCGATCACGCCGCGAGGTGCTGCTCCGCGCGATCGAAGACGGGGCCCGGGCCCTCGACGTAGACGTGCAGATTCTGGCAGGGCTTCGCGAGGATCTGGTACGCGCGGACGAGACCGCGACCGAGCGGCGGGGCCGCGTGGACGCGCAGGACGTCGACATTCGCGCCGCGCGCCAGACGCTCGAGGGTGTGCGGGCCGAGGCCGGCGAATTCGATGTCGCGCGCGCCACGGCCGAGAGCGACCTGACGCACCTGGCCCAGATCTGCGTGGACACCGTGCAGGCTACGCTCGACGACGTGCTGCTGGACGTGGAAGCGCTGGAACAGTCTGGCCAGGCCGTGCCCGACGCGGCCTCGATCAGCGCCGAGGAACCTGACCCGGAGTCCGACGAGGCCGAGGCCCCGGTCGCGCTGGCGGCTGTCGCGGCCGGCCCCGACGCGATGGCGGCGGCGCCGGCCGCGTCGACGCCGGCCTCGATGACCGCCGAAGAAGCAATCGTGAAGCTCCGCGAGAAGATCGACCGGTTGGGTCCGGTGAACATGATGGCCATCGAGCAGTTCGACGAGCTCGAAACCCGCCACGTGTTCCTCACGACGCAGCGCCGCGACCTCGTGGAGTCGATCGCCCAGACGTCGGAGGCGATTCAGCGGATCGACGAGACGACCTCGGTCCGGTTCACCGAAGCGTTCACCGCGATTCAGCACAACTTCCAGGGGACCTTCAGTACGCTCTTCGGCGGCGGCCGCGCCGGGCTCACGCTGCTCGACGAGAACGATCCGCTCGAGAGCGGCATCGACATCGTGGCTTCGCCGCCGGGCAAGCGCCTGCAGAGCGTGCAGCTCCTCTCGGGCGGCGAGAAGGCGCTGACGGCGATTGCCCTGATGTTTGCGATCTTCAGATACAAGCCGAGCCCGTTCTGCCTGCTGGACGAGATCGACGCGCCGCTCGATGACGCCAACGTGGGACGTTTCGTCGAGATGCTGCGCGGCATGCTGGATCGGACCCAGTTCATCCTGATCACCCACAACCGCCGGACCATGGAGATTGCCAACCGGCTGTACGGGGTGACCATGGAGGAGCCCGGAGTGTCGAAGCTCATTTCCGTTCAGCTGCACTGACGCGGCTGAACCCTGGCCGGGCCGGCTTCGTCTGGTTCTGTGTCAGGAGGCACCAGATGGTTTCGACCCACGCGCCCCGCTTCCGTGTTCTCTTCGCCGTCGCCGCCGCTGTGGCCCTGCTCGCGGGGTGCGACATCAAGGTGGACGACGGCAAGTTCTCCGTGGGGGTCTCACGCGGGAGGGCGACCGACGAGTGGACTCGCGCCTACACCCTGCCCGGCGACGGCCGCGTGGAAATCATCAACGAAAACGGCTCGATCGAGGCGCGCCGCGCCACCGGGCCGCAGGTGACCGTCAAGGCCTTCCGTGAGGTGTCGGACTCCAGCGACGACAAGGCGCAGGCCAGGCTCCAGAGCCTGAAGATGCGCGAAGACGTCGGCGCCGATCACGTGTCGATTGAGGCAGAGACTGGGGAGTCGAGTCCTTTTGGGATGAGGCGTGGCATCAGTGTGCGCTACGAGGTCGAGCTGCCGCCCGGCCTCTCGGTGACCCTCAAGACCCAGAACGGCACGGTACGCCTCGATCGCGTGGACGGGCGGATCACGGCGGCGAGCACCAACGGCATCGTGCGCGGCCAGAGTGTGTCGGGCTCGGTGCAGGGCTCGACGGTGAATGGCAGCGTGCAGATGGATATCGTGGCGCTGACCGGGGACGTCCGGCTTTCCACGGTGAACGGTACCGTGCGGCTGGAGCTGCCCAAGGACATAGACGCCGACCTCGAGGCCACCACTGTGAACGGTGGCGTGTCCGTGGACAGCGAGCTGGGCCTGAGCCAGTCAGCCAGCCGGTCGGGATTCGGGCCGAAGACTCACATCAGTGGGCGCCTCAACAAGGGCGGCCCCCGCGTGTCGCTGATGACGACCAACGGCGGCGTGCGCGTGTCGCTGCGGGGCGGAGGCGATGGCGACCGGGGCCAGCGCGGCCGCGGCGATCGCGGCCGGGACGAGGCAAACTAAAGGCCGTTGGCCAACGAAGACAAAGCCACGCGGTACCACCGGCTGCAGCGCCGCGTGTCGCTCGCGTCCACGACGATGGGCGTGACGCTGCTGGTGCTCCTTGCCGTGACCGGCGCATCCGCCGCGCTGGCCCGACTGCTCGAAGGCGCCGTCGGCGCCACCCACACAAGTGGTGCGCCGGCGCGTGTCGTGGTCACCGTGGCCTTCGTGCTCGTCCTTCTGGCGCTGTACGAGATCCTCGATTTTCCCCTGGCGCTCTATCGCGGCGTCACGTTGGAACGCCGCTACGGGCTTTCGTCAGAGACGACGGGCCACTGGCTGCGCACCCACCTCAAGGGACTGGTGGTGGGTGCGCTGCTCACGACGGGCCCGGCGATCATCGTGTCGGTGTCGCTGGCGTGGAGTCCTGACAGGTGGTGGTTGATTGCCGCGGCGCTCTTCACGGCGCTGCTGATCGGCGTTGTCTTCGCCGCGCCCGTCTGGCTCTTTCCACTCTTCTACGACTTTGCGCCGCTCGATCGACCGGCGCTGAACGCGCGCCTCGTGGCGCTGGCGCGGCAGGCCGGCGCCTCGGTGAGCGGCGTGTTCGAATGGCGGCTGGGCGACCGGACGCGCAAGGCGAACGCCGCGCTCGTCGGCATCGGCCGTACACGGCGCATCCTGCTTTCCGACACGCTCCTGGCAGCCCACTCCGAGGACGAGGTCGAGGTCATCGTGGCGCACGAGCTCGCCCACCACGTCTACGGCGACGTGTGGTCGGGCATCGCGCTGCAGTCGGCGGTGGGGGCGTTGGGACTCTACGCCGCGGATGGAGCGCTGGAGGCGCTCGCCGGGCCCCTCGGCTTGACGGGGCGCGCAGACGTGGCGGGTCTTCCGGTCGTGGCGCTGGCGGCCGGCGCCGTCTCGCTGGTGTTGGCGCCACTTGGCAACGCGGTATCGCGCGCCCACGAGCGCCGGGCGGATCGCTTCGCCATCACACTCACGCGCAACGCCAGCGCCTTCATGAGCGCCATCCGGCGCCTGGCCGCGCAGAACCTGGCCGAAGAGACGCCGTCGCCCTGGGTCGAGGCGCTGTTCCATTCGCACCCGTCGACGACCCGGCGGCTCGAGGCCGCGCGCCGGTGGACGCGGCACGCCCCGCTGGCGTCGTCAGTCCGCGATTGACGGCCGGCGGCGGCCCACACCCGTCGCCTGCTCGAAGGCGTGCCCGACTTGGAGCACGGTGAGGTCGTCCCGGAACCGGCCGACGATCTGCATGCCGACCGGCAACCCCTCGGATGTGAACCCGGCCGGCACCGAGAGGGCCGGCCCGAAGGTCGCGCTGATCCAATAGGCCGAGCGCATCCACGCCACGTAGTGCTCCATCGCGACGCCGGCCACCGACGTGGGCCAGCGGAGATCGGCGTCGAAGGGCGGCACCTGATTCACGGCGCACACGAGCACGGTATGACTGTCGAAAAATCGCCGCATCCGCTCCAGGAGCTGCGCGTGTCTGAGCATCGCGACCGCCACGTCCGACCCGCGGAGCGCCGCCCCGGCCTCGATTTCCTGGATCAGCTCCGGCTTCATCGTGTCGCGGTGCAGCGCAAGCAGCGGTCCGTAAATCGCCGCCGTCCGCCACCGGCGAATCGTCAGGAAGATGTCGTCGGCCGCCGTCAGGTCCGGACACGCGTCGTCGACGATGCAGCCCAGTGCCTCGAAGGTGGCGCGCTGGGCGTCGAGCACGGTGCGCACGCGGGAATCGAGCGGCAGCCCGCCGAGATCGGGCGCCCACGCCACCCGCAGGCCGCGCAGGTTTCGCTCGAGGCTGTGGCCGAAGACCGACGGATCCGAGGCTTCACATCCAGGATCCCGTGGATCGGGTCCCGCCATCACACGGAGCAGGAAGGCGATATCGGCCACCGAGCGCGCCATCGGGCCGTTCACGCCGAACCCGAGCCGCGGAAACGGGTCGGGCGCCGTCGGCACGAGGCCGACCGACGGGCGCAGTGCGACGACGTTGTTGAAGTTGGCGGGATTGCGGAGCGACCCGCCGAGATCGCTGCCATCGGCGATCGGCAGGAGGCCCGCCGCAAGCGCGGCGCCGGCGCCGCCGCTCGAGCCGCCCGCACTCTTGGTCAGGTCGTAGGGATTGCGGGTCGTGCCGTAGACGGCGTTATAGGTGTGCGAGCCGAGGCCGAACTCGGGCACGTTGGTCTTGCCGATCGCAATCGCGCCCGCACGTCGCAGCCGCTCCACGACCAGGGCATCGGACGTGGACACGTGCGTGCGATAGATGGCCGACCCGCGCGTGCACACGAAGCCCTTGGCGTCGTGCAGGTCCTTGAACGCGATGGGCAGGCCATGAAGCGGGCCCAGGGCCTGGCCCGCGGCGGCCTGGGCGTCGGCTTCATCCGCCAGCCCCAGACACGCCTCATCGGGCAGCTTCGCGACAATCGCATTGATGGCCGGGTTGACCCGCGCGATCTGCGCGAGGTGCGCCGTCATCACCTCGCGCGCCGACACGTCACGCGAGGCGAGGCGTGCCGCCAGCTCGCGGGCGGAGGCGAAGTGGAGCGGGGCCGACATTGGTGGAAGGGTAGCAGGCTCTGGGCTTTGGGCTCTAGGGCTTGTCAGGCGGACCTGAAGGTCCGCCTCTACGCAAGATCAAAGGCAAGGATCTCTCGTAGGGGCGGGTCTTTAGACCCGCCCGACAAGCGCCCAGAGCCTAAAGCCCAGAGCCCAGAGCCGCTCTAAAACGCTCCCACGCTCATCCCCACCGTGAAGCTGCGGCCGCGCGAGGGGGCGAACTGGAAGTGCTCGCGATAAAACGTGTCCGCGAGGTTCTCGATCGCGAAGGTCAGGCCGAGCCGCTCGCCACGCGAGGAGAGGCCCGCGAAGTTGACGCCCCAGCCGAGCCGCTGCACGGTGAAGCCGTCGAGCGACAGCAGGTCCTGCGCGATTCGGAAAGGCGACGTGAGCAGCGTCGGCGTCACGCGTGTCACCTCGGTCTGGGTTCGTACGCCGTACTCCACCCACCAGCGGCCGCGCGTGTCGGTGAACCGGGCGGCCGCCAGGATCTTCACGGGCGTGATGTTGTCGGCGGGCGAACCGTCGAGCGCGCTGCGATCGAGCGGATTGATGCCCCTGGTGATCGTCCCGCGCGTGAACGCCCCGGATGCGGTCAGCGTCACGACGCCCGGCTTCGCGGTGATCGGCGCGACGGCCGACAGCTCCAGGCCGTGGATGCGGACGTCGGCATAATTCGTCGTCTGCACGAGCGGGCCCGACGGCGTCGTCGCCGCCGCCAGATCCTGCACGACGAAGTTCTTGTACTGATTGACAAAGACGTACGCGCCGCCGCTGATCCCGGGAAAGGTGAACTTCGCGCCGGCGTCGAAGTTGTTGCCCGTCTCCGGCTGCACGTTGATGTTGGGGGCGATGCTGCCCGCCGTGGCGGGACCCGCGAAGAACAGCTCCTCGAGGTTTGGATGCCGGTAGCTGCGGCCGAAGCGAACGAACGGGCTGACGCGCCCCGCCGCGTTGGCCACCAGGCCGATGTCTCCGGTGAGGGCCTTGCGCCCGTAGGAGGCGCCATTCGGGTCGGGGAGCGTGCTCGGATCGATCGCCGGCACCGCGCCCGCGACGACTGACGAGACGTCGTAGCCCGGCGTGGCCTCGTTCGCGACGTTGTAGAAGTCGCCGCGAAGGCCGGCAATGACCGAGAGCTCAGCCATCAGCTGCCACTCCTCCTGCGCGAACACGGCGACGTCGCGCAGGCTGGCGTCGGGCACGCGCACCGGATGCGCCACCGACGGTGGGCCGAGCGGCACGAGAGACGGAAACACTGTGGCGGCGGGGCCGCGCGCGCCGAGCTCGACCTGACCCACCATCGACGTGGTGGTGGTGGTGGTGCGGTCGTCTTCGCTGCGATCGCGATAGAACGTCAGGCCGGTGGTCAGGACGTGGTTCCTGGCCGGTGTCAGCACGGCCTGCAGGTCCACGCCGGGTGTCCACACGCGCTGTTGGGTCTGCGAGAGCACGTCGAGGTGAAAGACCGCAATCGGGAAGAAGGAAACCGGCGTCGGCGCGGGAAACTGCACCGGCAGCAGGTTCTGCAGCGTGCGATCGGTCCGCTGGTAGTGGGCCGTGACCGAGAGGTTGGCCAGCCACGGCGTCACGGCCTGCGCCTCATAGCGCGCCGAGACGCGATCGAGGTCGCTCTTCGGCAGCGAGGTCGCATTGAAGAAGTACGGCTGGGCGAAGTCGGGGAAGCCGACGTCGCGCATCTGCCGGTGCTGATAGCGCACGCGCACGGTACGGCGGTCGCCCACCTTGAACAGGCCCGAGACGTTGACGAAGCTGCCGTGCGCGCCCGAGCTCGGAATCTCCTCGGCGGCGCGGACGTAAGGCGCGTTGAATGGATCGGGGAACGCCTTGAACGCGAAGCCGAAGTTGTCGTCGATCGTGTCGGCCCGCCGCAGGCGGCCGGCCGCGAAGAGCGGTCCGGTGTCTTCCACGGTGAAGTGGCCGGCGTTGTAGTTGTCGTAGCTCTCCGCGCCAGCCTGGAGGCGCACCGCATACCGCGGCGCGGTGACGCCCACCGTCGCCGTGCCGCGTGCGCCGTTTTCGTTCGTGCTGTAGAAGCCGTTGAAGCCGTACAGCGCGCGCACGCGATCCGAGAACGCAGGCTCGTTGGTGATGATGTTGATCGTGCCGGCCAGCGCGTCGGACCCGTAGAGCAGCGTGCCGGCGCCGTTGACGATTTCCATGCGGCTGATGGCATCGGGCGAGATGAGGCCGACTTCGGCGCCCTGGCGGTCGGTGGCCTGGCGCGCGGTGTTGAGCCGCTCGCCGTCGACGAGCACGAGCAGCCGCGTGGAGTCGAGGCCGCGCAACCGCGGGCGTACGCCGAACGGGCCGTTCCCGACCGGCGTGATGTTCGCCACGTTGGACAGCGCATCACCCGTAGACAGCGGATTGGTGTCTTCGACCGACTGTTTCGTGAGCGTCTCGACGTGCAGCGGAATCTGCCGTGTTTCGCGTTCGGATCGCGTCGCGGTGACGCTGACGGCGGCCGTGAGCCCGCCCAGTTCGAGCTGCATCGGCACCATCAGGGCGTCGGTGTCGCTCGTGATGACGATGGTGCGGGCGCTCTCGGAAAAGCCCGGCCGCGTCACGACCAGGAGGTAGGTGCCGCGCGCGTCCGCACGCAGCTCGAAGCGCCCATCGGCGCCGGTCTGCACCGTCTGCTCTTGACCGGTGGCCACGCCGCGCAGCACCACGCGGGCATCACCGAGTGCCGCCCCGGTGGCGTCCGACACGGTGCCGCCCACCGTCGCGGCCAGCGCCGGCGACACCGCGCCAGCCACGGCCACGGCGATGACGATCATCCAGAAAGGAACCACACGCGCACGAATCGACATCGAGAACTCCCGGTACGGTCCCCACCCCGCGCAGGCGCGGGGTCAGAAGGACCCTGAAGGACGACAGGTAAAGACAGGTAAAAGGATTGAGGGACGGCGGCGCTAGGCCGCGGGAGGCGGTCGTGCGCTCCACGCGAAGGTAAACCCGCAGTGGATCGGCGGGACCGGCCCGCCGATCAGGGCCGCGCCTACCTGGCGTATCAGTACAGTGCGCGAGGTGGACCGCAGTCCCGCAGTGAGGAGCAGCAGTCCGAGTCCGACGAGGTCGGCGGCCGACTGGAGCAGCGCCGACGAGCTGGGTGTGAGCGCGAGATCGCCGAGGCGGGTGGCGAGCACGGTGGTGGCCGGCCCGTGAAGCATCGCAGCCAGCAGCCAGAGCGCGATGGCCTTCCGGCCCCACAGCAGGGGCGCGCCGCCCCGGAAGAGCGCGACCAGGCCACCGGTGAGGCAGGCCGCGAACACCCAGCGGAGGAGCAGCGCGGGCTCGGCCAGACGCCCATCGACGAGCTGGTCCACAAGGAGCCACCCGTGAAAGAGCGCGAGGGTGACCCCCGCCGCACCGACCATCCGCCGACACATCCGCGTATTGTAGCGTGCGGCTGAGAAAGCCCGGGCGCCACCGGCCGTTGGTGCACACCGCGCAACCTCTCTGCCGCCAACGGGATGGCGGTCCCTCCGGCGGGCGGGTGGACCTGGGCGCTGCCCCGGATAGGGTAGGGTCAGGCGGCCCGGAATCTGGCATATTTACATCAGCTCGAAAACACTTTCCGCATGAAAAACGTCGCGCTGGTCGCAACAGCTGTCCTTTGGGGTGCCACCGCGGCGCTCACCACCGCCGCCGCACCACAGTCGGTGCGGGCGCCGGCCGCCTCGTTGGCCGCGTTGCCAGCCGCGCCCGCCGTGCCCGCGTCGGCCGCGGCGCCACGCGCGCTCGTCGATCAGTACTGCGTCACCTGTCACAACGCGCGTCTCAAGACCGGTGGGCTCGTGCTCGACGGGCTCGACCTGTCGCGTCTCCCGGACAACGCCGAAGTGTGGGAGAAGGTCGTACGCAAGGTGCGCGCGGGGGTCATGCCGCCGCAGGGCGTGCGCCGGCCAGACGCCGCCGCGTTGGACGGATTCGTCTCGTGGGTGGAAGGCGGCCTCGATCGCGACGCGCTGGCGCACCCGAATCCCGGCCGTCCGCTGCTACACCGCCTGAACCGGGCGGAGTATCAGAACGCCATCCGCGACCTGCTGGCGCTCGACGTCGACGTGGCCACGCTTCTGCCGCCCGACGACTCCGCCTACGGGTTCGACAACATCTCCGACGTACTTGGCGTGTCGCCCTCCTTGCAGGAGCGCTACCTCACCGCCGCCGGGCGCATCAGCGCGCTCGCCGTCGGCGACCCGGCGATTCGCGCGGGTAGCGACACCTACCGCGTGCCCCAGGACCTGTCCCAGAACCAGCACGTCGAGGGGCTGCCGCTTGGAACGGTGGGCGGCTTGCGCGTGCGTCACACCTTTCCGCTCGACGGCGAATACGACTTCCAGACGAAGCTCTATCGCACCAACCTCGATATGGTGCGGGGGCTCGATCACGCGAGCGAATTCGAGATCGCGATCGACGGCAAGCCCGTCCACCACGTGCGGATTGGCGGCTATGAGGATCTGGTGCAGTTGTTCGAGAAGCCGACGGACACGGGCGGTGCTGTTGAAGCGCGGATGCGCGCCCGGGTGAAAGTGTCCGCCGGTCCGCACGAAGTGACGGCGACCTTCATCGACAACCTGCCGGTGAAGGACACCGTGCGCATTCAGCCGTTCCTGCGCAGCTCCGCCGATAACTTCGACTGGGCGGGGGGACAGCCGCACATCCAGACGCTGGCGGTCACCGGTCCGTTCAGCCCCACCGGTTCGGGCGACACGCCGAGCCGCCGGGCGATTTTCCAATGCCGGCCCGCGGCCAAGGCTGCCGAGCGCGCGTGTGCCACGCAGATTCTCAGCCGGCTGGCGCGGCGCGCGTACCGCCAGCCCGTCAACGCCGCCGAACTGGCGCCCATCCTCGACTTCTACGACACGGCGCGCGCAGAGGGCACGTTCGAATCTGGAGTGCAGCGCGGCCTCCAGCGCATTCTGGCCAGTCCCCGCTTGGTGTTCAGGGTGGAGCGCGACCCGGCCACCGCGGTACCTGGCTCGGTGCATCCGGTATCGAACGTCGAGCTGGCCTCACGCCTGTCGTTTTTCCTGTGGAGCAGCGTTCCCGACGAAGCGCTGCTGCGCGCGGCCACGCAGGGCACCCTGGCGCAGCCCGCCGTGCTCGAGCAGCAGGTGCGCCGCATGCTCGCCGATCCCAAGTCTTCCGCGCTCGTGGCCAACTTCGCCGGCCAGTGGCTGCAGCTGCGCAATGTGAAGGGCGTCCAGCCCAATTCGGACGAGTTTCCCGATTTCGACGACAACCTGCGGCAGGCCTTCCGCCGCGAAACGGAGCTCCTCTTCGACAGCATCATTCGGGAGGACCGCAACGTCCTCGATCTGCTGCGCGCGGACTATACGTTCGTGAACGAGCGGCTGGCACGGCACTACGGCATCCCGAACGTGTACGGCAGCCGGTTCCGGCGGGTGACGGTGACTGATGAGGCACGGCGTGGCCTGCTCGGGCAGGGGAGCGTCCTGTCGGTGACCTCGCATGCCGAGCGCACGTCGCCGGTACTGCGCGGCAAGTGGGTGCTCGAGAACGTGCTCGGCCTGCCGGTGCCGCCTCCGCCCCCCGACATCCCGACGCTCAAGGGCAACGAGGAAGGGAAGAAGCCGAAGACGCTGCGCGAGCAGATGGCCGAGCATCGGACCGACCCGGTGTGTGCAAGCTGCCACAAGGTGATGGATCCGGTGGGCTTTGCCCTGGAGAACTTCGATCCGGTCGGCGCGTGGCGCACGCGCGAACCGGGCGGGCCGATCGATGCCTCGGGTCAGCTGGCCGATGGCACGCGCGTCGACGGCGTGGTCACGCTGCGCAAGGCCATCCTCGATCGCCCGGAGCTCTTCGTTGGCACGATGACCGAGAAGCTCATGACCTATGCGCTCGGCCGTGGCGTCGAGGCGCGCGACATGCCTGCGGTGCGTGCGACCATGCGCGAGGCCGCGGCCCACGACTATCGCTTTTCGTCGCTGGTGATGGGCATCGTGCGCAGCGTGCCGTTCCGCATGCGCATCACGCCCGGCGCCGACGGAGACGTGACACAGACGGCAACACGGTAGACATACTCGTCAGGGGAGCGCGATGTTCGTTACCAAGAAATTCCTGCCGCGGCGCACATTCCTTCAGGGCATGGGTGTGGCCGTGTCGCTGCCGTTCCTCGACGCCATGGTGCCCGCGTTCACGGCGCTCGCACGTGCGCAGGGGCGCCCGCGCACCCGCTTCGGCGCGGTCTATGTGCCCAACGGCGCCATCATGGAGCAGTGGATCCCGGAGGCCGTCGGCGCGGGCTTCGAGTTCAAGCCGATTCTCAAGCCGCTCGAGCCGTTCAAGGATCAGGTGGTCGTCGTGTCGAACCTCACCCGGTCGCATCCCGGCAGCCAGGTCGGCGACCACGCGGTGAGTGCCGCCGGGTTCCTGACGGGCGTCTGGCCGAAGCGCACCGAGGCCGAGGACGTTCTGGCCAATACCTCGATCGACCAGATCGTCGCGCAGCAGATTGGCCAGGAAACGCCGTTTCCGTCCATCGAAGTTGCCACCGAGGATTTCACCGGCTACGTCGGGGCGTGCTCGCCCGGGTTCAACTGCGCCTATCTCAATACGGTGACGTGGAGCTCGCCCTCTACACCGCTGCCGATGGACATCAACCCGCGGGTGGTGTTCGAGCGCATGTTCGGCCAGGCCGGCAGCCCGGCGCAGCGCGCGGCGCGCATCCGCGACGAGCGCAGCATGCTCGACTCGGTGACGGCCGAAGCCCGGGATCTGCAACGGGGACTCGGCGTCCGCGACCGGCAGCGCGTG
>Ga0193753_10003259_pt1 | contig 12139 bp, 11 predicted proteins | sample H1c2metaG_FD_144925 | JGI IMG/M metagenome (GOLD analysis project Ga0193753, IMG submission 144925) | Soil microbial communities from a riparian zone of the East river system, Colorado, United States - H1c2 | ecosystem: Environmental > Terrestrial > Soil > Riparian zone | place: USA: East... | reverse complement strand
CCCAAACGACGACGCTACCGTGCTCTCCGAGACCGTCCGCAGCATCGATACCCTCGAAAAGCTCATAGGTCCTTACCCATTCGACCAATACTCCCAGGTATTCATGCCCGGCCCATGGGGCGAGGAGAACGCGACCATCACGCTGATCTCCGAAGATTCGTTGGACTATTCGTCGTACACCTGGTCCAACCAGGCCGCGCACGAGCTTGCGCATCAGTGGTTCGGCGATCTCGTGAGCGTCGGAACGTTTTACGATGCCTGGTTCAAAGAGGGGATGGCTACGCTCCTCCAGATCGAAGCCTCGCGCATCGACTTGGACCAAGATCACAACGGATTTTACGGCAGCGAGGGCAGCACCCTGCGCCCCGTAAGCGATGGAGACCCCATCGTACGGGACCGCTCGCTTCCGCCGTTCCCGTACAACCAGGGTCCATACATTCGCGCCCAGTGGTTGCTCAATCAGGTTCGGAGCCTGCTCGGCGAAGAGGCCTTCTGGGGCACCCTGCGCGGCGTGCTCCATCGCTATCGATACAGCACCATCGACACCGACGCATTCATCGCCGCCTTCGGTCCCGCGCTGGGTGCCGAGACCACCGCCGCGATGCGCCGCGCGGTATTCGCCAATCGGATCCCGCGCCTCCATCTCGAGCCGTCGCCCTCGGGCGGCGTCTTTGCCACGTTGAGCGATCCCGATGGCTCACTCATCACGCCGATGACCGTGCGCTGGGTCGCACCCGACGGCAGCACCCGCGACCAGACCTTGACGCTCGGTGCGCGCGTGCTGCTCGCGCCCGAGCGTGCGGGCGAATTTTTGGTGATCGATCCGCGCGACGTTCACCCGACGATCAAGATCTTCGCCAGCGCGGACGGTGCAGAGTCGGGCCAAAATTACACGAAATACGTGGTGCCGCTCCTGGTTCCAAAGGGTCCTTCGGCGATCGCGCAGTGGCTCGAGATCGGCGCCGTGCATCAGTCGACGCTCCTGCGCGAGTCCTCCCCCGCGCTGACGCCAGACGCGTTCGAGTCCTTCATGGAAAACCTGGACTCGGTGGCTGCGAAGGCCCTGGCGGTTCAGCGCGGCTGTGAAACCGCGAGCGCGCCCTCTCTGGATGCCCCGACGCGGGCCGCTTGGTCCGAGGTGCTTTCGCGCGTGATCGGCAAACCCCTTCCCTCGCGCGGCGTCTACGCGGCGCAGGTCAATTATCGAACTTGTTTGCAGGTCGTCGACGTCGAGAAGGTATTTCGAGACGATTGGGCCAAGCTCGCGACGGGGTTCGCCGACGGCGTGTCGGCGCAGCGCGTGTCCTATTTGTCTCATTTCCCGGGCCTCTCACCCGCGCGGGCCTTTTCCATTTGGTCCAAGGTCGCGACCAACGCGCGCTCGCTCGACATCCGCGAGCTGGCCATGTCGAACCTCGCCAGCTACGCCGAAGCGCTGGATCCCGCCGACATGGGACCTTGGCGCGCGTTCTTCATCCAGCAGCTCACCGCCAACGAGACCGAGAACGTCCTTGGCGGCGCCTTGTACGGCGTGGTGGCCACACGGGGCGAGAGCGCGGCCGATAACGCCGCCGCGCTCGCGGGGCTAAACGCCGTGCTCCACGATCCCAATGACTATTGGTACGGAGAGGACCACTCGGATGCCGTATGCGCCGCTTATGCGCTCATCCCAAGCGCGCCCGAGGCGCCCGAGTGGCAATCGTTCGCGTCAGGGCTATCCGATGCGAATTTGAAATCGGATATCCGCGCGCTCGTCGACGACCCTTCACCGTGTGCGGATGGTCTCCCTTATTGAAAACCGCAGACTAAGACGACCTGGGCGTGCTGCTGTGTACGCAAGACGAGTTCAGTCACCAGGAGACCTGGATGACGGACGTGTAGCCCGTCGGCTTGAACGACGTGCCGCCGACGTTGCTGCCCATGTCGTCCAAGTCGTAGGTGGATAGCGTCTCGAGGATGCAGCGGCGCGCGAGCGGATCGAGCGATGCGTCGGGGGCGAAGCTCAGAAGAACGGCGTCATCGCGGCGCGTGACGACAACGTTGACCTTGCCGTTGCTCTCGGGGAGGCACGTCCGTAGTCGTTCCCGCTGGCGCTGCAAGGTCACGCGAAGCTGCGGCGGCACGTTGCCCTCTGGCGTCTCGTTTTCGACGCGTACGAGCTCCACATTGCGCGCCTCACTGGGCGGACTCCGTGGTGGCGGTGTTGTGGTCTGGCCTGCGCAGGCACCGCAGAGCAGAACCACCGTAACCAGAAGCGGAACGAAGGCCATGCGGTTCATAAGCGCAATTGCGAGCATGGATCGTACCCCGCATCGTCATCGCGATAGGTCGTTCGGTTGGTACACGCTAATTGGATATCGACGCCGCCGTTGCCGCAACTTTTTCCCCTCGGCCCGCAAAAGTCGCCGTCTGCCTATGACGCGCTGCATGCGGAGAGAGACCTCTTCGGCACGTCACGGACGCCGTCGCGGCGCAGCATGGGTGCCCCAAGAGGGCCGTGGAGGTATCGCTCGACCTGAAACCGCGGCGGAGATACCGTGGCCATCAATATGTCGATTGAACGGCAGCTACTTCGAGCGGTCGCGTTTCTTGGCGGGTTCGGATGGATCGTCGCCACCGGATGCGGGGGGGACGACAGCACCACCGTCCCAGGCGATGCAAGTGAGGGCGACGCCGCGCTCGGCGACGCAGAGCCGCCCGACGCCGCGCGTGACGCGGAGCCGGGCGATGCCGATCAAGCCGACGGGAATGGAACCGACGCCAGCCAGGCCGATTCTGGCCAGATCGACGCGGACCCGGGCGTGTGCGGCGACGGGAAGATACGGGGCAGCGAACGTTGTGACGACGGAAACACGGTGAACGGCGACGGGTGTTCCGTCTCTTGCGCCGTTGAACTAGGCTGGATCTGCACGGGCGAACCGAGCCGCTGCGCCCACGTGCGGCGGCCATAGCGCCGACCGTCGTCAGACCGCTCGGGGAATTTCGTCGGGGTGGGGCGGACGAACGTCATCGAGAAAGCGCCTCTCGGAAGCACCGAACTCGGCAAAGTTGGCGCGCGCGACCCGAAGTGAAACGGTGTTGGCGCCGTCGGTTTCGTCCGGCTCGCGAAACTGCACGGCGTCGTCCTCCCAAAAGCACACGGCGCAGATCTCGAAGGTGCCGGGGGGTTCCTCGGAGAGGGTCAGGTATCCGCAACAAGGACAGGCGTAATTCACTATTGTTTATTGTAATAATTTTGGCCGGCGGCAGGATTTGTTTTTCCGTATCCCGGCTTGAACATCGTCGAGATCTTGCCGTTGCTCTGCTTGACCGCAAACTCACCGGTCGAAGCCTCGTAGTAATACGTCTTGCCCGTCGTCGGGTCGACCTTGGATTGAATGCCGGGCCCTCCCGCCGTGATGCGTGCGGCTTCTGCGCCGTATTGGGACGCCGTCATCCCGGGGAATTCGTTCTGGTGTTTCCCAAAGTGACCGTTGAAGTTGTTGTTCCCACTCCCCGTCGGGCCTGGGTTCCAATTCGAATTGGCCCACCCGGGCGTCCCGGGAGCGGGCGGCGCCGGCGGCACCGGTCCCGTTGTTGGAGCGCTGCTCGGTGGCGCGGCTCCCGAGCCACTCGGCGGGGCTCCTCCGCCTCCGCCGGCGGGTGGGCACTGATTGTGGACCCACACGGCCGCGTGACCGACGAAGTACGTATGATCCTCCGCGACCTCGATGTTGTACACGGTCGCTTCCTGCGCGATGGGCACGACCTTCGTCACCCGAACCTCGCGCCCTGCGCGGTCGACCAACGTCTCGCTCGCGATCAGATCGCCGGCGCGCACCCATCCGCGATCCTGCGTCCAATACGGATGCTCCGGCGTGGAGCGGACGCTCTCTCGCTCCCCTCCCACAGTGACCAGACGAACGTCCACGAGCGACGGCGCCGCGCGCGCGAACGTCCGAACCACGGGGCGTGCCGTCACGGCATCGTCGGACTCACCGCGCGCGAAGACCCGATCGCCGACTTGGAGGCTCTCGATGGCACGCTCGCCCGAAGGCGTCGCCACCTGCGTGCCGGCGACGAAACACTGCCCGGGGGCCCCGCACGAACGACCGTCGCACCCCGTTTGAAAGTCGCCATTGCTGCCGGGGTTGCCACCACCGGGAGATACGGCGGGGGCCTCGCCCCCCATGAGCACGGCCGTCGACGTATCCGCCGTCTTCGACGTCCCTTTGCCGAGGGCGCGATATCCAACCGCCACCACCAGCACGATGGCGACCAGGAGAAGCGCGTACTCGACCACCGAAACTCCGCGCCGATTCCGAAGCAAACGCAACCAAGCGACACCCAACGTGCGATGCATACGGCCCAGTTTAGTACTGCCGCGCGGAGCAATCCACAGGCCCGTGGACGTCAGGTTCCGTTTGCCCGTGCGCGTGTCCGTCGAGATCCAGTTCGACTCCCACGTCTTGCCGCCGTCCACCGAGAACGCTTGCTCGAACTTGCAAGAGGTCGGCGTGATATCCGACCAGATGTTTCGAATCATGATCACGCGACCATTGAAGGTCTCCGTATCGTAGAACTCACCGCGCCCATTCTTGAATTCGCCAATCGTCGGTGTTCCGAACTTCCCCGCGGCGCCGTTCACCCAGTTCAAGCTCCACTGGTGCGATTCGGGGTTGTACAGACGAAGGCCCATACCCTCCATGTGCCCCGCCGGGCCATCGGCCTCGAGCTCGACCAGATTGGCGCGTCCATTCCAGATCGTGCGGACGACCCACGTGCCATTGTACTCGTGCCATTTTTCGGAACGCGCCAGCGGCTTGTCGAGCCGCGCGATGTGCGTTTTCCAGGTCCCGAAGTCGAAGTCGAAGTCGAAGTCGTGTCGCCCGTCCTTGTCCGTGGCGACTCGTGCGGACGCGGCGCTGGCGGAGGCCTGCTGCGCGGCCAGATGGGCGGCTTCGCCATCCGTCATGCGCGTGTACGTGTTGATCCAGTTCGTCTCCCATGTCTTGCCGCCGTCGGCCGAAAATGCCTGCTCCGTGCGAGCGGACGTTGCCGACGTTTGCATGGCCGTGAATCGAACCAAGATCGTCCGTCCGTTGATCTCGTCCTGAGAATAGAACTCGCCGCGCCCATCTTGAAACTGGCCGACCATCGGCGTCGGCCACAACGCGCCCCGCTCGGGCGTCGAGAAGTTCATGCTCCATTCGCGATTCTTTGGGTCGTAGAGACGCACGGCAATGAGCGACAGGTGACCGTTCGGACCGTCTCCTTCGTATTCCGTCAGGTTGCCGCGGCCGCTCAACACTTTTCGCGTGACGGAGTGGCCATCCAGTTCGACCCACGTGCTCGAGCCGGTGAGCGGGTTCTTGAGACGTGACGTGTGCTCTTTCCACGCGCCGATCGCGTAGTCGAAGTCATGCTGGCCGTCGCGTTGCGGCTTCGGCGGCGGTATCGCGGCTGCCGTCGGCATGGCGGCCGCCGTGGGCCTGGTCGGCTCCGCAGCCAGCGACTGTGACACGCACCCGAGCGTGGTCACGCCAAGGCAAAGTATGCCCGTACACCCCATCGCGTTCATCGATTTCTCCTCGTCCCATGAAGGCGCCGCGATTGAGCGCAGCGCAGGGCCTCATGAGTGAGCATGTTGCGCGCGGCGGGCAAAAGGCGCCATATGCCGTTGGTCACGTTTTCGCGCGGCGCGATTCAATGCTCGCGCCGCTGCGAATCATGACTTCCGGCACATATCCAGTTTTGCCCGCGTCGCGTACGCTAACGCCGCGCTTACCTTCGAGCTCAGAAGCCGGCGGTCACTGTGCTGAAGGCCCAATCGGATTGGCCGATCCCGCTGCAGTTGGAGACGACGCCGCCGCCGTCGCATCCGCGGTCGCGGTTGGCGGCCCAAAATGCCAATCGCCCGAGGCCCTGACCTTTGGCCCAATCCCGTATTTGGGTCCAGGTCTCGACGGTGGTCATCTCTTGCTGGTCGGACAGGCCGTTCATCCCAGAGATGCCGACATGACCATAAGCCGTCGCATCGGACCAGCCGAAGGTCGACACCAGTTTGTTCTTGAGACCGTCGGCCGCGCTCACGGTGTCATTGTAGATATTCGAACTTCCAAAATCGAACGGCATGATCGTGTAGATATCGATGTTGGCGCCAAGCGCGTTGGATTGCTCGATGAGCCGATTGCCGGAGTCGTTGGGGCCAGTCGTCGCCGTACCGAAGGTCACGATGGTCGTGATGCCGGGGTTGTTCTGTTTGACGATCTTCAAAGCGCCGAGAATGCGGTCTTGTACCGTCGGATTTTCGAATTCGTCCGTATTCTCGATATCGATATCGATCGCTTTGAGTTGATACGCGTCGATCACCGCTTGATACGCGCCAGCCAGCTCGGCATCACTCGAACAGTTCGGCCCGAGCTTGTTGCCGCTCCAGCCTCCGAACGAGGGCACGATATCGCCTCCCGCATTCCGAATTTGCGCAATGGCATTCGCGTCCACGCCGCCCGTCAACGGCCGCGAGCCGTCCCACGCGGGATTGCATCCGCCCGATGAGAGCACGAACGCCATCGTGAACCACTTGATGCCGCTGGCGTTCATGAGCGTAGCCGGGTCCGGCGGGTCTCCCCATCCCATGTACAGGTACGGCGCCGCGCCCCCGCCGGCGAGCGCACTCTTGGTGATTTCGTCGCGGGTCGTCGCGCTCTCATCCCTCGCGGACGTGGCGCACCCGCCAACCAGCATGGCAACAGCGACGGTCGCAGCCGAAAAATGCAGTCGGATCTTGGACATGGGATTCTCCTCATTGGGGGATGGGATGCGCGACTCTAGGCAAAGACCATTCCCCCACCGGAGTCCCTTCCCTGCCCTCAGGATCGAACGGCATGATCGAATCGATCATGCTGAACGGGATCGGTGCGTGATCCGCGAGATCACCGAACGTCCGTTGCGGTGCTCGAAGGTCACGAAGGTCACGAAGCGTCGCGTAGCCCTTCCCTCGAAAGCGAGTGAGCGCACTTGACAACATGTGTCCCGATTGTAAACATTGACTCGTCTGTCCACCCTGAAAGGATTCGTCATGGCTCATTGGACCTTCAACGACATTCCCGACCAAACTGGCCGCATCACCATCATCACCGGAGCGAACACCGGCATCGGTCTCGAGACCGCAAAGATGCTCGCACTCAAAGGTGCGAACGTCGTCCTCGCGTGCCGGAACCTCGAGAAGGGGAAGACCGCCATCGAAAGGATCCTCGCCGAGAAGCCGTCCGGCAAGGTCACGCTCGAGGCGCTCGATCTTTCGGACCTGGAATCGGTCAAGACCTTCGCGGAGTGGTTTGCTGGGGCGCACGACCGGCTCGATCTCCTGATCGAGAACGCGGGCGTCATGATTCCGCCGTTCAGCCAAACCAAGCAAAACTTCGAACTCCAGTTCGGAACCAACCACCTCGGGCACTTCGCGCTGGCCGCGCGGCTGTTTCCGCTTCTCGCGAAGACGCCTGCATCGCGCCTCGTGGTCGTTTCCAGCACCGCGCAGAATTTCGGCAAGATCGATTTCGACGATTTGAACTGGGAGAAGCGTTCTTACAGTCCGTTTCGCGCCTACGGGCAGAGTAAGCTGGCGAACATCATGTTTACGTTGGAGCTGTCACGACGTCTCGCCGAGGCCGGCTCGCAGGTGCGCGTCACCGCGGCGCACCCCGGTTATACCGCGACCGATCTGCAGCGACACTCGTCATTCGCATCGTTTTTCAACCCGCTGGTCGCGATGAAACCGCACGACGGGGCGCTCCCCACCTTGCGCGCCGCGGTCGATCCCGCTGCGGAGAGCGGCACCTATTGGGGGCCGAAGAATTTTTTCGAAATGAATGGGCCGCCGGCACCGGCGAAAATCTCGAAGCGAGGCCTCGTGGCTGCCGATGCGGCGCGGCTGTTCGACGTGAGCGAAAAGCTGACCGGCGTTGCGTTTCCAAAATGGAACGAGGCTCCAATTCGAGCCGCGAGCTGACATGGCCAACCCGCGCGACCTTGCAGCAGCTTCCATGAAGGGGGATGCGAGCGACGCTCGCCGTGCGGCGCTTCTCGATGCGGCCACGCGGGTGTTCCTGCGCTACGGCTTCAAGAAGACGTCGATGGACGACGTCGCGCGGGCGGCGGGAGTCTCCAGGCAAGGGCTTTACCTCCATTTCGCGACGAAAGAGCTCCTCTTCAAAGACGCGCTTCTCCGTTTTGTAACCGCCATGCAAACGGCCATGGAGGAGGCGCTTGCGAAGGACGATCGCGATGTCGAAGAACGGGTCTTGTCGGCCTTCGAGGCGGTGCACGGTCAAGCGCTCGGCGAGGGGATCGCCGAAAACGGCGACGAGCTGCTCGAGGCAGCTGGGGCTTTGGTCGGGCCGATCACGGAAGATCTCGATCGCGCCGTGGTCGCCGGGGTCGCACGGACTCTGAAGAGCTCGGGAATTGCCGCCGAATGGAAGCCCGCGGGGATCGCCGCGAAGGATCTCGCCGAACATCTGCTTGCGGCCTCCTATGGCTGGAAACATCGCGTTTCGAACATCGGTGAATACGTCGCGAAGATGCGCGTGGCCGTGCAGCTCGTATGTCGCCGCTCTCGCGACAAGGCGTAGCTCTCACTCGGCGCGTTGGATGAGGCGGGATGAGGCGACCGCGTAGCTACGGTTGTCCTTCGGCAAATGACATCCTCGAAGGCGGACGCAGGCGGACCGTTCGTCCGACAAGATGCTAAATACTCGGCCAAGAGGTCCTTCATGTCCATCGAGCCCGAGACCACCGCCGTCGTCCTCATCGAGTACCAGAACGAGTTCACCTCGCCGGGCGGCGCGCTCCACGGCGCCGTCGAGCGCGTGATGACCGACACGAAGATGCTTGCGAACACCGTCGAGCTGGTGACTGCGCTGCGCCCGAAGGGCGTGACGATCATGCACGCGCCGATCACGTTCGCACCCGGCTACACCGAGCTGACGAAGCACCCGTATGGGATCCTGAAGGGCGTCGTCGACGGCAAGGCGTTCGTCAAGGGCACCTGGGGCGCCGCAATCGTCGACGCGCTCGCGCCCTCGCAGGGCGACATCGTCATCGAGGGCAAGCGCGGGCTCGACACATTCGCCAGCACGAACATCGACTTCATCCTCCGCAGCAAGGGTATCAAGACCGTCGTGATCGGCGGCTTTCTCACCAACTGTTGCGTGGAGTCCACGATGCGCACGGCCTACGAACGCGGCTTCGACGTCGTCACGCTCACCGACTGCTGCGCGGCAACGTCCGCCGAGGCGCACGCAAACGCGCTCGCGCACGATTTCCCGATGTTCTCGACGCCGATGACCGCCCGCGATCTGCTCGCGAAGGTCCGGTAACTTTCATCTGCCCGACTTCGGCGTTACGGCGCAGCCGCACGATTGGCGGTGCATCAGGATGGGCGGCAGGCGCACGGTTTGGGGAGCACGGGACGGGTCCTTGATCCGCGCCAGCAGCATGCGCACGGCGGTTTGGCCGATCTGGCGAATCGGTTGCGCCATCGTGGTGAGCGGGGGGTCGAGCAAGTCGGCCCATTCGACGTCGTCGTAGCCGACCACGGCGAGGTCCTTGGCGATGCGTAGACGCCGTTCGCGCGCGGCGTGAAGTACGCCGACCAGCATGGCGTTGTTCGCGGCGACGATCGCGGTTGGCGGCGCGCGCAGGTCGAGGAGACGAGGCAGCGCCCAACGCGCTCGTCGATTGGCCGGATGCGAGCAATTTCGGGTCCCATCGAAGGCCCGCGCGCTTTAGCCCCAGCCGGTAGCCGCGTACGCGCTCCGTCGACGTGCTCAATCCCGAAGCGCCCCGAACCAGACCGATCCGGCGGTGCCCGCGTTCCGCGAGATGCTTCACCAGCGCGGACATGGACTCCACATTCTCAGGGCCCACTTGATCGAAGGGCTGGTGAGCCGGCAATCGGTCGACCATGACGATGGGCAGCCCGAAACGCGGGAGTTCTGGCAGCACGGTGCTCGCGCGGGATGGGATGAGCAACAGCCCATCGACGCGACGCGCCTTGAGCATGCGGACGGCGTCTTGCTCGGCGCTCGACTCATCATGGGTGTCGGCCAAGAGCAATGTGTAGCCGGCGGCCGATGCGGCGCCCTCGATCGCGCGTATGAGCTCGGCGAAGTACGGGTTGGCGACCAGTGAGATTGCGACGCCGAGCGAGCGCGTACCGCCGCCGGTCACCAGCGACCGGGCAATGGCGTCGCCCGTGTATCCCGTGGCGGCAACGGCTTCGAGCACCCGCGCTTTCGCCTCGTCCGAGACCGCGCGGGTCTCGTTGACGACGTGCGAAACCGTCGTGATGGACACGCCCGCCAGCGCCGCGATGTGCTTCATAGTGACCAAGCGAGAGCTCCACCGATCCGTTGAGTGCGCGAAGTGCTTTGAAAACGGGACGCAAACGTTTGCGCAAACGTTTGCGGAAGCCTATAGCTAGATCGTCTGGAGGTGGCAACGATGCAAGCGTGTTCTCGATGGGCCATCGCGATCATGGCCATGGGCGTCGTCAGCGCGGGCTGTACGAAGGAGCGAACCACGGACGGCGACACCGCCGCAGGATCCAGCAGCGCGCCGCAGGCCGGGAGCGCAGAAACCAAAGAGCGGCACGCCAAGATTGGCCTGGTCACCAAGACGGACAGCAATCCGTATTTCGTGACGCTTCGCGAGGCGGGCAAGGCGGAGGCCGCAAAACTCGGTGCCGACTTCAGTGCGCTCGCGGGAAAATTCGACGGCGACAACGACGGGCAGGTTACCGCGATCGAGAACCTGATCCAACAAGGGGTCACTACGATCCTCATCACGCCGAACAGTTCGACGGGCGTGCTCGGGGCGCTCAAAAAGGCACGGGACAAGCAAGTCCTGGTGCTCGCGCTGGATACCGAGACCGATCCGGCCAACGCCGTGGATGCAACGTTTGCGACCGACAACACGGGCGCAGGGCAGAACCAAGGTGCATACGTGAAAGCCGCTCTCGGCAGCGCGCAACCGGCGCTCATCATGCTCGACGGCACCCCCGGGTCTTCCGTGGACACCCAGCGGCACACCGGTTTTCTGAAGGGCATCGGATTGGCCGATGCCGATCCGCACATTCGAGGGCGCCAATCGGTCAATGGCGATCAGAACAAGGCCCAACAGAGCATGGAAAACTTGCTCCAGCGCTCGGCGAAGATCAATGCAGTCTACACGCTCAACGAACCCACCGCGCGCGGCGCCCACGTGGCGCTCAAGGCCAAAGGGCTCGCGGAATCGGTCGTCGTCGGGTCCATCGACGGCGGCTGTCAGGGCGTTCAAGACGTCAAGGACGGCAAATACGCGGTCACGGTGATGCAGTTTCCAAAGAAGATGGCGGAACTGGGCGTCGATGCGGCGGTGGAGTACGCGAAGAGCGGGAAGAAGCCCAGCGGTTTTCAGGACACCGGCTCGGCGGTGATCACGGACAAGCCAATGGCCGGTATCGAGAGCAAAGACACGACGTGGGGTCTTGCGAACTGCTGGCAGTAACGCAATGAGCGACGCCTCACTTCGCGATTCGAGGGCGCGCGTCTTCGAGTTCGTCGTGCACACGCCCGGCGTCGGCCCGGCGCTGGCGCTGCTCGTTGCGGTCGTCGTCTTTTCTTTGACCACGAGCACGTTTCTCGAACTGGACAATCTGTCTCTGGTGGCCGAGCAGTCGCTCGTGGTCGCCACCGTGGCGTTGGGGCAGACCTTGATCATCCTGACGGGCGGGATCGATCTGTCCAATGCCGCCACGACGGTGCTGGCCACGTTGCTGATGGCCAAGCTCGGAGCGGGGGGCACCGCGGGACCGTGGGCGCTGCTCGCCGGGATCGCGGTCGCGGGCGCGATCGGCGCGCTCAGCGGCTCGCTCGTGACGCGGGTGAAGCTGCCTCCGTTCATCGTCACGCTCGGTCTCTTGACGATCATCACGGCGGTGAGCCGGATCTATTCGCGCGGGCAGAGCGTCCGCATCACAGATCCGCTGCTCGGTTGGTTGGGCACGCGGCGCTATCTCTTTGGCGGTATCGAGATCACCTACGGTATGCCGCTGGCGCTGGGAATGTTCTGCGTGGTCTGGTACGCGCTCACCCGCACGGCGTGGGGGCGGCACGTC
>Ga0193753_10003257_pt1 | contig 12139 bp, 11 predicted proteins | sample H1c2metaG_FD_144925 | JGI IMG/M metagenome (GOLD analysis project Ga0193753, IMG submission 144925) | Soil microbial communities from a riparian zone of the East river system, Colorado, United States - H1c2 | ecosystem: Environmental > Terrestrial > Soil > Riparian zone | place: USA: East... | reverse complement strand
GATGGCGAGCAATTTCCAGGCCTTCTGGGACGCGCGCCGCACCGTGCCGGTGGAGCAGCTGGGCGATGTCGGCCGCCGCCTGCTGCGCGAGGGCGTGCCGGCGTTGCCGGCGCCGGTCTACGTGCAGCCGCAGCGCGCGCAGGCCATGTCCAACGATGCCAGCGACGCCGCGCTGGTCGATCGCGAGCTGGCGTCCCAGGCGTTGTCGGTGGGCGCCGTTACGTTCATCGCCGACCTGCCGCAGAAACACCGACGCAACAAGGAGCGCGCCGAGGCGGCGATCCAGACCACGCCGGGACTCAACCACCTGATCGCATCGGCGCGCGAAGAAGTGCTGCTGCAGACGCCGTATCTGGTGCTGTCCAAGCCTGCACAGCAATTGTTCCGGGAACTGCGCGACCGCCCGAAGTGATCATCTCCACCAACAGCCTGGCGGCGACCGACTCCTTCATCACTTATGCGCTGTCGCACAAATACAAGCGCCGCTACCTGCGCGATTTCGGCTTCCAGATTTACGAGTTCAAGCCGTTTCCTGCCAGCGCGCCGATCGACCTGACCGCCACCGGCGCCGCTTTGCCGGCGGACGTCGCGCCGTTGACGCTGCCGGGGCAGGCGATGCCGCGGTCGCCGCCGGAGTCCACCACACCCGCGGTCGCTGGCAGCGGCGGCGGTCGTAGAGCCCGCAATGCGCCGCCGCCGCGGCAGACGCCGATGCAGCGCGAGTTCTTCGCCGGCCGCTATCTCGGCAACAACGCCAACCAGCCGGTGCCGCTGAAGCGCGCCGGCGTGCGTATCGGTCTGCACGCCAAATCGCTGGTGATCGATCACCGCATCGGCGTGGTCGGCACCCATAACTTCGATCCGCGCGGCGATCGCTACAACACCGAGAGCGCCGTGGTGATCGACGATCCGCTGTTCGCGCAGGCGCTGGAAGCCAGCATCCGCGGCGACATCGCGCCGGAGAACGCGTGGGTGATCGCGCGCCGCGACAAGCCGCCGGTGTTCTCGGGCCTGGAATATTCGCTGGCCAAGATATCCGAGCATCTGCCGATCTTCGACCTGTGGCCGGTGCGTTACGCCACCAGCTACGAGTTCAAGCCCGGGCCGGAGTGTCCGCTGCCGCTGGGCCCGAACGATCCGCGCTTCCGCGGATGCTACGAACCCGTCGGCGACTACCCGGAAGTCGACCTGGGTTTCAAATGGCTGAGCACGCGCATCTTCACCGCCTTCGGCGCCGGATTGGCACCGATCCTCTAGCCGCGGTTCTCGTCGCCGCGGCTGCGGCCGCGCGCGGTTCGCTTTTGTGGGAGGGGCTTCAGCCCCGACAGGCGGGTCGGGGCTGAAGCCCCTCCACAAGAGCAAAATCGAAGCTCGCGGCTGAAGCGTTCCGACAAGAGGGGTCGCTCTCAAGCAGAACCCGTGCCATCGGTCATGGCAATCGGCTGCAACCCTCTCCCGCCTGCCGTCATCCAAGACTGTGAACGCCGCGAATCGCTTCCATGCGACCGCGTCGCCCCCGACCCGATGCGCAGGAACCGCCATGAACCGCTTGACCCAAACCAACCGCACCGCGCCGACCACGGCCACTTCCAGCAGCTCCACCAAGGCGTCGTCGAGCCGTTTCCGCATCGCCGGACCGGCATGGCAGCAGCTACGCGAACGCGATTTCGGCGTCGGCTACGGCAATAGCAGCGGCTATGCCAGCGATCGCAGCTATGCCGAAAACTGGGGCCAGGAGCGTTTCCGCATGGCGTAATGGCCCTGTCTTGGCACGCATCGCGGCGCTGCTGCGATTGACGTGCCGTTGACAGCGGCCTAGTCTGGCGGCCTTCCTTTTCCAGCCCCCAGACCGGAACCGCCAATGTCGATCTCGTTGACCATCGAACTGAACGATCGCGACCTGGAGCACTTCAATAAAGCGATGGTGGCGGCGCGCGAGGCGGCCAAGGACAAGTCGCCGGACGAGGTGATCCAGGCCGCCAGCCTGCTGCTGGCCGATGCGCAGAAAGTGCACGTGCCGGACTTCATCCTCGACCGCCTGCTGCGCCTGGACGACATGATCGCGATGGTGCGCGACGTCGGCTGGGAGCTGCCGGACGAAGACAAGCAGCGGGTGATGTCGGCGCTGGTGTACTTCGCCGACCCCAAGGACGTGATCCCGGACAATGTCGAGGTGCTGGGCTTCCTCGACGACGCGATCATGATCGAGCTGTGCGTCAAGGAGCTCAGGCATGAGCTGGACGCCTACGACGACTTCTGCGATTTCCGTCAGCGCGAAGCCGAGAAGCGCGGCGTCGAGCCGGCCAAGGTCGGCCACCCCGACTGGCTGGACAGCCGCCGCCAGGAACTGTTCGAGCGCATGCACGCGCGCCGCGAGCGCGATTTCGGCACCGGCTACGGCAGCAGCAGCGGTTACGCCGCCAAGCGCACCTACACGCGCACCTGGCGTCCGGGCATGTTCAAGCTCGGCTGATCGCGGCGCGATCCGACCTGGTGTTCCGCAAGGACGTCACGCTCGAGCAGCTCAACGCGTTGTCGCAAGGCACGCTGATGGAACCGCTCGGCATCGCCATCACCGAAATCGGCGAGGATTTCCTGCGCGGCACCATGCCGGTCGATGCGCGCACCCACCAGCCTTACGGCCTGCTGCATGGCGGCGCCTCGGTGGCGCTGGCCGAAACCCTGGGCAGCAGCGCCGGCGGCCTGTGCGTGGGCACGGACCAGGGCGTGGTCGGCATCGAGATCAACGCCAACCACCTGCGCGGCGTCAGCAGCGGCACGGTGACCGGTACCGCGCGGCCGGTGCATGTCGGACGCAGCACGCAGGTGTGGGAAATCCGCATCGAGGACGAGCGTGGCCGGTTGGTCTGCATCTCGCGGCTGACGCTGGCCGTGATCGATCGGCCATAACTCGAAAAATCCTTATCCCGCCAGCGGGTGCAAGTGGCGCGAAGCGCCGGATGAGGGCGCGCGACCTCGAAGATCGCCGCGAAAGCTCGAATCCAGCCGCTTCGGGCCGGGCCCACCACTCGCCCCGCTCCGCGTCCCGGCCCGCCTTGGGTACGGGCGCTCAGCCGCACGCGCGCCACGCCGCGCTAACATGCAGCTTCGCCCCGCAGGCGGGACAGGGCGCCTGTAGCCTGACTCTAATGCGCTTCGCTAAGGTTGCCGCGTGAACCCCACTTCTTCCCCGCTTATGCGAATGCTGCGTTACGCAATCCGCGTCCCGTTGCTGCTCTGGCATTTGCTGATCGACCTGCCGCTGACATTGCTGTTCATGACCCCGCTCACCCTCGGCTGGCGGATCGGCAACGAGTCGGTGCGCTACCGCATGATCCGTGCCTGGTCGGCGGGAATGATGCACGTCTTCGGCTTCCGGCTGCGTCGCGTCGGCACGCCGTTGCCGGGTGCCGCCCTGTTCGTCGCCAATCATGTGAGCTGGATCGATATCGTGCTGCTGCACAGCCAGCGCATGATGGGTTTCGTCGCCAAGCGCGAGATCGAATCCTGGCCCTTCATCGGCTGGATCGCGCGGCACGGCGAGACCATCTATCACCAGCGCGGCAGCACCGAGTCGCTGGGCGGCGTGCTGCACGTCATGCTCGCGCGCCTGCGCGAAGGTCACTCGGTCGGCGTATTTCCCGAGGGACGCACTCGCGATGGCATCGAAATCGGTCCGTTCCACGCGCGCATTTTCCTGGCCGCGGTCGAAGCGGGCGCGCCGGTGCAGCCGGTGGCGCTGCGTTACGGCGAAGGCGCGTCCGCGCAGTCGGTGGTCGCGTTCCAGCCCGACGAAAGCTTCCTCGCCAATTTCCTGCGCCTGCTCGGCGAGCCATCGCGCGTGGCCGAGGTGCATTTCCTCGAACCGATTCCGCCCGGCTCCGCCGAGGGCCGGCGCCGTATCGCGGAGCTGGCCCGGGAGCGCATCATCGCGGCGATGAATGAGGGCGGCCGTTAGTCCATAGTGGGGCGTCATATCGCCACCGCCCGCTGTCCTGCCTTCAGAAGATGCCGACCGTCTCCGACTATCACCCGCCGCGCTGGCTGCGCAATCCGCACCTGCAGTCGATGCTGGGCTCCAGCCCGATGCGGCGCCGGCGTGGCGAGCGTGCAATGGCGGCGCTGCGCCCGGTCACTACCGAGCACATCGTCGACGGTGGCGACGGCGTGCGCCTGCACGGCTTGCACAGCCGCGTCGAGGGCGCCGTCGCGCGCGGCCTGGCCTTGCTGCTGCACGGCTGGGAAGGCAGCGCCGAATCCAGTTACATGCGCCTGACCGCGGCGCAATTGCTGGCGCGCGGTTTCGAGGTGTTCCGGCTCAACTTCCGCGACCACGGCGATACCCATCATCTCAACGAGGCGCTGTTCCACTCCAACCGCATCGATGAGGCCGTACATGCCGCCTGCGACATCGCGCGCCGCTTCTCGGCAAGGCCGATGGTGCTGGCCGGTTATTCGCTGGGCGGCAATTTCGCGTTGCGGCTGGCATTGCGCGCGCCCGCGGCGGGCCTGTCGCTGGCGCACGTGGCGGCGGTCTGCCCGGTGCTGGATCCGGCGCGGACGATGGCGGTGATGGAAGCCGGCGTGGGCGTGTACCACGGTTACTTCGAGCGCAAATGGCGCAGTTCGCTGCAGCGCAAGCGCGAGCTGTTCCCGGAACTGCACGACTACGACGACCGCACGCTGAAGCAGGGCATGCGCGAGCTGACGCGCTGGCTGGTGGAGCGGCATACCGATTTCGGCACGCTGGAGGCGTACTTCGACGGTTACAACATCGCCGGCGAGCGTCTTGCGGCGCTGCAGGTGCCGGCCAGCATCCTGACCAGCGAGGACGATCCGGTGATTCCGGTGTCCGACTTCCGCGACTGGCGCTTGCCCGCAAGCGCGCATCTGGAAATCGCGCGCTGGGGTGGGCATTGCGGTTTCCTGCTCGATGGCAAGCTGGATGGCTATGGCGAGCGTTGGGTAGCCGAACGCCTGAGCGCTGCGGTTTAGCCCTCTCCCGTTATGGGGCGAAGTCGCACAGCTTGCGCGGCATGCCGCGCGTGCGGCTGAGCGCCCGCACGCAAGTGCGGGCCGGGGCGCGGAGCGGGGCTGGGGTGAGAGCGCGCGACCCGGCACGTTCGCGCCGTTCGTTTCTCGTGCCGTCATCCCAGCGAAAGCTGGGACCCATTTTGATCTTGCGGTGTTCGTGGCGACCTGCCGACCCTATTCGGGTCGGGTTTTCCGCCCGTTGTCGCGGTCGGGTCACTTTCTCTTTCCAGAGCCAAAGAGAAAGTAACCACTGCGCCGCAGGAGCGGCGCGAACGGCGAAGCCGGCCCGAAGGGCGAAGGGCAGGATGCCTGGAGTAAAGAGAAGGGCTCTTTCCCGATCAGAGCAAACGCGTGAGCTTGTAAGCGGCGCGGGGATTTTCCGAGTCGGCATTCCTGAATCAAGTTCAGGACAGGCTCTGCCTCCGTCGGAAAACGGCGCACTTCCTGTGCGCCGCCCTCCGGGTCTACGATTCGGCGCAGACGTACGCCGCGTCGAGCCCAGATCAAGAGCCGCTAGAAGCACGCGTTTTCTAGATACAACACAATCGGCCGATAATTCTCGAAACCATAAAATCAGGAGCCATGCCATGCGAATCCACAGCGAAAGCTTCGAAGAAGGCGGGCGTATCCCGCCCGAATTCGCCATGGGCGCCATCGACGGCTTCGGCGGCAACCGCAACCCGCACCTGGCCTGGGACGATGCGCCCGCCGGTACGCAGTCGTTCGCGCTGCTGTGCATCGATTCCGACGCGCCTATCGATCCTTCGCTGGCGGGCAAAGAAGGCGTCGAGATCCCGGTGGAGCATCCGCGCGGCGACTTCGTGCATTGGGCGATGGCGGACATAGCCGCCGACGTGCGCGAGATTGCGGCCGGCAGTTGCAGCGACGGCATCACCCAGCAGGGCAAACGCCATCCGCACGGGCCGAAAGCTTCGCGCCAAGGATTGAACGGCTACACCGGCTGGTTCGCCGGCGATCCCGACATGGGCGGCGACTACTTCGGTTACGACGGGCCTTATCCGCCGGGTAACGATCTGCGTTTGCACCGCTATTTCTTCCGCCTGTTCGCGCTCGATGTCGCCAAACTCGAACTGCCCGAGAAGTTCACCGCGGCGGACGTTCTCAGGGCAATGGACGGCCATGTGCTGGCCGAAGCATCGACCCACAGCACCTACTTGTTAAACCCCAAGGTCATGGCCGCTTTGTAGAGCGGAGCTCGCTCCGCTGCTTTGGCTTTTCGCAGGAGCGGCTTCAGCCGCGAGGTCTTCCAGGCCCGAAGGCTACATCAAGAGTTCGCGGCTGAAGCCGCTCCTGCGAAAAGCAACGGCAAGAGCAGCGCAGCAAGCTACGCTCTACAAGCGAGCAGCGGTTACGGTTTCTTGGCCGGCGCGATTTCCGACTCGACCACCATGTCGAGCACGTAAGCGATCGACGAGGCATCCGCCGGCACCGGGTCGCGCTTGAATTTCTTCAGCCGCAGCACCTTGCGCTCGCCCTCGACGAACTCGAAGCCTTCGATGCCTTCGTACAGCGGCTGCCACTCGCCTGGCGGCGATTGCTTGACGCCGTTGTCGGCGTAACGGATCTCGCGCACCTGCAGGCACTGGTGGTTCGGGATCAGCGGATGGTTGCAGGCGACGCGCTGCGGCGCGACCTCCAGGAATACGGTTTCGCCGGGGCCGCCGTAACGCGTTTCGGCGCTGGCTTCGCCGACCCAGCTCGTGTTCTCGCCCGAGGCGGAAACCAGTTTCAGGCGCGGCGGCGCGCTTTCTTCGACGCGGGCCTGCTGCGGGGTCGCCAACAATGCACTGATCGCCTGGTCGGCTTTCATCAACGGCGCGTCGCAGGCCATCATCGTCGAGCGGATGTTTCCGATCTTCAGCTGGTTCTGCGCATCGACCTCGTACTTGCCGCCCAAATGGTTGCAGCCACCGCTGATGGCGACGTTGCCGTCGGCAAAACTCAACGCCAGCGCGCGATCGCCGCCGGGGAACAGCGCGTCGATCCGCTTGCCTTGCGCATCGGTGGCCGATTCCAATGTCCAGCGATAACCGGTCAGCATCGCGCTGTCGGCGGCCGGCGTCCTGGTGTCGGCAGGTTCGGCGGTCGCGGCAGGCGTCGCGGCCGCGGGTTCTGCGGTCGGCGACGGTTTGTCGGCCGGCGTGCAGGCAGCGGCCAGCGGCAATAGCAACAACAGGATGCGAAGTTTCATGGCGGATCTCCTGGGGGATACGGCACTAACGCGCCGACAGCGCCGACGGGGTCGATGGGGTCGATGGGCCCGATCGTAACAGCGCGCCTGTCAGCGTGAAGTGGCGATCAGGCCGGCTTGCGCCGCAGCACCAGCAGCACCGCCACACCGGCCAGCAATCCCCAGAATGCCGAGCCGATGCCGCCCAGCGTCAGGCCTGATGCGGTGACCAGGAAGGTGATCAGCGCAGGTTCTCGATCCTGTTCTTCGCGCAGCGCTGCGGCCAGGCTGTTGCCGATGGTGCCGAACAACGCGATGCCGGCGATCGCCATCACCAGTTCCTTGGGAAACGCGGCGAACAGCGCGGCGATGGTGGCGCCGAACAGGCCCACGACCAGATAGAAAATGCCCGCGAACACCGCCGCCATGTAGCGCCGCGCGGGATCCTCGTGCGCCTCGCGTCCCATGCAGATCGCCGCCGTGATCGCCGCCAGGTTCAGCGCGTAGGCGCCGAACGGCGCCAGTACCGCATTGACCGCGCCGAGCCAGCCGATCACCGGCGAAATCGGCACGTCGAAACCCGAGGCGCGGATCACCGCCACGCCCGGCACGTTCTGCGATGCCATGGTCACGATGAACAATGGCAGCGCGATGCCGAACACCGCCGCCAGCGACAATGTCGGCATGGTGAAGATCGGGCGCGCCAGTTCCAGATGCACCTCGTTCAAGCGCAAGGTGCCCGCGCCGGCCGCGATCGCGACGCCGACCAGCAGCGTGGCGATCACCGCGTAACGCGGGAACCAGCGCCGTCCGCACAGATAGACGACCAGCATGGCCAGCGCCATGCCGAGCTGGGTCTGCATGGCGACGAATGCGTCCAGGCCGAAGCGCAGCAGCACGCCGGCCAGCATGCCCGAGGCCAGCGACAGCGGAATCTTGCGCATGCCGCGTTCGAACCAGCCGCTGAATCCGGCGACCAGGATCAGCAACGCCGACAGCACGAACGCGCCGATCGCCTGCGACAGCGGCAGACCGGAGGTGGTGGTGATCAGCATCGCCGCACCCGGCGTCGACCACGCCGTCACTACCGGCACGCGGTAGCGCAGCGACAGGCCGATGCAGGTGACGCCCATGCCCAGCCCCAGCGCCCAGATCCATGAGCTGATTTCGTCGGGCGAAGCGCCCAGCGATTGCGCCGCCTGGAACACGATGACCGCGGAGCTGGCGAAGCCGACCAGCACGGTGACGAAGCCGGCGACGATCGCCGACAGCGATAGATCGCGGAGGTAACCCGCCGCACCGCCGGTCGCGGTCTGCTCGCTCACTGCGCGGGCACCAGCAGCAGCAAGGCGATGCCGAACACGAAACGGTACACCGCGAACACGGTGAAGCGGTGGCTCTGGATGTACTGCAGCAACCACTTCACGGCGACGAAAGCGGTAACGGCCGAAGCGACGAAGGCGACCGCCAGCTCGGTCCAGTTCTCGTGCGCGGCGCCGCCGTTGCGCAGTACGTCGATCAGCTCATAACCGCTGGCCGCGAACATGGTCGGAATGCCGACCAGGAACGCGAACTCGGTAGCCGCGGCGCGGCTGGTCGTGCCGGCGAGCAAGGCGACGAAGATCGTCGCGGCCGAGCGCGAGGTGCCCGGGAACACGCCGGCGACGACTTGCGCGATGCCGACCAGCACCGCGGTGGTCCATGAGATCTCGCTGCGTTCGCCGAGCTTCTGCGCGCGTTTGGCCGCCAGCTGTTCGGCCACCACCATCCAGATCGCACCGATGATCAGCGCCCAGGCGATCGGCGCGACGGCCTCCGGCAATTCCCAGCCGCTGGCCTTGACCAGCAGGCCGCCGACCGCGGTGAACGCGAAGGCGACCGCGAGCTTGAGCGCGTAATCGCGGTTCTGCTTGTCGCGCAAGCCCACCAGCAACTGCCACAGCCGCTGCCGGTAGATCAGCACCACGGCGAGGATCGCGCCGGCCTGGATCGAGATGTTGAACAGGTCCGAACGGCGGCCCATCCAATGCTCGGCGATCAGCAGATGGCCGGTACTGGAGATGGGCAGGAATTCGGTGATGCCTTCGATGATGCCGAGGAGGAAGGCGGCCAGCAGGTCGGTCATGGGCGGAATTCAGGCAGTGGGAGCGAAATCGGCGTGCGGCAACCTTGTAGAGCGGAGCTTGCTCCGCTGCTCTTCGTAGGAGCGGCTTCAGCCGCGAGCTCTTCCGGTCCGTAAGCGGCTGATAGAAGAGCTCGCGGCTGAAGCCGCTCCTACGAAGAACAACAGCGCGGCGCCGATGAAAAGGACGGCGCAGCATAGCCGATTACGCTGTAGCACCAAGTCGGTGCTAACAGAGAATGTTTAGCTTCATATAGGTGCAAACAGTGGTGCGCATCAAGCTAAATACTAATGAAATCAATATGTTAACACATGGCACAACCCTTGCTATCAATTCTGTCATCTCATCCAAAAACCCAGGGCCGTGCCATGTCTTACGAAACCGTCGAAAAATTGATGAAGGACCACAAGGTCGAGTTCGTCGACCTGCGCTTTGCCGACATGCGCGGCGTGCAGCACCACGTGACGTTTCCCAAGTCGATCATCGAGCCCGGCCTGTTCGAGGACGGCAAGATGTTCGACGGCTCCTCGATCAGTGGCTGGAAGGGCATCAACGAATCGGACATGGTGCTGCTGCCGGATCCGTCCACCGCCTTCCTGGATCCGTTCACCGCCGATCCGACGCTGGTGCTGACCTGCGACATCCTGGATCCGGCGACGATGCAGTCCTACTCGCGCGATCCGCGCGGCGTCGCCAAGCGCGCCGAGGCCTATCTGAAGGCCAGCGGCATCGCCGAACAGGCGTTCTTCGGCCCCGAGCCGGAATTCTTCATCTTCGATTCGGTGCGCTACGCCAACGAGATGGGCCACACCTTCTTCCACATCGATTCGGAAGAAGCGCACTGGAACTCGGCCAAGGAATACGAAGGCGGCAACAGTGGCTACCGTCCCGGCATCAAGGGCGGCTACTTCCCGGTCGCCCCGCTCGACTCGCTGCACGACCTGCGCGCGGAAATGTGCAAGACGCTGGAGCAGGTCGGCATCGAAGTCGAAGTGCACCATCACGAGGTCGCCAACGCCGGCCAGTGCGAGATCGGCACCAAGTTCAACTCGCTGACCAAGAAGGCCGACGAGTTGCTGACCATGAAGTACATCATCAAGAACGTGGCCTTCCGCAACGGCAAGACCGCGACCTTCATGCCCAAGCCGATCGTCGGCGACAACGGCAGCGGCATGCACGTGCACCAGTCGCTGGCCAAGGGCGGCGTCAACCTGTTCTCCGGCGACGGTTACGGCGGCCTGTCGCAGATGGCGCTGTGGTACATCGGCGGCATCTTCAAGCATGCGCGCGCGATCAACGCATTCGCCAACTCGACCACCAACTCCTACAAGCGGCTGGTGCCCGGCTTCGAGGCGCCGGTGATGCTGGCGTACTCGGCGCGCAACCGTTCGGCCTCGTGCCGCATTCCCTACGTCGCCAACCCCAAGGCGCGCCGCATCGAGATCCGTTTCCCGGACCCGATGAACTCCGGCTACCTGATCTTCGCCGCGCTGATGATGGCCGGCCTGGACGGCATCAAGAACCAGATCGATCCGGGCGGCCCGAGCGACAAGGACCTGTACGACCTGCCGCCGGAAGAGGAGAAGGGCATTCCGACCGTGTGCCATTCGCTCGACCAGGCGCTGGAAGCGCTGGACAAGGACCGCGAATTCCTCAAGGCCGGCGGCGTGTTCACCGACGACTTCATCGACGGCTACATCGCGCTGAAGATGAAGGAAGTCACCGCCTTCCGCGCGGCGACGCATCCGCTCGAATACCAGATGTATTACGCGATCTGACTATGACCGGCGTTGCGGCTCGCGCCGCAACGCCTCGTAGAGCGGAGCTTGCTCCGCTGCTGTTGATCTCGTAGGTGCGAATTCATTCGCACGCTTTCGATGGGCAGGAGCGTGCGAATGAATTCGCACCTACCAAAGCGGAACAGCGGAGCGAGCTCCGCGCTATGCAGGAAAGAAGCGGCGACAGATTCGGCAAACACGGGAGGGGACGTTCCAAACGCGAAAGGGCGCCATAGAGCGCCATCGCCGCATGACCGGCCACCACGAAGCCTGGCATGCGCGCAATGCGACCGCAGCAATGACTGGGGAGGGCTTTCCGTAAAAAGGGGCCTGTCATGTCGTCTCGCAAAACCGCAATCGCATCGTCTTTATCGCTCCTACTGCTGGCGGCAGGGCACGCGCACGCCGGCGCCACCGGCTCCGTCGCCTTGACCAGCGATTACCTGTTCCGCGGCGTTTCCCAGACCAACGAGGAACCCGCCATCCAGGGCGGCATCGAATATGCCGCCGACAGCGGCTTTTATGTCGGCGCCTGGGGCAGCAGCATCAGCTGGCTATCCGACCTGTCCAGCGACTTGGCGCCGATCTCCAGCGACGTGGAGCTGGACGGCTATCTGGGCTATCGCGGCAAGTTCGGCGACAGCAAGGTCGGCTACGACATCGGCGCGTTGTACTACTGGTATCCCGGCGACTATCCGCCCGGCTTCAACAGCGCCGATACCGGCGAACTGTATTTCGGCATCAGCGCCGGACTGTCCGACACCAGCACGTTCGCCGCCAAGTATTCGTACGCGGTCACCGACCTGTTCGGCTACGCCGATTCGGACGGCAGCGGCTACCTCGATCTTTCGTTCAACTGGGAATTCGTACCCGGCTGGACCTTGAACGCCCACGGCGGCAAGCAGTGGATCGAGAACAACGGGGCCTACGAATACAGCGACTGGAAACTCGGCGTCACCAAGGCCTTCGACAGCGGCTTCTCGATCGCAGCCGCCTACACCGATACCGACGCC
>Ga0193753_10003256_pt1 | contig 12140 bp, 12 predicted proteins | sample H1c2metaG_FD_144925 | JGI IMG/M metagenome (GOLD analysis project Ga0193753, IMG submission 144925) | Soil microbial communities from a riparian zone of the East river system, Colorado, United States - H1c2 | ecosystem: Environmental > Terrestrial > Soil > Riparian zone | place: USA: East... | reverse complement strand
ACTACGACGAAGCGCCGGCGGGTCACGAGTGGAGCTACTGGGAAGCACTCATTCCACAACATGTCGCGTGGCACGCAGCGCACCTGGTCGCGAGCGGCGCAACCCGATAGCCAGTGAGCTCGCTCATGCGGGGCTCGCATTCGCAGCTGCGGTCAGGTTGCGGCGATACGCGCCCGGTTGTTGCCCTGTGTACTTCTTGAACGCCCGCGCAAATGCGGCGGTGGACTGATAGCCGACGCCCTCCGCCACCTGGTCGACGTTGCGACCTTGCTCGAGCAAACGACCCGCTGCCTGCATGCGCAACGCGAGCAGAAACTGACCTGGTGAGCAGCCAGCCGTTTGGGTGAAGTGCTTGAAGAAGCTCGCGCGCGACATCCCACTCTCGCGCGCCATCTCCGAAAGCTTCCAGTTGCGCTGCGGTGCGTCGATCAAGCTGCGAAGTAAGCCGACGAACTCCGGCCGACGCGCGGCAGCAAACAACCCCACTGCAGACTCGTCGCGGATCATCCGGTCACGGATCAAGTACAGGAACAACACGCCCGTCAAACGCTCGATCATCGCAGCAGACGAGCCATCGTCCCGCTCCGTCTCCGCGAGAATCAGCTCGAAGACCGTGCGCAGCGCCCCGAGCTCGGGATCGTCGGCGCGCACGAGCAGCAGGTCGGGCAGCGAGCGTACGATCAGCTCGCTGATGCCAAGCTTGAACGCAAAGAAACCGCAGACCAGACCGACGCCGGCAGGCTCTGCACCGTTCGCAGCCGGGAGCGGCGCCATCGTGCCGTAGCGCACCGGCTCTCCCGCGCGCAGCTCAGGCTCGGGAGAGATGGCGTGGGGCGTATCGCGAACCAGGAACACCGCATCTCCGCGAGTGAGCAAGACCGGCGCGACTCCCGGCTGATGCAGCCAGCAGCGACCGTGCACGACCAGGTGAAAGGCAGCGCGCCCGAACCCCGCCGTCGATGCTTTCCAGCTGCCGCAGTACTGGCCGACGTGAAAGATCGACGCTTCGAGCTCGAGAGCTTGAAGCAACCACTGAAAGAGCTCGGGAGAAAGATTCGACATGGAGACTAACGAGCAGTTTTTAGCGACCGATGAACCTGGTGAGTGAGCCGGGCAGAGCCCAGAGTCGTTCCTGCGAGCGCCGGCGCCATGCCATGCCGCGCCGCCGGGGAGACGACCGATGCCGAGATTGCCTCTACACACGATCGAGACTGCCCCAGCAGCTGCGCAGCCGCTGTTGGCCGCAGCCGTGAAGGGCTCGGGATACCTATCGAATCTGCTAGGCACACTGGCCCATGCACCGGCTGCACTCGAAGCATACGTCACGCTTTCGGGGCTCAACGCGAAGTCTTCACTCAGCCTTGCCGAGCGAGAGATCGTGCAAATCGTCGCTGCGCGCGTGCACGGCTGCACTTTCTGCGTTGCCGGGCACACCGCACTCGCGCTGAACAAAGCAAAACTCTCGCCAGACTTGGTCACGGCCACACGCGAAGCCGGCTTGCTCGAGGATGCGCGATTGAACGCGATCGCGCGATTCACCGAAGCGGTCATCGCGACACGCGGGCGCGTGGAAGAGACACAGCTTTCCGCATTCCAAGCTGCGGGATTCTCGAACGCCCAAGCGCTCGAAGTGATCCTTGGCGTGAGCCTTGCGAGCTTGTGCAACTTCGCAAACAACTTCGCGCAGCCGCCGCTCAATCGTGAGCTCGAGGCGTACCGCTTCGAACCGCGTGGTTGAGGGACTCCGAGTCCGAGGTTCCCGATGCTCGAACGTTCGCTCCGAGACTGGCTGGATGAACACGCGCACCTGCTCGACACGAGTACCGAGCTCGCAGAGCAGGTGCTTCCGCGGCTGGCGGCGGCGGGCGTGTACCGTGTCGGCGTGAGCGAGAGGCTCGGCGGCAGCGGTGGTAGCGTCGTGTCTGCGATGCAGGCGATCGCCGAGATTGCGACGCACTCGCTGACGGCCGCGTTCGTATGCTGGGGGCAGCGCGCGTTCATCGAATATTTGCTGCAGTCGGACAATCGTGCGCTCGGCGACCGTTTGCTGCCGGCGCTGCTTGCCGGCGAGGCTGCCGGGGCGACGGGACTCTCGAACGCGATCAAGTTCTTGTCCGGGCTCGAGCAGCTCCAGATCAGCGCGCAGCCTTCAGCGGCTGGCCATTCGCTTTCGGGAAAGCTGCCGTGGGTCACGAACCTGCGCAAAGCGGGCTTCGTCGTCGCGTGTGCGGTCGCACATCCTGGTGGCAAGCCGAGCATCTTTGCGGTGCCGCACGAGAGTCGCGGGCTGACGCGGAGCGACGATCTGGACTTGATCGCGTTGCGCGGAAGCAACACAGCTGCTCTCCGCCTCGAAGCGGTCGAACTAGGAAGCGAATGGCGAGTCCACGCCGACGCGCAAACGTTCCTGCGCGAAGTGCGGCCCGCGTTTCTCGGGCTGCAGTGCGGCTTGTCGTATGGGCTCGCGCTCGCAGCGTTGCGGCGCAGCCAATCGCTGCAGGACAGCGCACGGGCGGTGCTCGATCCGTGCGTGCTGAGTCTAACGGACCGCTTGCACACGGCTTGGCATCAACTCGGGCGCGGCGTCGAGTCTGGCGAGTTCGTGACCGCGCCGCGTCCATTGTTCGCGTTGCGGATCGAGCTCGCCGAAATCGCGAGCGAGGCAGTGCTCCTAGAGCTGCAAGCGAGCGGAGGCAAAGCTTACTTGAGCACGGGCGAGAACGGTTTTGCGAGGCGCTGGCGTGAGGCCGCGTTCGTACCGATCGTCACGCCGAGTCTCGTTCAGCTGAAGACCGAGCTCGCGGCTAACGGCGGCGAGGCATGAGCGCGGGCGGCGTGCTGACTGCGCAAGGGCTCGAGCTGGAACTGACGCAGGCCGGCAAGCGGCGCAAGATCTTCGCGAAGGTCGATCTCGAGCTCCGCGCATCCGAAGTCGTGAGCCTGCTCGGGCCGAGCGGGGCAGGAAAATCCAGCCTGCTTCGCGTGCTCGCGGGCCTTCGCACCGCTTCTGCGGGCCGCGTGGAGCTGGATGCAGCGCCGCTCGCCGGGCCGTCGCGCAAGATCGCGCTGGCGTTTCAGTCGCCGGCGCTTCTGCCGTGGTTGAACGTCGAAGACAACGTTGCGCTCGGCTTGCAGTTTGAAAAGCCCGCAGTCGGACGCAGTGACCGACGCGAGCGCGCACGCGAAGCACTCGCCGAAGTCGGCCTCGCAGATGCGCGTTCCCTCCGGCCGCGCGAACTCTCCGGCGGCATGGCGCAACGCGCTGCACTCGCGCGCTGCCTCGTGCGCCGGCCCGAAGTGTTGCTGCTCGACGAGCCGTTCAGCGCGCTCGACGAAATCACGCGCGCGCAATTGCACGCACTCCTGCGGCGGATCGTCCGCGCACACGCGACGGCGACGTTGCTCGTCACCCACTCGATCGACGAAGCGCTCTTGCTCAGCGACCGCATCTTGGTGCTCGGCGGCGAGCCGGCGACGATTCTCGAGCGTTTCGAAGTAGCCGTTCCAGAACCGCGCGCCGAACGTCTGCGTGAGCTCGAAGCGCAACGCCTTCCCATCGTCGAGGCGCTGGCCCGCGCCGGGCGCAACCGACTGATCGCGTCTCCCCCTGTCGAGACGCCCCGTGGAGAACCTGCATGTGTGACGACTCGTTAGACCACTCGCGCCGAGAGATGTTGAAACTGGCTGCGTTGCTCGGCGTATCCGGCAGCTTGCCGCTGCTGAAAGCATTCGAAGCGCGCGCGCAGTCGGAGCCGAACGCGCCGGTGCGCATCGGGTACTTGCCGATCACGGATGCCGCCCCGCTGCTCGTCGCTCACGGTCGCGGGCTCTTTCAAGCCGAAGGCGTCGAAGCCGAGGCCCCGCGTATGTTCCGGAGTTGGGCGCAGCTGGTCGAGGCGTTTATCGCGGGACAAGTGAACGTAGTGCACCTCCTGTCGCCGATGACCGTCTGGTCTCGCTTCAGCGGACGCGTGCCGGCCAAGGTCGTCGCGTGGAATCACGTGAACGGTTCGGCGCTCACGGTCGCTCCGAGCATCGGTGATCTGACACAACTCGGCGGCAAGACCGTCGCGGTGCCGTTCTGGAACTCGATTCACAACGTGGTGCTCCAGCACCTGTTGCGTAGCCACGGCCTCGAAGCCTTGACGAAAGGTGACAGCATCGGTCCGAAGCAAGTGAAGCTGGTCGTGATGCCGCCGCCCGACATGCCGCCTGCGCTCGCGTCGAACCGCATCGCGGGCTACATCGTGGCCGAGCCGTTCAACGCGCTCGCGGAGTCGCTCAAAGTCGGCAAGATCCTGCGCTTCACGGGCGACGTCTGGAAGGACCACGCGTGCTGCGTCGTGTTCATGCACGAGCGCGACTTGACGCAGCGTGCCGATTGGTCGCAGCACGTCGTGAACGCGATCGTGAAGGCGCAGCTCTGGACGCGCCAGAACCGCAACGAAGCCGCAGTGCTGCTCTCGAAAGACGACGCCCACAAGTACACGCCGCATCCGGTCGACGTGTTGAAGCGCGTGCTCTCGCCGACGAGCGCGGACTGGACTGCCTACAAGGCGAGCGGCGCGCGGCTACACGACGACTGGGACGCGCAGCGGATCGACTTTAAGCCGTACCCCTACCCGAGCTACACCGAAGAGCTGATCCGGCGGCTGAAGCAAACTGCGGTCGAGGGTGATGCGAGCTTCCTGACGAAACTCGATCCGAAACAAGCCGCAAAGGAGCTCGTCGACGACCGGTTCGTCAAGAAGGCGCTCGCAGCCAGTGGCGGCCTCGCTGCGTTCGGCTATCCAGAGAACCTCACGCGCACGGAAGTTGTGGGGAGCTGAATGGACGTTGCAGCTGCCAGCGGCAAGCTGAACGAGCACCGCCGCACCTCCCAGGTCGGCTTGGGTCTGAGCGGACTCGTCGTCTTGCTAGGGCTGTGGTGGCTCGCGACGCGCGGCGGCGACGAGTTTTCATTGGGCCGGCGTTTCACTCCCGAAGCCGCGTTCGCCAGCTTGTTCGAGATTCTGGGCAGCTCGGATCTGTTGCGACACACGCTCGTCAGCTTGAAGCGGGTGCTGATCGGCTTGGGGCTGGCAGTGTCGATCGGAGTTCCGATCGGCGTCGCCGTCGGCAGCTCGTTCACGATCGCGAGTGCGACCGGCATCGCGTTTCAGTTCTTACGCATGATCTCGCCGCTGTCGTGGATGCCGATCGCGGTGATGGCGTTCGGCATCGGCGACCGGCCGATCTACTTCTTGCTCGCGTTTGCGGCGGTCTGGCCGATTCTGCTCAACACGGCCGCCGGCGTGCGGCAGCTCGATCCGAATTGGCTCGAGCTCGGCCACAGCATGTCCGCCAGCCGCTCCCAGCTGCTGCGTCACATCGTGCTGCCGGGCATCTTGGGTCACGTGCTCACGGGAGTGCGGCTCGCGATCGGTGTGTTGTGGATCGTGCTCGTGCCGTGCGAGATGCTCGGCGTGAGCGCCGGACTCGGCTACGCGATCCTGGATACACGCGATCGGCTCGCGTACTCCGAGCTGATCGCGATGGTGCTGTTGATCGGCTTTCTCGGCTTTGCGCTCGACACAGCGGCTCGGCTAGCGAGCCGGCGTTGGGTCGAGGCGGCCTGAACGCGCGGCTCAGGTCGCGACCGTGTCATCGAGCCGGTCGATCTTTCGCAGCGCGGGAAACCACCACGCCCACAACAGCACGACGACGCAGGTTGCGATACCGCCGCACACCACTGCCGGGACCGCGCCGAGCCACTGCGCGACCACACCCGACTCGAATTCGCCGAGCTCGTTCGATGCGCCGATGAAGATCATGTTCACTGCTGCGACGCGACCGCGCATGACATCCGGTGTTCGCAGCTGCACCAAGCTGTGACGAATGAACACGCTGACCATGTCCGCTGCGCCCGACAACGCGAGGGCCGCGAGCGACAGCCAGAGGCTCTGCGAGACCGCAAACGCGATCATCGCGAGCCCGAACGCTGCGACGCAGGCAAACATAGTGACGCCTGCACGGCGCAGCACGGGCCGATAGGCGAGCCAGAGTGCGATGATCAGTGCGCCGACTGCGGGGGCACTGCGGAGCAACCCCAACCCGCTCGGACCCGTGTGCAGGATGTCGCGCGCGTAGATCGGCAAGAGCGCGACGGCGCCACCGAACAAGACCGCGAAGAGGTCGAGCGAGATCGCGCCGAAGATCACCGGCTTTTGCCAGACGAAACGAAGGCCCGCGGACAGCTCTCGCATCGAGTTGCGGGTTTGTCCTGAGCGCGCAGTTCGCGTGCGAATGGCGAGCAGCACACTGACCGTGATCAGCTCGAGCAAGGTCGCACACGCGTAGACTTTGCCCGCGCCGCCCGCGGCGTAGAGCAAACCTCCGAGCGCAGGACCTGCCACGACCGAGATTTGCCAAGTCGTCGAGCTCCAGGCGACTGCATTCGGAAACGCGCTCAACGGAACCAAGTTCGGCATCAGCGCCTGCCCGGTCGGCGCTTGAAATGCACGCGCGGTGCCGATCACGAGCAAGATGGCGTAGATCGCGAGCGTGGATTTCGAGACCTGCGTGACCAACAACAACGCGAGCGAAGCGACGAGCAAGAGCAGGTGGCATGCGATCAAGAGCTTGCGGCGGTCGATTCGATCGGCGGCCTGACCGGTCACCATCGCGAACAGCAGCGACGGTGCAAACAAAGCGAGACCTACGTAACCCAGGTCGAGCGCCTTACCCGTGAGTGCGTAGACCTGCCAGCCGACCGCGACGGCTTGCATCTGCAGACCGATCGTCGAGAGGAGCGAGCTCGCTTGGAACAAGCGGAAGTCGCGAAACTCGAATGCGACGAACGGTGTCGGCGCGCGTACGGGTTCGGAAAGACCGGCGCTGTCAGGCATGTCGTTTAGTCGCGAGCGTGCTCGGCCGGCTCACGCGAGATCCTTCACGAGATTCCAAATACTCAAGCCAGTGATGAGCAGACCGACGATCGTCAAGAGTACCTTCGGCGGCGCGTGCTTCGTCAGCACCGCTGCTAGCGGCGCCGCAAAGATTCCGCCGAAGATCAGGCCCGCGATCGTGGTCCAGATCGTGAAACCTCCGAGCACCGCGAACGAAATGCCGCTCGCGATCGCGAGGAAGAACTCCGCTGCGTTGACCGAGCCGATCGTGCGCCGCGGATCTTGGCCGCCGCCGAGCAACGTAGTCGTGACGACGGGGCCCCAGCCACCTCCGCCCACTGCGTCGACGAACCCGCCCGTGAGCGCGAGCGGCGCGATGAACGTCGGCGGCTCGGTCGCGATTTTGATCGGGCGAACTGCCTTCGAGAGGATGTACAGGCCCATGATCACCAGGTAGCCGGAGATCCAGGGGCGCAGCACCTTGCCGTCGATCGAGGTCACGATGTAGGCGCCGAGCACGGCACCAGCCACGCCTGGAATCACCAACCGCTTGAACAACGCTTTGTCGACGTTGCCGAGTCTCCAGTGTGAAAAGCCGGAGAAACCCGTCGTGAAGACTTCGGCGATGTGCACCGAGGCCGATGCCGCTGCAGGCGGCACGCCGGTCGACATCAAGAACGCGCTGGAGGTCACGCCGTACGCCATGCCGAGTGCGCCATCGACGATTTGAGCGAAGAGCCCGACGCCGGCTGCAGTCCAAAATGCGCGCGTGCCAAGCGCTTCGAGCACTTCGCGAGAAAGTGCGCGTGCGGTTTCGCTCTGCGTGTAGGTGGCGATCCCGACCCCAATCGCCAACACAGCGATCAGCGGGACGATCCGAATCACCCAGTAACTCGCGGTTCGTTCGTCTGGAGCGGCGCTCGCTACGCCGGTGCCGGGAGTCGAGAGATCACCAGTTTCCATGATGCAGTGGGTGTAGCCCTTGTTCTGTCCGGGATGCAAGACGGTCGTCCGCGGAAGGTCGGGGTCCACGAGACCGCGCCGAGTCGAGGCCGTGTGCACGAATCGACACGCGTGGACCCGGGCCGGCACCTACGCCACACTTGGCGCCGCATGCACGACGCAAACCGCCGCGACTGGGCTCGATTTGCACCCGATGCGATTCCAACCAAGACGCACGTTCAGCAGCTCGAGCGCTGGCTCGATACGAGGGTCGCGCCCGGCGCGCGCGTGTTGGATCTCGGATGTGGTGCTGGCGAGATCGCGCGAGGGCTCGTCTCGCGCGGATTCGGGGTCGCGGGCGTGGACCTCAACACCGCGGCGATCGAGCATTGCCGGCGCTCGGTCACCGCGGCTCGCTTTTACCAGCGGGATGTCGCAGCGGTCGGTGGGCTCGCGCTCGCGGAAGCACCGTTCGAGGCGGTCGTATGCCAACTCGTGGTTTCCGTAGTCGGTGACGCAGCCGATCGCGCGCAGCTGCTGCGGAACGCCTTCGAGGTTCTTCGCCCCGGGGGTGGCTTGTTCATTTCGTTCTCGGCGCGTTCGGACGACCTGAACGAAGCCTACGCCGAGCTCTACGCGCGCGATTTTACCGCGACGCAAACCTACGGCACGTACCTTTCGCGCGATGCACAGGGCGAGGTTCTGTACCGCACGCACCACTTCACCGAGCCCGAAGCGCGCGAACTCCTCGAGTCTTCGGGCTACCTGGGCGTTGCGATCGAGGAAGCGATCGAAGCGTCCAGCCGCAGGCCGGACCAGCGCGCGCGTTTCTACTATGCGACTTGCCGCCGCGGCATGTGACCTTAACCTCCGCCGCGACCTCCAACATGTATCGAAAATCGACGAATACCAGCGCTGGGAACGGCCTATCGGCTGCGAGTTCAACCACCGCACAGCCTTTTCTGACGAAACTGTCATCTGCCCTGCTAGGCGGAATGCAGTTCCGGTCGATTCAGCAGTGGCGTAACGTTGGGTATGCCACGTTCGTCACTGTCGCAATCTGACTATCGAGCCCTGGCGGAATTCCGTTATCAGATCCGATCGTTTCTGAGCTTCAGCGAGCGGGCCGCGCGCGAGCACGGGATCGAGCCGCAGCAGCACCAGTTGTTGCTCGCCTGTAAGGGTTTGCCCGAGGGCAGTCGCCCGACTATCGGGACGCTCGCGCATCGGTTGTGTGTGGAGCACCACTCGGCAGTGGCGTTAGTCGACAAACTCGAAGCTAGTAAGCTCGTGTCGCGGACGCCGAGTCCCAACGACCGGCGCGAGGTGCTCGTTCAGATCACGAAGCGCGGCGAGAATCTGCTCGCTGGGCTGTCGGAGCTGCACAGCGAGCAACTCGCGTTGGTGGGTCCGCGGTTGAGCGAAGCGCTGTCGGAGGTGCTGTCGAATCACGGCCAGTCGAAGCGAGGGCAGAGCAAAGCGGAGTGAGCTCGCTGCCACTCACAACGCCGGTCGCGGTGGCCAGTAGCTCTCTAGGTGTTCTTCTTTTACGACCTGGTCGAGAAAGGTCGTGTCGACCCAACTCGCAACGTCGAACGGCTTTCGGATCAGCTTGAACTTGTAGGCATCCTGAATGCTGCTCGCGTACCGGGCTTTCAGATAGGTGTCCACGAGCGGACTCACCTTGACCTTGAATGCCTCACCGCCCCAGTCCTCTTTGAAGCTCGCGTACGGGATTCCGGACTTCGTGAACAGCTGAAAGACCGGCGTCGGATTGCTCTCGTTGTCGGTGACCCACTTCGCGATTCGGACGTAGGCGCGCACGATCCGCTTCACGATCGATGGGTATTTCCGGGCAAACTCATCGGATGCGATCAGCGTACTGTTGCAGGTGAACCGCGGATCTCCCTTCGTGGAGTACAAGATCTTCGCGGCGCCGCGGTCGCGTAGCGCGAGCAACTCGGGGCCGCCAATGGCGGCATCGATGTCCCTCGTGGTCAGCGCGGCGAGCTGAGACACGTTGTCCATGTTGATCATGTGAAGCTGCTGCTCGCTGATGCCACGCGAGGCAAAGATCCGATTCGCCGACAAGTGATTGCAGGTGCCCTTGAACACCGCGATTCGCTTGCCGACGAGCTCCTCGAGCTTCGTGACCGGCAGGTCGTCTCGGACTGCGACGTAGATGTTGTTGAGACCCGCCGCCGCGAGCATCCGCGTGTTGAGTCCGCTCGCCTTGCCGATGATCGAAGGCAAATCGCCGAGCAGCGAGATGTCGGCCAGGTCGTTCGCATACATCTCGTTCACCGCGGGGCCGGCGCCACGCGCAAACGTCCACGTGACGGGGATGCCGTCTTTCTTGAACTCGTCTTCGAGCACGCCCTTGATGTGAAGCAGCGACCAGGCGCCATAGGCGACGACCGGGCGCCCGCCGATGCCGACACCCGGATTCGCGATGCGTATGACCGAGGGTTTGTCCTCAGCAAACGCGCGGGAAACGCTGCACAGGCACGCTGCCAGCGTGACGACGGCGAGAACCCACTGAGTCGATCGCGATGACGGCTGTCTTGTTTGCACTACGAGCTCCTTTTCGAAAGCTCGCCACATATATCGACAGTCGATATACTTGTCTACAATAAAAGACTCACGGTCTGGCTCAACGGATGGGCGCGGGGGGGGGCGTACGGCTGCAACCCCCGCGCCGGAAGCGAGCTAACTCAAGAAAGCGCGGGCTCTCGGATCGTCAGACGATGGAACTTGCGGAACTCGTTCCCATAGTCGTTGACGCCGTAGTGTTGGACCTGCCGATTGTCCCACACTGCAACCGAACCCGGCTTCCAGTGGAAGCGCGCTTGAATGTCGGGCGTCTTGATCAAATCGAAGAGCAACGTCAGCAAGCTGTTGCCGGCGACGCGACTGACGCCTTTGATGTAGAGAGTGTGGCCTTCGTTGACGTTGATGACCTTGCGGCCCGTCTCGGGATGCGTCGCGATCACCGGAACTTCAACCGGTGGATGATCAGCACGCGCGTCCGCGAGCCGCTTCTCGCCCCCCTCTTTTGGAAAGCGACCGTAGTAGTCAGTCTGGAGATACTCCTGCAGACGACTGACTTCGAACGAGTTGACTGCGGTGAGCGTCTCGAGATACGCGGCGAGGCGCGGATCGAGCAAGTCGTACGCAGCAGCTGTGCTCGCCCAGACGGTGTCCCCACCCTCCTTCGGCAACTCCTGCGCGTGGAGGATCGTGGCCTTCGGCGGATTCGGTTGCCAGGTCACGTCGGCATGCCAGACGTCGGCCTTCTGGTGCCGAGTCTTGCTGTTCTCGAGAACCTCGACGTCGCCGAAGCCTTCGAGCGAATGCGAGTACGAGTTCTGCTTGTAAGGTTCACCGAAGACGCGAGCGATCTCGACGAAGCGCTCCGGGCTGAACTGCTGATCGCGGAAGTACAAGACGCCGTACTCGAGCACTGCGCGCTGCAAGTGCGTGCGCGTGGTGTCGTCGAATGGTTGAGCGAGGTCGAACCCACTCACGAGCGCACCCAGACGCGGGCGAAAACGCTCGAACTTCAACTGCTGCGAGGCGCTGCTGTTGCGGACGGCTGACTGCGCGGCAGGCTGACTCGAATGCGTGGACACGGACGTAGACATGACGTGGCCTTTCGTTTGAACGGTCGGAGGTGTTCCGCGTGGGTCACCCGGCGCGAGTGCCGACGCGTCTTCAACTACAGGTCTGCATGCGATCGGGCATAACGCGGCCCTTGTCCGTTAAACAAGACAATTCGTGAGACGCGATCGAATGCCTGGCGGCTGCCTAGCTTCAGTTGAGCAGATAGCCGTGCCGCGCGAGCGTTTCGAGTCTGACTGCGACGCCGTCAGCGTCGTTTGAAAGCGTCACTTCGTCCGCGACTTGCAGGACCTCGGGGTGTGCATTTGCAACGGCAACTGCGCGTCCAGCCCACGACAACATCGGAATGTCGTTAGGCATGTCGCCGAATGCGATGACCTGCTCCGCCGAGATACCGAGCTCACGGCAGCACTCTTCGAGCGCGAACGCCTTCGTCACGCTCGCGGCTGCAACTTCGACGAACTCCGCGCCAGAGTGCGTGACACTCGCGAGCGCGCCGGCGTGCTCGCGGGTGATCGACAACAGGTCTGCGAGCGAACGTTCGGCGTGCTGAACGATGAGCTTCGTCACGCCATCGCGAGATAGGTGTAACGCGTCGGCGTGCTGCATCCGAAGGTCATCGCGGTCGTGCGCGTGTTCGTCCAGAACTCGATAGTTAGGCTCGCGGCCGTAGTGCTCACCTGCCTCGAT
>Ga0193753_10003255_pt1 | contig 12141 bp, 13 predicted proteins | sample H1c2metaG_FD_144925 | JGI IMG/M metagenome (GOLD analysis project Ga0193753, IMG submission 144925) | Soil microbial communities from a riparian zone of the East river system, Colorado, United States - H1c2 | ecosystem: Environmental > Terrestrial > Soil > Riparian zone | place: USA: East... | reverse complement strand
GGTGATCTCCGGTTATGCGTTCCCACTGCTGCCTGTTGCCGGGTTGCTGGCGGCCCTCGCCATGGTCGGAACGGCGGCGGCCTGGTCGACACGCAACAGGGTCATCCAGGTGTTCGTGGCGATGTTTGCCCTGGGAAAAGCCCTTGTGATGGCGCAGGATCGCCTTACCGCGGTGGAGATCCCGAACACCTTCGACTGGCCTCCGCGTCTGTGGCCGACGCTGTTCGACTGGCCGCGTACCGACTACGCCTGGATCGCGCTGATTGGCCTGGCATCCTTCGGCGTCACCGTCGCCTTGGTGACGCGGCAGCGTCGCGGCGACGAGCTGGCTGGTATCACGTGGACTCCAGGCGGCGGATTGTGGGACGCGCTCGTCAGCCTGTTCCGTTTCCCGTGTCCCACCTCCTCTGCGACGCGGGCTCAAGTCTGGTTGGACCTGAAGTCCAACGGATTGCCGGTGCTGACGATCGGCGTGGCGCTCGCAATCGTGATTCTGCTGGTGTCGGCGGTCAGCGGGCCCATCGATGCTGCGATCAATGCGGACCCTGATGTGTCTTGCCCGATCGGGGAATGCTTCTACGCCCGAGCGTGGCCTCCGCTCATTGCGCCGTTCTCACTGTGCACGGTCTTGTTCCTCGGGAGAAATGCCTTCGGCATTCGCCGGAAACAAGGACGCACGTACGTCAGCGCATTCGAGGCGACTCAGGCATGCGGCACCGCGCAGCTGGCCGCCCTGAAACTCCTCGTGCAATCGGTCTGTGTCCTGGCTGCGTTCAGCGCGATCGCCGTGAGCTCTTGGATATCGCTGCCACTGCTGGGCGACGCGGTCTTCATCCAGATATGGGGCGTGCCTCTGAACAGTCGGCGATCGGTACTCACAGATGCCTTCGCAGCGCTGACCGGATACGAGCAGCTCGCGCTGGCGATTGTGGCGGCGGCCGCCGTCGTCATCGGAGTCGCGGCGTTCGCCGTGTTTGGAGCGCTTCGGACCCGCTATTCCCGTCGCGCGAGCATCGCGTCATTCCTGCTGTTGCTTTATGGTCTTGCGTTCGTCTGGTTGGCGGTGGGGGTCCGAGTGGATCCCGACACCGCATCGCAGTTCCATCTGGACGTCGTCTACGGAGCAATGGGTTGGATCGCCACCGCCGCGATGGTGATCACGACCGTCTACGTCTTCTGGAGCGGCGTCGCGGAGCGCGTACTGACCATTCGCTACGCGGGCGGCGCCGTGGCGATTTCGGCGGCATTCGCGGCGGCATGGCTGACAACGCTGCACCTCGCCGGCGCGCAGCTTGCCGGGATGTCTGCGATGAATGCCATCTCGGTCGTGTCGCCGGCGTTACTGCCCCTGATGGCCGGCATCCTGGCGCCCTGGTCGCTCAGCCGCATTCGCCATACGTGAAGAAGGTGGCCATGAAGATAATCCGCTCGACGTGTGGTTTCGCTCTCGCCATCCTGCTCGCTGCGACAGCCGCGTCTGCGCAGGACCCCTCGGCTACTCCGGCCGCGGCCTTCGACGTGGCCTCGGTCAAGGCGAGCAACCCAAATCCTGATCCCACCAACCCGCTCAGTCGGATTGCGCTGATGCTGCCGCTGCCAGGGGGCCGGTTCACGGCCACCAATACGCCGCTGCGGATGCTGATTATGACGGCCTACGAGCTGAAGCAGGACGCGCAGCTCGCCGGCGGGCCGCCGGCCCTGCTGGCGGCGAAGTACGACGTCACAGCGCGGGCGGCCGGCACCGCGACGCTCGCGATAAAGGAATTGCCCCAGTTGCTGCGGTCGCTGCTGGCCGACCGGTTCAAGCTGAAGACGCACACCGAGTCGCGCGAGCTGCCGCTGTACGACCTGGTGCTGGCCCGCAGCGACGGCCGCCTCGGCCCCGACCTGAGACCCTCGAAGTCCGAGTGCTCGAAAGCCGACGAGCTCGCTGCGGAGCAGGGCGCGGCGCTGGCAAAGGGCGACGTGACCAATCTAATGGGCAAGCCCCGTCCCTGCATGGTCACGACCGATGCGTCGGGCGGGCCGCTCAACCTGATGATGCGCGGTGACGGACAGGAGATGAAGCAGGTGGTCCAGATACTGTCGCAGCTGACCGGCCGCGCGGTGCGGGACAAGACCGGATTGACCGGCCGCTACGACTTCGACATGAAGCTGGACCTGCAGATGGTGCTGGCGCTGGCCCAGCGGATGGGCGCCAACATCCCGGCGGCCGCCGCGAACATTCCGCAATCAGACGGCTCGTCGCTCATGACGGCACTCAACGAACAACTCGGGCTAAAGCTCGAGTCAACCCGTGGCCCGATGGACGTGATGATCATCGACAATGTCGAGGCACCAGACGCCGACTAGAACTCGCCGGGCGGCGCCGTAGGGCTGCAAATCAAGCGCCTACGTACGCGCCTACACACGCACGAGCGTGACGGGATCGCCCGTTCGGGCGGTACCAGGGCGCACGACGTCGGCGTTGAGCGCGAGGCGTCCGCCGAACCGGCGGCCGATGTCGCGCAATACCTCGGCGTCGCGGACGAGCGTGTCCGGATCGACGGTGGTCATCGGGCACCGGCCTCGCAGGGAATCGAGCCTCACGATCAGGTCGCCGATGTTCAGGTCCATGCCGGGCCACTCCCGCTCGGCGAGCCCCGCGACGCCACCGATCACGAGATTTGGCCGGAGCCGCCGCACATCGCGTCCGAACGCCGCGACGGCGCCGTCGGTTGCGATCAGCAGCGGAAGGACGTCGAACCGGTCGTTCGCATCTGCCGCTTCGAGCCAGGCGTCCTCGCCCGCGGCCGCCTTCACGAGGGCCAGCGCTTGGGCACTGTCCCACGGAAACCCGTCCACGAGCGCGTGCCCGCTCGAGTCGAGCGCACCGTGAAGACCCAGCAGCCGATAGTGACGCCGCGCAGTGCGCACACCTTCGGGACCTCGGACATACACGACGCGATCCCCCCAGAGGCCGTCTTCGCCGACGGCACTGCTGGCGAGACGTTCGCCGGCCATGGATTTCACCGGATACCGCCAGAGTTCGGCAACGTGCAGCGAGTTGGCAACGCGAGCCATGGATCGAATCTTCTGATGCCTGACGGCCGTGACCGGTTACAGGGCCGTGCTGGCAAAGCGGATCCATCCGCCGGTCACTTGCGGCGCCGCAGCGCTTGTGCGCGTCGCCGCGGCGGCGATCACGCGCTTGACAAACGTGGTCGCCATCCGCGACGAAGCATTGAAGAAACCGCCTCCTACTCGCTATCCGCGGAGCGATCTGAAGCCCGCCCGAACTTCTTCTGAAAACAGTTGCGGCTGTTCCCAGGCGGCAAAGTGTCCGCCCTTGGCGAGGGCGTTGAAATGGATGAGATTTTTGTAGGCGCGCTCGGTCCAACTCCGCGGCGCCTGGTAGACCTCTTCAGGGAAGACACTGACGGCAGCAGGAACGGAGATGTTGAAATCGTTGAAGAAACCGCCCTTGTATTCCTGATAGAGACGAGCGCAGGACACGCCCGTATTCGTCAACCAGGACAGGGTGATGTTGTCGAGGATGTCGTCCCGGGTCAGGTCGCCATAGGGAGTGCCGTCCAGAAAGAGTTTCGCGAGGTGCCCGTAGCTGGCCACGTCGTGGTCGATCATCCAGGCGGCAAGGGCGACGGGTGAGTCCGCCAACCCGTAGAGGGTTTGCGGGTGCGCCGCCATCATGATTTGTGTCGGGATGTGCCCGTAAAGGAACGCCATCTGGTTATATGCCCGCAGCTCCTCAGCGGAGAGACCGGCTGGCGGCGGCCCGGGAAGTGCCTTGGCAACGTCAGCGGGAGCGGTACCGGGAAAGTTCACGTGGATGCCGATCAACTCCGGAGGTGCCTGCAGAGCCATCGCGTTTGTGACGAACCCACCCCAATCACCGCCTTGCGCCGCGAATCGGTTGTACCCAAGGCGCGTCATCAGCTCTACCCACGCACGCGCCATGCGAGCAGGGTCCCAACCAGGCGTGGTGGGCTTGCCTGAAAACCCGTAGCCGGCCATCGACGGGATCACCAGGTGGAAGGCGTCCGACGCGCTGCCACCGTGAGCCGTGGGGTTGGTCAGCGGATCGATGATCTTCAGCTGCTCGATCGGCGAGCCTGGCCAGCCGTGAGTGACGATGAGCGGCAGCGCATTCTCATGCTTTGAACGAATGTGCATGAAATGAATGTCGAGGCCGTCGATCTCGGTGATGAAATTCGGGTACGAGTTCAGCTTCGCCTCGACCTTGCGCCAGTCGTACTCGGTCGCCCAATACCGAGCGAGCGCTTGAATGAAGGCGAGTTGCACGCCCTGCGAAGAATCTGCGACGGTTTCATTCTCGGGCAACCGGGTCGCCACGATGCGCCGGCGCAAGTCGGCCAGGTCAGCTTCCGGAACGTTCACCTGAAAGGGCCGAATCGCCGTTGCCTCCACCACGCCTGCGAGCTTTGTCATTGTCATCACTGCCTCTTTCGCTGTCAGTTGGCACTTCCAGGAAATCGTCTTCCCAACCAGCCCCCAACAAGACGGATGCCCTTAGGCCGTAAGTGCTCTCAAGGGCCAAAGGTGAACACGAAGGCCCGGAGGCCCTGATCGGTGGCGACGAGAGTCAGCACGTGGCGTCCCCTCGACGCGTGAGCGACCAATCGAAGCATCCCGACGTCCGCTCCGCGGGCTTCGCCGACCGGCTTCCCGTCGAGCAGCACGGTGACCGCCGCATTCCCCGACTGCCCCGGCTGCATGACCAGGTTCACCTCGCTGGCGGTGAAAGGAAGGATGATCTTGCCGGTGCCCTTCCGGAGCTCCAGATACTGGCGCCCGCTGCGCCAATCACCTTCCAGCGAGATCGTTCCCGGCTCCCGGCGCTCGGAGCCGACGTAGGTCTCGTTGGTGATCCCCGCGTAGGAGGGCTGACCGGTCCTCGAAAACGCCGTCGCCTCGGAGGTGGCAGCGGGCAATTGCGTGCCCGGTTTTGCCGCAATCAGCTGGCGGCGGATCTCGGTCTCGATTTCGTCGTAATGCCCCTCTCCCACCCACCGTTTCACCAGTCTTCCCTGGCCGTCATAGAGGTACTTCGCGGGCCAGGCGTCGTTGCTCAGGGCCCGCCAGGTCGCAAAATCATTGTCGAGAGCAATCGGATAGGTCAGCCCATGTTCGCGAATCCCACGGTCGATGTTGTCGGCGCGCTTGCCGAACTCGAACTCTGGTGCGTGCAGGCCAACGACGACCAGGCCGAGCCCGGCGTAGTCGCGATGCCACGCCTTGACATAAGGCGAGGTGCGAATCCAGTTGACGCAGGTGTACTCCCAGACGTCGAGCAGGACGACCTTGCCGCGCAACGCGTCGGCGGTGAGCGGTGTCGAGTTCACCCAGCGCTCCACTTTGAAGGCCGGCAACTTGCCGGCCGCGCCGACGAGGCACGAAGCGGCGACGACACCAAGGAACGAAAGGGACAGGATGGCTCTCATCGATGAACCTCAGGACGGCGGTCATCGCCGCTGGTGCAGTCAGCGACGATGGCCGCTACCAAAGCCCGCTAGTTCCGCAGCGATCTGAAGCCCGTGCGAACCTCTTCTGAAAAGATCTGCGGCTGTTCCCAGGCTGCGAAGTGGCCGCCCTTTTCGACCTTGTTGTAGTGGATCAGGTTGGGAAACGCCCGCTCTGCCCAGCTCCGCGGGGCTGGATAGAGCTCGTCAGGGAAGACGCTCACGGCAACCGGGATGGAGACGCCCTTGGCGTTGAAATACCCTTTGCCCCAATACTCCCAGTAGAGACGGCCGCCAGAAACCGCCGTGTTCGTCAACCAGGTGAACGTGATGTTGTCGAGGATGTCGTCGCGCGTGAGGCCTTCAGGCTGTCCGTCGAAGACGCGCGCGATGAGCGCGTAGCTGCGCGCGTCGTGATCAAGGAAGTACGCCGCCAGGCCGACGGGTGAGTCCGCGATTCCGTACAGTGTTTGCGGTCGCAAACCCATCTGGAACCCATAGGCGATCCCCTTTTGATACACGAACTGCAGACGGTCGTACGCGAGCTTCTCATCGGCTGAGAGACCTGCTGGCGCCGGCGCGCCGGAAAAGGCCGCCCCGTCAATGTCGGCCGGAAAGATGCCGGGCATGTTGGTGTGAATGCCGAGCAACTCCGGGGGCGCTTGCACGCCCATGAGTTCCGTGATCACCGCACCCCAATCGCCGCCTTGCGCCACGAATTTCGTGTACCCGAGCCGCTTCATCAGCACGATCCAGGCACCTGCGATGTGGGCGGGGTCCCAACCGGTCGTAGTCGGTTTTCCTGAGTATCCGTAGCCCGGTATCGACGGGATCACCAGGTGGAACGCATCGGATGCGTTTCCGCCGTGGGCAGTGGGATTGGTCAGCGGATCGATGATCTTCAGCTGTTCGGTGACCGAGCCGGGCCAGCCGTGCGTGACGATGAGCGGCAACGCACCTTCATGTTTCGAGCGGACGTGAATGAAGTGGATGTCCAGTCCATCGATCTCGGTGATGAAATGCGGCAGCGCACTGAGCTTCGCCTCGATCTTGCGCCAGTCATAGTGTGTGGCCCAATAGCGCGCCAGCGCCTGAGTCGTCGCCAGCTGCACGCCTTGCGACGCGTCCGTGACCGTCTCTCGCTCAGGCCATCTGGTCGCGTTGATGCGCCTGCGCAAGTCGGTGAGCTCCGCTTCGGGCACATTCACCAGCTGTAACGGCCGAATCGATGTTGCCTCGACGACACCTGTCAGCTCTGTCATCACTACCTCCTTCGCAACCGGTTCGCGGCGATCACTGGTTCAACGCTTCCCGTAGTCCGTAAAGACGTAATCTCTCGCCTTCGCTCTCGTGTGGCAGGCGAACCCGCACTTGGCGTCGTTCCCCTGCGGCGGCGTGCCAGCGGTGGTGCCGGGTGTGAACGTATCGGACGCGGCGTCGTAATCGAACACGGCGTATCCCCATCCGCCGCTGTCTGCGAACCTCTTGCTGTCTTTCACCATGAAGTCCACGTTTACCAGGCCGCCTGGCACTGTCGCATCCGGGAAGAACTGGTTGGGTTTCGGGGTCCAGTGGATCTTGGCCATCTTGGCCCCGTCCGGGACAGGCTGACCGTTGCCGGGAATGCCGGCACGGTAAGCGTCGATCATCGCGGGATTGCCGAGGATCACGGCGACCACTCTCTCGGTGCGGCTGAGGGAGATCGCCTGCCATGCTTCGTATCCCCTGAACTCGGAGAACGCGAGCCCGCCCGGCACTTTCACCGTGTACTTGTCCTGCGCGGAAATGGCCAAGCCGCCCAACGCGGTGAGCCATACCGTCGCAATGCCAATCGTCAACATGGTCTTGCGATTCATTGCGGCACCTCCTGATCGCTGATCGCTGCGCTATCCGCGCAGCGATCTGAAGCCGGCGCGAATCTCTTCTGAGAACAGCTGCGGCTGTTCCCAGGCCGCAAAATGGCCGCCTTGGTGTTGGGTCGCACTCGGGGTCATGGGTCCTCCTTGTTTCCGGGCCGAGGGTCAACACCCAATGCGACGTTTCAGCGAAAAGGGGCTAACGTGCGGGGGCCACCGCGCACAAGTCAACTCGCGGAAGAGGTTCGGAAGTAATGGGAGGGCGCTAGTGCCGGGACACTAGCTCTGGTCGGTTCGGACGCTGTCTGCGAGCTGCTCGGCAACGACGGCGGTGTGCACGGCGGCACCCTGGAGCATCGGCACCGAAATCGCGGTGATGGCGCTACGCCAATCGGCCTCGAGCTCCTCGTTCCACGACACAGAAGCGTCGCGGATGGCGCGAACGAGGACATCGCGCACCACGAAGTAGTCCTCGGGCTTCGCGCCCCATCCCACGTGCTGTGCGCCGAGATCCCTGAGCGAATCCTGCAACACCGCCATGTCTTCCAGGTTTCTGATCACCAGCGCCAACGCGGCCTCGAAATGTCCCTGAAGCGCGGTGAGGTCAACGGGAAACAGCAATCGAAGAGCTGGCGCAGTCGCGAACAACTCCTGGTAGAAGCGAGCCGCCAGCGCACCGGGCTGGGCGGCCACTTCGCTGAAGCTGCTTTTGAGACGTGTGATACTTTCGGGCGTCATCATGGAGCGGGTCTGTGACATCAGTCCCTAATCGTCCTGACGGACCAGCGACCTCTGGCGAATTCCTGCCGGAAGTGTATGACGAACTCCGCAAGCTCGCCAGGGCGAGGCTCGCCAGCGAGCGACAACCGCATCAGACATTGCAGCCGACTGCCCTCGTCCACGAGGCCTACCTGCGCGTGGCGATTCCGCCCAGGCAATGGGAGCGGCGCGGTCATTTCTTTGCGGCGGCCGCGATGGCCATGCGGCGCATTCTCGTGGAACGGGCGCGCCATTATCAACGGATCAAGCACGGCGGAGGCGGCGAGCATCTCGAGGTCAACGATGAAATACCCGGGGCGGATCCGGAGCTGACCGACGTCATCGCCATTCATGAAGCGTTGACGCAGCTGGAAGCGACCGACCCTCGCAAGGCCAAGGTCGTCACGCTTCGTTACTTCGCTGGGCTCAGCGTGGAAGAAACCGCTGGGGCGTTGAACCTGTCGCCGGCAACGGTCAAGAACGAGTGGATGTTCGCCCGCGCCTGGCTCTTTCGAGTACTCGGCTCCCCGAGCGCGCCGCCCGCAAGTCTGAATGACCCCGCCGATCAACCCAGCTGACGCCATCTTCCTCGCGCTCGCGGATCTCAACTCTGACGAGCGTCGCGCATTCCTCCTCAAGCACTGCGGACACAATTCGCAGCTTCGCGCGGAGGTGGAGGCGATGCTGCAGGCGATCGACGCCACCGACGATGAATTCCTCGATCCGGCTCGGCTGCCTTCTCTCGACGTGGCAGCCGGCGATGGCCGGCTTCACCCCGGCACGGTGCTGAGCAATTGTTTTGTGTTGCACGCGATCGGCTCAGGTGGTGTCGGCGTGGTGTACGCGGCCCAGCAAGAGCACCCGAGGCGCACGGTGGCAATCAAGGTGCTGCGCCGCGGCTTTCGTCGTCCCGAGATCCTGCGGCGATTCGAGCGTGAAGCAGAACTCCTGGGCCGCCTGCAGCACCCGGGCGTGGCGCAGGTGTTCGCCTTCTCGCGTGGGACCCGGCGCGTTCCCGCGCACCTCGTGATGGAGTTCGTGACAGGGCCGCCGGTTACCGAGTACGTCGAGGCGCAGGCGCTCGGGTATGCGGCGCGCATCGAGTTGATGATTGCGGTGTGCGAGGCCGTGCAGCACGCGCACGATCGCGGAATCATCCATCGGGACCTGAAACCCGCCAACGTGCTGGTGTCAGACGACGGTCAACCGAAGATCCTCGACTTCGGCATCGCGCGCGCAACGGGACTCGACGTCGATTCGCTCCTGCAAACTGCTCAGGGGGAGCTCCTCGGCACGGTCCCCTACATGAGCCCCGAGCGCTTGCGTGGTGTGACTGGAGAGGTCGACGCCCGCAGCGACATCTATGCACTGGGGGTGATGTTCTACCGGCTGATGGCCGGCCGTCTGCCATTCGAGGTCAGAGGGATCACGCTTCTCGAAGCCGCCCAGCGGATCCTGCGAGCCGAGGTACCGCCCCTTGGCTCGGTCGATCGTGCCCTTGCCGGATCGATCGAACAGGTGGCCGCACGCTCGATGTCACCGGACCGCGAGCAACGCTACCAGTCTGCCGCGGATCTGGTGACTGATCTTCGCGCGTGTCTTGAAGGCCGCGCGCTGCTTCGGCCGCACAGTGCGGCCCCGGTCAGCCTGGCAGCGGCGTTTCGACCGCTGATGGCTGAAAGCGATGACCATCGATTGGTCGCGGTCGGCTTGATCAGCGGGACGGTGCTCGTCCTCGATGCGAGCTCCGGCACGCAGCGCACCGTCGTGCCGGGCGACGGCACGCGCGTCGAACGGCTTGCGTTCGACACCGAAGGGCGGCTCGCGATGGGCTGGGCCAGCGGCCGTGTCGATCGGATCGAAGTCCCAGGCCAATAGAACCTCGCGCCTAGTGGGTGGCCGCCGCGACGCCCTTCGCTGCCTTCGCAATGATCGTCGCCACCGCCTTCGGCTGCGACACATAGGCGGCGTGACTGCCCGCGACCTCGACAACCGTGGCACCGGCGCGCTTCGACATCGCCCGCTGGGCGTCAGGCGGAATCATCCTGTCCTCCGTCGACACGAGATACCAGCTTGGCTTCGACTTCCACGCCGGCTCGCTGACGGCGCCGTTGAGCGCGTCGAGTCCCCAGGGCACCTGCGAGTCGGCCATGAATGCAGCCGCGTCCACGCTGACATCCGCGGCAAATGACGCCCGAAACTGCGTCCGATCGAGAAATAGAAAGCCGTCCTGAGGCGGCAGGATCGGAGGCACGGGCGCCCCCGGCGGCGGGTTCTTGATCAGCGCCGACACAGACTCGCCCTGGTCCGGGGCGAAGGCGGCGATATAGACGAGGCCGGCGACCTTCGGATCGTTGCCGGCTTCCGTGATCACGACGCCACCGTAGGAATGGCCAACAAGGATCGCCGGACCGTTCTGCGCGGCCAGCGTCCGTTTCGTGGCCGCGACGTCATCACCCAACGAGGTGGTCGGATTCTGGACGATCGCCACGTTGTAGCCGTCCTTTTTGAGAAGGTCGTAGACCCCTTGCCAACCGGACCCGTCCACGAACCCTCCGTGTACCAGAACGACGTTCTTGATGCCCTCTACCGCTCCTGCTTCCGACATACAGACCTCCCCATAGCCGAGCATCCCTGCGATGATCGGCAGATTGCCGAGAGATGCTCGGCGCGCCCCCGTCCACCAGGCTCACTTCGCTCAGGTCGAGCACGTCAATTTATCAGGCTCGTCGTCCTCGCAGAACCGGCTCGAGGAGATCAAGGTCTGAGATTCACGGCAGCCTTGCCATGCTCGAGGTCCGCTGGGACCGAGGCGTGATCGTGCACGACCAGCCAGACGCCTTCGATTCGCCGGAAACACGCGGTCCAACGCAACCACAGGTCGCTGCTGTGGCCGCCAGCCAACGTGCCGCTGATGTGGTTGAGGCTATGAACGAAGGCCAGCTCGCCCTGCGTCGTCACGCTCAAGTCGTGTGCCTCGTAGGCGATGGGGCCGTCGTAGGTGGCAAAGGCTGCTTGCCAGGCTCGACGTTTGTTGTCAGCCCCGAAGTATCGCAGGGGCGGGACGATGTCGAATGACACGATCTCAGGTGCATAGAGGGAGAGGACACCGTCGATGTCCTTCGCGCGAATCGCCTTCACGCAGCCCTCCACGCGCTGTCGAATGAGAGCTGCCGCCACGGCTTCACGCTCCGCGACAGTGTGAACAGCATCGACGGCCTCTTGGTGCACGGCTCAGCTCCTTCCGTGGCGTTCGATGCAGAATGGATCGACAGGCGTCTGTGTGCAAGCTCGTCGCATGACGAATCGCGATCGACCCCGTGGAGTAGAGCTGATGCTGTTGGCCGATGCGATCGCGATGCTCGCGGACAGCGAAGTATCGGCTCTCGGGCGGACCCGCTGGGCCGATCTCGGATGCGGCGATGGCACCTTTACCCTGGCGCTCGCTACCCTGCTCGGCGCAGGCAGCACCATTCATGCGATGGATCGCGACGGCTCGGCGCTGCGGACCATTCCGTCGGCGCACAACGACGTCGGCATCAACACCCATCGCGGAGACTTCACAACACAGCCATGGCCATTCGGCGATCTGGATGGCATTCTCATGGCCAACTCGCTGCACTACGTCGCCGACCAGGCTGCGTTCATTCGCGCATGCGAGGCGCGAATGACGATGAAGCGCCGTTTTCTGATCGTTGAATACGATACAGACGACGCAAGCCGGTGGGTGCCGAATCCGTTGAGCCAAGCCAGATTGACTGCCGTGTTCGCTTCGGCCGGCTATTCGTCGGTCCGGATCTTGCACTCGCGACCGTCAATCTACCGCCGTGCTTCGCTCTACTCCGCCATGATCGGCTCGCGACAATGCCTGGACTCTGCCTAGACTCTGAAAGCTGAGTCATGTCACTGATCAATCTCGCCGCCGGGGCGGCGGCCGCCTCTCGGGCGGCGACCGGAGGAGCCAAATGAGCGAAGCAACCAGCGTGTTCCGCGACCACCTTGCCCGCGTTCTCGATTGGGAGGAGGCGCACGTCGGCTTCGAAAAG